>Ga0209715_1000024_pt1 | contig 190241 bp, 147 predicted proteins | sample COGITO_mtgs_1205_2_FD_184809 | JGI IMG/M metagenome (GOLD analysis project Ga0209715, IMG submission 184809) | Pelagic marine microbial communities from North Sea - COGITO_mtgs_120503 (SPAdes) (version 2) | ecosystem: Environmental > Aquatic > Marine > Epipelagic ... | reverse complement strand
TTTGGCACCTCGATGTCGGCTCGTCACATCCTGGGGCTGGAGAAGGTCCCAAGGGTTGGGCTGTTCGCCCATTAAAGTGGCACGCGAGCTGGGTTCAGAACGTCGTGAGACAGTTCGGTCTCTATCTACAGTGGGCGTTAGAAATTTGAGTGGATCTGTTCCTAGTACGAGAGGACCGGAATGGACTAACCTCTGGTGTATCTGTTGTTCCGCCAGGAGCATTGCAGAGTAGCTACGTTGGGAAGGGATAAGCGCTGAAAGCATATAAGCGCGAAACCCACCACAAGATGAGATTTCTTTAAAGGGTCGTGGGAGATTACCACGTTGATAGGCTATAGGTGTAAAGGCAGTAATGTCATAGCCGAGTAGTACTAATAACCCATAGGCTTATTGTACGCCTGTTTTTTTACTAAGTTCAATACAATTATTATAAAATTCATGTTATTTTTTTCAATATGTTAAGATATTTATCATGCTATATGCATGATGCTGAAGACTAGAAGTTCAATACTGATAGTCAGCAGCTATAACTTAAGGTGGTTATAGCGATGGGGCTCACCTCTTACCATTCCGAACAGAGAAGTTAAGCCCATTAGCGCCGATGGTACTACATTTGTGGGAGAGTAGGTCGTTGCCTTTTTTAGAGAGTCTAATTACATATGTAGTTAGACTCTTTTTTTTGTCTTAATCTTAAGTGAAACACAAAACTATCAATTAAATAAAGACTGACGTTGAGAGGTGCGGGAGCGATAGTAATGGTTAGCTTTTCTGAAACTTCCATTTATGGTTTTACAAAACTAGTAACGCATACCGCAGTTTTTATTTTTATTAAAAACCCGCCTAAATAAACTTCATAAATTATTATCTTCAAACTCTATTTTACTTCTAATAATGACAGATAATAAAGAACTGGAATTAGCTTGGGCGTTTGTGAATAATACAAACCGGTCTATTTTTTTAACGGGTAAAGCGGGAACTGGAAAAACCACATTTTTGCACCGATTAAAAATGAACAGTTTAAAACGTATGGTAGTTATTGCACCTACTGGTGTTGCTGCTATTAATGCCAAAGGTGTTACTATACATTCTTTTTTTCAAATGCCTTTTGGTCCTATTTTACCTGACACAGATTTGAATGCTTCGAAAAGGTTCAATAGGAAATTCAGTAAAACCAAAATCAATATTATTAAGTCGATGGATCTTTTAGTTATTGATGAAATTAGTATGGTTCGTGCCGATTTATTGGATGGTATTGATAGAACATTACGACGTTTTAGAAATAGAAACAAAGTTTTTGGTGGTGTTCAAGTATTAATGATTGGAGATTTACAACAGCTCTCTCCCGTTATTAAAGAACAGGAATGGGATTTGTTGAAGCATGTTTATAAGAATGGTTTCTTTTTTAGTAGTCAAGTATTTCAACAATGCGAAGCGGTGACTATAGAGTTGAAACATATTTATAGGCAGGAAAACCCCAAATTTATTGAAATACTTAACGAGATTAGAAATAATACGCTGACCGAGGCTGCAGCAATGGAATTGAATAAGCGTTATATACCTGATTTTACGCCTAAGCCTGATGCTGGATATATTTCGTTAACCACTCATAATAATAAAGCCGAAGCGACTAATATGTTAGAGTTAGAAAAGTTGATAACTAAATCATTTACTTATGATGCAGAAGTGGATGGGAAGTTTCCAGAGTATGCTTACCCAAATAAGCAGGCTTTGGAATTGAAAGTTGGAGCACAAGTTATGTTTGTTAAGAATGATAGTAACGCCGATAAACGCTATTTTAATGGTAAGATAGGGAAAGTGATATTGTTGGATCGAGATGAAGTCATTGTGCATTGTACTGATGACGATTTTAATATTAACGTAACGCCCGAAATTTGGGAGAATATTAATTATTCGGTAGATGCTGAAACAAAAGCGATAACAGAAGAGAAGATTGGATCATATACCCAAATGCCTTTACGGTTGGCGTGGTCTATTACGATTCATAAAAGTCAAGGGTTAACTTTTGAAAAGGCTATTATTGATGCTCAAGGCGCTTTCGCACATGGGCAAACTTATGTGGCTTTAAGTCGATGTAAATCGTTGGAGGGTTTGGTGTTGAAGAGTAAGATTCATTCGAGTCAAATTATTAATGATGGTAACGTGACCACGTTTAATAAAAATGCTAAACAAAATGCACCAGATGAAACAGTTTTAGAACATTCTCAGAAACATTTTCAATTGGATTTGATTTCTGAAGTATTTGATTTTTATGAATTTTTATATCCTTTGAATCGGATTTTAGATACTTATTATAAGAATAGAACGGTGGTTGTTGGGGATATAGAAAACACGTTTTTGCCTATTAAAGATACAATTACTAACTTTTTGAAAGTGGCTAATGGATTTAATGCACAGTTGAAACAAATTTCTGAAGATGATGGTGGTTTGCCAGAAAAGAGTTTTATGATTCAAGAGCGTTTTAAAAAGGCAATCAAATATTTTAAAACCGAAACAGATACGAAGATAGTTACATCATTAAAGACTTTTACTTTTACTACAGATAATCAAGCAGTGGGGAGTGAAATCACTAAACATTTAGATAGTTTTGAGGAATTATTGTCGGTAAAATTACTTTATTTTAAAGGTTTAGATTCCGGGTTTGTTTGTAAACATGTTTTGGAGTTACGTGCTAAGTCAGTATTTATGGGTAAAGACAAACCCAAGAAACTGAGAAAGTCAGTTGTCGAAGGAACTAGTAATGTGGAGTTATTTGAAAAACTCCGTATGTTGAGAAATGATATTGCTGAGGAGAAAGACTTAATTCATTATCAGATTTTTGCACAAAAGACATTATATGAAATGTGTGAAACCTTACCAACCACTAAAAAGGAATTGTTAAATGTAAACGGAATGGGGAAAACACGTGTTGAAAAATATGGGTCAGCTATATTAAACGTGATAAGAGCGTATTGTGAAGAGCATGATATTGAAACAGCTTCTGATTCTGAAATATTTGATGAACCAAAACCTAAAAAGAAACTTGGTGAAACTAAAAAGGAATCTTTAGAATTATTCAAATTAGGAAAGTCTATAGAACATATTGCAAACGAACGAGAACTCAATATAAATACTGTTTTTGGACATTTAGCTTCTTTTATTCCATCAGGAGAAATCAAGGTTACCGATCTAATGCCTATCGCGTATTATGAGGAACTAAAAGCTATAATCCCAAAGAAAAAATATGAAAACTTATCTGATTTAAAACATCAATTAGATGAGAAATATAGTTATGGCGACTTACGTTTGGTCTTGGATGATTTGAGAAATTAGCTACCGATTAAAACATATAGATTATGCTTGCCTTGATAACAAAACAAGGTTTTAGTTATAGGGATTTTGAAGTGTCTAGACTAAAGTAAAGTCTTTTATGAAATTAAAAATATTTATCTAAATTAGTGTCCATGAATGTTATCATCCAATCAACTCTTAAAACACTACAGAAATCTCAAGTTTTATTAGATAATTTAACCAATAATCAGTTATGTGATGCTACTGTTTCTCCTTACTATTCTAGTATAGGGACTCACATTAGGCATATTTTAGATTTTTATGATTGCATTTTTAGTACTGATGCCGAAAATAGAATAGACTTAACAGCTAGAAGTAGAAATAAAGATGTAGAATATGATTGTGGATGTGCTCAAGATTACTTAAACTTCATAATTGGCAGATTAGGTTCTATCGCATTAGATATTAATGAAGCTGTCTTAGTAGTTGATGATTTAGGATTGGGTAAATTGGAAATACCCTATACTTATGGTTCATTGTTGGCTCAAGCTAATAGCCATACTATACACCACTACGCTATTATCAATTATATTTTTGATAGTTTAGAAATTGTTATTAATGATACTGAATTTGGATATAACCCAACTACACCAAAGCATGTTTCTGCTATTTAATTTTTTTTTTGAACATACTGTCTAGTATTGTATTGATACCCTTAAACCCAAAAAATAGTGCCAGACTGCATATTATTATAGCTATGATCAAAACCACATTATCTATTGGAGTTTTTAGCTTTGTTTGTGAAATATAAGCAAGTATTGGGCCCGTAAACATACAGGCTAAAGCTACGCCCAATAGTCTAACTCCTTTTAAGAGAACGTCCTTATTCGTTCTATCAGTTTCCATTGTTGAAGTTGTTAATGGCTTCTCTTACACTTTTGTGTTTGCTTAGTAATTCTAAAGCTTTTGTTTCAGAAACATTTATTTCTTTCATTATCATTTTAGCACCTCTATCCACAAGCTTATTATTACTCAATTGCATGTCTACCATTTTATTTCCTTTTACATGACCTAAGAGGATCATTGTGGAAGTGGTAACCATATTAAGTACTAATTTTTGAGCTGTTCCAGCCTTCATTCTAGAGCTACCAGTTACAAATTCTGGTCCTACAACAACTTCTATAGGGTATTTTGAAACTTGACTCAAGGGACTGATTTTATTACAAGTAATACATCCTGTTATGATGTTGTTTTCATTACAAGTTTCTACAGCTGAAATAACATATGGTGTCGTTCCTGATGCAGCAATTCCAACAACAACATCATTCTGGTTAATGTTATATTCTTGTAAATCTAGCCAGCCTTGAGTTTTAGAATCCTCGGCAAATTCTACGGCTTTTCTTATGGCAGAATCTCCACCAGCAATTATACCGATAACTAAATCATGTGATACTCCAAAAGTTGGAGGGCACTCAGACGCATCCAAAATCCCCAATCTACCACTTGTACCAGCTCCCATGTAAAATAACCTTCCACCTTGTTTTAGTTTTTCAACTATTTGATTTACTAAACCTTCAATTTGTGGCAATGATCTTTCAACAGCATAAGGAACTGTTTTATCTTCTTTATTAATGTTTTCAAGCAATTCAGAAACACTCATCTTTTCTAGATGATTGTGGTTAGAATCTTGTTCGGTAGTTTTAATGAAACTCATGATTCAAAAGTACATAAAAATTTAGTTGGCATTAATCTATCTATTGTTTGTTTTGAGACGATTTTAGTTATTCAACGACATAGGTAAAGACATCTGTTTCAGAAACTCTGAAATATCCAAGTGGGAAATTATCTGGGTTAGTTTGATTGATACAATTACCTCTTACTGTGGTTGTTTGTGTTTCAAAAGGGTCTCCAGAATCCTCATCGGTTTGTTGTAATAAAATATTTAAAAACTCGTAAGTACGTTCAGAAATACCAGAGTTTCTTATTAGCATCTGGTCTCCAGACTCTAAATCTTCATCAGAATAAAATGCAAAAATTTGGTTACCATCTGTAAATTCATCATCATAGACTTCAAGAGTTGAACTATTTGTGTCTAGAATCAAAAACTCAAAAAGATAATAGTTTTCTATATTCTCAGGATCTGTATAATAAGCTTTAATTTCTATTTCGTCACCTGAAAATCCACCATCATTTTTTTGTTCTATAGATTCAATGGGCACTACGGGTGTCATAGTTTCTGTAGCTATATAAGTCTCACTCTTATAAAGAATATTTAAATTATAAATTTCACCAATAACTGGTATGAAGTTTTCATTTTTATAAATTCCGGTGTTGCCTTCTTCAATAAAATTAAAAGTATTGTTACTTGAATCTAAAATAAATACATTAGCTCCCGTAGCGGGTGGAATAGCATCATCAAAATATGGTGCAGTAAGACTAAGCTGGATTAATTGAGTGTTTCCATTTGTGCCTTTAAGCCAATGTATGGAAGCGTCGATAACTAATCGTGGCTCAGCATTATTTACATCAATATCAATAACATCCTCACAAGAGATTAGTGTTAGAAGAATAAAAATGGTTTTAAAATTTTTTTTCATAACCTTAAAGTTTAAAATTATAAGATATTGATGGTACAACTCCGAAAATGGCTAATCGAGTAGCTTCGTTTGAGCCCGTCATTTCGTTTTGCCCAAAAGATATAGAAGCTGCATTTCTTCGATTATAAAGATTATAAATACCAAAGACCCAATGGCTTCTCCAGCCTTTAGTTTTATTTGGTTTTGGTGTGTAGTTTAAAGATATGTCTAACCTGTGATATGCAGAAAGTCTATCAGCATTTCTACTGCCATAATTAGGGATGTTTAGGCCGTTGTATTCATATTGTCCGTTTGGAAATGTTGCAGGTTGCCCCGTTTGAAATAGAAAATTAGTATTTATTTTCCATTTTTCATTCCAATCATAACTTCCTGTAAAGGAAATATCATGTGTTTTGTCAAAAGGTGTTCTATACCATTCACTATTATTTATTCCTGCTTCTAAGGCTGTTCTTCCTGGCGTTTTTTGCTCAGATTTAGATAGGGTATAAGCAAACCAACCTTTAAATCGTCCTTCATTTTTTTTAAGTAAAACTTCCAATCCATAAGCTTTAGACTTTCCATTTAATATCACCTGTTCAATAGCATTGTTTGCAATTAAATCTGCCCCATCAATATAATCTATTCTGTTTTTTACGGTTTTATAGAAGCTTTCAACTTCTAATGAATATTTGTTATTATTGAAATCTTTAAAGTATCCAACCGCATATTGGTCCAGTAATTGTGGTTTTACATATTTACCACTTGGAGTCCAAATATCTAGTGGAGTTGGTGAGTTAGTATTTGAAAGTAGATGTAAATATTGACTCATTCTATTGTAACTCAATTTTACCGAACTGTCAGAATTTAGTTGATAAGCTAAAGATGCTCTAGGTTCTAAGTTGTAAAAACTTTCAATAACATCACTTCGTTTAAAAGATTCGGTTCCAATTGGTACTGCCTTTTCATAAATTTGAAAATCTTGATTAAATGTAACCGCTTGATTATTCTCATAAATATTTAATTCATCTTGCCCTAAACGATGAAAACTACTTAAACGTAATCCATAAGATAATGCTAGTTTATCTGAAACTTTATGTTCGGCATCTAAATAAATAGCATTTTCAATTGCATATTTATCAATAAGCTTAAAAGGGTTTATTCCTGAAGATTCTACAGTAGGATTAATTTCACCTGGATTAAAATTATAATAAATACTATTTAACCCATATTGAAGTTTTATTTTATCATTTAGATAATGTTTAAAATCGTATTTTAAATTGAAATTCTGAATTCCAGAAACCCAGTCGAATTCAACAAAATTTAATTTTAGGTCATAGTAATAATCGGAATAAATTAAAGATAAATTGGAAAAAAGCTTATCAGAAAATAGATGATTCCATCTGAAATTTAAAACAGAGTTACCATATGTGTTTTCAAAAGTATCTTCAATTCTAAAGACATCTCTACCGAAGTATCCAGATAGATAAATATTGTTTCTTTCATCTAATTTGTAACTTAATTTAGTGTTCAAATCATAGAAGTAAGCAATATTATTTAAATCAAATAGAGGTAAAAATAAATGCGCATAACTCGATCTACCACCCAAAAGAAAAGATCCTTTATCTTTTTTAAGAGGACCTTCAGCTAATAATCTGCTGGAAATAATCCCTATACCACCATTCATGTGAAATTCTTTACTATTTCCTTCCTTCTGATAAATGTCTAAAACAGAAGAAACACGACCACCATAACGAGCAGGAATCCCACCTTTATATAGTTTTAAATCTTTGATAGCATCTGGGTTAAAAACGGAGAAGAAACCAAATAGGTGCGATGAATTATAAATGATAGCTTCATCTAAAAGGATTAGGTTTTGGTCTGCTGCACCACCACGAACGTTAAAACCTGAAGCACCTTCTCCCGCATTAGTAACACCAGGTAGTAGCGTTATGGCTTTAATTATATCAGACTCACCAAGAACCACCGGAATATCTTTAATAGTGGCAGACGTAAGTTTATTTATACTCATTTGCGGCTTTCTAATATTGAGATTTTCAATATTTTCTGTAATGATAATTTCATCTAAACTTTCTAAAGCATCTGTTAATTTAAAGTTTCTTGATATGTCTTCTGATAGCGTAAAAGTTTCTGATATTGCTGAATATCCCAGATAACTAATAACAATATTATAAGTGCCCTGAGGTAATGTCATGGAATAGAAGCCATACTCGTTGGTAGTTGTACCGGCAGATATTTCTGGAAAGATAATATTAACTCCAATAAGGGTTTCGTTACTTTTTTCTTCAGAAATCGTTCCACTCAATGTGAATTTTTCTTGTGCACTAAGGGGGAGTATTGTGAAACAAAATACACAAAGAAACCATAAAAACTTGGTCTTCATTTAATAGCTTTTTTTTATAAAAGTATTAAAAAAGCCCCTAATAAGGAGCTTTTTTAGGTTATATTGATGTTATAATTATCTTAAAATAGTATTAAAGGTCTCACTAGGTCTCATCACTTGATTAATAAGCGCTTCATCCGGTTCATAATAACCTCCAAGATCTGTAGGTTTACCTTGAATATCATTTAATTCTTTTATAATAGCTTGTTCATTATCAGCTAATTGTTTAGCGATTGGCGTAAATTCAGCTTTTAAAGCTTCATCTATATTTTGATTAGCCAATTCTTGTGCCCAATACATGGCTAAGTAAAAGTGACTCCCTCTATTATCTAATTCACCAGATTTTCTAGAAGGTCCATTTCTGTTCTCTAACAATTTATCAGTAGCATCATCTAAAGTTTGACCTAAAATTTTAGCTTTTGCATTGTTATTAACTTCACTAAAATGTTCTAAAGAAACCGCTAAAGCTAGAAATTCGCCTAAAGAATCCCAACGTAAATGATTCTCTTCAAGCAATTGTTGAACGTGCTTAGGAGCAGAACCACCAGCGCCAGTTTCGAATAATCCACCACCATTCATTAACGGAACAATGGATAACATTTTTGCGCTAGTACCCACTTCTAATATTGGGAACAAATCTGTTAAATAATCACGTAATACGTTTCCAGAAACTGAAATAGTATCTTTTCCATCTTTCAATCTTTCGCAAGTAAAAAGCGTAGCGTCTATAGGTGATAAGATTCTTAAATCTAACCCAGAAGTATCGTGATCTTTTAAATATGTATTTACTTTTTTTATTAATTCTGCATCATGTGCTCTGTATTTATCTAACCAGAAAACAGCAGGTGTTTGAGAAGCTCTTGCCCGTGTAACCGCTAGTTTAACCCAGTCTTGAATTGGTGCATCTTTAACTTGGCACATTCTCCAGATATCTCCAGTTTCAACAGTATGTTTTATTAATGTGTTGCCAGAAGCATCATTAATGCTAACAGTTCCATTAGAAGCTATTTCAAACGTTTTATCATGTGAACCATATTCTTCAGCTTTTTGAGCCATTAAACCAACATTAGGAACGGTTCCCATAGTTGTAGGATCGAAAGCACCATTCTTTTTACAGAAATCTATAGTTGCAGAATAAATCCCTGCATAGCTACTATCGGGAATAACAGCTTTGGTATCTTGTAATTTACCATCAGCATTCCACATTTGTCCGGATGTACGAATCATTGCAGGCATAGAAGCATCAATAATAACATCACTTGGTACATGCAGGTTTGTAATGCCTTTATCGCTATTTACCATAGCAATTGCTGGTCCTTTTTTAAATGCAGTATCAATGTCTGCTTGAATTTCTTTACGTTTAGCTTCTGGTAAACCTTGAGTTTTTTCAATTAGATTTCCAAAACCGTTATTTACATCAACACCAATTTCATCCAATGTTTCGGCATGCTTAGTAAATACATCTTTGAAAAACACTTTAACGGCATGACCAAATATAATAGGGTCGCTCACTTTCATCATGGTCGCTTTCATGTGTAATGAAAACAATACATTATTTGCTTTGGCGTCGGCTATTTGCTCTTCAAAAAAGGTTAATAAGTTTTTTTTGCTTAATAAGGTGGCATCAATTATTTCTCCTTTTAATAAAGCCAAAGAATCTTTTAATATAGTAGTTGTACCATTGCTATCAGTATGAACAATTTTTATACTAGTGGCATCATTTAAGGTTACTGAGTTCTCATTATGAGCAAAATCATTAGCTTCCATAGTAGCTACATGTGTTTTAGAATCGCTAGACCAAGCACCCATAGAGTGGGGGTTTTTTTTAGCATAATTCTTAACAGCTTTAGGCGCACGTCTATCTGAATTACCTTCACGTAACACAGGGTTTACGGCACTACCTTTTATTTTATCGTAACGTACTTTAATCTCTTTTTCAGCTTCAGTTTCAGCTTCGTTAGGATAATCAGGAATGTTATAACCTTTAGATTGTAGTTCTTTAATAGCGGCTTTTAATTGCGGAACAGAAGCACTGATATTTGGTAACTTTACAATATTTGCTTCTGGTTTTTTTGCTAATTCACCAAGTATAGCTAAATCGTCTGAAACACGTTGGTCTTCATTTAAAAAATCTGGGAATACAGCTAAGATTCTTGCTGCTAATGAAATATCTTTAGTTTCAATATTAATGCCAGAAGACTTTACAAATGCTTTTACAATAGGTAATAAGGAATGTGTTGCTAAAGCAGGAGCTTCATCGGTTTTAGTATAAATAATTTTAGACATTTGTGTCGCTTTTTTTGATTTTCTTTAGTGCTAAAAAACCAGAAGTTGAAAAACAGGTTTTATTTTTAGCGACGCGAATATACAAAATTGTAATTGATTAATTTTTAATCAAGATGTGAAATTAAAGCTGTTGTAAAGAATTAGTATTATAATAAAATAGAGAGGAGTAAATAGCGATTTATTAAAATAGAAACGGTGTAAAGTTATAAAATAACAAAAGCCATATCATTGTAGAACTTAATCTACCTTGATATGGCTTTTTTGAAATAACTCAGCATGACCTAATTAGCATTGCTACTAATGATTGTTTAAAATTTTCATCTAAACCGTTTCAGTTCAAGTTTTATTATTTCAAAGAAACATAATTGTAATTTTCAAAATGTATTGACATATTACTATAATGTTTCTGTTAACTGTTTTCTTGATGCTATTAGTTCAATCTTCGCTTTCGCGTTAAAATTACTGCTAGCATTGCTCGCATTACAACATCTACTTTCACAAATGTTGCTTTTTAAGCTTTTCATCATACTAGTTTTCACCTGCTTGCACATGTGCCACTTTTTATAATGTCATGGTTGTTTCGTTTTACACGCATACACGTGATACAATAAAACCTCAAAAACAATTATATAAAGAACGTTACTTCATTTAGAAAGTCATGTAAATTCGTTTTAAGGCGAAACCAACCGAGATTGTCATTATTTCTTCAGTAAATATAAGATCAGATTTCAAAAAAACAAATTTTTCAAGCTATTAGATATCAACTACTTATGAACCATACTTATTAACTTTTGTTAATAAAAAAAGCCTTGAGATATCTCAAGGCTTTTAAATACTGCAATTGCAGATGTATCGTTATTAACGTCTACGCTCAGTAATTCTAGCTTTTTTACCAGTAAGGCCTCTAAAGTAGAATATACGTGCTCTACGTACTTTACCACGTTTGTTAACTTCTATTTTTTGTAATGCAGGTAAATTAATTGGGAAGATACGCTCAACACCAATAGAACCTGACATCTTTCTAATTGTAAAAGTTTCTGAAGTTCCAGTCCCTCTTCTTTGTATTACTACACCTCTAAAAAACTGAGTACGCGTTTTGCTACCCTCTTTAATTTCGTAGAATACTGTAATTGTATCACCAGCAGCAAATTCTGGTAAATCTATTCTTGTTACAAATTCGTCTTGTACAAACTTTACTAAAGATTCCATATCTCTAAATTTAATTATAATTAATCCAGAACAACATTCACGATTTTCGCTAGAGGTTAATCCGAAATTGGGTGCAAAAGTAATTATTAATTCATAATCTACAACCTTTTGTTTGTATTTTTTTGGTGTTTCTTTTTGCATGGAAGTGTTGCAATAGTTTCATGCTTATTAAAAGCAAAAAGTCAGGCTATCCGCTATATCTTTTTTTTGTACCTCAAAAAAAGGATGCCGCTTCTATCCTTAACACAAGCTTGTTTGTGGCCTGTAGTATTAGTTTTTAAAAGAAAACAATCAAATTATGTCATTGCGAGGAAAGATGACGACGTAATCTCATGAAAGGAAATACAATTAAAAAGATTCTTTCGTTCCGGGCAAGGACGTTCGATTAATCATCCAATAAATCTGGGCGTCGTTCTTTAGTTCTTAAATATGCTTGTTCCTCCCGCCATTTTTCAATTTTTGGAAAATTACCACCAAATAATAATTCAGGTACTTTCCAGCCTTTATATTCTCTTGGTTTTGTATAAATAGGAGGTGCTAATAAACCGTCTTGAAAAGAATCGGTTAGGGCAGAGGTTTCATTACCTAAGACGCCTGGTATTAATCTAATTATAGCATCGCAAAGTACAGCCGCACCTAATTCGCCACCAGATAACACATAATCTCCAATAGAAATTTCACGAGTTATAAAATGATCGCGTACACGCTGGTCTACGCCTTTATAATGTCCACATAAAATAATAATGTTTTCTTTTAAAGATAGTTGGTTGGCAATACCTTGTTTTAAAGTCTCCCCATCTGGAGTCATGTAAATCACTTCATCATAATCGCGTGCTGCTTGTAATGTCGAAATACATTTATCAATGGGTTCCACCATCATTACCATGCCAGCACCACCACCAAATTGTGTGTCGTCAATAGATTTATAGTTATCGGTAGTGTAATCTCTTAAATTATGGAAATGGACTTCTACCAAGTCAGCGTCAATAGCTCGTTTTAAAATTGAGGCTTCAAACGGGCTTTTAAGTAATTCTGGTAAAACAGTAATAATATCTATGCGCATTTTAAGTAATTAAGTGGTACAAAGATAATTTAATTGTTTGGGATGTTGTTATAGAAATTGGAATGTACTAAAGATTGTGATTTTATACATTTTCCCTACTATCGACAGATTAATTTTGATCTATTCATTTAAGAGCCTCGCGGTTTTGTCTAGATGTTTTTTAATTAAATATTTCAGTCTGATATGGCAACGGCAATTTTAGAGTCTGCAGTACCATAATATAAAAACCATTTGTTTTTAAAGAAAACCAAACCTTCAACAAAACAGACTTCATTGACTTCTCCTATTTTTTCGTAATCTTTATCAGGGTGAATAAAGTAGCTTTCGGTTCTATCTATAAGTTTGTAGGGTTTTGTTTTATCGAATAAAGCTTGTCCAGCTGCATATGTGTATTGTGGCAACAAAAGATCATTAAAGTTTGAAGCATTACTTCCATTATAAATTAGTAAAATACCTTCTTCTTTTAGTATGGCGTAAGGTCCTGGTTCTACTAATCGACTATCAAAATAACCCATTCTTGGATGCAATACTGAAATTGGTTTCTTTGATTCTTCATTTATGGCTATTTCCCAATGTATTAAATCTGTTGAGGTTGCCATAAATAAATTAGTATCTCCAAAGTACATCCAATACTTACCATTTATTTGTGTGGCTAGCATTTTATGGCCTTCTAGTTTACTTACTATAGCACCAGCTTTTGACCATAAATCTTTGTATTTTTCGTCTTTTAAAACTAAACCATGCTTAGTCCAAGTTTTTAAATCTTTTGAGGACGCTAAACTTAAACGTGCTGTTTTACCATCATAAGCAGTGTAAGTCATAAAGTATTCACCAGTGTTGCTTTGAACCACTCTAGGATCTTCAACCCCATCAAAATAGCAAAAATAGCAATCTTCAGAATTGGTTTGTTCTGCTTCACTTTTCTTGTAATTCCATTCGTAAACTTTCATATCGTCATTATCTGGAAACAGGATAGGTTCCTCCATTTTTTTAAAATGAAGTCCATCTTCGCTTATAGCCATTCCAATTCTCGATGTGCCATTTAAGTCTTGTGCTCTATACATTAAATAAACTTTATCATCTTTTACAACAGCAGTTGGATTAAGTACATTTCGTTCTTCCCATTTCGCTAAAACACCAGTAATTGGATCTGTAAATTGTAAAATAGATGAAGGGTTTAGGATTGGATTGATGCTATCTACTTTTGTAAACTCATTAAAAAACACAGGGTTTATCGTTTCCGAAGTAGAATGAGTTTGTTGTTTTTTATGGTTACACCCTAAAAATAAAATGATCAATACTAAATAAGTTGAAAATTTAGTTTGTTTTAGGTTCTTAAGCATAGTAGCGATTTTAAAGTATTTATGTAAGGTCGACAATTTTTTATGAAAACCAAAAAATGAATTAAATCAAATAGATATAAGAGGCATATTATTATATTAAACCAGTCTTGAAAAGCGTGCGTTTGAATAAGGAAAATCAACACCCATGGCAAAAGTGGTGAATAGACCACCAATTGTTGCTGACAAAATAGTCTCCCATCCAACATTCGATAAGATAGCTGCACTATCAATGTGAATAAGCGTCATGATGATACCTATAAAAACAGATAAGATAGCAGTCCACTGATATAACCTGAGTCCTTTTAGGATAGGTGTTTGCACTTCACCCCTATATGCTTCTTCTACAAAGCGGCCGATACCATTTAAAATTAAATAAAGACCAAAAATGAAGGGTGATGAAAAATTATTATACCAAAGTGATAATAAAATGAAACCAATCAAAAAGAGCCAGAGCATAGAATAAAGCGGTGTTGGATGAAGCAGTTCTCCTTTTAATTGTGAAATTCCACAAACCCGTGAGCGATGAGAAAAATATTTAATACCAATGTCTGGATTGGCAACTTTACTGCCATGACAACAGCCGTTTACCAAACAGCGAAAACGACCAATACCTTGCACCCAAGGCATAACTACTGAGATCACTCCTATAATAACCCATACATTATAACCCATCGTCCATACGACAAGGCTGGCAAAAATAATGCCTACCAGAGCACCATAATAGCCATATGGCCTTTTCAGTTTTTCAGATCCTTCAATAATTTGTGCCCAAAGTGCTGAAAACACTATAACCACAAAGGCAAAAATTAAAAGGCCCCAAGCATAAGAATCGCCAACTAATATTCCCGCAAGCAAAATACCTAGAAATGTCCCAAAACCAACATAGAAGCCGTGATTGATTACTCTTATTTTACCAAAGATCCATTCTTGCCATGAATTCGCTATTTTCTCTGCCCCTGTCCTCAAGAAAATCCAGATATTAAAGTAATTGTCTGCTAACAGGAATATCATAATAGAACTACTTACATGTAGCACTGCAGAACGACTGAAAGGTAATTGTATACTCATTAATACAATAGCTATGATACTAAATAAAACGCCTAATTGATTTGATTGCTTGAAAATAGATTTAATTCCCAAAATTATTAAAAACAGGGGGGTGAAATAGACAAAATGATGTTGAAATGGGAGATATAGTATCTCTAGTCCAGGGTATAACAGAGCTGTAAAAGTGAAAATACAAACGGCAATTATACTTGTAATTACCCATGTCCGCAACAGGTTTTTTGTTTTGATTAGAAAAGGTATGGCAAATATAAATAGCACACTCAGTAAAGGCAAATATTGATTTTCAATATTTATGAGTAAAACCGATTGTTTTCCTAAAATAGCAGACCAATCTCCAACTAAATGAGCTATAATAAAATTAGCTAAGAACAAAGGTGCTGCTACCCAAAACAAAGAAACGAGTCGATCACGAATACCAGTTTGTTCTTTTGTTTTTGCAGGAAGATCTAAAATTGTTGCCCTCGGCTCATTTGGAAATCTTTTTTTTAGATCAATGGCTTCATATCCCATTACGAGAGCGACCATAGCAATTATCGTAATTGGCGTTACCAGCCAAAGCCCACTTGCAGACTTGGTTAAAATAAAATATCCTGCCAATAAAATGCCGAATCCCCAATATATGGGATGTCTAACAAGATGGTACGGCCCATTTGATACATATATAGGCGGAGGATAGGCGTTCATAGGTAAGCCTTTGCCATACTTTTTTAAAGCATACATGGCCGATACCATAAGTAAAGCGCCAAAAATAATGAATATATAACCGGCTATAGTTGATTCCATTGCAGGGAAGATTATTAAGTCTTCTGTATATTTTGCCCATAGCAATAGGATACTAGGTATAATAATAAGAAAGACTATGGCATATAGTAGTTTGTTGATTTTAGTTGTTGTTTTATTCATTTTGTTCGCATTTTATAGAAGAAAATCAGCATTGAAAAACTTAAAAAGACGAATCCGTATAGCAAGCTATTCAAAATTGACGTGCTGGCAGAGTAATCTGTTACTGCTGTAATAATCGCCGTTTGGGATGGAAAATAAGCAGGAAGGAATTTTATGATGATTTGATTTTGTGCCTCGGCATAAAATAAAGGGTTCTGCAACCAACCGACATCAATATTTACAAGTAAAACTATCATTAAAACCCCTTCTAATTCCATTTTAATGAGACTGCCAACCAATAATCCATAACTTCCGTAGACGAAACCTATGAGAACTAAACCTAATATGAATCTGCTTAGGTGATCAATGGTGTAAAAAGCGTTGGTAAGCAACCCGATATATATTGCAATCAAAACGATTACCAAAATCAATGCTAGCAAAATGGAAATCATTAATTCAATGGGATGATATCCACAAATAATAAGTCTGCGGTTTACTGCATTATTTTTTTGAATAAGATTTAGTGCTAGAAATGAAACCAGAAACCCGGATGAGGCTACTGCGAAAAATATGAAGGAAATACCCTTTTCACTTATATTTATAAATACGTCTTCGTCTAGTGATGCCAATTGAAATGGAAGCATTCTTTCAGAAGTTGTAAACTCAACGATCGTTAAGAAAAAAACAGGTATTATTAAAAGTAAAATAATCACAATTTTTTGACGAATGAGCATTCTCAAAATCATTGATAAACCTGTTATTATCTTATTCATCATATTAAAATTCCATTTTCAAGTTTATAAATTCGGTCAAGTCTTTCTTTTTCACTCAATAAATGAGTTACAATAAGAATAGCACAACCCTGCTTCTTAAGATGATTGGTATAATTCCAAAACATCTGATAGGTATCCCAGTCAAATCCATTGTAGGGTTCATCAAGAATTAATAAGTCGGGTTCATGAAGAAGCGCGATGGAAAGGTTTAGTTTTTGTTGGGTACCACCACTCAAATTGATAATTTTTTCTTGTTTGTATTTCCTGTAGTTGAAGTGAAGCAATAATTCTTCAGATCTTCTTTTCAATTGATCTCTTCCAATACCGTAGGCTATAGCGAAGTAAATGAAATGCTCTTGCACAGTTAGATGGGGAAAGAGTAAAGCTCTTTGCGGGCAATAACCTATTTTGCCATTTCTGTTAATTATTCCTCTGTCAGCACTTCGTGCGCCAACAATAATATCCATTAAGACAGACTTTCCTGAGCCATTTTCGCCTACAATGCCCGTAATTGAACCAGCCTTCAATTGAAACGAAATATTCTTTAAAACTTTATTCCTTCCAAAAGATTTAGCAATATGTTCTGTATTTAAAATCATTGATCTTGCGCATTAAAATTCACCCATTCATGGATAGCCATACCTTCTGTAACGGGACTCCCATTTTTGTGAAATTCGGCTTTACTTAACCACTTATGATTGTCCGCCATTAAAAATTTAGTAGGCATCAATTTATTAAAGCCCGGGAGGTAGCACAAAATCTTTTGTGCCACTTGAAATATTTTTTTTTCAGATTCCAATGCTACACCACGATCAAGCTTCAGTAAGAAATCATTTGATGTTGATGAAATATGATCGTCTTCAATACTACACGTCGTTATCTTTTCACCATTAAGCCATAACCATTGCTGTTTATTTTCTTTTCGCAGTTCAATCCAAACCATTGTATCTTGAAGTGAATGGAATCTTCCCCATCGAAGATCGTTCATTGGAATATGCCACGGAGGCGTCGTGAGGATTAATTGCTCGACGTAACCATTTCCCTGTATAATTTTGTCCTTTATTTTGAGTTGAACTAGGGAAGCAGGCTGAAAACAGTTCCAGTCTAAATAGCCATCATCAGTATCAAATATTCTGGTATGAAGAGGCTTAGCCGCAGACTCCCAACTTCCAGATACTTTAAATTTATCATCGTGCCAGGTGATCAATTTGTCCATTAATTTAGGGGCCTGAACATTTAAAAAGTGTGATTTTACTTTAACACCACTTTCGGGACTGTATCTTATCCAACTTGCATAATGAGTCACAAATCCTTTCCAGGATAATTTTGCACTATAAAAGATCATAGTTTCACCGTTGTTCCCTATAAAATCAAGAAACCATTTATTCAGATGAAAATTAGATCTTCCCATTTGTTCTTAACTTTTTGTGGTTTCTAAAAGAATTTTTTTAAAAACTTTTCTTGCTGGAAACTCATAGACTAGTAAAAAAGTCCATCTTTCTAATAAAGAAAAGTGACCTAAATGCAATCTGCGATGATGTTCTTTAAGGAGTTCCAAGCCATCTTTGGCGCGTTGATGCATCCACTTTTTTATTTTTAAAGACATCGGAGCAATGAGATCTTCATCTAAAATGTGAAATAGCGCGCAATCTTCTTGAGAAATGTTCACATATCCAGCAGCCAGATCAGCTTCAATATCTTCTATATCATATTGGTAACGACATGCTACCCCAAGAGGCTCTAATAGCTCATACTTGTCAGGATCATCCTTGAAAACCTTTAAAGTAGCTCTGATGGTTCCTCTTATATCTAGCAAATGAAAATGATGCATTAATTTCTTTTTAGAAAAAATGATCATTTTACCCCTGCGCTTCGCATCAAAAAGCAAAGAATTAAGTATGTCTTCAGTTTCGGTTTGGAAATCTTCACCAAATTTTTCTGCTAATTCAAAACAATAAAGAATAAGATAATCGACTTCATCTTTTGGATTAATCATGTTTTTCGAGAACCTAATTTTCTCAAGAATATAATCACTTTCATTAAGATACCCTTCAGGCAATGGCGCATCACCATCAACAACATCATCAAGAAAGCGCATTAAAACATAATATGATTCAAGAAATTCACCTCTGGTAGGTGCAAAGGCAGCGTATTTGAAAAAGCGTAGATAACGTAAAAACGCACGGTATTTCCAGCCTCTTGTTTTAAGCATATGCTTAAACACGCGGTTACGCATTAGTGCGTATTTTTTTTCGTCTCTAATTTTCAATATCATGTCTTTAAGAATTTAAAGAAGTATTAGTCGTATTGGTGTTCTTTTGATGACCACCAGCGACTTGATATGAAATCGTTTTAATCTATTATATTAAACGAAGTTAGTCGAATTTTTTTACAAAGTCAAGCGTTTAAATCAGCTCATATTTTTTAAAGCAGTTAACTCTGCAATTTTACAAATCACCTCGGTAGCTTTAATCATACTTTCCACAGGTACATACTCGTAACGTCCATGAAAATTGTGTCCGCCAGCAAAAATATTAGGGCAAGGTAATCCCATATAACTTAGTTGTGAGCCATCAGTTCCGCCACGAATGGCTTTTATTAATGGTTCAATATCAAGTTGTTTCATAGCATCTTCGGCAATATCAACAATATGCATAACAGGCTCTACTTTTTCCTTCATATTAAAATATTGATCTTTAATTTCGGTTGTAATAACCTCTCTGCCATATTGCGAATTAAGTTCGTTAGTTAGCTTTACCATAACTTCTTTACGTGCTTCAAAATGCTTTTTATCGTGATCGCGAATAATATATTGTAATGTAGATTCCTCAACATCACCATTCATATTATGTAAATGAAAAAACCCTTGATAACCTTCAGTATGTTCTGGAGTTTCCATTCTAGGAAGCGAGTTAATAAACTCTTGTGCGATATACATGGAGTTTATCATCTTACCTTTGGCATAACCAGGATGTACAATTTTTCCTTTTATTTTCACAACGGCTCCTGCCGCATTAAAATTTTCATATTCTAATTCACCAATCTGGCTTCCATCCATGGTGTAAGCCCAATCTGCTCCAAATTTCTCAACATCAAATTTATGAGCACCTCTTCCAATTTCTTCATCTGGGGTGAAACCAACTTTAATGTTTCCATGTTTAATTTCTGGGTGGTTAATTAAATATTCCATGGCAGAAACAATTTCACAAATACCTGCTTTATCATCAGCTCCTAAAAGTGTTGTGCCATCTGTTGTGATTAAGGTCTGACCTTTATAGAGCAGTAAATCGTCAAAATAATCTGGCGACAAAATAATATCTTCAGCTTTATTCAAAATAATATCTTCACCATTGTAATTCTCAATAATTTGAGGTTTAACGTTGGTGCCAGTAAAGTCTGGCGAGGTATCAAAATGGGAAATAAAACCTATAGTGGGCACATCATATTCCACATTACTTGGTAAAGCTGCCATGATATAAGCATTATCATCAATACTGACATCTTGCATACCTATCATTTCGAGCTCTTCTGCAAGTTTTTTTGCTAAATCCCATTGCTTTTTAGTGCTTGGTGTAGTTTCAGAATTTGGGTCTGATTCTGTATCTATAGTAACATAACTTATAAACCGTTTTATAATGTCTTCTTTTGAAATCATGTAAATTAAATTTTGTGATGATTGATAACTATAATTGGCTCTAATTTACGATTATTAAGCGTGAATAAGTAAGTGCAACTTGATTTTTTATTTACAGTATTTCAACTTATTTTTGCATCAAATAATTTTGATGTATAAATCACTACTTCGCCCACTATTCTTCTCTTTTGATCCTGAAAAAATTCATCATTTCACATTTTCATTAATAAAATTCACGTCAAAAATTCCCGGATTTAAAAGTCTTTTTAGAAGTTTATATGTTATTGAAGATGAACGATTAGAACGAAATTTATTCGGACTTACATTTAAAAACCCCGTTGGATTAGCAGCAGGTTTTGATAAAAATGCAGTGTTATACAATGAATTGGCAAATTTTGGTTTTGGTTTTATTGAAATAGGCACCGTAACTCCAAAAGGACAAGTTGGAAATCCTAAAAAAAGGTTGTTCAGATTAAAAGACGATCAAGGTATTATTAACAGGATGGGTTTTAATAATGAAGGTTTAAACGCTGCAATCGAGCAACTAAAAAAGAATCAAGGCAAATTGATTATTGGTGGTAATATTGGTAAAAATACAGATACGAAACCAAAAGATTATACTAGTGATTATCTAGAGTGTTTTAATGCGCTACATCCTTATGTGGATTATTTTGTCTTGAATGTGAGTTGTCCTAATGTTGGAAGTCATGCTAAATTAAATGATAAGGATTACCTTGAAGAATTAATTGGCGCTGTACAAAAAGCAAATAAAAGTTTTAAAAAGCAGAGACCTATTCTTTTAAAAATAGCACCAGATTTAAATAACAATCAATTAGATGAAATTATTGAGCTTGTTAAAGACACAAATCTTGATGGTGTTATTGCGAGTAATACAACAACAGCCAGAACAGGATTAAAAGCTTCAAAAGAGAGACTTGAAGATATTGGTAACGGCGGTTTAAGTGGGAAACCAGTAAAGGAAAAAAGTACGCAGGTTATAAAATATCTTTCTGATACGAGTAATAAAGCATTTCCAATAATTGGGGTTGGTGGCATTCATTCTGCTATAGATGCCCTTGAAAAATTAGATGCTGGAGCTGACTTAATTCAGATTTATACGGGCTTTATTTATGAAGGACCAAGTTTAATAAAATCAATTAATAAAGCGATACTTAATAAGTAAAGACTTTATTTGATAATCTTTTTTACAACTCTTGATCTACCATTAGTTATATTAAGTAAATAGGTTCCAGAAGACAGACCACTAAAGTCAATAGGATTATTCGTTAACGTACCCGACAAAAACGGTTGCCCCACTAAACTAGTAATTGTAAAGGTTGAAATGTTTTCGAAATCATTATTTTTAATATACAGTAAATCACCTTTAATTGGGTTAGGGTATGCTTTATACATATCATCAGTAATAGCGGTGTGAATCGTTTTAACTAAAATATTATCAATAGCTATATCACCTTTCCAACTAGAACCTCTTACAGCCCTGAAACGCACTTTTATAGTTTCGTTGGCATAAGACGACAAATCAACTGATTTGGTAATAAAATCATCACTTTGATGGTTTTGTTGACTTCCATAAAGCGGATCAATAACATCATTAATGTATCCAGAATCTGTTTTAATGTCTATATGTAATTCTCCTATGCCTTTACCAAACATATGGTATGAAAATTCTAATTCACTGTTTTGATAGTTCACATCAATACAAGGTGAAAGAAACTCAGTAACATCACCAGGTTGTGCTCCAGATGATTCTGCATATATGTATGTGTTCAAGTTACTTTCAGAATTCTTATAGTTTGAAGGCCCGGTTTCACTCGATTGTGTATCACCAAAATTTGTATACCAATGATACCCGTTTCCGGAAACATCCTTACTTGTCCAACCTTGTCTGTCAAGCATATTAAATTCTTCAAAAGTTTCATCTAAAAGATCTGTATGTGTACCTACTTTAATAAAATTAGTAAACTTTTTTCTTATAGTTTTAGACTTGTTTGATACTGTAAGCTTGACATCATAAATACCAGTTTCAAAAGTATGTGAAGGGTTTTTAGTTGTATAATCTATATTGCCATCACCATCTACATCCCATTGCCATGAAGTCATGTTATCACAAATGCTCTCAAAATTTACTGTTAGTAATTCTTCACACGTTTCACTTTCATTGACGGCTATGTCTGCATTAAATGATGGACATGATAAATAACTTTTAGTTGTCATATAAAAGGCATACATTCTCGCTAATTGCTGTTCAGAGAAATAATTTCTGCATTCTTTTCTAGAATAAGACATCATATTATTGGTATCTGGAGTATAAGTATCTCCATTAGCATCTGTATCTGTTCCTAAATAGTTACAAGAACTATTAACTGTTGAGCTTTTTAATCTTGGATCTGCAGACGTATCACAAATACCATCACCATCAGTATCACAATTACTACCATCAACTAGCTCAGAAGTTTTTTTATTATTATCGGCTCCATGTGTATGTAATAAAGAGAAAAAATGACCGAGCTCATGAGGAAGAGAAGACCCATTGGTGGCACAACTATTTTTCAAGACAACTATATCATTTCTGCCAATATTATCACTATAACCGCAAATAGCTTCGTCAGATTCGTTTTCAATGTAATTAGTAAAATATATGTTTATTAAACCAGGAACGTAGTTAGTTTCTATAAAACTTTTTTCTTCACCTCTTTTAAAATGACATAATTTATCATCATCAATATAATCAATACCACCACACAAGAAAAATTCTAGAAAGGCATCGTCGTAAACTGAATTTAGATTTGATATAGCATCATTAAGTTCAGAGATATTTAAACCACCAGAGCCATCTGAGTTTCTAATAATGTATACTTTTACAGGTATAGAATTTAAAACATTTGTTGGAACCTTCCCTTTAGCAGATCTAGAAGATTTGTCTGATAAAAATTCGTTTTCGTATTTTTTTAGTTGAGGTTTAATGTTTTCGTAAAACGCTATCGCATTTGAAGTTGTTATATTACCGCAATTTGCTTCTTCTTTATTTTGAGAAAACATGCAAGTGGACATTGATAAAAATATCGAAAGCACTAAAAAGTTTAATCTGTAGGTTAAAATATTCATTTGGGGTGAAAATATTTATACTCAAATGTATACCGAAACGAATATCAACTATAAAAAAAACGTTAACATGTTAATTTACTCGATTATTTAGCAATTCAGGGCCTTTTTATTGACGATTCTAAAAAAATAACGATGTTTCATTCTGGGACTGTCAATCAATTACGAGTTTTTGAGTATGGCTTACTCCATTTTTATTTAAGACTTTTAGCAAGTACATTCCCTTATTAAATTGTGATAAATCTAAGTTTAATTTTGATGAATTTTGTCTCACATGAATTTGTTTTACTAACGTCCATAATACGCTATAAATCTCTATAGATTTTAATTCAATATTTTGAATGTTTGAAATATTAACATGACCGTTAGACGGGTTTGGGAAAATTTTTAAATTTTCAACAGAACTTATATTTTCTGCACTTAATGTTGAAGAAGCATATGTAAAAGTAATTGTTGCCATTTTATTTCCGTTTATTGGAAATCCGGATATCATAGTAATTCGTTCTCTTGGATTTGTTGACATGTTGCTAGATGTGTAATTTGTTCCAGAATCTGTTCCAGAATCGTAAGCAAAAACATCTACAGTAAAAGTATCTTTCCAACCATTATTAACTGCGTTATTTCCAGAACGTAGATTTAAATTATTAACAGCTATAAACCAGTCAGGGCTAGGAGCTACCATTGATACTAAAGTTATTAATGGAAAATTTTCACTTACAGTAACATTACTTAGTGTTGAATTACTGTTATTTCCTGCAAATGGTGAGAATCCTTGTTGTAAATATTGGTCAGCATTACCGGCCGTTATTAAAGCATCAACTTCACTATTAAAACTGGAGTTACTCCCAGTTTCTGCAATATTTTTTATTCCATTAGTCAGCGGCGCAGTCACTCCAAATTCTAAAATATCATTAGGATTCTTATGAGTAGCCCCGGCAAGAGGCGACCAATGTGCATTCCCTGGAACTGAGGTGTGGTTTATTGAATTCCAAATAGTTGTTATTGAAATGTCGTAATTAGCTGTACTGCTTTGTCCAAAGCTGAAAGTGCAAATTAAAAAGGATAATAGAAGCGTAATATTTTTCATGATAAAATTTTAGAATGGCTTATTAATAGTATCTGTGTCGTAATTAGTTATTAAAACCTACATTCTTAAAAATAATGGTATTTTTATCAACTGAATTTCCTAAAGAATAAATGTCGAAAGCAATAAAAATAATTGAATGCCCACGTGATGCCATGCAAGGAATAAAGCAATTTATCCCTACAGCGCAGAAAGTACAATACATTCAGTCATTATTGCGTGTAGGATTTGATACGATTGATTTTGGCAGTTTTGTGTCTCCAAAGGCTATTCCGCAAATGGTGGATACTGCAGCTGTTTTGTCTCAATTAGATTTGAGTAAAACCACAAGTAAACTTCTAGCCATTATAGCGAACACGAGAGGTGCACATGATGCCTCCAAACATCAAGAAATTGATTATTTAGGATACCCATTTTCTATTTCTGAGAATTTTCAAATGCGGAATACGCACAAGACCATAGCACAATCTGTAATTACTCTTTCTGAAATATTAGAAATTGCAAACAAAACTAATAAAGAAGTTGTGGTTTATATTTCAATGGGATTTGGAAACCCTTATGGTGATCCATGGAATTTGGATATAGTGGGAGAGTGGACAGAAAAACTCGCAAATATGGGCGTAAAAATAGTATCGCTTAGTGATACTGTAGGAACATCAAATCCAGAAAGTATTGATAATCTATTTTCAAATTTAATTCCGAAATACCCAAATATAGAATTCGGGGCACATTTGCATACAACGCCAACAACTTGGTTCGAAAAAGTTGATGCCGCTTACCAAGCAGGATGTCATCGTTTTGATGGTGCCATACAAGGCTTTGGCGGCTGCCCAATGGCCAAAGATGAACTCACAGGTAATATGCCCACAGAAAAACTTTTATCATACTTCACATCGAATAAAAACAATAGTTTAAACGCACTTAGTTTTGAGAGCGCTTATAACGAAGCTTCTAAAATATTTAATAATTACCATTAATTTTTTTTCACATTTAATTTGTTGACAAACAACATGTTATTGCTTGTTTTCAAAGTCTATTTAAAATTAGTCTAAATAAACTTTGTGCAGATAATTATGTGTCTTATATTTGCATCTTCAATGGAAATATTATTTATAATAAGTCTAAATAAAAATAAAAAATCAAATAAAAATGAAGAAATTATCCTTACTTTTTTCAATCTTAGTAGCTTCAGTATTAGGTGCACAAACTTTACAAGATTCTATCACTTTCGATCCTCAAAAACAATTAAATGCAGCGCAACGTATCCTATCAGGTAATTATGGTAAAGCAGTAACGGTTGGTGCTTATGGAGAGCTCACTTACAATCAACCAGAAGCTTTAAACGGCGAGTTAGATGTACAACGCTTAGTATTACTATTTGGTTACAAATTTAATGATAAAACGCAATTTGTAACAGAAGTAGAATTCGAACATGTAGAAGAAGTATTTATAGAGCAAGCTTTTATTAATTATAACGTTGCACCAAATGTAAATCTGCGTGGTGGTTTAATGTTAGTACCTTTCGGTATTATAAATGAATTTCACGAACCAACAACTTTTAATGGCGTAGAAAGACCAGCTGTAGATAACGTAATTGTTCCGACAACATGGAGAGAAATAGGTTTTGGTGTATCTGGTAGATTCAATGAATTGTCCTTAGGATATCAAGCTTATGTTTTTAATGGTTTTAAATCAACATCTTTCGATGGTAATGGAGGCGTAAACGGCGCGCTGAAAGGCTCAAATGGGTTACGTAGTGGTCGTCAAAAAGCCATTCAATCTACTATAGATAGTCCAACATTGTCAATGAAATTCGATTATTATGGTATTCCTGGATTGCGTTTAGGTCTTTCAGGATATTTTGGAGATACCCAAGCAGAAGACGATGTAGAAGCCATTGATGGGGCCAACATTGGTATCTCCATGATAGGCTTAGACGCTCGTTATGCTTTCCAACGTTTCACAGCACGTGGTCAGTACGTTCATGGTTCTCTATCCGGTACCGAAGCATATAATAATTTAACAGGTAAAGATTTGGGAAGTGCATTACAAGGGTGGTATCTAGAAGCAGCATACAACTTATTACCACAAGAAAAATACCAACGTTTATTTGCTTTTGCAAGATACGAGCAGTACGATACTCATGCCGGTACAGATGGTAGTTTACAGCAAAATGATGCCTATAATCGTAACGATTTAACAACAGGGTTAAGTTATCACCTTGCACCAGGAGTTGTATTAAAAGGCGATTACCAATTTAGAGATAATGCCGTTTCTGGTGGCGATGTTGCAAATAGACTAAATTTCGGAATCGGAGTTTGGTTTTAATATAATTTGTGCGTTACCGCAAGGGTCGGGCTTTCACAAGTCGCTCTCTTTGAGGAGCTCCAACAATTGCTCAATCCCTAACGCAAAGCCAAGACAATGGCCAAAATCAAGTTTTGTAATTTCGGCTTTGTCATTTTACTTGTAAGAACAATAAAAAACAATACTTTTGTATTATGCATTTTAAACAGGTTTCAATATTATTTATAGCTTCAATCATGATGTCTTTTGGTTTGCCAAAAAACATTCAGAAAAGAGTAAATAAAGAGATAATTAAAACCTACAGTGTTGAAGTTTTTGATTTTACAGAGGTTGTAATTCCTTCAGATACTGCAAAAGACTTACCTTCAAAATTCGAAACCAGTAACCTATTTAAAATAGAAGCTAATGGCAGCCTTTTAGGTTATGCTTATTTATCAAAAGCGCCAAGTAAAACGGCACTTTTTGATTATTTAGTTTTACTTGATAAAGATTTAATCGTTTTAAAATCAAAAGTTTTACTCTATAGAGAAGAATATGGAGGTGAAATTGGAAGCACACGTTGGTTAAAACAATTTATTGGTAAAAAGGGCGGAGACGAACTAAAACTCGGGGATAATATTATAGCTATTTCTGGAGCAACCATTTCAGTACGTTCTATGACAAATGCCATGAATGATTTCTTAAAATCTTTAAAAATTCTTCAAAATAAAAATATTTTATAAATGGAAATTAATGGATTGATAGTTACACTCCCTAAAGAGATTAAATTATTAATTGGAGTATTTATAATCGTATTGAGTATTGGGTTTTATACAGGGTTATTATTTGTGGGCGAAACCTCTTCTGGTAATCCAAGTGGTATAGAAGAACAATATTTAGGTAATGAATATGATGAAAACGCTGAGGTTATGCGTTTCAAAAAGAGTGATCAAGAAATGCTTAGCTTAGTTCACAGCCATATCCTATCTATGTCCATTATTTTCTTTTTAGTTGGCGGGCTTGTTTCTATTACCAAACTCAATAAAAAGTTAAAGCTATTTTTAATTATAGAGCCTTTTGTATCCGTAGTTTTAACATTTGGTGGGCTCTATTTACTTTGGTCTGGTATAATTTGGATGAAATATATAGTCATGATTTCAGGTATACTAATGACATTTACATTTACCGCATCAACGTTAATTATCTCAAAACAGTTATTTCAAAAAGCATAAATACCTATTGTTCATTTCTTAAGAAAAATTAGGTAATTTAATCTATTATTAAATTGTATATTTGCACGCAATTATAATTATAATTGCGACATGACTGCACACGAAAACAAAATAGTAGGAGAAGGTTTAACCTACGACGACGTTCTATTAGTCCCAGCTTTTTCTGAAGTACTTCCTCGAGAAGTAAACATTCAAACAAAATTTACCCGTAACATTACTATAAACGTGCCTATTATTTCGGCAGCTATGGATACGGTTACAGAAAGTAAAATGGCTATCGCCATGGCGCAAGAAGGTGGTATTGGTGTTTTGCATAAAAACATGTCAATTGAAGCTCAAGCACTAAAAGTTAAAAGAGTAAAGCGTGCTGAAAGCGGAATGATTATAGACCCTGTTACCTTGCCACTTACAGCTAAAGTTAAGCATGCCAAAAAGTATATGGCAGAGTATAGTATTGGAGGTATTCCTATTGTTGATGAAGAGGGCACCTTAAAAGGCATTGTTACAAATCGTGATTTACGTTTTGAACATGATAATAAGCGACCAATAACTGAAGTTATGACTAGTGAAAAATTGGTAACTGCGGCGGTTGGAACCTCTTTACAAGACGCTGAAAAAATACTTCAAAAATATAAAATTGAAAAGTTATTAATTGTTGATGATAATTTTAAATTATCAGGTTTAATAACCTTTAGAGATATTACAAAGCTTAGTCAGAAGCCTAACGCTAACAAAGATAAATACGGACGTTTGCGAGTTGCTGCAGCTATAGGAGTAACAGCAGATGCCGTGGAAAGAGCAAAAGCTTTAGTGAAAGCAGGTGTAGATGCTGTTATTATTGATACGGCTCATGGACATACCAAAGGTGTGGTAAGTGTGCTTAAAGATATTAAATCAAAGTTTCCTGAACTGGATGTTGTTGTTGGTAATATAGCCACAGGAGCAGCTGCTAAATATTTGGTTGAAGCAGGAGCGGATGCTGTAAAAGTAGGTATTGGTCCAGGTTCTATATGTACTACGCGTGTTGTTGCGGGTGTTGGATTTCCACAATTTTCTGCAGTGTTGGAAGTTGCGGCTGCTATAAAAGGTACAGGTGTTCCGGTAATTGCAGATGGTGGTATTCGATATACCGGTGATATTCCAAAAGCTATTGCAGCTGGTGCAGATACGGTGATGTTAGGATCACTTTTAGCTGGAACAAAAGAATCTCCGGGAGAAACGATTATTTACGAAGGACGAAAATTCAAATCGTATCGAGGTATGGGTTCTGTAGAAGCTATGAAAGAAGGTAGTAAGGATCGTTATTTCCAAGATGTTGAAGATGATATCAAAAAATTAGTACCAGAAGGCATTGTTGGTCGCGTACCCTATAAAGGTGATTTATACGAAAGCATTCACCAATTTATTGGTGGGTTACGTGCTGGTATGGGATACTGTGGTGCAAAAGATATTGAAACACTAAAAGAAACGGGACAGTTTGTTAAAATTACCGCAAGTGGTATAAACGAAAGCCATCCGCATGATGTGACTATTACTAAAGAATCTCCTAATTATTCTAGATAATTAGTAAAAAATTTTATAATCAAAAAAGCTACATTAAATAGGTCTAGCTTTTTTAGTTTTTCGATAAGTGTATTTAACGTTAAATACAACAGGCAGTTCGATGCGTTTAATTAGTTTATAACCGTTAAATCTCTGCTTTAGTTTTTTTGACAAAGAGCAAACGAGGTTACTTAATAAGATTGTAGATATTGTCAAAGTTAAGAGTTTGATGATGGGATGTAAATTAATGTTTACAATAACCAAGGCTAAAACACCTAATATGTTTAAATGAATTACATAAACTAAATAAGAATTACTATTTAGCACATCCCAAATTCTACTTTTATTATTTAAGTAGTTTTTAAAAGTAAAAACTAAGAAATAAATCATATATGTCAATGAAATTAAAAAGCTTAATCGTATTATAAGTTTATCTATTGAATTACTTATGAAATAATTTTGTTGGCTTAAAGGATTATATATTGATCCTTTAATATTATAGATCGATCCTACAACATAAATAAACAGGAATATCCAACCTAAGCTGTGGATTATCATTTCTCTATGAATGTTTATTTTACTTGACTCAAATATTTTTAACCTATATGACTGGATACCGGCTAGGAATACTAGAAAATATATAAATAATCTTTCGTTTTGAAAAGTCAATAAAAGTGACGTGGTCCATCCGTTGAGACCTAAGTAGTCTATGAAATAACCATAGATGAGTCCTAAAAACCCACCTAACGAAATAAACTTGATAAAGTTAATTTTTGTGGTATCAATTTTTGAAATAATTAGATAAATCATATTAAATAAAAACAAAACAGGTAAAAACCATAACCAACTTTGACCCCAGATAGTATTCCAATGAAAATAGGTAGTCCAATTTTCTTGTGGAATGTTTCGGGAATATAAAAATATAATTTTATAAGCAGGCAATAAAGTTAGAACAGCTATTATCCAAGGAATAATTAATCGCCTAAATTTTACTTTAATAAATTGAATAGTTGTCTTTGCTTTTATTGAAAATGGCAATAGATATCCAGATATATAGAATAACGTTGCCATTACGAAAGTATCTAAGATTAGCGGTAATAAATTAATAAAATCACTATCTAATGGGTCTGAAACTATCCACCATCCTGAGCGTGAACTGGAGCTTTCATAGGTCAGACTGATGTGCCCAAGAATCACTAAAAAAACTACAAAAGTTCTAAGACAGTCAAGCCAGTAAATTCTATTATTTTTAAACAAGAGTTGTTTTTTTACCATTGTATATAAGGTGAAATGTTAGTTTATTGAGATTTTTTAATTGTTTTTAATCGATTAACTGCGAGGGAACAGTCTCTTAATCGGATTAATAAGTTTATTTATCTATTAAACGTTGTTTTTTGTTATTTAACATACACATAATCAATAGGTTATGTATAAAACGAAATTAGGACGATACAAAGGAGATACCTGATTTATTCGATACTATACTATTAAGTAGAGACGGAATACCATTAAGTGTCGGTGAATGGTGGTTTACATAGTTAGAAGTAATGTATATGCGTGTTTTACTTTTTTTTAAACTGTTAGTAAACCATACAAATATAAAAATAGATAAGTCGCAACGCCTAATCTTGAGTTATGTAAAAATTTAGTTTTAAGACTTTAAAAACATGCATAATAAATATTTGTAAATCGTATAAACTTTCGAAAACCACCGAACGCTCTATTTACTATATATCGTGTTATACGCTGGTTTCTCTTTTTTGAATTATTTCGCTAATAGCATCCCACAGTAAAATTCTCTTCTCTAATGATTCTTTTGCTACAGATAGTGTCTCATTCCACTTCTTTTCATCATTGCCACAAAGTTCTGAAATCATTTTAAGAGAGAGCGGTCCGTGCTCATCTCCATCCAATTCTACATGTCTTTTAATGTAATATTTCAACTTATTATAGGAGTTGTTTTCAGTATCAGTATTTTTCAAAATTCCAATAAACATATCAGGGATATCATCTTCTCTTCCAAATGTAAAAGCAGAAGCAACAAGGTGAGGTTTATTTGTTGCAATAATTGAAAATGAGTATTTGACAAAATTTGCAACTCTTGCATCAAGATTGATTTTGTTCAATGAATATTCAACTGAATTATCAGCTTCAATAAGCTTTATGAAATTATTAATATGAGATACGTTTGCTTCTGCTTGTCTCATAGCATCCAAATACATTTCAAAATGAATTTTAGGCTCTTCCTAATTCATTGACATCACTTTCTTCTCCGTGAACGATTTCATTTATGAATCTAGAAAGTGTTGGGTTTTCAGAGGGTAACCAAGGAATTTCAACATTTGTCAATTTTATTTGAAGGAATTTTAACAGCGACATAAAGCCAAGCAGCAAATACGTGATTCTCCATAAAAACCTTAATATCATCTATATTGTTTAGGTTTTTATAAAGTTTATGTTTCTGCAATTGCATCCGTAGTCCAGAAATCTCATTTTCTATAAGTTGTAGACTATTCATAATGTTTTTACTCACATATAATATTCTTTAAAAATATAATTTGCATTGCTTTTGTTTAAATCCAATGTTAGTTAATTTTTTAGATAAATTCATATATCCACATTAAGATGAAAGTGAGCGAAGTCTTGTTCACTTTGATTTGTTTTAAGACGATAACTAAGTCTGATATCAATATTTCTTCTTACATAAAAAATATTATCTGTTTTTAGCCAGGAGAAATGTATGATATCTTTTTTGTTGGTCAGGTCATTTCCTGAAATAAGTGCTCTCGTTATGCTTTAATTACATTAGATACAATTTTCCTCAACTAGATTTTGTTAATATAGCTACCGGAGAAGCTTCTAAATATTTAGTTGAGGTTGGAGCCGATGCTGTAAAAGTAGATATTGGTATATATTCTATTCGTGTTGTTACAGGTTTTGGGTTTTCCCAATTTTCTACAATATTGAAAGTTTTAAGTGCTATAAAAGTACTAGTTTTCCGGTAATTGCAGATGGTGGTATTCGATATACCGGTGATATTCCAAAAGCTATAGCGGCTGGGGCAGATACGGTGATGTTAGGATCACTTTTAGCTGGAACAAAAGAATCTCCGGGAGAAACGATTATTTACGAAGGACGAAAATTCAAATCGTATCGAGGTATGGGTTCTGTAGAGGCTATGAAAGAAGGTAGTAAGGATCGTTATTTCCAAGATGTTGAAGATGATATCAAAAAATTAGTACCAGAAGGCATTGTTGGTCGCGTGCCATATAAAGGTGATTTATACGAAAGCATTCACCAATTTATTGGCGGGTTACGTGCTGGTATGGGATACTGTGGTGCAAAAGATATTGAAACACTAAAAGAAACGGGACAGTTTGTTAAAATTACCGCAAGTGGTATAAACGAAAGCCATCCGCATGATGCAACTATTACTAAAGAATCTCCTAATTATTCTAGATAATTAGCTCTAAAGATTTATCTTGTAATAAAAGAGGTTAAATGTTTTAAGAATAAAAAAGCTACACTAATTTAGTGTAGCTTTTTTTTAATGTTATTATTTCAAAAATATAAAATATTGTTCTGATATTTATTCTACTGAGATACTAAAAACAGCCTGTATATCTGTTTCTCCCCCAGCATTTGTAATATCACCATCACTTACGCCTGTATCACTTTTACTTGGTTCGTGTCTTAAAGTAATAGTTAGTGTCCCGGTTCCTAAATTTGCACTAGTTGTTACTGTAAATTCTAATCCAATAGGGTTACTATCTCCATCAAAATCTGTATACTCAAAAGTTGCAAGACTATTAGTTATTTGATAGAAAAATTGGTGCTCATCATCTTCTGCTTCAATTTCTGCATTTATAGGTTCGGCAGGGGATTCAGTTTCATTTAAAAGCTCAAGTGTTCCGTTATATGTTGTGTTAGAAGCTAAAGCTCCAGATACGGAAACTACAGGATCGTTTGGTCCGTCACCATCTAAATCTCGTGTCTGTAAAGTAACAGTAGTACCACCAGTTACAGGTATTAAAGTTGCTGTTAATGTTGTTATTACTTCTTCTTCATTTACAGGTTCTGGATTGTCGTCATCGTTAGAACATGCTGTAAATACTAATGCAGACATAAATAATATTGATAAATTTTTTAAAGTTTTCATTCTTTTGTTTTTTAATTATTAATAATTTAATTTTAATTGTAACATAAAATTCCTTCCTAAATCATCGGCAAAATATCTTAATCTGTTAAGGTACTCTCTATAAGAAGTATTAAAAATATTTGTAACATTAATTCCTACATTTAAATCTGTTTTTTCAGAAAGTTTTATTGTTATATCACTTTCAAAATGCATTAAATGGTAGGTTGGAGGTGGCGTGCTAATATCTAATAATATAAATTCTTCGGTAGTTGGAATATACACTTCAAAATTATTATTAGGGTAATCGTTTTGCATTAATATCAATTCGCTTTGTAATTCCGCATTAAAATTCAACCATTTTTTGTTTAAGTATCCTAAAACATTAACAGTCTTAAATGAAGGTATATCAATTAACGCCTCTTTTTTAATGAGGTCCCTTCCTTTTATAAAAGATGATTTATTATTTAAAAACCATTTTCTACTAAAATTATAATTTGCAGTTACATCTAATCCATATAGCAATGCATCGGTTTGAATATAATCCCAAACTGGGAAAGCACCTCTTATGGTTTGCTCTGTTCCTGTAGGTTTAATAAAAATATAATCATTAATATGATTTAAGAAGCTTTCTAAATTCAATGATAACGACTTATTTTTAAATTGATATGAACCGGAAATTCTATGAGATGTTTCTTGCTTTATACGCAAATCGCCCAATTCGATTCGCGCTGCAGAATGATGCAAACCATCACTAAATAATTCTGAAGAGTTTGGCGCTCTGTTTGATAATCCGTAATTGAAAATAATAGTGTTTTTATCATTAAATTTATGTGACATTCCAGCTGAAGCAGAAACGTTATGATAATTAAGTACAGGATTAACAAGTAATTGAGTCCCTAAATCATCAATCACGATATTAGCAAAATCTACATCATATCCGCGCTCAATCCAACGGCTAGTTCTATAAAATTTTTTTGCATCAATTTTGTTAAAATCGTAACGCAATCCAAAATCTAAATTGGTATTATCATTTAATTTAAAATTCGAAATAGCAAAAACACCAGCATCATATTTATCGTAATCAGGAATTAAGCGCCTTACACCTGTTTCTGGATTTGCAAAATTATTCTGAAACCCTAAAGCTAGACCAAACCTATAAACAGCATTAGTATTGGTATCTATTTTTAAACTAGATTTCAATGTATGTGTTTTCAAAGTCAAATCGATAGCTGGCTTATTTCTATCATCACCCACACGAACATCGTATTCAAACCTTTGGTTATTTTGAAAATCATATAGAACTTCCAAACGTCCAAATTTTTTAAAGCGCTTATAAAAATCCGCTTTTATTATTTGATGCGTTACATCCTGTCTTGGTGCATTTATTTCATAACTAAAATCTTCTGTATCTAATGGCTCTTTATTTATTATACCCACAAGATTTTGGAGATTTATTGCATTATTTAAATCTTCAACATTTCCGATATGAGATCCTCTCAAAATACCTATTTGATTATTTAAATAACTATAATATACATTGAAACCTTTTTCAAAAGTTTTAAATCCTGTATTTACAGAAAAGCCTTTAGAGTCTAAACCTGTGTTGGTTAAGCTATAATCTGGAGCTTCAAAATCCCCAAAGCGCTTTGCAGAAGCTTGACCTGTAAAGTACCACCCCTTTTGCCATGATTTAGTTAGGGTTGATGCTATACTATAACCTCTACCATTTGTTTGTCCACTAACAATTGTTTTTCCATAAAGCGAATCTTTTAAACTGATTTTTTGAGGCTTCAGTACAATAACACCGCCTATAGCATCACCACCATAAGCTAAAGAATTAGCTCCTTTAATAACGTTAATACTACCTGCTGCATTTAAATCTATGTTTGGTGCATGTTCAATTCCCCATTCTTGATCCTGCAAACGCACACCATTAGTCATCACTATAACTCTGCTACTGTGCAAGCCATTAATTACGGGCTTTACAATGGTGTTTCCAGTGTTAATTGATGATACACCACTTATATGTTTCAATGCGTCACCAAGACTAAAAGCACTAAAGCGTTCAAGTGTTTTTGTTTTTAACTGGGTTTCTTGAGACGTTTTGGTTAACTTAGGGTTTCCGCTGGCATCAATTTTAATTTCATTAAGTTCTTCAATATGGTGTTCCATATTAATTTCATATTGTGTATCTCCATTAATTTGAACTTTTATTATTTTGGTCTCGCATCCTAAATGTGATACTTCAAAAGTTAAAAGTCCTTTACACAGATCTTCAATAGTATAATTTCCCTCAATATTAGATGTTGTATATCTGTCGAGGGTTTTAATATATATGGTGGCACCAGTTATTGCAGAACCATCATGGAAATCATGTATGTTACCAGAAAGCTTGTAATTGCAGTTTTGACCATAAGTAATGCTAAATAAGCAACACGTTATAATCAATATATAGTATCTCATTACTAAAATTTTAGTTTAAAAATAAATGCTGACACCATTTCCTGTTTTACAGATATTAATAAAATGAGAAATGATATTAGTTTAAACTAAAACAGGCGGTCCTCTTAAAGAGAAAGATAAAGACCGATGATTATTAAGAAATTTGTATGTTAGATTGTAAGTACGAGAAGGGCTGAGCGTTTGAAAAAACTCAATAAATTCTTTAGGTAATTGAAAGTGATGGGTAATACTGAATTTTTGAAATTCACACTCTAAATCGACTTTATGAATATGTGTGCTGTTATCACCCTGGCAAATTTCGTGTTTATGATGATCAAAAACGTGTGCAAGTTTAACAGTCGAAGGAACCCATAGTAAAATGACTAACAGAATGGTTAGTATTTTAAAAGCTATATGTCCCTTATAGAAATTCATTAATCAAAGAATCGTTTTAAACCTAGTCTGCGCAACATCTTTTTTTCAAAATCCCAGAAAAACTTGTGTTGTCCAAATAACCACCCAATACCAACGAGCAATATTTGATAAAAGATAAAACCAATAAAAATATATAAAGTCCAATAGGCAAAAGTTGGTAAATTTTCTTTATTAATACCTATTAACTTAATTAGAGGTCTGCTCACAAATACTGAAGAAGACCCTGTAATAGCAAACACTAAGAAAATAGAGATGAGCTCCCATCTGTATTTTACATCCCACTTTTTTTCTAATTTTGAAAAAATAAAAAGGGTTAATTTTAAAAGTCCAAAAAAAATAATGGAGACTGAGAACAAATTAAATATGATATTGTCTTGATTTAAAAATAAAGAGGATAACCTAAAGGACGAGTAGCCTAAACCTAATATTCCTAATAATGGAAAAATAAGTTGCCAATTCCGACCTATTTCCCAGTTCTCTTTTAATTCATTCACATTTATTATTTTGATGCAAAAATAAATAAAGTGATTTAAATTCTAGGAATAAAAGCTCCTAATTTTTGATTATAAGTTAATTGAAAGTAAATAAAGTAGTTATATAGCACATAATTAACCTCGTAGCCATAGTCTGTACCTTGTTGGTAATCTATTTGTAATTCATACAAACTTGAGCTGTAACGTTGTGGCTGAAGTACACGCTGATTCCATTCAGCAACATAAAATATATTTTTATTTTCTAAGAATTGTTGTGTGTAGTACCCTCTTTGCCTTGCTGTACTTGCTAACCAGAAATTAAAGCCTGGTTCAATTATCATGATTTCGTATTCTATGTCTTCATTCGCTATTTTAACCGTATCATTTTGCTTTAAGCTTTCTAAACGTTCATCTTTTTTTGAAGTCGTAGTTTTTGATGTGTTACAGTTAAAAATAAAAATAGAAATAAGTAATGTGTAAATTATTTTTTTCATGAGTGTAAATATGTTTTTTATCTCTTTTTTTAAATGTAAGAACCATTACTTCTTTTAAAAAGTAAGGATTAGGTAACCATTACTTCTATTGAGTAAAAGGATTGCTTTCTAATAAATTTACAAAAATCATTCCTTAAATATTGATTTTCAATTGTTTTTAACAAAAAAAGAGCCAAACATCATGTTTAGCTCTTTGTTGGAATTTATTTTCTAAAGAATATTATTTTCCTCCTAAAAGGCCACCTAATAGACTGCCAAGCCCGCCTTTCTTCTTGCTGTCACCTAAAATCATACCCGCAACATCATCGATAACGCTTCCATCTCCGTCAGCATCAAGAATAGATTCTAAAAAGCTTTGTTCTTGCTGTGGTGAATTTCCACCAAGCATTCCGCCTAATAAATCTCCAATACCATTAGAAGAGCTTACGTTTTGTTGTTTTGCTTGATTTCCTAAAACACCCATTAAAATTGGTGCAGCAACTTTTAATATGTTAGCAACAGAACCAGCATCTAAACCAGATTTTTCTCCTAATATTTTTTCAACTCCATGTTGTTTGGCACCTAGAACGTGTCCTAATATTTTTTCACCATCCTGTTTCACTTCATTAGCACCACCATCACCAAATAATCCACCAAGATTTTCTAGAATACTACCATTATGTTTTCCTTGTATAGCACCCATAAGTCCTTCTGCACCTTGAGGTGTTGAAGCATTTCGTTGCATAGCTTTCATTAAAACAGGCAAAGCCATTGTTAACACGCTACTTGTTTTGTTCGTATCGTTTCCTGTTGATCCAGCTACACCGTTAATTATAGTTTTTCCTAAGTCACTATTTAATAAATCTAAAATTCCAGACATGATTATTGTATGTGTTAATTAATAAAGTTTAATAAAAATTGAAAGCTTAATGTACAAAAAAAGTCCCAACCTCTTTAGTTAGGACTCAGTAATTCTATTTAGGTCACAATTTGTTTGAAAAATAATTTCTCAATTTTATAATTGAGATTTCATTTGAAATCGCCATTCTCGCGAAAGCGGGAATTACTATCCTAAGATACTAATAATTTGTGATGCTAATTCTGCACCAATTCTGTCTTGAGCTTCGTTAGTTGCTGCACCAGTATGAGGTGTTAAAGATAATGCAGGGTTCATTAATAATTGCATTTCTGGTTTTGGCTCTTTTTCAAAAACATCTAAAGCAGCTCGTGCTACTTTTCCACTTTCTATAGCTTTCACTAATGCTATTTCGTTTAACACACCACCACGTGCTGCGTTAGCTAAAATAACACCATCTTTCATTATGTTAAATTCTGCTTCATCAATAACATAGTCTTCTTGTGCAGGAACGTGAAGTGTAATAAAATCTGATTGTTTTAAAACATCTTCCTTTGAAATGGTTTTAATATCAAAATTTACAGTTTGCCCGTCAAAGAAGTCTAATTCTAAATTAGCTGATTCTAAAAATGGATCAAAAGCAACTACTTTCATACCAGCTCCTAAAGCCACTTTAGCTGTAGCTTGACCAATACGACCAAAACCTAAAACACCTAAAGTTTTTCCTTTTAACTCCGTTCCTTTTGCGTAAGCCTTCTTCAAACCTTTAAAGTTACTATCGCCTTCAAGAGGCATATCCCTGTTTGAATTATGTAAATAACGAGCTAGTCCGTATAAGTGTCCAAATACTAATTCGGCAACAGAATGTGAAGAAGCTGCAGGTGTATTGATTACACTGCGCCCTTGCTCTTTAGCATATTCTACATCAATATTATCCATACCAACACCACCACGACCAATAATTTTTAATCCTGGGCATGCATCGATTAAATCTTTACGCACTGTAGTTGCACTACGCACTAATAAAACGGTAATATCTTTTTCGTTGATATAGTTAATCAGTTGTTCTTGGGCGACTGTAGTTGTAATGACTTCGTAACCACCTTTTTCTAGGGCATCAATACCACTTTGAGAAATTCCGTCGTTTGCTAATACTTTCATTTATCTAAGTTATGAGTTATAAGTTGAAATTAAAAGTTCTGTGAACGATTAACAATTCAACTTAAAATTAAATTTTTTTTTATTCATTTGAGTAAGCAACTGCAACATGCACCTGTTTACTGCAAAATTTTTAAGCTTTACTTTCTAATTCACTCATGACTTCTACCAACGCTTTTACACTATCAAGTGGCATGGCATTGTACATAGAAGCTCTATAACCACCAATACTTCGGTGTCCGTTTACTCCACTAATACCTGCTTCTTTAAGCATAGACTCAAAAGTGTCTTTTAAATTTTGGTTTTCTAGAGTGAACGTTGCATTCATGTCTGATCTATCTTCCTTAGCAGCAAAACCTTTGAATAATGGATTTAAATCTACCTCAGAATACATTAAACGTGATTTCTTTTCGTTTTCTTTTTCAATAGCAGAAATACCACCTAAACCTTTCAGCCATTCTAAAGTTAACATAGATGTATAGATAGGAAATACAGGAGGTGTATTGAACATACTTCCTTTACTGATATGTGTTTTATAATCCATCATTGATGGAATTTTACGAGATACTTTCCCTAAAATATCTTCTTTTATAATAACAAGCGTGGTACCGGCAGGGCCCATATTTTTTTGAGCACCAGCATAGATTAAATCAAAATATGAAAAATCTAATGAACGTGAAAAAATATCACTACTCATATCACATACTACAGGAATATCACATTTTGGAAATGATTTCATTTGAGTACCGTAAATAGTGTTATTTGAGGTACAGTGAAAATAATCGTAATCTGTTGGTATATCGTAACCTTTAGGTATATAATTGTAGTTTGCTCCTTTTGAAGATCCTACTTCATAAATATCGTCATAAATTTTAGCTTCTTTGATTGCCTTATCAGACCAAGATCCTGAGTTTAAATACCCAGCTCTTTTTTCAAGAAGATTTAGTGCCACCATTAAAAATTGTGTACTTGCACCGCCTTGTAAAAACAAAGCTTTATAACCTTTGCCTTCTAAACCAAGTAACTCTAAAGCCAAGGCTCTAGCCTTTTCCATAATATCTACAAAAGCTTTACTTCTATGAGATATTTCTAATAAAGACAATCCACTATCATCTAAATCTACAACTGCCTGAGAAGCTTTTAATAATACTTCTGGTGGTAAAATACTAGGTCCTGCACTAAAGTTATGTTTCTTCATATCATAGTAAAATTTAAAGATGCAAAGTTGCTAATTAATTAAGTATTTCTTATTAAGAATTCAATAATTTTTTTGTTATATTGATGATAAAAATTTAATAGAATCTACATCATCCGCATAATCCCAAAGTTGAGGTTTTTGAGTTGCTCCAAAAGCTATTTCATTTTTTATAAACCCATTTGAAACGATACATTGAATTTGTTCTTTTTTTGCTTCTAAAGTTTCTTTTAATTCTGATAAATCATTATAATATTCAAAGAAGAGGGTCGCTATTGGCGATGCATAACTTTCATCTTCTTTAATCATAAAAAATCCATTTTCTAGCATATCAAATTCGCTCATTAAATATACGGCTTTATTGTAGTCGTAGTTATTCGCGTATTTTGCTTTTTCAACAATAGGATGCCAGTGGTAGATAGCTTCAAAAAATGCATCAAATTTATAGCCTTTAGGGACAAAGAGTTTAGATACATTCCTGCATCCCAATCCATAATATCTAAAAACATCTTCTGAAAGGTTTTTTAATTCGGCACTAGTCTCCTTACCTGTTAAAACAGCAACAGAATTTCTATTGTTTCTAATAATTGAGGGCTTATTTTTAAAATAGTATTCAAAATAGCGTGCCGTATTATTACTTCCTGTTGCGATTACGGCATCAAAGTTTTTAAGCTTTTCTTCTGTGAATTTTATTACCCCTTTGAATTGAGGTTCAACATGCTCTAAATATTTGGTTAAATAGGGTAGTAAGTGTTTATCATTTGATGATTGTTTAACTAACACAGAATGACCAGAAATAAGTACCGATAAAAAATCGTGAAACCCTACCAAAGGAATATTACCTGCCATAATAATAGCAACTTCTTTTGGGCTAATATTATTAATAGCATATGGCTCTAACCATGTATTAAGATTGCTGAAATTTAATGCGTCAGACCAAGACTTTAAAGCAAACTTAATATTCTCTTCAGTAAACCAGCCATTGTGCTCTTTAGCTAGTTTTAGCTGATGTTTAACGCCTTCAAAGAAAAAATCGTTATGTTCAACATTATCTGATTTTTGGGTAACTTCACTAGAAAATTGCCTTAAAAAATCTCCTAATTTTACAAAAGCGTTAATTCTTTCTTGTAATTGCATGCTGAATTTGGTTATGAATGGTTTTGGCTTTATTTTCGCAATTGCAAATTTAAGGATTCTGTATAGAGTTCTTAAATTTTAAAACATAAAAAATTACTATGGCAATTATAATAACAGATGAGTGTATAAATTGTGGTGCTTGTGAGCCTGAGTGCCCAAATACTGCAATATATGAAGGAGCTGACGATTGGCGTTATAAAGACGGTACAAGTTTGGAAGGCAAGGTTGTACTAACAAATGGAGAAGAAGTTGATGCTGACGAGGCGCAAGAGCCTGTGAGTGATGAGCTTTACTACATTGTGCCAGATAAATGTACGGAATGTAAAGGGTTTCATGATGAACCTCAATGTGCAGCGGTATGTCCTGTAGATTGCTGTGTGCCTGACGAAGATGTTGTAGAGACGGAAGAAGAGTTGTTAGCAAAACAACGTTTTATGCATCCAGAAGAATAAATAAAAAACACATAATGAAGAAAATAACAAAAATGTTTTAAATACTAACTTTTGGAATGTTCGTATTATGTGGGAGTGACGATGGTTCTGATTCTAATGCTTTTGAAACAGATATTATTGGTACTTGGGAATTAATCTCTTCAACGGCTAATGGCTTAAAATTTTTTGAAAGTACAGAATGCCAAACTCTACTTATCTATACTGCCACTAACATAGTCTCAACAGAATTTTATGATTATGAAGACGGTAATGGATGTGTTTATAAAATTTTAAAATACTTTGTTGGGCCAGATTTAATGCGTTGTGATTATATAAGAAATGTTTATGATTTTTAATTCTGTTTATTAAAGGTCTTCATTTCTTTTGAAGGCTCTAATGTTTCTTCATTTTCCCAAATGGTTTTTTCAAACCGACTTAATTGTTGGTATGGTGCTTTTTTCTTTTGTTTTATAGCCTCAAAACTCTGTAAGCCTAGTTTGTTATTTGCAGTAAATAAAAGTTCTACTTTATTGCGGTTATCACCTTCAATTTTAAAACTAAAACTCACTTTATTTCTAGCTCTACTGTTTTCAATAAACTTTAAATCTCTATTTACATAAAAGTAACTTCCAGTCGTGTGTTTTAAGTATTTTGGATGATAGATATTACTACTATCTTTTTCAAATATGAGCTTTCCTTTACTCAAGTTTTCAATGTACTTAACACCTAAAATGAGTTTTAAGTTAACCTTTGTACCATGTCTGTTTTTATAGTATTTGTAATCTACTCGCGTTATAGCATACGTATCATCACTAATAAATAATTGACCGGTGTATATCGCTTTTGATTTTTTTGGTTTGAAGTTAATGACATGAGTTAGTTTGTTATTATTGTAGGCTAAATCTTTATAGGTGTATTCATATAAATCAAAACTTAATAGGCTGTTTAAAAAAGAGTTTTTGTAAAATTGTGAACGGTTCAAAAAAGACCTTGTTTCTTCATTTAAAGAAGTAACCTCATATTCTTTTTTATTTTCTTCTTCTGAATTTTCATCTTTAAGAGACAGAGAATCTTCAATCTTAAAAAGGCCAGATTTTAATTTGTAAGTTTTAGTTGTGTCAAGGTATTTTAAAATAATATTTTGTGATTTTTCTTGTATTTGCTCTATTGAAAAATCGTTTTTAGAATCAAGTAATTGTGTCGCTTTGTTTACTACAATTTTACTGCTATCTTTATTTAACGCGTAAAATTCACCATTAAAATCTTTAAACTGAACCATATTACTCTCACGAATTTTTTTTGATAAAGCTTTTAAATTATCATTGGCAGATTCAAGATTTTTTTTCTTTACATGCGATGCTTTTTCAATTTCAAACTCTAAGTTTTTAAAATTAATATAGTTTGTGGCTCTTCTGAAAATAGTGTATTTGTTAAGATTGCTACTATAGTTAATAGCTAGTTTACTTTTTACTTTTGTAATAATAGAATCTGCGTTTGGCGCTTTATTACTAATATAAACTTCACCAAGTTGGTTTATGGCTTGTTCTAAATTGATTATGAAATCGAGATCCCTGATTTTTTGTATGCTAATGGTTTTATTTTGATAGCCTAGACAGGAAATGGCAAGACTTTCTAATTTTTCATCTTCTGTGCGAATAGTAAAATACCCTTCTTCATTAGAGATAACGCCACTATGTTTACCAGTTTTAATTGATGCAAATTGAACTGGGTTTCCAGTTTTACTATCAATAACTTTAACAGTTATATTTTGAGAATAAATACTAAAACTGGTAAGACAAATTATAGTTAGGGCTATAATATATTTCATTATATATGGTTTATGCTAATCTAACGATTAAAGCTTAAAATTGTTACAAAAATTAATAATGGAAATGACTACATTTGCACTCGCAAAATTATATTATTATGAAAGCAGGTATCGTAGGATTACCAAACGTAGGGAAATCAACGTTGTTTAATTGTTTGTCAAACGCAAAAGCACAAAGTGCAAACTTTCCGTTTTGTACAATTGAACCCAATATTGGTGTGGTAAATGTGCCAGATCCGCGTTTAGAAAAATTAGAATCTTTGGTAAATCCTGAGCGCGTCATTCCAGCTACTGTTGAGATTGTAGATATTGCGGGATTAGTTAAAGGAGCTAGTAAAGGTGAGGGTTTAGGAAATCAATTCTTAGCTAATATTCGTGAAACTGACGCTATTTTACATGTTTTAAGATGTTTTGATAATGATAACATCATACATGTTGATGGTAATATAAATCCAATTCGAGATAAAGAAACCATCGATATGGAATTGCAACTTAAAGATTTGGAAACTGCTGAAAAGAAGTTAGATAAAGTAAAGCGTGCAGCAAAAACAGGAAATAAAGAGGCTCAAAAAGAAGAGGCTGTTTTACTAAAAATAAAATCGGGTTTAGAATCAGGAATCTCAGTAAGAGCTTTAGAGTTTAATGAAGATGATTACAACGAATTTGTAAAACCATCACAGTTTATTACAGATAAACCTGTTATGTATGTATGTAACGTAGATGAAGGTTCTGCGGTTTCAGGAAATGATTATGTAGAAAAAATAAAAGAAGCTGTTAAAGACGAAAATGCAGAGGTTTTAGTTTTAGCCGTAGGCACCGAAGCTGATATTAATGAATTAGATGATTACGAAGAACGTCAAATGTTCTTGCAAGATATTGGTTTAGATGAACCTGGTGCTGCCAAATTAATTCGTTCAGCATATAAATTACTAAATCAACAAACTTATTTTACAGCTGGTGTAAAAGAAGTTCGAGCTTGGACTGTGGATATAGGTGCAACGGGACCTCAGGCCGCTGGTGTAATTCATACCGATTTTGAAAAAGGATTTATCCGAGCAGAAGTTATAGCATATGATGATTATGTGACTTTTGGCAGTGAAGCCAAAGTTAAAGAAGCTGGTAAAATGCGCGTGGAAGGAAAGAATTACATTGTTAAAGATGGTGATGTGATGCACTTCTTATTTAATGTTTAGATTTTATTGATTAATATTTTTTAATCAAAGCTTGAGCAACGTAATTCTTATATTTTATTCCTGTTGAACTAAAAATATCTATCTAAATTCGTTTTATGCAAGCGAAGAAACAATTTTGTGTTGGTGCAGGAATTGGTGTTTTTTGAATCGTACTTTTTTCATCAAAAGCGGTTATGGTAAAACTAGCACACAACTATGAGGTTGATGTTAGAAGTGTTTTGCTTTTGGCGTATGTTGTTTTCTTTTTTATTCTATACTGTACTTCTTTTCTAGTAACGTCTTCTATAAAAAGGGTTAATTGTCTAAACTTTGCGATTGTGGCTGGTATTGGGGCAGTTTTAACCATTATTTTAGCAACAATTTTTATATATGTATCACTTACACGGCTCCAATTATTTGGTGATTTGATGATTATCATTGAAATTCTATTTGTATCTTTAAAAAAGGCAACTAAAACATAGAATAAGGTTCTCAACAAAATTTGTTTTTCATTGTTAATTACTTTGTAACCTAGCTGTTTTATTTTTTGAAAGGTTATACTATATTAGCATCCCCTCATTAAATTTTCTAATTATTAAATGGCACAAGAAACCAAATATACCGAAGATAATATACGTTCATTAGACTGGAAAGAGCATATTAGAATGCGTCCTGGAATGTATATTGGAAAACTGGGAGATGGGTCTTCGCCAGATGATGGTATTTATATTCTTCTTAAAGAAGTTCTAGACAACTCAATTGATGAGTATGTCATGGGCGCTGGAAAAACGATAGAAATCTCCATTCAAGGCACTAAGGTGACGGTACGGGATTATGGACGAGGTATTCCATTAGGGAAAGTGGTAGATGTGGTTTCCAAAATGAATACTGGTGGAAAGTACGATTCTAAAGCATTTAAAAAATCTGTGGGATTAAACGGTGTTGGTACAAAAGCTGTAAATGCATTGTCATCGTTTTTTAGAGTTGAATCTACACGGGATAGTAAAAGTGCTTCCGCGGAATTTTCGCAGGGTAATTTAACCAATAAAGACTTATTAGAAGATACTTCAAGACGAAAAGGAACCAAAGTATCTTTCGTTCCAGATGAGATTATTTTCAAAAACTATAAATATAGAAGTGAGTATGTTGTAAAAATGCTTAAAAACTATGTGTATCTAAACCCCGGTTTAACTATAGTTTTTAACGGCGAAAAGTATTATAGCGAAAATGGTCTAAAGGATTTACTAGCTGAAAAAATTTCCGAGACAGATTTACTGTATCCAATTATACACTTAAGAGGAGAGGATATTGAAGTAGCGCTAACACACAGTAAAACACAATACAGCGAAGAGTATAATAGTTTTGTAAACGGACAAAACACCACGCAAGGAGGAACGCATCTCAATGCTTTTAGAGAATCATTAGTTAGAACTATTCGTGAGTTTTATGGAAAGAATTACGATGCTTCAGATATTAGAAAATCTGTAGTTAGTGCCATTGCTATTAAGGTGATGGAACCCATTTTTGAAAGTCAGACAAAAACCAAGTTAGGCTCTACAGATATGGGAGGTGATTTGCCAACAGTAAGAACCCATATTAATGACTTTTTAAAAACAAAACTAGATAACTATTTACATAAAAATCAAGATACAGCTGAAAAAATCCAACGCAAAATTTTACAAGCTGAACGTGAACGAAAAGAGCTATCTGGAATTAGAAAATTAGCAAAAGATAGAGCAAAAAAAGCAAGTCTTCATAATAAGAAATTACGAGATTGTCGTGTGCATTTTGGTGATATTAAAAACGGGCGTAATTTAGAGTCAACACTTTTTATAACAGAGGGAGATTCTGCATCTGGAAGTATTACAAAATCACGTGATGTAAACACTCAAGCTGTATTTAGTTTAAAAGGAAAGCCATTAAATTGCTATGGACTTAGCAAAAAGATTGTTTATGAAAACGAAGAATTTAATTTATTACAAGCCGCATTAAATATTGAACAATCTCTTGAAGACCTTCGGTATAACAATGTGGTAATTGCTACAGATGCAGATGTTGATGGGATGCATATTCGTTTGCTTCTCATTACATTTTTCTTGCAGTTTTTTCCTGAAGTAATAAAACAAGGGCATTTGTATATTTTACAAACACCTTTATTTAGAGTTCGAAACAAAAAGGAAACCATTTATTGTTATTCTGAAGAAGAACGACGGAATGCTATTGAAAAACTTAAACCAAAACCAGAAATTACCAGATTTAAAGGGTTAGGTGAGATATCGCCAGATGAGTTTAAACATTTTATAGGCGATAATATTCGTTTAGACCCTATCATGTTGGATGATAACATGTCAATTGAAGAATTGTTATCTTTCTATATGGGAAAAAACACACCAACTCGACAAGAATTTATTATTGATAATTTGAAGGTTGAATTAGATATTATTGAGGAAAGCTAAATTAAAAATAAAGCTATAATATTACATATCAATAACAAAAAAGAAGACAAAAAAAGGTCTTATGATTATTTACATATCCATGATGTTAAGGATAATGCAAAGGAGCGTAAAATATAGGGAAGAGCATAACTTAATGGACAACCAAAAAATTAGGAATTTTTAATGACAGAAGACCAAAACGACGATTTAGTAAACGAACATAATGAGCCCCAAGAAACCATTACCAGAGTTACTGGTATGTATAAAGATTGGTTTTTAGATTATGCATCGTATGTTATTTTGGAGCGTGCCGTACCAGCCATAGAAGACGGTTTTAAACCCGTACAACGTCGTATTATGCATTCTATGAAAGATCTAGACGATGGACGCTATAGTAAAGTAGCAAACATCGTTGGGCATACTATGCAATATCACCCGCATGGTGATGCAAGTATAGCAGATGCTATGGTGCAAATTGGTCAGAAAGATTTGTTAATTGACACCCAAGGAAACTGGGGAAATATTTTAACAGGAGATCGGGCGGCAGCATCTCGTTATATTGAAGCTCGTATTTCTAAGTTTGGATTAGATGTTGTTTTTAATCCTAAAATTACCGAATGGCAGTACAGTTATGACGGACGTAGAAAAGAACCCGTAAACTTGCCAGTTATGTTTCCTTTACTTTTAGCTCAAGGAGGCGAAGGAATAGCTGTTGGATTATCAACTAAAATATTGCCTCATAATTTTATTGAACTTATCGAGGCTTCAATCAAGCATTTACAAGGAAAAAAATTCACGATTTTACCAGATTTTCCAACGGCAGGAATAGCCGATTTTTCAAATTATAACGATGGTAATAGAGGAGGTAAAGTACGTGTGCGTGCCAAAATTTCACAATTAGATAAAAACACACTTGTAATAACCGAATTACCTTTTGGAACAACAACATCATCTTTGATAGATTCTATCTTAAAGGCTAATGATAAGGGTAAAATAAAGGTAAAAAAGATTGAAGATAATACCGCCGCTGAAGTTGAAATACTAGTGCATTTACCATCAGGGTTATCACCAGATAAAACAATAGATGCATTATATGCATTCACGAGTTGTGAATCATCAATTTCACCTTTAGGTTGTGTTATTGAAGATAATAAGCCGCTGTTTATTGGTGTTACAGAAATGCTGCGTCGTTCTACGGATAATACGGTTCAGCTTTTAAAACAAGAATTAGAAATAAAACTTGGTGAACTTGAGGAACAATGGCATTTTGCTTCTTTAGAGCGTATTTTTATTGAAAATAGAATTTATCGTGATATTGAAGAGGAAGAAACTTGGGAGGGTGTTATAAACGCTATTGATAAAGGACTAAAGCCTCATATTAAACATTTAAAGCGAGCAGTAACAACAGAAGATATTGCACGTTTAACAGAAATTCGAATCAAACGTATTTCAAAATTCGATATTGATAAAGCACAACAAAAAATAGATGCTTTAGAAGAACAAATTGTAGAAATAAAAAATCATTTAGAGCATTTAATCGATTATGCTATTGCATTTTTTAAAAGGCTTAAAAAAGAGTATGGTGAAGGGCGCGAGCGAAAAACAGAAATAAGAACTTTTGATGATGTCGATGCAACTAAGGTAATTATACGCAATACAAAACTTTACGTAAATAGGGAAGAAGGTTTTATAGGGACGTCGTTGCGTCGTGATGAATATGTTGGCGATTGTAGCGATATTGATGATATTATCGTGTTTACTAAAGAAGGTAAAATGATGGTTACCAAAGTCGATTCTAAAACTTTTATTGGGAAAGATATTATTCACGTAGCTGTATTCAAGAAAAAGGACAAGCGTACCATTTACAATATGATTTACCGTGATGGAAAAGGCGGGCCTTCATATATAAAGCGTTTTGCCGTTACTTCTATTACACGAGATAGAGAGTACGATTTAACGAATGGAAACAAAGGTTCTGTAAGTCTATACTTCTCTGCAAACCCTAATGGGGAAGCTGAGGTTGTAACTATTAATTTACGACAAACAGGTAGTGTCAAAAAGCTGAAATGGGATATTGATTTTGCCGATATCCTAATAAAAGGTCGTGTTTCCAAAGGTAATTTAGTTACTAAATTTACAGTGAAGCGTGTAGAGTTAAAAGAAAAAGGAGTATCTACTTTAAAACCCCGAAAAATTTGGTTTGATGATACGGTTCAGCGATTAAATGTTGATGGTAGAGGAGAGCTTATAGGAGAGTTTAGAGGTGAAGATAAATTGCTTATAATAAATCAGTCAGGTGTTCTCAAAACAGTAACTCCAGAAGTTACTATGCATTTTGATAACAATATGATTGTTATGGAAAAATGGGTTCCAAAAAAACCAATTTCTGCTATTTATTTTAATGGCGAAAAGGAAATGTATTATGTAAAGCGTTTTTTAATAGACCAAGAAGGAAGAGAAGAATCGTTTATTTCTGAACATCCAAATTCACAATTAGAAATTATTTCTACCGACTGGAAACCCATGGCAGAAATTGTTTTTGCAAAAGAACGAGGTAAAGAACGTAAAGACAATTTGGAAATAAACCTTGAGGATTTTATTACTATAAAAGGTATAAGTGCATTAGGAAACCAATTAACTAAAGATAAAGTAAATCAGGTAAACCTTCTAGAATCTTTACCATATGAAGCTCCAGAAGAAGTTCATGCTGATGATTTAGAAGTCGTTGATGAAAAAGAAGTCTCAACTGAAACTAAGAGTAAATCTTCAAATACTGACTCAGATTCTGAGAGTAGTAATTTAGATTCTGATGATGAAGGACAAATAACATTATTTTAAAAAATTAATAGCCTGTTGCGTCAAATAACAGTTAAAACATAAATAAATTTTAAGTTCGTTTTAACTGCTTTTGTATTTTTTTAATAGCAGATTCAATAGACTTTTCGGGTTCAATAATGTTATAAGCTCCCCAAAATCTTGGATCTGAAAAACCTGAGGCTTTTTCACTTAAAATAGTGGTAGGACGAATTAATTTACCTCTTATTTTCGCAAGATTAGTATCTTGAATTTCCAAATCTGTAATGGCCATTTCACTATTCAAAGTGTATGTGTTATTGAAAAGTTTACCTTTCCAATTCACTTTAAAAGTTAGAGAAATATTACTGTAGGCATAATGCCACTGGTCGTTTGTAGTTCTATAATTTACACGGTATGTGGCCTCAGTGGGATATACATCTACTTTTCTAGGTTTTTTTCTAACATACATTCGACTTGCCAATTCTCTATTCGAAACATTTAAGCTATAAACAGCATTAGTTAAAGCTAAAGTTTCGGCATCAATGTAAAGTTTGCCGTAATAAAGGGGTATACTAAGACCTTCTTTTTGTTTAAAGTTAACGACATAGATTTGTCTGTTATTTATACTTGTAGAGTTACCATAACTAAACTTGTATTTAGGCAAATCTTCATCGTTAAAGATGTATTCTGGGTATTTAATAATATCGGTATATAAATTACTAAATGGCCCGCCTTGTAGTTTTAGGGCTAAAGTATCTAGTTTGGAATAATCAGTACTTTTTCTTGCTTTAATTAATTCAATATGATCCCTTCTTTTGTTATTATAGGGTTGTTTATGAATTTTAACAACTGCTTCAGAAAGAGAAGCATTTTTTCGTCGCTTTTTTATAGTTTCTCTGTAAAAAGCAGTCATTAAAGTACTTTTGTTATTGTAAAGACTACTTTTCTTTTTAAGAGTTTCTTCAACTAATTCTCTAGCATTTTTAATTGTAGCTGTTATGCTAATTTCATTTAATTGAGTTATCGAAGGAGTAAGTCCTATTTCTTCATGATTCTTTATCGATGAGATTTTTAGTTCTCTTTTTTTATAGCCTAAGTGAGAGATTGTTATACTTCCTTCTAAAAAAGTATTTGGTATTTTTAAAAGAAATTCACCATCAGAATTGGTAATGGTACTAATGTTGGAGTTTTTTATTACAATGTCTGTGAAAACTAATGGCTTTTTGGTATCAGCATCAATTATCTTCCCAGTTATTTCTTTAAAAGATTTGAGGTCTTGTGCAATTAATAAGCTAGTACTCACTAAAAATAAAATGAATACTAGAGAAGTAATTAACTTTTTCATAATGAATGTTTTAACAGATGTTTAGTGCTATTAAGATATTAAAAATGCACCTATTAACCTATTAATCAATAGTTTTTCTAACTTGTTTTTGAAAATCCAAAAACTTCGATAATAAAATCAAGTATTAGATTTTTTTATCTCTGAGTTTCGATAAAAGAAATAAGAGCTTTTGATGTATTATTAAGAATCATATACCAATGGGTAAATAATTAAAGAGTCTTTAGGAAATACGTCTAATTCTGGCTTGTATCACTTTAAAGTGCTTTAAGAATTGTACGCCATTTTGTTAGCTGCTTTTTTTATCTAAATTATACTTTGGACCTAATAGTTTTAAAGTAATAATACTCTTAACTTATTTTTTTGAATTATAGAATTTGAATAGCCTTATATTTACATGATTTTATAAATTGAAATATGAAAAAAGATTATATTCGGTTTCATGATACCGGTTATTTTTCTAAATTAATGTGTAACTTTCTTGATGAAAATCAAGAAATACAGGTATTCTATAATCGTTATCCTAAAATAGAAAATTTTAAATCTCAAATTGAAGAAAAAAGAGGGTCTTTTGATTCAGCTTCAAGAATTACATTAGCCTCTGCTCTTTCCAAACAATATAAAAAGATTGAGTCTTCAGAATTAACAATTCAAAATATTGAGAGTTTAAAATCTGAGAATACATTTACTATTACTACTGGTCATCAACTTAATTTATTTACGGGACCACTGTATTTTCTTTATAAAATTGTTTCCACTATTAATCTTTCCAAAGAACTAAAAACTAAATATCCAGAGTGTAATTTTGTTCCTGTATATTGGATGGCTACTGAGGATCATGATTTTGATGAAATAAATTACTTTAGTTTTAAAGGGAAAAAGGTACAATGGAACAGAGCTTCCGCCGGTGCGGTTGGTAATTTGTCTACTGAAGGCCTTGAAGATGTTTTTAAAGTGTTTTCTGAGCAGCTTGGGAATACTCAAAATGCTGAAATGTTAAGAGCTCTTTTTAGTAAGGCATATTTGGACCACGATAATTTGGCTGATGCTACGTTATTTCTAGCAAATGAATTGTTTAAAGATTATGGTTTAGTAATTATTGATGCTAATGTAGCTGAATTGAAAAGGGGATTTATTCCAATTATTAAAGAAGAACTGCTAGAACAAACTTCTTATAAATGTGTTTCCGAAAGTAATAAAATACTATCAGAGTCCTATAGTATTCAAGTCAATCCTCGTGAAATTAATTTATTTTATTTGAATAAGGACATTAGGGAGCGTATTGTTTTTGAAGATGACCTTTATAAGGTTTTAAGCACTAATATTTCTTGGAGTAAGAGTGAGATACTTAAAGAAGTCTCAGACTTCCCGGAAAGGTTTTCTCCTAATGTTATTATGCGTCCATTATATCAAGAAGTAATTTTGCCTAATCTGTGTTACATTGGTGGTGGTGGTGAGTTAGCTTATTGGATGCAACTTAAAAATTATTTTGGCAAAGTAGAAATAACCTTTCCAATACTGTTATTAAGAAATTCTGCTTTAATTCAAACAGAAAAACAAGCTAAAAAACTTAAAAAGCTAGATATTTCTTTAGAAGATGTTTTCTTAAAACGAGATGCATTAATTAATAAAAAGGTCAGGGAAATATCTAATATTGATATTGATTTATCAGTTCAAAAAAATCATTTAAAACAACAGTTTGAAAACTTATATCATCTTGCAAGAAAAACGGATGAATCTTTTTTAGGAGCGATTAAAGCTCAAGAAATAAAGCAATTAAAAGGACTTGAGAATCTTGAAAAGCGCTTGTTGAAAGCACAAAAAAGAAATTTATCTGATGTGGTTGAAAGAATGACTGAAATTCAAAATGAATTATTCCCAAATGGTAGTTTACAAGAACGAAATACTAACTTCTCAGAGTTTTATTTGGAATATGGTGAGCAGTTAATTCCTGATTTAATTGAAAATTTAAAACCTTTAAAAAATGAGTTTACAATTTTAACGGTATAGACTATGCACAAAACAGATATTGATTTAGTTGATATGACCATGGATGTTATGAAGTATGTTATAGACAGGCTTTCATCAACAAAACAAAAGATTGGTAAACCTAAAAAAGAAGAAGAGCTTAAAGCTTTAGTAGGTGAAACCATTACAGAAAATGGGATTGGAGGAGAGCGAGCCTTTAAATTATGGAAAAAACATTTAACCAAATGTAATGTGCCTATTGACCATCCCAGGCACTTAGCTTTTGTTCCTGCATCGCCTACAAGAGCTGCTGTAATGTTTGACTTAGTAACATCGGCATCTAGTATACATGGAGCTTATTGGATGGAAGGCGCAGGAGGGATTTTTTGTGAAAATGAAGCCATGCGATGGATAGTCTCCTTAACAGGTTTGCCTGAAGATGCTTTTGGTGTTTTTACAAGTGGTGGAACGGCTGCAAATCTTTCGGCGATTGTTACAGCTAGAGAATACTGGCGTAGCCTTAAAGAGCGAAATAATCTGGAAAAGGGCCTTATTATTACATCAATAGGGGCGCATTCTTCAATTAAAGCTATGGCTAAAGTGGCCGATATAGATGTGCTTTTAGTAGATACGGAAGATAAATTAGAAAAAGAGGCTCTAGAGGTTACAATTAAGAATTTACCAATACAACAAAGGCAACGTTTATTTGCAGTTGTTGGCACTGGAGGAACAACAAACGCTGGTATTGTAGATGATTTAGAAGGAATAGCTGCTATATGCGAAAAAGAAAATTTATGGTTTCATGTTGATGCAGCTTATGGTGGTGGAGCTTTAGTAGCAGATTCAGTGCGTCATTTATTCAATGGTATAGAAAAAGCGGATAGTATTACTATAGATCCGCATAAATGGATGTTCTCGCCTTATGATTGTGGCGCTGTTATTTATAGAAATCCAGAATTAGCAAAAAACGCACATTCTCAACAAGGTTCTTATTTAGATATTTTTAAAGATGAAGGTGCTCATGGTTTTAACCCTACAGATTATCAAATACAACTGACACGTCGTGTTAGAGGTTTACCGTTATGGTTTTCATTAGCAACTCATGGAACAGATAGATACAAAGAAGCTGTAGAAAGAGGTATTGAGTTAGCCCAAATTGCAGGTAGATTAATAAAAGAAAACCCTAATGTAGAATTGGTGAGAGAACCAAGTTTATCCTGTGTTTTATACAGAAGGATAGGATGGGATTCTGATGATTACACGCATTGGACCTATGAAAATCATGAAAAGGGATTTGCTTTGGTAACTCCTACAAAATGGAAACGAGGAGATAGTTATGAAACTGTTTCACGTTTTTGTTTTATCAATCCTGATACTACTGAAAATGATATAGATTTGATTTTAAAATCAATGGAATAATTTTTCGTTTTTTGCATATTTAGTTTTACTATAAATACTATTTTTGCGCATGCAACATGATAAGGTATTAATTTTAGACTTCGGATCGCAATACACACAACTTATTGCCCGTAGAGTGAGAGAACTCAACATATACTCCGAAATACATCCATTCAATAAAATTCCAACAAATATAGAAGACTACAAGGCCGTAATTCTGTCTGGTAGCCCAAATTCTGTAAGAGGAGAAGATGCATTGCATCCAGACTTATCAGAGATTAGAGGTAAAAAGCCAATGCTTGCCGTTTGTTACGGCGCACAATATTTAGCTCATTTTTCAGGAGGAGAGGTAGCACCTTCAAATACAAGAGAATATGGTCGTGCTAATTTATCTTTCATTCAAAAAGGTGAACCATTTTTTGCTAGTATTTCTAAAGGAAGTCAAGTTTGGATGAGTCATAGTGATACGATTAAAACATTACCTAAACACGGTGTTTTGCTAGCAAGTACAAATGATGTTAAAAATGCCGCATTTAGAATAGAAGGAGAAAATACTTTTGCTATTCAGTTTCACCCGGAGGTTTATCATTCTAAAGATGGAAAACAATTATTAGAAAACTTTTTAGTTAAGATTGCCGATATAAATCAAGATTGGACACCAGATTCTTTTGTTGAAGAAACGGTTGAGGCCATTCAAGAAAAAGTAGGAAATGATAAAGTAGTTTTAGGACTTTCAGGGGGTGTGGATTCTACTGTTGCTGCAGTGTTATTAAACAAAGCCATTGGAAAAAACCTGTATTGTATTTTCGTAAACAACGGATTACTTCGTAAAAACGAATTTCAAAGTGTCTTGAATCAATACGAAGGCATGGGGCTCAATGTAAAGGGTGTTGATGCTTCAGATAGATTTTTAGATGCTCTAGCCGGAATTGAAGATCCAGAGAAAAAACGTAAAGCCATTGGGAATTCTTTTATTGAGGTTTTTGATGATGAAGCACATAAATTAGAAGATGTTAAATGGTTGGCTCAAGGTACTATTTATCCTGATGTTATAGAAAGTGTTTCGGCTACGGGCGGACCATCAGCAACTATAAAAAGTCATCATAACGTTGGTGGATTACCAGATTTCATGAAGCTTAAAATTGTGGAGCCACTTCGTGCTATTTTTAAAGATGAAGTAAGACGCGTTGGAGCTACTTTGGGTATTGATCCTGAATTGTTAGGGCGTCATCCATTTCCTGGTCCAGGTTTAGGTATTCGTATTTTAGGAGATATTACTGCTGAAAAAGTGCGTATGCTTCAAGAAGTAGATGCTATTTTTATAAACGGACTTAAGGAATGGGGATTATACGATAAAGTTTGGCAAGCAGGAGCCATGTTATTACCTGTAAATAGCGTTGGTGTTATGGGAGATGAGCGTACTTATGAAAAATGTGTAGCACTTAGAGCTGTTGAAAGTACAGACGGTATGACTGCAGATTGGGTAAACTTGCCATATGAGTTCCTTCAAAAAACATCAAATGATATAATAAATAAGGTTAAAGGTGTTAATAGAGTAGTTTACGATATTAGTTCGAAACCACCTGCAACTATTGAGTGGGAGTAATTAATGGAAAAGGCAAAATTTTTAGCTCGATGACTTTAAGAGGAAGAAAATAGTGAACTATTCATATTCATGAGCTGAATAAATTAAAATAAAACCTAACGAATAAAGCGCTACTCTTCTGGTAACACCCATATAAAATGGCTAAAGTGTATATTATTTAGTTTTGGCATGCTATGTGCTAATAATTAAGAAAGAGGGCTTTGTTTCAATCCTTAACGGAGTATGAAACGTATATAACTAAGTAATCAGGTTTTATTATATTTATATCTTGTATATTAAACAACATGAAGAGAATTTTATTAGTACTTATTTTGGTTTTGGCATTTGGTTTTACATCGGTTGAAGCTCAAAATTTTAGCACCCATCAAGTTAAAAAAGGAGAAACTATTGAGGCTATTTCAAAGCGTTATTTTGTGACGCCTTTTGATATTTATAAGCTTAATCCCGATGCTAAAAAAGATTTAAAGCCCAATACGGTTTTAATTATTCCTATTTCTAAAGCTAAAAAACCAACGATTACAATAAACAAAGAACTTCAAGGGTTTAATGAGCATAAAACTAAACGAAAAGAAACGCTATATAGCTTGTCTAAAAAGTATAATGTTTCTGAGGATGATATAAAGAAATATAATAAGTTCTTGTATTCTAATACCTTGAGAAAAGGTGACAGATTGCAAATACCAAAATATAAAATTACGAAAATTGTTGAAGAATTAGAAGCTACCAAGCGATACACCGTACAACCTAAAGAAGGAAAATGGCGAATTGCGTATAAATTTGGAGTTACCGTTGAAGAATTAGAAGTCTTGAATCCAGGTATAACTGAAGTCTTGAAAGAAGGTGACGTTATTAATGTACCCAACTTAAAGGATGAAGCGGAAAAACAATTTGACGACCAATATAGTTACTACAAAGTATTACCAAAAGAGGGTTTTTATCGTTTAAAACTTAAATTAGATTTAGAACAAGACCAATTAGAGGCTTTAAATCCAGAGTTAAAAGAAATAGGGTTGAAGTCTGGTATGATATTAAAAATACCACATTCAGATGCGATAGAAGGGCTTATTGAAGGAGAATCTGAAGTAGTTAATTTAGTCAATAGTATTTCGGATTTTGAAACAAAGCATATCGCAATTATGCTACCCTTTAGAATGCATCGTGTTGATTTTGATTCTATATCTGATGCTAAAAAGAGCTTAAAGAAAGATCCTTATTTGAATGTGTCTCTAGATTTTCATTCAGGTGTTTTAATGGCTCTAGATTCTTTAAAAACATTAGGAATTTCTTTGAAGGTTGATGTTTATGATACGCGATATGAGGTTAGCGAAGTTTCAAGGATTATTAGAGAGAATGATTTTGAAAACATTGATGCTGTTATTGGGCCTTTAACACCGGCAAGTTTTAATAAAGTGGCCTCAGAACTTGAGAAATATAATACCCCAGTAATTTCTCCAATTGGTACAAAGTTGAAACTACATGATAATGTATTTCAATCAAGACCATCTGATGATTTATTAAAAACTAAGGTTATTAATTTTGCAAAATCAGATTCGTTGATTGGTAATATAATTATTATTGCTGACACCAAAAATGTAGCTACAGCAAATGAATTGAAGCGTGAATTTAATATAGCTAAATTGGTGTACTCCAGAAAAAGTAAAGAGGGTGAAGATGAGTTTTTTGTAACTAAAGAAGATATAGAAGTAGCTTTAAAACCTGGTAAGAACCTGGTGTTTTTAGAAACTCAAAATGAAGGGTATGCTTCAAACGTAACTAGTGTTTTGGCATCTTTAAATAATAAGGTAGATCCTGAATCAACTGAAGAACCCTCAGAAATTGTACTAGTAACTACAAATATTAATTCAGCTTTTGAAGGTGATCAAATAAACAACACACACTTATCTAATTTGCAATTTCATTTTGCTACTGCGTCTAAAGAATACAACGAAAATGATAACAATGCTTTCGTTAAAAAGTATGATAAACTTTATAACATTACTCCAAATAAAAGAGCAGTCAGAGGTTTCGATTTAACCATGGATGTGGTATTACGTTTAGTGTCTTCTGATGATTTATATACATCTGTAAATAATACACCTCTAACAGAGTATGTAGAAAATAAGTTTGCTTATAAGAAGAAACTTTTTGGAGGTTATTATAACGATTCTGTATATCTTGTTAAGTACGACGATTTAACTGTTGTTGAAGTAAAACAGTAAGATTTAAGGCTGTTCGTTTTATATTTCAGTAGCTTAAACCTGTGATTAGGATTCTTCTCTTAATAAGTTGTTTGGTTTTTGTTTAAAATGATGAACCCGTATTACCTTGGAATGAAACTTACAAATTAACGTGGCTAGATTTTAAAGCAAAACCTAATATGAATGATAGTGCAGTTGCTATATCAGCTTCAGGAATTACATTTGGTTTTTCCATCAGGCGAACAGATAAAAAAGAAGTGGTTAGTTTTTCATCAGAAGTATACGCCTATTTTTATCCAGACCAATCATGGTTTAAAATTGAACAAGCTGATGATCATATTTTAGGGCAGGAACAATTACATTTTGATTTTACTGAGTTATACGCTTGCAAATTTAGATATCGTATTTGTCTATTAAAGCTTACAAATGACGTTAGGGTGGAGTTAAATAAAATTCATACTTATATAAATGTTAAATTGTCTCAGATGCAAAACAAGTATGATAATGAAACCGATTATTCAAGAAATTTTGAAGCTCAATCAAAGTGGAGAATTTATGTGGACGCTGAACTTAATAAGTATTTAAAATACAAATCTGTAGATTAATTATATGTTACCAGATAAACAATTTTTAATCGACTTGGCACATACTAAAATGCCTTATGGAAAATATAAAGACCGTTATTTAATAGATTTACCTGAATATTATGTGGTTTGGTATCATAACAAAGGGTTTCCTAAAGGGAAATTAGGAAACATGCTAGAACAGGTTTATGAGTTGAAGTTAAATGGTTTAGAGGAACTGATTTGGAATATTAGAAAGCAGTATCCTAAAAGGAGAATTTAATTTTTAAAGCTGGTTTAAAAAAAAGACTTCAAAACTTAAATTAATTCCTTTGTGAGCATGCCATTTTGATAAGCAAAACTTTTTTATAAATCATGTCCATGATGTAAAGCTCGACTAGCAATAATACCTTGGGTACTTTATGTTTCTAATGTTGTGCTTTCAGTTTGCTCTAGTCTCCAACCAGTATGTTGGTTTTTATGTTTTGCTTTTTTAAGCATTTTTTATTTAGATTTAACTCCAATTAAAATAAAACCCTTTTTCCGAAATATATTTGTGTAATTTGCCGTTCCACAACCAATATCTAAATATAAGCCATTGGCTTTTGGATTTAGAATTTTTAAAAGACGTTCAGCGATGTATGGTTCTGCCAAACATATATCCTTAATGCTTATGCTAATATTATCATATTGCTTCCATACTTATTATTCTGTATAAACCTGACCTCTATGAGGTTTTAAAGCATCTCTGATTTCCTTCATACCCGTTTCAGATACCACCAAAAACGCAATAGAATGATTGATGTTTAATTCTTCAACCCCAGTAATGGTAATATTTAAGTCTTCTAATTTAATGTACTCTTTTAAATGAATTTCGTGGTGCTCTGCAATTTTCTTTGAGTCAGATCCACGGAAATCCCAAATTAACTTTAGTTTGCGCATATAATTTAAGTTGAAATAGTATGAGTTAGTTTTACTTCAAATATAATGTAAAAAGGAATGCGCTAAATAAGTAGTTTTAAAGCATAATAGTTATAATAATTACTTTTTTTAATCGTTAAAAAAACAACTTGTATTATAGGTCTATTTTAGTATTTTTGTAATCATTAAAAAAAAATCAGTCCATGAAATTAAGATTTTTATTTACTTTATTTTTAGCATGCTATATGTTAAATGTAATGGGACAGTCAGTTGATAAAGATGTGCTTTTTACAGTCGATAACGAACCAGTTTTTGCTTCTGAATTTTTAAGAGTTTATAATAAAAACCTTGATTTAGTTCAAGATGAATCTCAAAAGGATGTTGATGAGTATTTAAAGCTTTTTACAAATTATAAATTGAAGCTAAAAGAAGCAAGAAGTTTAGATTTGCATCAAAAGCCTTCTTACAAAAGAGAACTTTTAAGTTATAAAAAGCAATTAGCCAAAAATTATATCACTGATTCTAAAGTTACAGACGAATTGGTGAAAGAAGCTTACCAACGCATGTCGTATGAACTTAATGCAAATCATATTTTGATTAAAGTTGACGAAAATGCAATCCCACAAGATACTATTGCTGCATTTATTAAAATCACAAATTTACGAGACAGAACTTTAAAAGAAGGATTTGAAAAAGTAAGATTAGAAGTACATAATGGACAAACTGTTTTCGGTGAGAAATTAGGTTATTTCTCAGGTTTTAGCATGGTTTATAAGTTTGAAAGTGTTGCTTATAATACCAAGGTTGGAGATGTGTCGAAACCATTTAGAACACGCTTTGGATATCACATTGTGAATGTTTTAGATAAACGCCAATCAAGAGGAGAGCGAACGGTTGCTCACATTATGGTCATTGAGAGTAAAAGGGATTCGTTAGCAGAAAAACCAGAAGTAAGAATTCAAGATATTTATAAAAAACTAAATCAAGGTGAAGCATTTGAATCTTTGGCTAAACAATTTTCAGATGATAAAAATTCAGCATCAAAAGGAGGCATGTTAAAAGCATTTTCTGGAGGACAAATAAGAGCGAAAGAATTTGAAGATGTTGCTTTTAATTTAGAGAATGTTGACGATGTTTCAGAGCCATTCAAAACTGAATATGGCTGGCATATTGTAAAGTTGCATAATAAGAAGCCCGTGCCAAGCTTTGAAGCTATGAAACCTGAATTAGTTGAAAAGGTAAAACGCGATAGTAGATCTAAATTAATAGATGAAGCGTTAACTAATAAGTTAAAAACAAAGTATAATATTGGCTCTAAACACCCTAATTTAGATTATTTTGTTTCTATTTTAAATGATGATTATTTTAAAAGAACTTGGAAACTTCCTGAAGATTTTAAAGGCAGTGAGCTGTTAGTTAGAATAGGAGATAAAGAATTTGCTTATAATGATTTTGGTGTATTCTTAATAAACTCCCAACGTAATGAACCGAAAAAAGAATCTATAGAATCCTTAGTATCGAAGAAATATGACTCTTTCTTAAATGATAGTTTAGTTAAATATCAAGAGGATAATTTAGAGACTGAAAATAAAGATTACGCAAATATAGTTGCAGAATATAGAGATGGATTATTGTTATTCGATCTTATGGAGACCACTATTTGGAATGCTGCAAAAACAGATTCAATAGCCATAGAGGAATTTTATGAAAGTAATAAAGCTAATTATGTAAAGCCTAAAAGGCTTGATGCTATTGTGGCCTCTTCAACTAAACAAAAAACACTTAAAAAAGTATCTAAGCTTTTAAGCGAGAACATAGCGTTAGATCAGATTAAATCTCTTGTAAATAGCAATAATAAAGTAGATGTTATTTTTACTTCTGGTATCATGGATGCTGAACACCAAGCCCTTCCAGAAAGTTTTGATTTCAAAAAAGGGATTTCAGAAATACATAAACATAATGATGCTTTTGTAGTTGTAAATGTAAAAGACGTTTTACCACAAGAACAAAAAACGTTAGAAGATGCCAAGGGAACTGTAATTAGCGATTATCAAAATTATAAAGAAGAAAATTGGCTGAAAGATTTAAGAGGAAAGTATAATGTTGAAGTTAATCAAGACGTACTAGAAAAGGTTAAGTCTCAACTTAAAAAATAATACGTGCGCATTAAAGTCTTTTTAATAGGATTGTTAGTTATGGTGAATTCATGTGATTTTATAAAAAAGTCAGATGGCAATAACCCTGTAGCACGAGTTAATGAAAATTATCTTTATGAAGATGATATAAACGACTTGGTATCTGAAGGTACATCAAAACAGGATAGTATACTTTTAATTCAGAATTTCATAAATAGATGGGCGACACAACAGTTGTTTGTTGATGGTGCTAAACTAAATTTAAGCGAAGAAAAGCAAGCAGCTTTCGATAAATTAGTAGTTCAGTATAAAAATGATTTGTATTCCAAAGCCTATATTGAAGCTTTAGTAAAACGAAGTATAGATATCGCTGTTTCTATTGATGAAGCTGAAGCGTATTATACCAATAACAAAGAGGTATTTAAATTAAACGAAGAACTTATTAAGTTTCGTTACATTCATTTAGATGAAAATATTATCAACTATGCGAATATTAGAAAACAATTTAGGCGTTACAATAAAATCGATAAAAAGATTCTGGATTCTATTTCTATACAGTTTAAATCCTATTCTTTTAATGACTCCATTTGGATTAAATTAACTCAAGTTATAAAGAAAATTCCAGCTGTTAATTCAGAAAACAAAAATCAACTGTTAAAAAAATCTAATTTTGTACAACTCAAAGATTCATTAGGAGTATATTTGATGCAAATTAATGATGTTTTAGTTAGAAATGACACGGCGCCGTTGGAATATGTTAAGCCAACTATTGATCAAATAGTCATTAACAAACGTAAGCTAGAACTGATTAAAGAATTAGAAAAAGATATCACAAAAGATGCTATTAAAAACAAACAATTTGAAATTTACGATTAACCTAAAACATGTATTGGCTTTATTTTTAGCTTTCGTAACAGTGAATACTGCATATGCTCAAGAAATTATTAAAGATGAAGTAAAGGAAGTTACTAAAAAAGTAGATTCTGTTGATACTTCAAAGGCGCGAAAAGTGGATGGTGTTGCTGCTGTAGTAGGAGATTTTATTGTTTTAGAATCTGATATTCAAAAAGAAAGAGATCAAGTTCAAGCAAGTGGCGGCTCTCTTGAAGGTGTAGATGATTGCCAATTATTTGGTTTAATGTTGGAAAGAAAACTATATGCCCATCATGCTATTCAAGACAGTATTCCTGTGTCTGATGCTGAAATAAGAAAAAATGTAGATTATCAAATTCAACAGTTCCTTCAACAAACAAATGGTTCAATGGAACGTCTTTTAGAATTTTATAATAAAGACGATGAGCAAGGTTTTAGAGATGAAATGTTTGAAATTAATAAGTCAAATCTACTTGCCCAAAGAATGCAAGCTAAAATTGTTGAGGAAATTGAAATTACTCCAGAAGAAGTAAGAACATTTTACAATAAAATTCCTGAAGATGAACGACCAACTTTTGGGACAGAACTTAAAGTAGCTCAAATTGTAGCTGAACCTAAGGTTTCAGAAGAAGAAAATCAAAAATTGATTGATCGTTTAAAACAATTTAAAGCAGATATTATTGAAAGAGGAGCAAGTTTCCGTTCTAAGGCTGTTTTATACTCTCAAGATCCAGGTTCAGCAAGTAAAGGCGGTAAGTATACGCTAAACAGAAAACAACCAAGAATGGTTAAAGAATTTAGGCAAGTTGCATTTGCATTACAAGAAGGGGAAATTTCAGAACCTTTTAAATCCGATTTTGGTTATCATATTGTTACTTTAGAAAAAATAAGAGGTCAAGAATATGATGTTGCCCATATTTTATTAACGCCTAAAATTTCTAGTGAAGCTATTCAAGAAGCCAAAGACCGTTTAGAAAATGTTAGAAAGCGAATTGTTGATGGTGATATTTCTTTCGCTGATGCTGCAAAAGAAGTGAGTGATGAAAAAGAAACAAAAAATGATGGTGGGCAATTGATAAACCCAACAACACAAGATTATAATTTTGAGTTGACGAGAATGGATCCAGAGCTTTATGCACAAATTCAAAATTTAAAAGATGATGATGTGAGTTTGGTTTTAAACGAAGAAGATAGAACAGGTAATGTTAAATTTAAAATTTTAATGGTTACTGATAGAATTGAAGACCATAAGGCAGACTACGCCCGTGACTTTATAAAAATTAAGGACTTAGCTTTAGAAGAAAAGAAAATTAGAGCCATTGAAGAGTGGCAAGATGAAAAAATACTTGACACTTATATAAAAGTGAGTAAAGAACACAGAGCTTGTGATTTTTCTGGTAATTGGTTAAAAAAATAGTTAGTATGTCTGATGTTGCTGCCATTGAAGAATTTGTAAAAAAGTTTAAAGTTTTAAAAACGGAAATTGCCAAAGTTATTATTGGTCAAGATGAGGTTGTCACCCAAATACTTATTTCAATATTCTCAGGTGGACATTCATTACTAATTGGTGTTCCGGGTCTAGCAAAAACTTTGATGGTTAATACGATAGCTCAAGCTTTAGGCTTAGACTTTAAGCGCATTCAATTTACTCCGGATTTAATGCCTAGTGATATTTTGGGAAGTGAGATTCTAGATGAAGATCGCCACTTCAAATTTATTAAAGGACCTATTTTTGCCAATATTATTTTGGCAGATGAAATCAATAGAACGCCTCCAAAAACACAAGCGGCTTTATTAGAAGCTATGCAAGAACGATCTGTAACAGTTGCAGGTCATAATTATAAGCTAGACTTACCTTATTTTGTTTTGGCTACACAAAATCCAATTGAGCAAGAAGGCACATATCCTTTACCTGAAGCACAATTAGATAGGTTTATGTTTGCAATAAACTTAGATTATCCAACTTACCAAGAAGAAGTTCAGGTTGTAAAAGCGACAACAAATGACAATAAAGTGAAAGTGAATTCACTACTTTCTGCAGAACAAATTGTAGATTTTCAACATTTAATTCGTCGTATTCCAGTTGCTGATAATGTTATAGAGTATGCGGTTTCTATGGTTTCTAAAACAAGGCCAAATTCTGATGTAGCTCCAGAAATTGTAAAAACGTATATTGATTGGGGAGCGGGTCCAAGAGCATCTCAGAATTTAATTTTAGCGGCTAAAACACATGCTGCAATCCATGGAAAATTTTCTCCAGATATAGAAAATGTGCAAGCAGTGGCTCAAAGTATACTTCGTCATAGAATTATTAAAAATTACAAAGCGGAAGCAGAAGGAATTTCGGAAGAACAAATTATTAAAAGTTTGTTTTAGTGAAACTCTAACAGTTCATAATTCCAATTATATTTTTTTGAAGGATTAAGTACTACTCAGTTTGATGTTTTCAATAGCTAAATTTATGGTAACGAGATCTGCTCTATAAAAGTGAATGAACTAGTTTTTGTTATAATTTAATTGATTATTTTTTATATTATGATATAGCTTGTTAAATTATCAATTTCAATTAAAATTACTAATAAAACTCAAATCATATTAAATTATAATGTGACAATAATAATTTAATATGAGGCAGGACTGTATTGCACGTTTTATTTTTAGAAATTTACATTAATTTCGTATTTTGCGTTACTTTTTAAAAAACCAATACTTAAAATATATTTTATGGCATTTGACATCAATATGATAAAAGGTGTTTACACCAAAATGGCTGATCGCGTAGATAAAGCTCGTGAAATTGTAGGGAAACCATTAACATTATCTGAAAAGATTTTATATTCTCATTTATGGGATGGTAATCCTTCAAAAGCATTTGTAAGAGGAAAGGACTATGTTGATTTTGCGCCAGATAGAATTGCATGTCAAGATGCAACAGCTCAAATGGCTTTATTGCAGTTTATGCAAGCAGGAAAAACTAAAGTAGCTGTTCCTACAACTGTTCATTGTGATCACTTGATTCAGGCTAAAGAAGGAGCAGCGACAGATTTAAAACACGCTAATAATGTAAGTAGCGAAGTTTTTAATTTCTTAGAGTCAGTTTCAAATAAATATGGTATTGGTTTTTGGAAGCCGGGAGCTGGTATTATTCATCAAGTAGTTTTAGAAAATTATGCATTTCCTGGAGGAATGATGATTGGTACAGATTCACATACAGTAAATGCTGGTGGATTAGGTATGGTAGCTATTGGTGTTGGTGGTGCTGATGCTGTAGATGTTATGGCAGGTATGGCTTGGGAACTTAAATTCCCAAAATTAATAGGTGTTAAGTTAACAGGTAAACTATCTGGTTGGACTGCACCCAAAGATGTGATTTTAAAAGTAGCTGGAATTCTTACTGCGAAAGGAGGAACAGGAGCTATTGTTGAATATTTTGGCCCTGGAGCAACTTCAATGTCTTGTACAGGAAAAGGAACAATCTGTAATATGGGAGCTGAAATAGGAGCAACAACTTCAACATTTGGCTATGATGAATCGATGGAACGTTATTTGCGTGCTACAGATAGAGCAGATGTCGCTGATGCAGCGAATGAAGTAAAACAACATTTAACTGCAGATGCAGAAGTGTATGCAAATCCAGAACAGTATTTTGATCAAGTTATTGAAATTAATTTATCTGAATTAGGACCATTATTAAATGGACCTTTTACTCCAGATTTATCTACTGAAGTAGGATCTGCGATGACAGAGAAAGCAAAAGCTAATGATTGGCCAATAAAAGTAGAATGGGGATTGATTGGTTCTTGTACAAACTCTTCATACGAAGATTTATCACGTGCATCATCAATTGCACAACAAGCTTTAGATAAAGGTTTAAAAATGAAATCAGAATTAGGAATTAACCCTGGTTCTGAACAAGTACGCTTCACAGCAGAACGTGATGGCATCCTTGGAATTTTTGAAAACTTAGACGCTAAAATATTTACTAATGCTTGTGGTCCCTGTATTGGGCAATGGGCGAGGTATAGTGACCCTAAAAACGCACCAAAAAATAGTATAGTACATTCTTTTAATAGAAACTTTGCTAAGCGTGCTGATGGTAATCCTAATACGCATGCCTTCGTGGCATCTCCAGAATTAACAGCTGCAATTGCCGTTGCGGGTCGTTTAGATTTCAATCCATTAATAGATAAGTTAATTAATGAAAACGGCGATGAAGTCATGTTTGATGAACCGACAGGATGGGAATTACCCCCAAAAGGTTTTGAGGTAAAAGATAACGGGTATCTTGCGCCAGAAGCAGATGGTAGCCGTGTTCAAGTATCAGTAAAGGATGATTCAGAGCGTTTACAATTATTAACACCTTTCCAACCTTTAGGGAGTACAATCAATGGTGCTAAATTATTAATTAAGGCTCTTGGAAAATGTACAACCGATCATATTTCTATGGCTGGTCCATGGTTACGTTTTAGAGGACATTTAGATAATATTGCAAATAATACTTTAATTGGTGCTATTAATGCATATAACGAAAAAACAAATTTTGTTAAAAACCAATTGACTGGTGATTACGGAGGAGTTCCAGATGTGCAACGTGAGTATAAAAAAGCAGGGATAAATACCATAGTAGTTGGAGATCATAACTACGGAGAAGGCTCTTCTCGTGAACATGCTGCAATGCAACCAAGGCATTTAGGTGTAGCAGCGGTTATCGTAAAATCTTTTGCACGTATTCATGAAACGAACCTTAAAAAACAAGGGATGTTAGGGTTAACGTTTGCTAATGAAAGCGATTACGATTTAATTCAAGAGAATGATACATTTAATTTTGTAGATTTAAACGAGTTTGCTCCAGGAAAGCAATTAACGCTAGAGGCAGTTCATGAAGATGGATCTAAAGATATTATTAAATTGAATCATACTTATAATGATGCACAAATTGTGTGGTATAACGAAGGTTCTGCGCTTAATTTGATTAAGAAACAGAACGCATAGTTTTCCATAATTATATATTTAAAAATCCAGCTTTAAAGCTGGATTTTTTTATTCACAAAAGTACTATTTTTCAGTATTACCGAAGGGTTTTGCTTTCAATAATCGCTACTCTTATGCGGAGACACCCATCAATTATCCTGCGGTGTTCGCAGTATAACCCTTCGATCCCTAAAGTAATTATTCGTCAGTTGATTGGTGTTTAAATTGAAATTTAATTTATTTTTGGATGGTATGTTTAACGTCTTATTAAACTACGTTTTAAGACTGTTTAGGTTGTTTTATTACAATTAATATTAAACGTTATTGGCAACTGGTAGTCAAACCCGATTATAAATCCAGTTAGGTATAATTCTTAAGATTAATGCAATTATATACCATCGCCTTGTTACATATCCAACAGTTTGTTTTTTTTTAATAATATTAAAAATTTGTTGAGCTGCTTTTTCTTTTGGAGCCATCCAAAAGTGTCTTTTGTTTACAAGTCCTGTATCTACAAAACCAGGTCTTATATCGGTTATAGTTATGGAAAGATTTGATTTTACCGCCTTCTGTCTTAGGCCTTGTAAATAACTTATTTGGTATGATTTAGCCGCATGATATGCAGGGGCTATTCTATTTCCTCTAAGACCAGCTATTGAAGTAATAGTCACAAAGTGCCCATGTTGTTTACTTTCAAAATACTTGTAAGCTTTATCGGCTATTTCTGTAAAACCTAAAACATTTAATTGATTAGCCTCATTTTCTATTTCAAAACCTAGATTTTTGTCCAAATGCCCAATTCCAGCAGAAAAAACTAACAAATCTAGGCCACCTAACCAGTTTATTAAATCATTAATGACTTTAGAGTTTCCATGAGACGCACAATCCAAATATTTGACACTTAAATTAGTATTGGAGATATGATTTAATTCTTTTAGAATATTTTTTTCTATACCTGTTATGCCTACTTTATAATTGTTATTCAATAGTACTCTTGCTAAGGCACGTCCAATACCTGTAGATGCTCCAATAATAATTGCCTTTTTCATTTATGGTGATGATTACCAATGTTCTGTACCTAAAAGGTAGCTAAATTTTATGACAAAGTCAAGTTATCAGATGTATTGCCTTTATTAATTTATGTGATTTTTAAACAAAAAATATATAGCGAGCGCCAAGAGAACTTGTCTGAATTATAGAAAGTTGTAAAGTATACTAATAACGCTTAAAGCTATTATTGAAGTCAATATTTTCATTTCAAAAAAATCAAATATCGTACTTTTACAAAAATTTTAAAAATGAATTCCAGAACAAACCAACTAAAGGCATTTGATAGATTATTAACCATAATGGATGAGTTACGTGAGCAGTGTCCGTGGGATAAAAAACAAACCATGGAAACCCTACGCCATCTTACTATTGAGGAGACTTATGAATTGGGTGATGCTATTCTAGATAAGGATTTAGAAGAGGTTAAAAAAGAACTTGGCGATGTACTCTTGCATATTGTATTTTATTCCAAGATAGGAAGCGAATCCAAGGATTTTGATATTGCCGATGTATGTAACAGTATTTGTGAAAAATTAATACATAGACATCCACATATTTACGGTGATGTTAAAGTGGAAAATGAAGAAGATGTAAAAAGAAATTGGGAAAATTTAAAACTTAAAGAAGGGAAAACAAGCGTTCTAGAAGGTGTACCAAAAAGTTTGCCTGCTTTAGTAAAAGCTAATAGAATTCAAGAAAAAGTTGCAGGCATTGGTTTTGACTGGGAAGAGCCAAGCCAAGTTTGGGAAAAAGTAGAAGAGGAGTTAAACGAGTTTAAAGTTGAGGTACAGTCTGGTAATCAAGATAAAATGGAAAGCGAATTTGGAGATGTCATATTTTCTATGGTAAACTATGCGCGCTTTTTAAACATCAATCCAGAGAATGCTTTAGAACGTACCAATAAAAAATTCACTAAACGTTTTCAATATTTAGAAAGTAAAGCGAAAGGATTAAATAAACAACTTACAGATATGACTTTAGCTGAAATGGATGTATTTTGGGAAGAGGCTAAAAACCTTTAGGCTTTATAATATTGTTGTTTGTTTTAAACATTATTTAAAAATTAGAAAGTCTAATAAATATTCATTTTATTTATATAAATCTTTATTATTAATTAGCGTGCAAAAAAACAAATTACATAGTATTTTATATTATGTTTTAGTATTAACAACTAGCTATTGTTAGTATAAAATTAATAAAGCTTTTTAATCTTTTGAAGTTTTGCTTTCCATAAGTCTAAAGCTTCTTTATGATTTTTAATATTGCCATGTACTTCCTTTACAAGAGGATTATCCTCACCAACATTTGTGAAAAATTGCAAGTTATTTTCTAGTTGATTGATTTGTCCTTTTACTTCATCTATTTTTTTGCGAATAAAAGAGTGTTCATTATCTAAGTTTCTAGAATCATCCGAAGTACTCAGACTATCAAGCTTATTTTCGTACTTAATCATTTCCGCTTCAGTTTTGTCAACTTTTAAATCTGTTAACAAGCTATCAATCATCTTTTGAAATTTCCCGTCGATATAGCGTTTATCACTAGGTACACGACCTAAATTTTGCCATTGCTTAATTTGATCTTTTATGGTTTCAACCCCTTCTTTTTTGTCTTCTGGTAGTTTTAAATCTTTTAAGCTTTTTAAAAATTCATTCTTTTTATTGTAAGCTTCAACTTGCTCTTCGCTTGCTGCGTTTCTTTTGGCATGAATTCTATCAAAATATTGATTGCATGCCGCTTTAAAACGCTTCCAGATTTTATCACTGTCTTTTCTAGGAACATGACCAATTTTTTTCCAGTCACCTTGAATCTTTTTCATTAAAGGTGTAACAGATTCAAAGTCATCACTCTCTTTATTATCTTCAGCAATTTTTATTAAATCAAGCTTAAGCTGTAGATTTTTATATTGGTCTTTTTTTAGATCTTTATAAAAGACATTCTTTTTTCTGTTAAATAACCTAACAGATTCTTTAAATTTTGCCCAAGTGGCTTCATTCACTTTTATTGGTACTTTACCAGCATTAAAGAATGCGTCTCGGAGCACTTCAACTTCTTTGATTTTATTTTGCAATGCACCATGAGAACTGTTTTCCTGAATAGCAATTTGTTCAATTTTTAAAATAATCTCTAGTTTATGCTCAAGATTTTTTTCGTAAACTTTATCTATTTCTTTGTAATAGACTTGGCGTTTGTCGTTAATTGTTTTTGTAGCCACTTTAAAACGTTCCCAAATAGCTTCTCGATGTTCTCTACCAACTGGCCCAAGTTCTTCTTTCCACATTTTGTGCAGTTCTTGCAACTCTCTAAAAGCACGCATGATATCGTCATCTTTAGCTAACTCTTCAGCGCGCTCAATGATTAATAATTTCTTTTCTAGATTATGTTTAAAATCTAAATCGCGTAAATCTCTATTGATATGTAAAAAATCGTAGAACCGTTCTACATGGTGGTGATAACTATTCCATGCATTATTGTATTTATCTCTTGGAATAGGCCCGGTATTTCTCCATTGTTCTTGTAATTCTTTAAAGTGCTTATAGGTTGTATTAATATTTTCTTCAACATTAATTAAGCCTTTTAATTCCTCTATGATTTCAAGTTTATCGACTAAATTTTGCTTTAAGTTTTTTTCTAAACCTTGGTAATGCTCATTAACCTTTTTTCTATATTGTCTATAAGCTTCTTTATATCTTTTTTGAACAGGTGAGGAGTAATGAAAGTCTATTTCATTACCTCCTTCATTGATGAAATCCTCTTTCTTTTCGTCAACTAAAGCTTGAAGTTTTGTTTTAAATTCTGAGTTAATATCATCAATGTGAGATTTAATAGCTTGAACTTTTTCGTTCTTTAAAAGTTTTTCTAACTCTATGGCTAGAGCTTCTAAAGACATAGTGTCGTAAGCTTTTACTTCAATAGTGTGTCTATCCTTATTGCCTTCATCTTCAGCGTCTTCAGCGTTTGATTCTTCTATTTCATTGAGGACTTTATCGTGTTCTTCTGCAGTTGCTGAGTCCACAATTTTTTCGTTATTGATAGTTTTATCTGTTGCAGTAGCTTCATCGGTTGTTTCTGCAGCATCACTAGGCGCGTTTTCAACATTTTCTTCTTCAATACCCTGATCTGGTTCAGTAGATTCATCAATTACGTCTACATCGCTAGATGTATCTTCTGTATTTTGATTGTCATTTAATTGAGCGGAATTATCATTAGAATTTACTTCTTCAGTTCCGTCTACTTCTTCAGATTTATTAATATCAGACATTTTAAAAAATGTTAAGGTTCGTAAAAATTACTTTAAGCATTAAAGATACTAACAAGTCTAGTATTTACAAAGCACTATAAGATTTTAATTGTGCTATGGAAGTTTTATTTTAGATTCCAGATAGACCAAGCTTTCTCGGCTTGAAACTCAAGCATAAAGAACCCGTTAATCGTTGTAGCTCGATTTTTGTTTCCAAGTTTTAAAAATTTAGTTTCTTCTGGGTTATAAATTAAATCGAAAAGAATATGTTTTTCATTTATAGCATGGTATGGAATATTTGGACAATCTTCAATATTAGGAAATGTTCCTAAGGGTGTTGCGTTGATAATAATTTGATTGTCACTAATATCATCTTCAGTTAATGTCTCATATGAAAAACCAACACCATCAGATAATTTTCTAGAGACGTATTGATATGTTATTCCCATTTCATCTAAAGTATACGCAATGGCTTTACTAGCACCGCCGGTACCCAAAATTAATGCCTTTTTATGATGCGATTTTATAAATGGTTTCAGTGTTTTTTTAAATCCATAACAATCTGTGTTATATCCTACCAATTTTCCTGTCTTTGTTATTCGTATCGTATTTACTGCTCCAATAGCTTTAGCTTTTTTATTAACTTTATCTAGAAACGGAATAACTTGCTCTTTATATGGAATGGTTACATTAAGACCTTTTAAACCTTTAGTGTTTTTAATTATAGACGGAAATAAATCAATATTGTCAATATCGAAATTTTCATAAGACGTATTTTTAATATTTTCATTTTCAAACTTTTTTTTAAAGTATGTTCTTGAAAACGAATAAGATATATCTTTACCTAAAAGGCCTAGTTTGTTCATGTTACTTTTCTTGTTTTTTGTCCGTACCACTCTAAGGCCAAAACTATAGCAATTCCTATAATAATGAAACCAATAGCATAGTAAGTTTCAATATTTAATTCTGGTCTAAAACGTTGATAATTTTCTATTATTTTTTCTCCTGTTGAATCTAATAGAAAATTGCCGTCATCCCTTAATTTGTATATGGTGTTTTTCCAAGGCCATACGACACCTAGTGATCCTATAATAAAACCTATAATTGTAGAAAGTGTAATACTTTTATAATGATTTAAAATATAACTTAACACATGTGAGAAGGTAACTAAACCTGTTACGGAACCTAAAGTGAAAACTACTAAAACTTTCAGTATTCTTAATCGTTCATTATTTTCAATAAAACTAAAATCTCCACTGATGATTTCAAAAAAGGTATCAAATAGGGCATTTACAGAATCGACTAAAAGCAAGACGTAATTTCCTAAAATAATAAGGATGAAAGATCCAGAAAAACCAGGTAAAGTCATACCAGAAACGCTAATGATTCCACAGAAAAAAACAAACCAAAGATTATCATTTTCTTTTGCAGGATTTAAAAAACTAATGCTGACTCCTAACAAGATTCCTAGGGCTAGAGATGTATACGTTTTATAGTTCCAATCTTTAAAGTCTTTATTGATATAATAAATTGAGCCAATAATCATTCCAAAAAAAACACTCCAGACATAAAGTTCATAATGCTTTATTAAATAATCTAAAACTTTCGAAACACTAAAATAACTAACAATCATCCCAAAGAATAACAAAGCTAAAAAGCGACCATTAATATATTGGTAAAAACTTTTAAAACGACCGTTAAATAGTAATTTAAAAGCTTTTTTATTTACTTTTCTCAGCGAATAAATAAACTCCTCATAAAAGCCAGCAACAAAAGCCACAACCCCACCAGAAACTCCAGGAACTTTATTTGCTGCCCCCATGCCTAATCCTTTTAAGATTAGAAAAATTTTATCTGTAAGTGTTCTGGTACTTTCCATTCCTATTTTTTAGAACCTAGCCTTTCCAAAATTAAAATAGTTAAAAACCCTACAATCATTAAAACTACTGCAAGTAGAATTTGATTTTCTCCATCAAATGACAAAGGTGATACGCTTTCTTGTAGCAAAGGAGATTTTATACCTTTAGAGTTGGTATGCCATGTTAACGTTTCTTTCCATGGCCAGACTTTATTTAACGACCCAAAAATGAAACCCGTTAATAGGGCTAAAGTAACATTATGGTAATGTTTGAAAAGCCATTTTAGAAGATGGCTAAAGCTTAGTATACCTAATAGCGCTCCTACTACAAAAATCATGATTTTTTTAATATCAATGTCATGAATGGCATTACTAAGTGTCTTGTATGCTCCAAGAATGATAAGAATAAAAGAGCCAGAAATACCTGGTAATATCATAGCGCAAATTGCTATAGCTCCAGCTAAAAATAGAAACCATGGGCTTTCATTTGTTCCTAAAGAGGGTAATTTACTTATGTAAAATGCAATACCTGCACCAATAATTAATACAATTATGGAAACAAGATTCCATTTTGTAATTTGTTTTCCAACAAAATAGATACTGGCTACAATAAGACCAAAAAAGAATGACCAAATTAAAACGGGATGATGCTCAAGTAAATATTTGGCTAGTTTCATAAACGATACAAAACTGATTATAATACCAGAAAGAAGTGCCAATAAAAAACTACCATTTACTTGTTCCCAAAAAGCTTTAAAGCCTTTACTAAAAAGTGTTTTAAAAAGCGATCCATTTACATTACTAATTGAAGTTATGAGTTCTTCATAAATACCAGAAATAAAGGCGATAGTGCCTCCAGAAACGCCTGGTACAGCATCTGCAGCTCCCATGGCTAATCCTTTAAGTGAAATGATCAAGTAATCTTTAAGACTTCTTTGCATATTTTAATTTTACATGAATTCCAAAGGTATACATTTGGTCACTAAAAAAAAATTTATCTAAGAATATGAAAACTTACTTACAGATTTGTTTAAGTATATTTTTTACTAGTAATTCTTTTGTAACTTTAGGAAAGAGTTCTTCAATAATAAAAGCATAGTCTTCGTTGTGTTTTAAGCCGTTTTTAAGATAAAATGTTGCTTTATCATGTTCCTTTAAAGTAAAATATGATCCTGCTAAACGATACTCTAATTCAGCACTTTCAGGATAAAAATCAATAGCTTGCTCAAAGTTAGAAATGGCGGCTTCTAGTTCTCCTAATTTAATTAATAAGTCTCCCCGATCTAACCAAGTATTTAACTCGTAATTACCTAGCTCTAAAGTTTTTTTGTATCCGCGTTCAGCTTCTTCATAGAACTTTAATCGTTGGTTGATTTGAGCATATAATTTCCAATAAATAACATTTTCAGAATCTATGTTTATAGCTTTATTTATAAAGAAAAGTGCTCTTTGATAGTCGCTTTTTTTATTATAAAACTTTGTAATAGCAATCCAGCCTTTGTCTAATAAAGGATCTTCATGAACTGTTCTGTCGTAGTACTGAATCGCTAAATCGTCATTCCCTAATTTTTCGTGACAGATTCCAATACGCAATAATGCAAAAGAAGTTGGTTCATCTAATTTTAAGGTAATGGTATAGTTTTCAATGGCATCTTTATAACGCTTAAGTTTTTCTAATACTTTACCACGTTCAAGATATGCTCCAACAAATGTATCATCAGATATGATCGCAAAATCAAAAGATGTTAATGCTTTATTATAATCTTTTAAAGTGCAATATTGTTTGCCTAATTGATGCCATGCCACTTCACAGTAAGGGCTTTTATCTAAAAACAGATTTAAATAAGATATAGCATCATCATTTTGATTTAAAAATTCAAAGCAGTAAATAATATTATAAAGCGCAGAATAATCATTAGTGTCAGACTCTAAACATTTAATGAAATAAGTTTTAGCATCTTCATACTTATCTAGAAATAAATATTCCATGCCAATAAGTGAATATATATCTACAACATCATCAGTAAGTTCTAAAGCTTTTTTAAGTACATCTATGGCTTGCTCATGATTATCTTTCTTCGAAAAAATATTAGCTTTCTGAATGTATATTTCCTCATTCATAGGATTAATAACATACAATTCATTTAAGAGTTTATCAGCTTCAGAAAGTTTGTCTTCAAAGACATAAATTTCTACTTTAAAAAGTTTTAAATTAATAGAAGTTGGATGCTGATCTAAACCTAATTTAATCGCTTTTTTAGCTAAGGCTATTTTACCTTGATTTAGGTAATGGTGAATAATGTTTTCGAATTCTTCTGAATCGAAGAATAAAACATGATTTGTTTTTAACATCGATTCAAACTTGGTAAGAGGCAAATTGTTGTTGTCATTATGACTAAACTCCATAAGCACATTTGTAAGTTTATACTTGACTAAATTTAAGCTTCTATTTGCTTTTTTACTGAAGATCAAACAATTGTTTTTAACAAAGTAATCAACATATGTATATTTATGAAGATTTAAGTTGCTATTGTGTTGATTTCAAGTATTTTGAATAGGTGTTAGTTATGTAGTATTTCGTCTAAAATGGCAATAATTATCTGACACCCTTCGATGATTTCGACATTTGAGATGTTTAAAGGCGGTGTTATCCTTACTGCTTTGGGTTCAAAAAGCAACCAAAAAAGTATTAAACCACGGTTTTGAGATTTAAGAATTAAAGAATTTGTTATAGTTTCAGAGGAAGTAATAATAGCAAGCATAAGTCCTCTACCTCTTATTTCAGAAATTAAAGGATGTACGAGATGCTTTCTAAAAAGTTCTTCCTTTTCTAGAGCTTCTTGTATTAAATTACTTTCGGTAATTTCTTTTAGAGTCGCTAATGCCGATGCAGCAATAACTGGGTGTCCACCAAAGGTTGTTATATGCCCTAGCTTAGGATTGTCTTGAAGTACATTCATTAATTTACTAGATGCCGTAAAAGCACCAATAGGCATGCCGCCTCCTAAACCTTTACCTGTAACTAAAATATCTGGTAGGCAGTTGTAGTTTTCAAAACCAAAAAGTTTGCCAGTACGTCCCATACCTGGTTGTATTTCATCCAAAATTAAAAGCGCTCCAACTTTATGGCACTGATTTTGAACTTTTTCTAAATAGTCATCCTTTGGTTCAATAAACCCAGCACCACCTTGTATAGTTTCTAAAATAACACAAGCCGTTCTAGTTGTTATTTGATCTAAATCTTCTTCACTATTAAAGCTAATGAATTTAACATCTGGCAAAAGTGGTCTGAATGCTTGTTTTCGTTCTCCATACCCCATGATGCTTAAAGCCCCCATAGTACTGCCATGATATGCTTTGTTAGCGGCAATAATTTCACTTCTTCCTGTTGCTCTTTTGGCTAACTTTAATGCGCCTTCAATAGCTTCGGTTCCAGAATTAGTTAAATACGTTTTTTCTAATGATTCGGGCAGATGTTTTGCTAATAGCTTTGTAAGTTCAACAGCTGGTTTTTGAATGTATTCGCCATAAACCATAACATGCATATAGCTATCTAGCTGATTCTTTATGGCACTTATAACTTTTGGATGATTGTGACCTAAAGGACAAGCTGAAACTCCTGCAACAAAATCTAAATATCTTTTTTTGTTGGTATCAAATATGTATACCCCTTTTGCATGAGAAATTTCCATAGCCAAAGGATGTGGTGTAGTTTGAGCTTGGTATTTAAAAAAATCAGCCTTCATTGTTAACTATTTTTCTGGTAGTGGTTTTTCAAGAAGGAATTTTTTTCGTTTATTTTTTTGAAGTGTTTTATTTTTAGAAACCCCTTTTGCTTTAAATGTGTTTTTTGGTAAATTTCTTGAAGCTTTTGAAATGGTACCTTTTTTAATTTTTGCCTTGGTATCAGCTTTCTTAATTCTTTTAATTAAAGTTTCGTCAACAAAATCTTCTTGTGGTATGTAATCATCCAAACCTTTAATTATTGGTAACTCTAAAGGCGGATCATCTTTAAATAAATCGTCAACACTTCTTGGTCGTTCTTCTTCTCGCCAATCAAAACCTTTAAGAATTCTTTCTTTTTCTGGGAATTTAGATTCAGGATATAAATTCCCGTCAATTTGATTATATCTCGTATATTCATCAATATCTCCATCGTCAAATAAAATGGTAATGCTACCAGATTTTGACTTATCAATACCAATAAGTTCTTGTTTGTCATTTCTAGCATAGAAAATAGATTCTGCATTTTTGGTAACATCAACTTGCTTTAATCGATTTTCTTCATCAAATAATCCAACTAACCGTTTACCAGAAATTTGATTATATCCGTTTTTACTGATGGTGTCCTTGCTGATAATAAAAGCATTATCAAAAACAAGAAGTGAGTCAATTTTTTCTGTTTCTTTATTAGATAGTAAATGAATAGTATCACCTGTCATTTGATTTCCTAAATTCCAAAGAATGGGTTTTTGTATAACAGAAAACTTATCTCCCGAAGATAAAGTTGGAAGATTTAATAATTTAGTGACACCTGTATTTTGATCTGAATGAATTGAGTCTGATTTACCGCTTAAATCCCTTTTAAAAATTTTAGCATTATAATATGCTTTAATAATACGGTTGTCTGTCTTACCAGTAACCATAATCTTGTCAGCGTGTATATAAACAGAATCTTTCTCTTGAACAGTTATTGCCAAAGCGCGTTTTGTAATAAATAAAGAGTCTTTTTCCTTAAACACTTCAGCGTAATGCCCTTTTACAACACTATTGTTTATTGTGTCTGTTACTGTTATATTATTTGTTGCTGAAGCAAAACTTGAATTGTTATCAAAGTATAAACTATCACCCTCAACAATTCTATTGTCATAATCAATTCTTGCTTTTTTAAGTGCATAACCAATTTTGTTTTCAGTATCATAAAACCCTTTTTCGCAATATGTTTTACTAGTTTCTGTGGTTATCGTTGAAGGGCCAAAAAGATAAGCATAACCAGTATCAGAATAAAAATCAAAGTAATTTGAATTTATTGTAGTTTCATCACTTACTAACACCACGTCTTCAACAAACTGATATTTTTTAAGATTCATGTAATACCTTCCTATCATACTAGTAATTGTGCCAGATGAATCTTTTACAACATTACCACCACTTCTATAATAGGCTTGTTCTTTAGCTCGGTCAAAGTATAGGGTATCAGAAGAAATAGTCGAATTTTGGTCTTTCATAACGACATCGCCACTTGCAAAAGCAAATTCAGTAATGCCACTATATTCAATGTATTTTGAAGTCATGTTTATAGTATCACCTTGCTTTAAGATGACATTTCCATAAGCTTCAATGAAATTTTCTTTACTATAATGTATGGCTTTGTCGCACCACAAGTTTGCGCCACCATGTTCAATATGAACTTGTTCGGCATCATCTCGAGTTAATATTTTGGCTCCAGGGTAATTCTCTTCATCAATAGTTAATTTACCAGCATATTCAATTTGAATTTGCTTTTTTGATTGCGCATTTAAATCAATAGTTGATACAAAACCAATTAACAGAATAAAAAATAGAGCTTGTAGTTTGTTCAAAATGTAAAAAGTTTGTCGTAAAAATAACGATAATTATAATGTATAATTGTTTTCAAACAAAAAACGCTCCAAAATATTTTGAAGCGTTTTTTTATTCCTTGAATTTCAAGAAAATCAATTATTCCTAAAAATAGTCTGTTTTCTGTCTGGTCCAACAGATACTATGGTTATAGGGATTTCTAATTCTTTTTCTAAAAACTCAATGTATTCATTTAATGTTTTTGGTAATTGTGACGCTTCAGACATTTCAGTTAAGTCTTCATTCCAACCACTAAAATCAGAATAGATAGGTTCTACATTTTGAGGTTCAATATTGTATGGTAAATGAGAAATAACTTCACCTTTGTATTTATAAGCGGTACAAACTTTCAAGGTTTTAAAACCAGAAAGTACGTCGCCTTTCATCATCATAAGTTGGGTAACACCATTTACTTGACACGCATATTTTAAAGCTACTAAATCTAACCAACCGCAACGTCTTGGGCGACCTGTAGTAGCACCAAATTCATTGCCAATCTTAGCCATCATTTCACCATCTTTATCAAATAACTCCGTAGGGAACGGGCCAGAACCAACACGAGTTGTATATGCTTTAAAAATACCAAATACATCTCCAATTTGATTTGGCGCAACACCTAAACCAGTGCATGCACCAGCTGCTGTTGTATTACTAGATGTGACAAATGGATAAGTTCCAAAATCAATATCTAATAAAGAACCTTGAGCACCTTCTGCTAAAATAGTTTGTCCAGATTTTTGTGCTTGATAAATGTATTCTTCTGAATCAATAAATTTTAAAGATTTTAAAACCTTCACTGCTTTAAAGAATTCTTCTTCTAATTCTTTTAAATCATATTCAATTTCTACATTATAAAAAGCAATCATAGATTCATGCTTATTAGCGAGAGCTCTATATTTTTCTTTCCAATCACTTAATTCTAAATCACCTACACGAATACCGTTTCTTCCGGTTTTATCCATGTATGTTGGTCCAATTCCTTTTAGAGTAGAACCAATTTTAGCTTTTCCTTTTGAAGCTTCACTAGCAGCATCAAGCAATCTGTGAGTTGGTAAAATAATATGTGCTTTTCTAGAAATCATTAAAGATTTTCTATAATCCACATCCTGTTCTTCTAATTTATCAAGTTCGCCTTTAAAAATCACTGGATCAATTACTACACCGTTACCTACTAAATTAGTAGCATCATCATGAAAAATCCCTGAAGGAATTGTGTGTAACACATGTTTTCTGCCATTAAAAACTAAGGTGTGTCCTGCATTTGGACCACCCTGAAAACGTGCTATAATATTATAGTTTGAGGTTAGTACGTCAACAATTTTTCCTTTGCCTTCGTCTCCCCATTGTAGTCCTAGTAGTAAATCTACTGCCATTGTAAAAAATTAGTTATTAGTTGTTGATTTTCTATTTCCGTAAAAATAGAGTGAGTGGTTATTTATTTCAATATCGAAAACTTCTTCGATTGTTTTTTTTATAGATTGAATTCGTGGGTCGCAAAACTCAATAACTTCCCCTGTATCAGTAAGAATAACGTGATCGTGCTGTCTATCAAAATATGACTTTTCATAGTGTGCCTGATTTTTTCCAAATTGGTGTTTTCTAACCAATTTACAGTCTAAAAGTAGTTCTATAGTGTTGTAAAGCGTTGCACGAGATACACGATATTTTTTGTTTTTCATACTAAGATATAGGGATTCTATATCAAAATGCTCGGTATTATTATAGATTTCCTGAAGTATGGCGTAGCGTTCGGGTGTTTTGCGGTGCCCGTTGCTTTCTAAAAAGCTGGTAAATACGCTTTTAACAATCTCTTGATTTTTTGAATCTGCCTTTCCGTCCATAATTGCATCGCAAATTTACACTTTTATATCAAAAGAATATATAAAACAATCTAAAATAATTTGGAATATATTTTTATGTATTTAGGTAAAAATCACAGTTATAATAAAACTTATTACTAGAGATTTAACATCAAGACAGGCTTGAAGGAAGTCATTGTTAACCTATTATATATTTTTTCTTATACTCTTCTTACTTTATCGATACCATTAATTTTTTTAAGTTTATCTAAAAGCTTCTTTATTATAGTGTTGTTCTTAACAACCACATTAATTTTTCCAGAAAAAAGCCCGTCATTACTTTCAAAACTTATGCTTTTCATGTTTACAAGCATGTTTTCCGAAATAATGTTGGTAATATCGTTTACTAAACCAATATGGTCTATTCCTGTAATTTCAATTTTCACAAAAAACTCTTGTTGTGTAGAATCTATCCATTTTGCAGGCATGATTCTGTAAGCATAATTAGATTGCAAACTTACCGCATTAGGGCAATTCTTTTTATGAACTTTAATGCCTTCATTTACCGTTAAAAAACCAAATACACTATCACCAGGTATGGGGTTGCAACAATTAGCCAGTTTATAATCTAGTTTTTCTTCTTCTTTACTAAAAACAAGAGAATCATATTTTAAAGTAACTTCTTGTTTTCCTAAATCCTCTTTTGTTACAGTTTGTTTCCTAGATATTTTATTCTTGATATAACTCATTAAAACATTACCTCTTGAGGAAGCATAATTTTTTAACATGATATTATCAATAGAGCCAATTCCAATTCTATAAAATAAATCTAGACTGGTTTTTAGTTTGAAATAATTAACCATTTTATTAATGGTTTTTTCATCAAGCGTAATTTTTAGTTGTTTTAATTTACGACGAAGAATCTCTTTTCCATCTTCTCCAATACGTTTTTTATCTTCTTTAAGGGCTGATTTTATTTTACTTCTCGCTCGAGCGGTAGTCGTATAATCTAACCAGTTCGGGTTTGGTTTTACGCTTTCAGAAGTCATAATATCCACCTGGTCACCACTTTTTAACGCATGACTTAATGGTTTTAGCTTGCCATTAACTTTGGCACCTCGCGTTTTTAAACCAACTTCGGTGTGAATACTGAAAGCAAAATCAAGCGCTGTAGCTCCTTTTGGGAGCGATTTTAAATCTCCACCGGGTGTAAATACAAATATTTCTTTGGAGTATAGGTTTAATTTAAACTCTTCAACAAAATCAACAGCGTTCATGTCTGATCCTTCAAGCGCTTCTTGCAGTCTATTTATCCAGCTTTCTAGATTATCTTCTTTTTCGCTGACTTGCTTGTATTTGTAGTGAGCTGCATAGCCTTTTTCTGCTATTTCATGCATCTTTTCACTGCGTATTTGAACCTCAACCCATCTGCCTTTTGGGCCCATTACTGTAATATGTAAAGCTTCATAACCTGTAGATTTCGGAGAGGATATCCAATCTCGTAATCTAATTGGGTTTGGTCTAAAATGATCTGTTACAATTGAATAAATTTTCCAAGCTATGAATTTCTCATTTTGAGGGTCTGAATCGCTTTTGTAAATAATTCGAATAGCAAACTTATCGTAAACTTCATCAAAAGAAACTCCTTGATCTATCATTTTTTTTCGAATTGAAAAAATAGATTTTGGTCTCCCTGTTATAGTGTAACTGAGATTCTCTTTGTCGAGTGAGTTTTTTATAACATCACTAAATTGGACAATGTAATTATCTTGTTCTTCTTTGCTTTCCTTTATCTTGTCAAAAATATCTTTGTAAACATCAGGTTCAGTATATTTTAAACCTAAATCTTCAAGTTCACTTTTTATATTGTAAAGTCCAATCCTATGTGCTAAAGGGGCATAAATATATAACGTTTCAGATGCGATTTTAATCTGTTTATCAGGGCGCATCGAGTCCATGGTTTGCATATTATGGAGTCTGTCTGCAATTTTGATAATAATTACCCTAACATCATCATTAAGTGTTAGAAGCATTTTACGGAAGTTCTCTGCTTGTAAAGACACGTCCATATCCTTTTCCTTACTTAAGGATGATATTTTTGTAAGCCCATCAACAATAGTTGCAATGGTTTTACCAAAGCGTTTTTCAATGTCCTTTATTTCATAATCAGGGCTATCTTCAACCACATCATGAAGCAGAGCAGCTGCGATAGACGTCGCATCTAAACCAATTTCTTGAGCCACAATTTTAGCAACAGCTAATGGATGGAAAATATAAGCTTCTCCAGATTTTCTGCGTTGGTCTTTGTGACCGTCTAAAGCAACTTCAAAAGCACTGCGGATTAGTTTTATGTCTTCTTTTGAAAGCGTGGTGTAACTTACCTTTAGTAATTCCTTGTAGGCTTGAGTAATGGCTGCATTCTCTTTTTCTATAGCTTCCTCTGTCATAGATTAAAAGTAACACAAAGAATATTAACAGCCAACCTGATTTTTATTTTTTATTACTAAATTTTTGTTTGAATAGTTTTTAAGAAATCAACCAATTTCGAAACAGCTTTTCCTCGATGTCCTATTTTATTTTTTAAGTTTAATTCCATTTCAGCAAATGTCATATCATAATCATTTGGTTTAAAAATAGGATCGTAACCAAAACCTTTTTTGCCATGTTTAGTTTTAGTAATGCTTCCTTTGCAAATTCCATTAAACGTTTGAAATTTATTGTTTAAGTGAAGCGCAACTACTGTTTTAAATTGAGCGTTTCTGTTTTCGGTATTAGCCAATTCATCTAATAATTTATTCATGTTGTCATGGGTATCACGCTGCTCACCGGCATAACGAGCAGAATATACACCAGGAGCACCATTTAATGCTTCAACTTCAAGACCCGTGTCATCTGCAAAACAATCATAACCATAATATTTTTTTATGTATTCTGCTTTTTGAATAGCGTTTCCTTCAATAGTATTTTGTGTCTCAGGAATGTCCTCAAAACAGCCAATATCTTTTAGACTAATCAGCTTAATGCTTGATGGGATTAATGCCTGAACTTCTTTCAGTTTATTTAAGTTGTTAGTTGCAAAAACGAGATCCATATATTTATAATTTGTAATTTCAAAAGTACTGTTAATTGATTTTAAATGAAATAGAGGATATTTAATTTTTAAAAGAAAAAATTATCATCATTTTATGATTTTTGTTACTTTTAGTTATTCAAAAAACTTGTATATTAGGATAGAATTTAAAAATTAAAAGAGAACGAATATGACAGTAAACATTCAATACGTAGGTGTCGATGTAAGTGATACACTTTCAGCTTTCACAAAAGAGAAATTAGAAAAATTGTTTAACAGATATGAGTTTTTAATAAATGCCTCGGTAAACTTTAAGCAAGATGAAAAAGATCATAATGATGGCAAAATTTGTAATATAGAATTGAGTTTACCTGGACCAAGAATTTTTGCGACTGCAAATGAGCGTAACTTTGAAGTGTCAGTTAGAGAAACGATAAGTGATTTAGATCGTCAACTTAAAAAACGTAAACAAGTTTATAAAACGCATTAAAATAGCCATAAAGTTTCATATATAAAATGCCCATTAAAATACTGAAATCACTTTTATTAGTGCTTATTATATTTGTAATAGGTCTTATTGGTCAATATTTTTTTTCCAATCTAGTTAACCAGAAAATTAGAGATTTGATTTTAAATAATCAATCACAAAAATATTCCATTAAAGTTCATAATATTAATTCTAATTTATTTAGTAAATCTATTACTCTAGAAGGAATTCGATTCGATTTTAAGAGAGAAAGTTTTAGTGATGTTAAATCAGATACTTTATCAAATAATATAACTGAAAATATAAGTATTCAGGAAGTTAGTTTTAAGGGCTTAGGGCTTTTGAGTTTTGCGTTGACAAAAAAAATAATTATTGAGGAAGTCACATTTAATGATGTTAACATTTTTCAATACAAAATAAGTAAAGTAAAAACAAAAAAGGTCCCCAAAGTTAACTTTGATTTGGATTCGATAGAGTTAAATAATTTAAATGGTTTACAAATAGAGCATATTGTATTTAATAATTTTAACTATCAATTATTTGATCCAGAAACGAAAAAAATTGAAGTAAAATTAAATCCAATAAATTTCGAATTACCTTATTTGGAGATGGTTTCTAGTGGTTTAGGTAAATTTAAACTTAAACGAAGTCATAAAAATTCGAAAATCGAAAACTTACATTTTGAAATTAATAGGTCTCCATATGATTTTTTTATAGGTTCAATTTCATATGGTGTAAATACAAATCCAATTGTCATTACTGATTTTAATATTAAATCGAGTATTGAATTGCCAAAACTCGCAAATAATTATCCGTACTTAAAAAATCTGTTCGAAGGTTCTTTAGACACTTTAAGTATTTATAATTTAAATCTAGCAAAACTTATTAAAAATGATGGACTTTATATTGATAGTTTAGAAATATCGCAATTGAATTTAAATTTATTTAAAGATAAAAATAAGCCTAGTGAGAATTCAGAGAACAAAATACTTCCCCATGTGGCATTAAAAAATCTAAAGCATCCATTACTGATTAAAAAATTAATAGTAAAAAATAGTAATGTATTAATTGAAGAAAAATTAAAAGGTAAAAATCAAACAATTAAAATTCCAATAAGTAAAATTAATATAGAAATTTCAAATATTAACTCTTTAATAGAATCGGCGAACGAGCAGTTAAAATTTAATATGGATGCAATTTTAATGGATGATGGTAAAGTAACTTTTCAAGCTAATTTCCCATTAAAAAGAACTAGTAATACTTTTTATTTTAAAGGGGGTATGGGTACTGCTCAAATGCATTATTTTGACAGAGCTCTTTTTCCAGTTATGGGTTTGAAAGTTTTAAGTGGGGAAGTTGATAGGTTAAGTTTTAATGGAGAAGCCAATAGTGTTAAAGCTACTGGAAGGATGATCATGCTTTACCATGATTTAGAAGCAAAAGTTTTTAAATCTCATAGCTTAGAAAAAAATAAGTTTTTATCATGGACTGTTAATACATTAATTCATAAATCAAATCCAAAGCATAAAAAACAAGCAAGAGAAGTGATTATGGATTTTGAAAGAAATAAAGATAAAGGATTAGGTAATTTTATTTGGAAAACTCTAGAGACTGGTCTTGTAAATACAATAGCGCCAGGGGGAAAGCAAATTAAATCATCAAGACACCATAAAAAGGGTTAATTTTTATTAAAGTTATTTTATAGTTGCTTATTTTCAAAAAAAAACAGTTTTTGTTTTACTTGTGATGATAGGGCTCATTCCTTAAAATAGTGAAGCCTCTATACAGTTGTTCAATAAAAAATAAGCGAATCATTTGATGGGAAAATGTCATTTTTGATAATGATAGTTTAGGTAATGGTGAAGCTATATTTGTCGTGGAAACAATATTTGGTTAATATTTTTTTTGAATATATTAATATTGTTTTGGAATTGCCATTACCTGCTCTTTATATCTATAAAAAACGGTAGTATCATCTTTTACATTCTTATTGACAACCATTCCCGCTTGCACGACATTATTGCTTCCGATTTTTATACCTGGGATTACGGTAGATCGAATTCCGAAATAATTATTATCACCCACTTTGACTGATCCTGCTATACCAGCCGTTGAAAAGAAATTATTATCACCTACAACGCAATCATGGCTAATAAAACAATAAGTAGTAAGGAAATTATAATTTCCGACGATGGCATTTTTTTCAAGGATAGAGAAAGGAAAAATTATATTACCTACACCAATTTCCATATTTTCAGGTTTTATGACGCTATGGTGAATAAAACTACCAATTTTGGCATTTTTTCTTAACATAGTTTCAATAAATTTCTTTCTAGATTTGATTTCCATTACTGCAATCAATACCTCTTCATCCTTACTAGGTGTATATGAATCTATATTGCATAAAAGAGGGGCATTGTACTTGTATTTTGTCCAATATTTTTTCGAGTCATCTATATAACCTACTATTTTTATTTTGTCGTCCGGCCCGACTTTTGAATTGTGATCTTCAATATAAAATGTTAACTCTGAACCAGCTCCACCCGCTCCTAAAATAATCACTTTTCTCATATTCATTTAATTATATTATTTGTTATAATTGAGGTATCAAAAACACTCAGTTGATGTACCTTGTCTTGTATCCCATCTATATCTGCATGCTTTTTCACTAATTCAATAATTCCTTAGTGTCTAAAGTTTTAAGAAGCATGTTTTGACCATCTTCAGAATAAACTCTGAAAATACCATGAATTGCATTCATTACATTAATCAACTCTAACTTAGAGTTGGTCACAAAAAACACTCTTGCAATAACTTGCAATAAAGTACCAACGGCGCGATCCGGAATTACATCACCTTCTTCATAGGATATAAAACATGAAGTTACCTCTGGTAACTCCAATATTTCACTTTCACCATCAATTCTTCCAATTTCACCAGGTTTCAAAAGGAATGTTATATTTCCTCCATACTTCTCTGAATATGGAACAATCTTATTATAAAGAGGATTGTCACTCATTTTACTCGTAATTGCAAAATGAATTAAATGCTCTAATATATTAATATTATTTGTTTTTGATAAAACATGATATTCTAATGAACCTGTGAGACGAAATCCCATTTCATAAAAAACGAATTTTCCATCTTTAACAAATGACTGAATAAATATCAGCCCATTTTGTATACCAATAGATTTAAACATATTAATAACTTTACTATCTAAAGCATCAATATAATCTTCCAAATATTCTGAAGGGAATGTATAGGCTACTGGGAGTGGTATTGAATTATTTTGGCTGTTTTTCATATGACGGTCAGCAATAGCTGTTAGAAATATATTACCATCTTGTGCTGTATAAAAAATAGTGGCTTCTTTCCAAGGCATATATCTTTCTACAATGACCTGTTTGCTTGGGGAATAACTTAAAGATTTTTCAAAATTCTTAGTAAGTTCATCGATATTAGAGCATATGCTAATCCCTCGACCAGCAGTATTATCAATAGGCTTTATTAGGACCGGATAACTAATATTCTCACAGTTAATTTTTGATATCGGTAAATTAATTTGAAACTCCTCTACTACAGGTATATTAAAATCACGACAGATTTGTTTAAACTTTACTTTATTTGTAGCAATCTCAATCTGTTCTTTTGTAGCATAACAAGGTAATTTTGCTTTTTCGCATATCTGTTGATAAAAAGGTAGCAGAAGTTCGATGAATCCTGTTAAAATACCATCTATTCCCTCCTCTTTTATAAGATTTACCACAGCATCAACATCTGTAGCACTAACCATACTAGCTTTATCAGCAATAATTTTAGCTGGGGCGTTTTCGTCATAATCTGCCACTATTACATAAAGACCTAATTCTTTAGCTTTTTGTACAATTTCACAACTCATGTTTGTGCCGCCCAAAACGAGCAATTTTTTCCCTATTAAATTCATTCTAATGTCTTTAATTTTAAGTAAATATATTCTTAACCAAAAATGTTAAATTATTAATAAAAAATTAAGAATTTAAAGAAACGGTCCATTCACATTCTATTTTTTATCAGTTCCATTAATCCATTTATCGTTACTGAATTATTAATTTCTTCAGCAGATAAAGTCACATTATATTCGCTATCGCAAAAAGCGATAATAGACAAAATAGTAAGCGAATCCCATGCATCGAATGACTCAAGGTAATCGCTTAATTCTATTCTATCAACTTCTAATATTTCTGAAATTGTACTTTCAAAATTTTCCATATAGGTTATTTAAAATTAATCATTTCACAAAAAGTCAAATTTTCTAATTGCATGAGTAAAGAGGCCCAACTTAGTCCAACCCCAAACCCAGACATACAAACAAAAAATGATTCTTTGAGTAGTTTATTTCCTAAATTGAAGGTGATAGTCATTGGTATTGTAGCTCCACTACTATTGCCAAAATTCTCTACAATATTATTTGGCATTTTTTCTTCAGGAACTCCCATTTTACTTGCTAGTTTTTTCAACATAAATTTATTCGGTTGATGAAACATATAATAATCTATATCATTATGACTGCAGGCGGCTGATTCTAATAATTCCTCGACTATTTGAGGCACTTCACGTTGAACAAAATTAAAAACATCAGCACCCTTCATAACCAAATGATTTAAGGATCTAAGATTACCAGAATCATCTTTTTTTAATATAGATGTTTCCTGTGTTGAAGGCATTTTGAAACCTCCAGCTGGAATAATCAAAACATCTGAACCGCTTCCATCCACTTTTACTGAGCTAAATATAGGGCTACTTGAAATATCTTTTTCAACTATTGTAATAGCTGCTCCATCCCCAATTTGAGGGTTATTGTTTCTGTCATACTTAGAAACTTTTTTACTCAAAGTATCTGCATTTAAAAGAACAACTTTATTTATTTCTTCTTGTTCTAATAGCATAAATGCCTGATTGAGGCCAATAACATAACCAGAACAGCCTTGATTTATATCCATACATACCATATCTTTCTTAAGATTAAGTATTCCATGAATAATATGACTAGTTGGAGGCATAAAGTGATCTGGGGATTGGGTTACCAGGACTAAACCGTCTATTTCATCTTTATTCAAAAGCTTTTTTTCAAAAAGATAATTCAACCCAAAAACACAAAGATCTGAAGTAGTTGTATTTTCCTTAACTACCCTGCGTTTATTGTATCCCATAATTAATTTGAGTTTCATAGATTGACTGGTAGAAAAACTATAATTTTCTATTTCATCCTCAAATTTTATCTCATTTTCTGGCAATACAGTTAGTATCCCAGTGATTTTCTTATTATTAAATTTTAGGTTCACAGTGAAACATTGTTTTTAATTAGTAGTTTTTTTATACTATCGACACTCGAAAAATTCTCGGGTAAAATGTCTAACCCATCAATTGAAATATTAAAATTTTCATCTAAAGAATTCACTATTGTTAAAATATCGAATGAATCTAAAAGCCCCTCAGTGATAAAATTATTCGATTTTGAAAAATCAAATTCTGGTCTAGTCTCATTTAGTATACTTATAATTTTCTCATCCATAAAGGAGTGTATTTTCATTTATAAAAATAATTCTTTTAATCCATTTCTATCAATTTTACCACTTATGCTTTTAGGTAATTTGTCTGTTCTTATATATTCTGTAGGCATCATATATTTCGAAAGATTAGTGCTTAGTTTTAATCTAAATTCTGAAACAGAAATTTCTGTTTCAGATTCGTAAATCAATACAATTTTCTTTTTATTTGAATCATATAAAACACAAGGGATTATAGAATTAAAAACAATTAGTATTGCATGTTCAATTTCTCCCAGCTCTATTCGATACCCTAAATGCTTTATTTGAAAATCTCTTCTCCCCACAAAAATAATTTCAGTTTGATCATTTAAAAATACAATATCCCCAGTACGGTAAATTTTTTCCGGAAAGGAGTTGTTTAAAGGGTTTTGAGTAAAAACTGAATTTGTTTTTTCAAAATTATTCCAATATCCCAAAGCTAATGATGATCCTCTAACGCACAACTCCCCATGCTCTCCTTTTTTACAAAGGTTATTTTCTTCATTTAAAATAAGTATATCAGTATTTCTACAAGGCTTACCAACAGGTAAAACCTCATCATCTTTAAAATCTCTTTCAACGATGTAGTAAGTACAATCAACTGTAATTTCAGTTGGACCATATAGGTTTGCAAATAAAACACTATTGTCCAGATTACTGATCCAATAATTTAAGTATTTTGCAGACATTACTTCTCCAGCAAATAATACTTTTTTTAAAGATGGTATTTTCAAAGTATTCAACAAATTCAAATTAGCAACAGTTATCAAAACTGAAGGCACCCAAAAAATGAAATTGATTTGATTGGTATTAATATATTCCAAAAGTTTGGCTGGGAACATATAGAGTTGCTCAGGAATCAAATTAAGTGTTGCTCCAGTAAAAATCATTAAATAAATATCCAAAGTGGAATTATCAAATATAAAAGGAGCTTGATTACCAATTACTTCCTTTTCTGTTATATTAAAAGTTTCTATGGCCCAATGAATATAATCGAAAATTGATCTATGAGATATTACTACACCTTTTGGAATACCTGTTGAACCTGAAGTATGTATAATGTAAGCTGGATCGGTATCAATACAGTTCTTATAGTTTAAGTCATCAATTTTAATATCTTTACTTTCTATGGTATCAATATTAATTATATCAAATTCTAAATTACATTGTTTTAATTTTTCTTCGTATTCACTATTCGTTAGAATGCATAATGGTTTTAAAACATTTAAAATTGATTTAATTCTATCAATAGGGTTTTTGGTATCTAAAGGGGCATAGCAATTACCACTATATAAAGTAGCAATAAATGATACAATAGAATCATTAGATTTAGGTAAAAAAATAGCTATTGGTAGATTAAATAACACATAGTTATTCGAGATTTTATAAGAAATTATTTTGGCTTTTTGTTGAACCTCTCTAAAATTTAATTTTGAAGATGAATCAACTAATGCTAATTTATTAGGAAACAAACTAACGGTACTATCAAAATATTCTACTAGGTTAATATTCAAAATAAAATTGGGAGTTAGAAGTAAATCCTTACAAAAATAAGCTATCTGATTATTAAATCAAATAAATTTAGATATAACGCAGATAATTCAGTTTTAAATGAAATCCTTATTTATGATGATAGGGCTCATTCCTTAAAATAGTGAAGCCTCTATACAGTTGTTCAATAAAAAATAAGCGAATCATTTGATGGGAAAATGTCATTTTTGATAATGATAGTTTCCCATTTGATTTTTTATATACATCTTCAGAAAAACCATAAGGACCACCAATAACAAAAACTAATTGTTTTATTCCTGAATTCATGTGCTTTTGTAAATAAGATGAAAAATCAACTGAGTCGAACTGTTTTCCGTTTTCATCTAGTAATATTAAAGTTTCTGTAGTGCTTATTTTTTTCAAAATAAGTTCACCTTCTTTCTGTTTTTGCTGTACTTCACTTAAATTTTTAGAGTTTTTTATATCTGGAATGATATCTAAAGAGAACTTAATATAATAGCCCAAGCGCTTTATATAGTCATCAATCAACGACGTAAGCTGTTTATTATCAGTCTTGCCAATAGTAATTAGTTTTATAGTCATAAAAGCAAAATTACTATTTCGTATTTATGAATAATACATTTAAATAAGAAAAAATTAAAAAATTCGTAAATGTAAAATTTAATTTAGCCAATCTATTTCTTATTTTTGTTCGAATTAACTAACTATCTATTATGATTACACAAGAGCAGTTTGATACAGAAGTGAAGATGATTATTGAAAATGCGATTCGCGAAGACGTTGGTGATGGTGATCACAGTTCTTTGGCTTGTATCCCAGCAAATGCAAGAGGTAAAGCAAAACTTTTAGTCAAAGATAAAGGTATTATAGGTGGTGTTAATTTTGCGAAAAAAGTATTTGCTTACGTTGATAAAGATTTGAAATTAGATGTACTTATTGAAGATGGATCTGAAGTCACTTATGGAGATATTGTCATGTATGTTGAAGGACCATCGCAATCTATATTAAAAGCAGAGCGCACGGTTTTAAACGCGATGCAACGTATGAGTGCTATTGCAACCAAAACAAGAATGTTTGTTGATTTAATAGAAGGGACTAAGACAAGAATTTTAGATACTAGAAAAACAACTCCTGGCATTCGTGTTTTAGAGAAATGGGCAGTTAAAATTGGTGGAGGCGAAAATCACAGGTTTGCGCTTTATGATATGATTATGCTTAAAGATAATCACATAGATTTTGCTGGTGGTATTACAAAAGCTATTGAAACTACTAAACACTATTTAAATGAGACTGGAAGAAACTTGCAAATTATGGTTGAAGCCAGAGATTTGTTTGAAGTCCAAGAAATCCTAAATAATGACGGTGTTTACAGAATATTATTAGATAATTTTGATTATGAAGACACCAGAAAAGCCGTAAAGCTAATTGGTGATAAATGTTTAACAGAATCTTCTGGAAACATAAATGAAACTACTATTAGGCATTATGCGGAGTGTGGTGTAAATTATATTTCATGTGGTGCCTTAACACATTCTGTGCATAATATGGATTTAAGTTTAAAAGCTATAAAATAATTTAAGGCTTTACTAATTGCTTTAATACTTTTTAAATTTAATAACTTCGCTTTAATAAAAACGCAAAGTATTAATGTCTAATTTGCTTGACGAAAAACTCGATAAAATCCCTGTACTGAATATTTTTGTGCGTTTTTTTAAGCGGTTAAAACTACCTGGTCTTGAAGGTTTAACGTTTTATGATTTATTAGTGCTTTACATAACAGGTATTGTTAAAGGAGCTCTAACAACTAGAGCGAGTGCTATTGCATTTAGTTTTTTTACTGCTATATTTCCATTTTTGTTATTTGTTTTAATTATCATTCCCTATGTACCAATTGATGATTTTAAAATAGAATTCCTGCAGTTTTTAGAATCCTTTTTACCAGCAAGTACTTCAGATTTTTTCTTTGAAAACATTTTTGAAAATATAGATCAGTCTCAGCGTGGAGGTTTGTTGTCTTCAGTTTTTATCTTGTCAATTGTTTTAATGGCTAATGGTGTAAATGCCGTTTTTTCTGGTTTTGAAAATTCTTATCATGAACAATTAGCACGGAACGTTTTTAAGCAATACATGTATGCGATGAGTATTGCTTTAATATTAGCTTTTCTTCTCATTATAACAATAATAGTCTTAGGATATATTCAGATTTATGTGGTGCAAGAGTTGTTAAATGCTCTTGAAGACAGAGGCTATCATGTAGATTCAGATGGTGTATTTTGGGCTAGTGTCGTTACATATATGTTTTTTGTAATTATGGTATATATAGCTACGGCAACTTTATATTATTTTGGAACAAGAGAGGGGAGAGACTCTAAATTCTTTTCTGTTGGGGCCATATTTACGACGTTGTTAATTATGCTCACATCGTATTTGTTTGGTGTTTATATTGAAAATTTTGGTCAATTCAATAAATTGTACGGGTCTATAGGAGCTTTATTGATTCTCTTGTTTTATATGTGGCTTAATGCTAATATTCTTTTGCTTGGGTATGAATTGAATGCTTCTTTGAATAAGCTTAGAAAAACTAGATAATTCATGGCTTATTTTATCGATGTTATTATTCCAGTTCCACTTCAAAAACTATTCACCTATAGCATCACGGCTTCTGAGGCGGATTTTTTGAAAGTAGGCATGCGTGTTGCAGTTCCTTTTGGCAAGTCTAAAATCTACACAGGTATTGTTTATAATATCCATAGTAGTGGGCCAACCGCTTACGAAGCAAAAGATATTCAACAAATATTAGATGATACACCAATTGTAAATGAAATTCAATTGCAATTATGGCAATGGATAGCAAGCTACTATATGTGCACTTTAGGGGATGTTATGCGCGCTGCGCTGCCTAGTGCTTTTATTTTAGAAAGTGAAACTGTAATCGCAAAAAACACTATTAAAACTATTGATGAATCTATTTTAAAAGATGATGAATTTTTAGTTTATGAAGCACTGCATCATCAATCGAATTTAAAGATTCACGATATTTCTAACATTCTTGATAAAAAGAATGTGCTTTCCGTTATTAAAAGACTTATTGAAAAAGAAGTTATTACGGTTGAAGAAGAAGTTTATGAAAAGTACAAGCCTAAATTGGTGCGTTATGTAAAACTGCATACTAATTTTTCTTCTGAAAATGGAATTCAAAATTTATTAGATGAATTAAGTAGAGCGCCAAAGCAACGCGAAGTTGTAATGACTTTATTTTCAATTTCGGCTAAAACAAAAAAACCTGTTAAGGTATCAGACCTTTCAAATGAAAGTGGCGCATCTCCATCTATTATAAAATCTTTAATAGATAAAGGTGTTCTTGAAGAATATCATATCCAAATGGATAGGATTCAATATTCTGGTGAGGAAACGGAAGCTTCTAAACGGCTTAATGACTATCAGAAAACAGCATTAAATGAAATAAAAGAATCTTTTGAAAAGCATCATGTTACGTTATTGCACGGTGTAACGTCTTCAGGGAAAACTGAAGTATATGTGAAACTTATTGAAGATGTAATAAAAGAAGGAAAACAAGTTCTGTATCTACTTCCAGAAATAGCTTTAACAACACAATTAGTCACAAGACTTCAGAATTACTTTGGAGAACAAGTAGCTGTTTTTCATTCTAAATACTCAACTCATGAACGTGTTGAGGTTTGGAATAATGTTCTGCACAATTCCGCGAAATCGAAAATAGTTTTAGGAGCGCGCTCATCTATATTTTTGCCTTTTAATAACTTAGGATTGATAATTATTGATGAAGAGCATGAGCAATCGTTTAAGCAATTTGATCCCGCACCACGTTATCATGCTCGAGATACAGCCATAGTATTGGCACATATGCATCACGCCAAAACACTTTTAGGGTCTGCAACTCCAAGTTTGGAAAGCTACTTTAATGCGCAACAAAATAAGTATGGTTTTGTTGAAATAACAAAGCGTTATAATGATGTATTGATGCCAGATATTGAATTGGTTGATATTAAAGATAAGCTGAAAAAGAAACGTATGAAAGGGCATTTTAGCGATAGGCTTATTGAAGAAATGACCGAAACGCTTAAGGCTGGACATCAAATTATATTGTTTCAAAATCGGCGAGGTTTTTCACCTATTGTAGAATGTAAGACTTGCGGACATTCGCCTCAATGTCCAAATTGCGATGTAAGTTTAACCTATCATCAGTATAGAAATCAATTACGCTGCCATTACTGTGGTTATAATTCGGCCATGATACAAGATTGTATGGCATGCGGAAGTCAAAATATTGATAGTAAAGGTTTTGGTACAGAGCAAATAGAAGAAGAGGTGAAACTATTATTTCCAGAGCATAAAGTAGCGCGTATGGATTTAGATACCACCCGGGGAAAATATGGTTATGAAAAAATTATTACAGCTTTAGAACAGCAGGAGATCGATATTTTGGTGGGCACGCAAATGCTAACTAAAGGATTAGATTTTAGACATGTTAAGCTGGTTGGAATAATGAATGCTGATAACATGTTAAACTTTCCGGATTTTAGAGCGCATGAACGCAGTTTTCAACTCATGCTACAAGTTTCGGGTAGGGCAGGGCGTACTGAAGAACGTGGTAAAGTATTAATTCAAACCTATAATCCACATCATAATATATTGCAGCAAGTATCTACTAATAATTATAGTGATATGTTCAAGGAGCAAATGAACGATCGCCATAATTTTAAGTATCCACCAGTTTACAAGCAAATAAAAATCACTTTAAAGCATAAGGATTATAATAGGGTAGAAATGGCTTCAATTTGGTATGCCAAATCTTTACGGCAAATATTTCAAGACCATGTTTTAGGACCAGAATCACCACCAATAGCAAGAATTAGAAATCAGTTTCATAAAAATATTTTGGTAAAAATTCCAAAACAGCAATCGTTGGCCAAAACAAAAGAAGCCATTATTAAAATTAATAATAGCTTCTTGAGTATAAAAGATTTTCGGTCGGTTAAAGTAATTTTAAATGTCGATAACTTTTAATTTAGTCTTGTTCGTTGAGTTTTAAATGTTATTTAAAGCATCAACTAATTGGGTCTTTTTATTTCTACTTAAAGGAATTTCGTAAGCGCCAACTTCAACATTTTTACTGTTGAATCTGTCAATCTTATCAAGATTCACGATGTAAGATTTATGAATTCTTAAAAATTTCCCTTCAGGTAATTCAGCTTCAAAAGATTTCATTGTAGAAAGTACTACTAAGCTGTTTTCTTCTGTAACAAGTTTTACATAATCACCAAGAGCTTCAATCCATTTGATGTCCTTAATATAGACCTTACGTTTTTTAAGATTACTCTTTACAAAAATATGCTCGCCTTCTTCTTCGTTAAAGTCTAAAGTCAATCTATGTTGCTCTAGGGCTTTATCTACAGAAGTATTAAAACGTTCTCTTGTAATGGGTTTATGTAAGTAATCGGTAGCATCGTAATTAAATGCTTTAAAAGCATATTCAGTTTTACCGGTTACAAAAATAATTTGGGGTTTGTTGTTTAAGACGTCTAAAAGTTCAAATCCATTTAGCACTGGCATTTCAATGTCTAAAAAGATTAAGTCAACTTGATGGCTATTTAATCCATTTTTAGTTTCTAAAGCACTACTGTACTCTGCAATTAAGTTGAGAGAGGGGTGATTCTCTACAAGCTTAACGATAGAGAGACGTTGTATTGCTGAATCGTCTACTACTACACAGTTTAAAGTCATAACATTTTATATATTTCGGTTAAGATATCGACAATAGTACGAATAATTCGGTTAAAAACCAAAAATCATCGTTAAAATGCTTGTTTTAGCATAATTTTAACATTTTGAACCTGATATGTATTATGTTAAAAATAGGAAGACTTATTGTTGTTTAATATATAGAATTTAATTATTTTTGCAGCCAATTTTTAACAATAAAAACGATTTTTATGAATCATTATGAAACTGTTTTCATCTTAAATCCCGTTTTATCTGAAGATCAGATAAAGGAGACAGTAAAGAAATACGAAGATTTTCTTGTTTCGAACGGCGCTAAGATGGTATCAAAAGAGGATTGGGGGCTAAAAAAGTTAGCTTACCCAATACAAAACAAGAAAAGTGGCTTTTATCACTTATTTGAGTACACTGTAGATGGAGAGGTAATCAATCCATTAGAAGTTGAGTTTAAACGTGATGAGCGTTTTATGCGTTATTTAACGGTCGCGTTAGATAAACATGCAATTTCATGGGCAGAGAGAAGAAGAGTTAAACTTAAACAAAAAGCTTAATTATGTCATCAATAGAACAACAATCAAAAGGAAAAAAAGACGGCGAAATTAGATATTTAACGCCTCTAAATATTGATACAAACAAGGCAAAGAAATATTGTATGTTTCAAAAGTCTGGAATCAAGTATGTTGATTACAAAGATCCAGATTTTTTAATGCGATTTATAAACGAGCAAGGTAAAATTTTACCAAGACGTTTAACGGGTACATCATTAAAGTATCAAAGAAAAGTTGCTGTAGCTGTGAAAAGAGCACGTCACTTAGCTTTAATGCCTTATGTAGCAGATTTATTAAAATAAAATACCGATAACAATGGAACTTATATTAAAACAAGACGTTGACAATTTAGGATTTAAAGACGATGTTGTAACGGTTAAGAACGGTTATGGTAGAAATTTTTTAATTCCTCAAGGCCAAGCCATTTTAGCAACAATTTCTGCAAAGAAAGTTTTAGCTGAAAACTTAAAGCAACGTGCTTACAAAGAAAAGAAAATAGTTGATGATGCTAACAAAATTGCAGAAGCAATTAAAGCATTAGAAATTAAAATACCTGCTAAAGTTGGTACTGGAGACAAATTATTTGGATCTATAAACAACATTAATGTTGCTGCTGCTTTAGAAAATGAAGGACAAGCAATAGATAAAAAATTCATTACAGTTACGACTGTTAAGCGTTTAGGTAAATATACTGCCGTAGTACGTTTACACAGAGAAGTATCAGTTGATTTAGAATTTGAAGTTATTGCTCAAGCATAAACTTTAAATAGATATAGTTTAGAAGCCTCAACTTAGTTGAGGCTTTTTTATTCAAACTTTTTAGATTTTTAGAAATCTAAAAAACTACAATAGTTTTAAATTATAAGGTTTCAATTTCTAGGGAAATGAAAAAAAATAACTTTCAATGAAGTATTCAAGACTTACAAAAGAGCAATTTGAAGAATTACATCAAGAATTCATCAATTTTTTAGCAACACAATCGGTTACTGCCGATGAATGGGAAAATTTAAAAGCCAATAAGCCAGAAATGGCTGAAATGGAACTAGATGTGTTTAGTGATTTAATTTGGGAAGGCGCTTTAAATAAGGCTGACTATTTAGAGAATATTTCTCCACAACACATGTATTTGTTTCATTTGGGCGAAGAAAATATGCAAGCTATAGTTTTAAATATAAAAAATGATGTAGATATTACAACTACGGAAGGCTATAATTGGCTACGTGAAAACTTAATGGATGAAAATGTGGAGTTTTTACAAGCTGATAAAGATTATAGTGCGGATAAAAACATGGATAAATTTAAAATGATTGAGCAAGGTGCCAGCATTACGAAAGGTGATTTGTTTAGGTATTTTGATAAGCTGATAAATTAAATTTTGTCATTAATGTAAAGGCAGGAATTCATTTCCAATTAAAACTATTATTTTTGTCTTTTATCATCATACAATAAGGAAGGTAATAGTATGATGCGGATTATAACAATCATTAAAAATACACCAGCCTTCGCAGGTAGTTAACATGGCTCAAAAACCAAGCATCCCAAAGGGAACCAGAGATTTTAATCCAGAACAAGTAGCTAAACGAAACTATATTTTTAATACCATTCGTGGTGCTTTTGAAACGTTTGGATTTCAGCCAATTGAAACTCCTAGTTTTGAAAACTCGGATACGTTGATGGGGAAATATGGCGATGAAGGAGATAGACTAATTTTTAAGATTTTGAATTCGGGAGATTATTTATCGAAATCAAACGAACAGGCTTATTCTGAAAAAGACTCAAAAAAACTTACTTCGAGTATCTCAGAGAAGGCTTTGCGTTACGACCTAACCGTGCCATTTGCGCGTTATGTAGTGCAACACCAAAACGACATAGAATTACCATTTAAGCGTTACCAAATTCAACCGGTTTGGCGCGCTGATAGACCGCAAAAAGGTCGTTTTAGAGAATTTTTTCAATGTGATGCTGATGTGGTTGGAAGTAAATCGCTTTGGCAAGAAGTGGAGTTTATTCAACTATACGATACTGTTTTTTCGGCTTTAAAACTTGAAGGTGTTACCATTAAAATAAATAATCGAAAAATACTTTCTGGAATAGCTGATGTTATTGGAGCTAGTGATAAGTTGATCGATTTTACGGTAGCGCTAGATAAATTAGATAAAATAGGCGAGGAGAAGGTAAAAGAGGAAATGGTATCTAAAGGCATTTCAGAAGAAGGTATTTCAAAATTACAACCCTTATTTACTCTATCTGGTTCTTTTGAATCTCAAATTGAAAGTTTAAAAGGTATTCTAAATACTTCTGAAGAAGGTCAAAAAGGGATTCAAGAATTAGAATTTATAAACAATGCTATTTCTGAATTAGGATTAGCTACTGCAACATTACAATTAGATGTTACTCTAGCACGAGGTTTAAACTACTATACAGGTGCTATTTTTGAAGTTGCTGCACCAAAAACGGTAAAGATGGGTTCTATTGGTGGCGGTGGTCGTTATGATGACTTAACTGGCATTTTTGGAATGAAGGATGTAAGTGGTGTTGGTATTAGTTTTGGTTTAGATCGTATTTATTTAGTGCTAGAAGAATTGGATTTATTCCCAGAAACGGTAAGCAAAAATGTTGAAGTACTTTTTATAAATTTTGGAGATAAAGAAGCTTTGTTTAGTTTAAAAGCCATTAAGCATTTACGTTTGCAAGGTATTAATGCTGAATTATATCCAGATATCGCTAAAATGAAAAAGCAAATGAATCATGCCAATAAGCGTGCAATTCCATTTGTGGTATTAGTGGGCGATCAAGAAATAGATTCGAATACTTATACTTTAAAGAATATGGGTTCTGGTGAGCAAGATAAAGTGTCGCTTGACGCATTAACTTCTAAAATAAAGAAGTCCTGAACGTCAATTCAGGACCTGTTTAGTATTTCAGATTTGGAGTGTTTATTTTAAAGTGACTAACTCAAATAATTAATTAATCTATCAATACTTATTTTGTAATACCTTTTAGTGGTATAATTTTTCGTTTTTTTTATTATTAATATTTTAGTTCGTGACAAAATATCAATTGATTATGGTGCTAATATACAATTAAATCCGCAATAAATACGATTAAGTGTAAAAAAAACACGATTAAAAACAAAAAAAGTCTCAAATGTGTATTTTGAGACTTTTTAAAAACGGTTAAGTTTAAAGAAGATTTGGGAGTTCTTACACCATAACTATTTTAACTAATTCACTAATACTTTTTTCGAACTTGTACCCTCATCCGTTTTAATTTTTATAATGTAGGTCCCTGTTCTTATTTGTTTTGTTTTATGCTCTATATAATTCTCGCTAGTCTTCTTATTAAGACTATAGATACTTTGACCTAGAATATTATATAATTCAACTGAATTTACAAGTTTTGAAGTAGGATTGTGTATTATAATACTTTCTTTTTCATTCGAAAAATAGACTTGTAAGTTATCATTTTCAATAGTATCTGTACTTAAAGCTATATTGTTAGCAAAAGTAATTTCAAAGCGCTCAAGATGTTTTCCTGCAGTTAAAAATACTTCATAGTACCCGTCTTTTAAATCATGATATATATTTAGTTCTTTATCATGCAATAATATATTTAAATCGTTAGAGATATTTTCTAGATTATCAATTCTAATAGTTGCTAATCCCTCTTGATTAATTTTAACGCCTAGTGGTAAAATTTGCTCAACGTTAAAATGATCTACAGCTTGTATAATAAATTCGGCATTTTCAAAGAGCCAAAACATATCTTCTTTATTATCTTCAATTAGTGGTGCATCATAGCCTATATCAAAACCACTCGACGAACTAGCGTCTACGCCAGCTAATAATTGTCTATGATAGCCTTTTGGAGAATCAAACATGAGTCTAATTTTCTGTCTAGTGTCTTTTTTTTGGTTACTGGTTGCTGTTTTTATTTTTGTATTGCTAGATTTTAAGAATAATGAGTTTTCTCCTTCTATTTCAAAAATACGTTGACTATTTTTAAACAAAATATTACCCCCTACAATGGGTTCTGAATAAACTACGGTAGGATCAGCAAAAGCAGAAACAAAAAAGCCTTGGCTTACAGGTATGTATCTGCCAGGTAGTTTAGTTCCCAACGATCCATCAGCATCAATTCTTGTATCATTATTAACAGCAAGAGCTCCCCCCATTAAAGTGTAGGTAGCATAACCACCTTGATATTCTGCTAGTTGATGTGAGTTTACGGCAAAATGTTCCCAGAAATATAGAGTACCATTAATAATGTTTCCATTAGGGTTTCTTGCATATATAGGAGTTGTACCATCAATTTCATAACCTATAATTTCTAAGTTACTTAAGTTGTCTTTTATAAACTCATCGGCATCAATAGCAGATGGATAAGGGTTTCCAACTAAATAGTCATTACCGGCGGCAATGGCTAAACTAATATCTCCATTATTTGGTAGCCCAGATAAAACATAGTTTTGTTCTAAACTACCCGCTCCAGGTCCTTTCATAGTGAAACCTTCCCCTGCAGAAATTGGTCCACTACTTCTAACATGTTGCCATTGTGAGTAGTCATTGGTTGCATTATTTGCATATTTCCAGATCCAATAATCAGCATTGGCAGGACTTGAAGAATTCGCATTCCCATCATAACCAGATGTTAAAAATCCAACATTTGATATTATATTGCTCGTTGTATAATCTAAATTACTACTTGGAGCAACGGGAGAAGACCAATAATTATACAAATAAGTATTTCCGGTACCTTGTTGATCACGTTCTAAGTTTCCCGAACTTAAAGGGTCTATATCACTACCTTCCATTTGTATTAATTGTGATTCCCCTTCTAAATCTAGAGTGCCATCAAGTTTTAAATAGTGTGAAACGGTTATTGCATTTCCACTAGGTGGGATCCAGCCGGGTGGTGGAGTACCTATAAATATTGGTGGTGTATCGCCGTCTAATTTCAGTTCACCACTATTAATAATTAAGCCTAAAACGGTTCTGTTATTTGCTTTATAATCTGGTATCAAATTTGGATCAAGAGCATTATTCATAGTCACAATATGATTTATTTGAACAATGTTATAATCCATAGTTTGTTTATCAGTATCAACTGCTTCGTTTTCATACAAATAAGAAACGACTCCCGGTAGGTATTGTACGTTGCCATTCTCCCAAGTCGTTTCATCATCCCAGGCACCAGGTTGAACTGTTTTATATGGTAAAGGTGCAGTTTGGTAATCTATATTATCATAGTTTATCATTGATGCGTCATTACCGCTGTTAGATTCGTCTTTAATACTACCAAAAACAGCTGTGCTCATAGGGTAGTAGGCAATTAAGTTATTCCAAGGAATATCGTCAACTTCATTTTTTGTTGTGGTAGCGGGTAATATTTTGCCATTGACGTTTAAATCCCCATTTTCTTCAATTTCTTGATTCATTATATATCTTAGCTGATTGCTGCTTAGGGCTACATTCCAAACACGTACTTCATCAACACTTCCATTAAGTTTTTGCTGTCTATTTTTATAGTTCGCAGCTCCAATCATAAAATGCTCATCGGTATCTGAATTTATCGGATCATACGTGTTATTTACATCTGTTTCAATTCCATCAACGTATAAACGAGTAGTTCCAAGTGGACCTTCATTTATGTCGTAAGTTGCACATACATGGTGCCACTCATCTTCAGGAATATTGGCAGAAGTTTCCATTTTATTGTTTAAGATATCATCAGGGTCGCGCCACACCATTCTTAAATTTCCTTCTTCACTAATTCTGAATGCATAGCCTAAATCATAAGTTCCTGAAACTATACCATTTAAATCAGATATGTCCTCACCAGAATAGTTTCTTTTCGAAATAACATCAAATTTACCAACACCAGGTTCTCTTTTTATCCATGCACTTACGGTATAGCTCGTATCATCTAAATCATTGACGTCTCCTGCTGAAATATAACTATCTGTTCTATCAAATGTAACTGATCTAGATCCTAAATCAACTTCTGGAGCAGATCCAAAAGTGATATATTTTGTACCTTCAAAATACCAATCTACTTCTAAATCAGTACCTGCAACCTTCATAGTTGCTGAGGTAACATTCAAAGTAAAATCAGCGCTATCTGACACTATCATAATATAGTCTTCAGTACCATTACGCGCCGGAAGGACCATAGATTCGGGAATAGATAATTTCACTGTTGGAACAATATCTGTTACCACTATTTTCCATACTCGATTTAATCTAGACGCGGTTAAAGTAGCACCTGATACGCCGGTTCCAGCTCCAAAATCTTTAGTAATGTCTGGGCCTTTACCCGTAGCGTCATTGTGACCCCACATTAAGAAGGTTTTGTCTGTAAAGAAATCAGAAGTATTACCTTGATTGGTAGTTGATATTTGTTTGATACCAACAGTAATATCATCTGGGGAATTAATAGTTTTAGATTGTTTTTGGTTTAATGCAGAAGAATTATCTTGACCAACACCAGCTACGTTGTAGTTGAAAGCATCGTCTGTAGGTACACCAGTATCAATGTCCCAAATCACTCTTCCGTCAGAGTCCACATAATCCTGAGATGTGCCATTAACCCCTAGAGTAAGACCATATTTAATAGCTAGGTATGATTCAATTTGCCATCTTTCTGCTAATGGTACCTTGTAATTATATACAATCATTTCAGCAATACCGCCATCCCATCGGGTTGAAGTGCTTGAGGGGTCTGCACCAATACCAGCTGTTAATGTTCCATTTAAGTTATCAGCATTTGCACTTACAACAGCTTGCTGAATTCCATTAACAAATAATCTGTTTGTAGAACCTGCTAAATGTCTGTAGTTTAATAAATATGGCGTTCCAGTAGTAACTGGAGTGATAACATTTGTAACAACTCCAGAATTCACAGTCCCATCATTATAACGTCCACTAAAAGTAGTCGCTGCTGTTTGTTCAATATCAACTGAACTATTATTATTACCATCTGATAAGTTTATTAAACTTTTGGTTGAGGCGTATGTTCCTTCAGCAACCGCAAAAATTGTTATTTCATCATTGGCATTTGTACTAGTTGTCATTTCGCTATTAGCTCCATCAAAGTCTAAAATAGGGTTGAAATTAAATCCATTTTCAATGAAAGTAGGTTCGTTAGAAACACTTGCTGTGGCATCATTGGTGTTAATAGTATTGTCAATCCAATTTACAATAGGGTCAGAGTCTACTGCAGGAATACCACCTGCTTTTTCAGCACCAGTGTCTGCTTTAAGCCATAGTTGTAAGTTTGTGTTTATACCACCTGGTCCTTCAGTTGCAAAATTAATTATCTGTAATTCATTTTCAACAGTTGCTTGTCCGCCGCCTACTCGAGCTGACCAAAATTCAGCTTGAGTTGTAGAATTTAATTTATAGTTCCTCCAGCCTCTTCCATAACCTAGTCCACCCCCACTATGGTAAGTAGAACCAATAATCATGGCTTGATCTTGAAATACAAGTCCAGCAGAAGATATGTCAACTGTAGTGTTGTCCGTAGTTCCATCAGAAAATCGAGTGACGCTTACTTGGTCATTATTTAAAACATGAACAAAATGCCTATTTGAGCCATCTGAATCATGAGAACCATGAAATTTCCAATCTACACTTTTGTCATCACTTCCTATTTTTGTCATTGGCCAGTTATCTCCGTGAGCATCATTGGTTCCGTTTGTCGCAGTATCTCCTCTATGTTGACTAAATATAATTGCGTTATCCCAATTACTGACAGTAGCATCCGTACCAGAAGACCCGTTAGAATTGCTTTTTAGAGTGATTGTACCTATATCTGCTCCATCTGCTCCAGAATCGCCGTGTAAAACCGCCCAGTTTGATCCAGTGAATTCCACCAGAGTAACATACACTCTTACATTGGGTATATTGCTTCCGCCTCGTCTTATTTTTATATTGGTACTACTATCTAAGTAGGCTATTGCCGTTCCAGAATCTGCATCACCAGTTCCAGAATCATTCATTATTCCAGTAATAAAGGGAATACATTTGTCTTTATTAGAAATCCCAGAAATAGTTTGATTTGTAGAATAAGTACCGCCATTTAAATCAACTGCATAACGCCCTCTAACAATAAATTCATTTGGGCCAGCTGGTACACCTGTATATTCCCAAATACTTGTGTTAAATCGTGTTTCTTCTAATTCTGAGCTAGTTTCACGATAATACGTTATGGTGTTAGCCGCGGTTAAAACACGTGCACCTGCCATATCACGGCCCTGTCTTACATTTGAAGAGCCACTTGGTCCTCCGTGTGTTTTTCTATTATTTGAAGGTAAAGCAAATGCACTATTTGTTGAAGATACAGCAGTAAAGCCTGTGGTAGTATTGGTTACTTCAGCATAACCACTAGCTCCGGGTATTCCTGAATTATCAACATCATCTTGTACTTCTTGAATTTTAAAATCTTGAGCTTCTACCAGTGTGCAGAAACATAAAAACATGCCTAATAGGGTATACGCCGAAAGCGTAGAAACCTTTTTCATAAGTGGTTAATTTTAGTTGGGACTAAATATTTGTAGCAATAGTATATAATTTATCTATAAAACGCAAAAAAAATCGATGAAATGCAATATTTGTAAAGATTCATGTGTAGTTCATCTAATATTTATAAAAAGAAGGAATGCCTGAAATAAATAAAGGTTACTATTAAATCCTTTAATTAAAAGGCGTTTTCAGTCTCAGTTTTCTTGCCATGACATACAACGTTTTATTGAATTTATCTCAGGGCTAAAATTGATAAGTGAATAATTATTAATAAATATTGTATAAAAGCTAATCCTATTTTTTTTAATTTAGCTGAATAACCAACCAACACTTTATGAAAATTACTATAAAACTATCTATGTTACTTACTTTTTTGTTTAGTAACGTAGCTTTTGCTCAAGACCCAAATATTGTTTTAATTATAGCCGATGATATGGGGTGGTCTCAAGTAAGTACAGGACTTACAAATTTGAATAACCCTAGTGATTTTTATGAAACACCAACATTAGAAACGTTGGCTTCTGAAGGTATTGCGTTTCCTTATGCGTATGTAAATGGTGCTAACTGTGCGCCAACAAGAGCCGCTATTTTAAGTGGCCAGTATGCCGCAAGACCTGATAATAATGTGTTTAATGTAACTAATTTAAATAGAGGAAACACCAGTTCTAACTCCACCTTAATAGGTCCAGATATGGGCTTAGCTTCTAACGGAAATATTGATGAAATACCAGCTTCGGCCATAACTATTGCCGAAACCATGAAAACTGCAGGATATACTACGGCACATTTTGGAAAATACCATGTAGGAGAAGATGAGGCATCGAGTACCTCTGGAAATGATCCCACAGATCAAGGTTTTGATTATAATTATGGAGGCGGAACCGCTGGAGCGCCAGGAAGTTATTTTGCATCAACTTCTGCACCTTATAACTTTAGCAGTAGTATTGGACCTGAATTGGATCAGTTCGCCAGTCCTTATACTGCAGCAGAATCTTTATTGTTAGCAGGAAACAACTCCTTAGAAGGAACAAAAAAGCATGTTAATGATGCTATGGCAGATGCCGCGCTTCAATTTATGGAAGCAGAAAAAAATACAGCATTTTTTATGCATTTTAGTAACTATGCTATTCATGGCCCTTTTGATACAGGAAACGCTAGACCGGATTTATTGGCCAAGTACCAAGCAAAAACACCAAGTTCTATAGGACATAATAGTATTGGGCAAGCTGCTATTGCAGAAGGTATGGATCAAACTATAGGTAGAATAGTTAACTATTTAAAAACTACGGATGACCCGAGAAGCCCTGGGAATAAATTATCAGAAAACACATTAGTGTATTTTATTTCAGATAATGGAGGCGCAATTAGTAGTGATGATGCCGGTCCTTTGCGAGGGATGAAAGGTGAATATTATGAAGGCGGTATTAGATCTGTAACTTTAGCTTGGTCTGAAGCATCGTGGTTGGCAAACAAAGGCACAGTAAATACAACGCCTATAATAGCTTTTGATTTATACCCAACATGTGTCGAGGCCGCTAGCGGAAATTTACCAAGTAATTATGATATTGATGGCGCAAGCCAGTGGCAAATGCTTACCAATGGTTCTAGTATAAATAGAGAAGCCATTTTTTGGCATTTTCCGGGGTATCTAATAGACTCTAAGCGAGATTCACGACCAGTAACTGTAGTTAGAAAAGGCGATTATAAATTAAGGTACAACTATGAAAGTTTGTCATATGAATTGTATAATTTAATTTCTGATATAAGCGAAACTAATAATTTGTTGTCTGGTAGTCCGGATCAAGCGACCTTAATAATAGGAAATGATTTAAGTACACTTTTAAGAAATCATTTAATTGATACGTCGGCACCTTTGCCAACGTATAGAAGTGATGGAACAACAGTACCATTGCCTTATATAATTGATATTGATGGAGGTATTCCCAATTCTACTGATGGTTGCCAAGCTACAAGTGGATATGCAGCGTATTGGGATTTTGATTTGGCAAGTAGCGCTAATGATGCTTCTGGAAATGGGAATGACCCTAATCCGTTAAATGGAGTTTTAGCATATGATGCTGTAGATTTTGTAGAAGGTGATCAGTCTGCGGTTTTTGATGGAACGGTTGATATCAATTATAGTTCATTGACATTTATGTCTCCAGCGCTATCAGCACGATCGGTAGTTACGTGGATAAAACCAACAGCTTTAGTTGGGATTCAGGAAATATTTGATGAAGGCGGAAGTGATAAAGGTATTGCGATGCGACTTAATGGTTCTAATTTGGAATCTGTTGTTAGGAGTACAGTGTCGTTAGCAGATAATTTATCTGCTCCATTCCCAAATGATGGTGCATGGCATCACGTGGCGCTTGTTTATGATGGTGTAAATACAAGTCATAAGTTATTTATAGATGGTATAGAGGTTGCGGCAAGTATCTTGGCTCCAAGTTCGTTAGATTCTCATAATGAGACTGGTGGCGGAATAGGAGGTGTTATTGGTAATTGGGATAGTTTTGTAAATGCTTCTGATAGTTATTTTACAGGAAAAATGGATGCGTTTTCAGTTTATGATAGTGTTTTATCTGATACAGATGTTAATTCTGCGGCATGTTTGAGTACGGGTGGGAATTCCACGGCAGGTTGCCAAGCTAAAAGTGCTTATGAAGCTTATTGGGATTTTGATACAGCTAACTCCGTTATTGGAGGAGATATTTCAGGTAATGCCCATGACCCTCTTGCTATTGTAGGGGTAATTACTGGAGACACATCAGATTTTAAAGAAGGCGATCAATCGGCAGTATTTAATGGTAGCTCAAGTATTAACTATGCCTTAAGTTCTGCAGGTACTTTTATGATTAGTGCACATAACACCAGATCTGTTATGGCTTGGATAAAACCAGCCAACTTAACAGGGCTCCAAAATATATTTGATGAAGGCGGTAAGTCTATAGGGATCGCATTACGATTAAATGGGGCAACCTTGGAGTCTATTGTTAGAGAAAATGCAAGTACTGCTGTACAGTTAAATTCAGCATTTCCAAATGATGGTGGTTGGCATCATGTCGCTTTAGTTTACGATGGTGCAAATACAAGCCAATATCTTTATATAGATGGTGTTGAAGTAGCTTCTGGAAGTGCAGCAGCAGCTATTGGAAATCATACAGGAAAAGGAGGAATTGGAGGGAAAATTAGCGGATTTGACAGTTTTAGTAATAATTCAGCCGCTTTTTTTACTGGGAAAATGGATGCCTTTGCAGTCTATGATGTGGTATTAAGTGCCGCAGAAGTTGAAGAAGGATCGTGCCTAAGTGGTCCAGATCCAGTAGTTGCCAATGCAGGTGCAGATGTTGCAATCTGTGAAGGATCAAGCACCACATTAACAGCTTCAGGAGGAACATCCTATACATGGAATACGGGCGAAACGACAGCGAGTATAACGGTAAGTCCATCAGCAACGACAAGCTATTCAGTAACAGTAACAGATGGTATTACATCAGATACAGATGCTGTTGAGGTCACCGTAAATGCTTTGCCCACGGCAAATGCAGGATCGGATGTTGCTATTATCATAGGAAACAGCACCACATTAACAGCCACTGGAGGCGGAACATACTTATGGAATACAGGAGCAACAACAGCTAGTATCACTGTAAGTCCGGCATCAACCGCAACATATTCAGTAACCGTTACTCAAAATGGATGTGAGACTACAGATGACGTTCAAGTCACAGTAAACCCATTAGCTGTAGTTGCCAATGCAGGTGCAGATGTTGCAATCTGTGAAGGATCAAGTACCACATTAACAGCTACAGGCGGGACGTCATACACATGGAATACGGGCGAAACGACAGCGAGTATCGCGGTAAGTCCATCAGCAACGACAAGCTATTCAGTAACAGTAACAGATGGTATTACATCAGATACAGATGCTGTTGAGGTGATTGTAAATGCTTTACCAGCGGCAAATGCAGGATCGGATGTTTTAATAATTATAGGAAACAGTACGATATTAACGGCCACTGGAGGCGGAACATATTTATGGAATACTGGAGAGACAACAGCAAGTATTACCGTAAGTCCAGCATCAACCACAACATATTCAGTAACCGTTACTCAAAATGGATGTGAGACTACAGATGACGTTCAAGTCACAGTAAACCCATTAGCTGTAGTGGCTAATGCAGGTGTAGATGTTGCAATCTGTGAAGGGTCAAGCACCACATTAACAGCAACAGGCGGAACGTCTTACACATGGAATACAGGTGCAACGACAGCGAGTATCACGGTAAGTCCATCAGCAACGACAAGCTATTCAGTAACAGTAACAGATGGTGTGACATCAGATACAGATGCTGTTGAGGTGATTGTAAATGCTTTGCCAACAGCAAACGCAGGATCAGATGTTACCATAATTATAGGAAATAGCACCACATTAACAGCCACTGGAGGCGGAACATATTTATGGAATACTGGAGAGACAACAGCAAGTATTACTGTAAGTCCAGCATCAACCACAACATATTCAGTAACCGTTACTCAAAATGGATGTGAGACTACAGATGACGTTCAAGTCACAGTAAACCCATTAGCTGTAGTTGCCAATGCAGGTGCAGATGTTGCAATCTGTGAAGGGTCAAGCACCATATTAACAGCTTCAGGAGGAACATCCTATACATGGAATACAGGTGCAACTACAGCGAGTATCACGGTAAGTCCATCAGCAACGACAAGCTATTCAGTAACAGTAACAGATGGTATGACATCAGATACAGATGCTGTTGAGGTTACCGTAAATGCTTTGCCAACGGCAAATGCAGGATTGGATGTTACTATTGATGAAGGAAATTCAATAACATTGACAGCCTCAGGAGGCGGAACCTATTTATGGAATACTGGTGCTACATCATCAAGCATAACTGTGAGTCCAACAACAAACACAACTTATAGTGTGACTGTATCTCAAAATGGCTGTAGTTCAGTGTTGGATGATGTTACTGTAACAGTTAACTCAGTAGGATGTTCTTATTCTGTTTTAAATTCAGAAGGTTTTGAGAGCGGATGGGGAATTTGGAATGATGGCGGAGTAGATAGTAGAAGAAGTGCTAATGATGCAAATTATGCTAGTACGGGTATTTACTGTGTGAGATTAAGAGATGATAATTCCACGTCTACTATGACAACTGACGATTTAAATTTGACATCCTATGAAGAAATCACCATTAATTTTGGCTATTACGCGCGAAGCATGGATAACAGTAATGAAGATTTTTGGTTACAGATTTCTAATAATGGAGGAGCTAGTTTTACAATAATTGAAGAATGGAATTTAAATGATGAATTTGTAAATAATCAGTTTTATACAGATCAGGTTATTATTCCAGGACCATTTAATTCAAATACTCAATTTAGGTTTAGAGCAGACGGATCAGGAAATTCAGATTGGATTTATATAGATGATGTTGTTATTAGCGGATGTAGTAATGGCGGAGCAGCTAGAATAGTTGCTAATAAGAAAGAGGTTCTAGCAACTATTGAACCTGATTTTGGTGCCGATGCAGTATCAACGTCGTTATATCCAAATCCGTTTAATTCAGAAATGACTCTTAAAATTGAGGGTAATTATGAAAAAGCAGATGTTCGTATTTTTAATGTATTAGGTCAGTCTTTATACTTTAAATCGTTCAACAATAAAGAGATTATTCAGATTTCTACGGATAATTTCCAAAATGGACAATATTTAATTAGAATGGATATTGATGGAATAACGACTTATAAACGTGCTATAAAGGATTAGTAGATTAATACATATATAACATTAAAAAGAAGAGCAGTCGCTCTTCTTTTTTTTTGCCTCAATTTTAGTAATGTAAAATATCATAACATAAATTTTGATTCTTAAATGAAGACATGATTTCTACAATTAATTTAAGGTTAATCGTTTTTTTAGACGAAAACAAGTTATATGTAAGATAAATATTTCAATTAACTTATTGAATATAAATAAATCCGATGAAATACTTTTTTAATCGATAAAACGTATTATATTTGAAAAAAATTGAAATTATAATTAGTTAGATCCCAAATCCATGAAACCAACAATTTTACTCTCACTATTGCTATGTCTTTTATTTAGTAGCAAAACCTTTTCTCAAAATGAACCTAATATCATATTAGTAATAGCTGATGATATGGGCTGGAATCAAGTAAGTAGTGATAAAACTACTTTGCTAAACGGTTCAAGTTACGAAAGTGATTTTTATGAAACTCCAACTATTGAAACATTAGCAGAAGAAGGTATTGCCTTTCCTTATGGTTATGTGAACGGAGGTAACTGTGCACCAACTAGAGCTGCTTTGTTAAGTGGGCAATATGCTGCCAGACCTTATAATAATGTGTTTACAGTTTATGACTTGAATAGAGGTAATACCTCTGGTAATTCCAATTTAATTGGACCTGTTATGGGCTTAGCTTCAAATGGTAATATAGATGAACTACCTACTGAAGCTATTACGATAGCAGAAGTGATGAAAATGGGAGATTATACAACGGCTCATTTTGGTAAATATCATGTAGGAGAACATGACGGTATCGGATATACTGAAGTTTCTATGAATGGACCCACAAGACAAGGTTTTGATTATAACTATGGCGGAGGAACTGATGGTGGTCCAGGAAATTATTTTTCAGATGGTAGTACTTTTGAAAATAAAATAGGTACTGAATTGGATCCTTATGCAGGCAATTATACACAATCTGAAGAAGATGCTTTAGTGGCTAGATATCCAGATCCATACCCGACAAATCCATCTTTAGCAGGAGAACCATATGCTACTTTAGCAGGTACTCCAAAACATGTTTCAGATGCCATGGCTGAAGCTGCAATGGATTTCATTGGAGTAGAGGTTCTAGGTGATCCAATTAATAAGGATAAGCCATTTTTTATGCATTACAGTAATTTTGCTATTCATGGCCCTTTTTCTGATCCTCATGCAAGACCAGATTTCCTTGTAAAGTATAAAGCAAAATCTACTTCGTCTATTTATGACCATGGAAGTAATCCTGCCCAAGGAGCAATAGCAGAAGGTATGGATCAATCTATTGGACGACTCATAGATTATTTAAGAACGACTCCAGATCCAAGAAATAGTAATAAACCGCTTTCAGAAAATACGATAGTGTATTTTATTTCTGATAATGGAGATGCTATTAAAAGAAGCCCACAATTTCCTTTACGTGGTATGAAAGGAGAATATTATGAAGGAGGTATTAGGTCTGTTACTTTTGCATGGACAGAACCAGCGGATCCTATAGGTAATCCAACTTTTACCCCATTATTGCATAATATGGGAACAGTTAATACAACTCCTATTGTCGCCTTTGATTTGTATCCAACCTTTGCAGAAGCAGCTGGAATAGATATTTCTGCATTACCAGATCCATTAAACTCTATGGAAACTTATGATATTGATGGCGTTAGTCAATGGCAATTACTTACTAATGGAACACCCATGACAAGAGAATCTATTTTTTGGCATCATCCAGGGTATCTTTTAGATAACAAACGAGATTCAAGACCAGTAACAGTAGTGAGAAAGGGAAATTATAAACTAATGCATTTTTATGAAGACTCAGAATATGAACTTTATGATGTTGTAAATGATATAAGTGAAACTACTAATTTATTACCAAGTTCAGAACAAGCAGTAATTGACATCGCTAATGATATGGTTACTGATATGATTGATCATTTAAATGAAACAAATGCTCCTTTACCCACGTTTCGTAGTGGTGGAGAAGCGGTTCCAATGCCAGCTGCAGTAAGTTTAACTGTATTAACAAATTCTACAGCAGGTTGTCAACCGGAAACTGGATATACAGCCTTTTATGATTTCGATACATCAAATTCCCCTATTACAAATGATGCATCAGGAGCTGGGAATCATGACGACGGTGTTACGGGAGCGGTTAGTCCAGATTTTTCTGATTTTAAAGAAGGTGATCAATCTGCCTATTTTAATGGTTCAACAAAAGTGAAATACAATAAAGACCCTTTGTTTTTAAATGAAGAGGTAGTAAATAGAAGTATTGCTGTTTGGCTAAAACCAACAAACCTTAGTGGAATAAAAAATATATATGATGAAGGAAGCCAGCTAAAAGGTATTGGCTTACGATTGAATGGTAATAAAATTGAAGCTTCAGTAAGAACAAATGAATTAAGTGAAGTCAGTTTACAAATTCAAGGAGATTTTCCTAATGATAATGAATGGCATCATGTTGTTTTTGTTTTTAAAGGAGGTGATTATATGAAATTATATGTAGATGGAATTGAAGAAGCTACATCAGATGTTACTTTCAATATAAGTAAAAAATTATATGCTGGTAATAATGGTGGTATTGGAGGTGTTTTTGGAACTGATGCCTTTAGTGAAACTGATGATAATGCAAACTTTTTTATTGGAAAAATGGACGCATTTGCCATATATAATACTCCACTGGATTTTTCAGCAGTGCAATCTATGTCTTCATTGTGGTATGCTGATATTGATGCCGATGGTTATGGTGATGCTAATGTTAGTTTAGCTCATTGTAGTCAACCTTTAGGCTATGTTAGTGATAACACAGATTGTGATGATAACAACGCAAATATCAACCCAGGTAAAACAGAGATTCCATATAACGGCATCGATGATGATTGTAATGCTTTAACCTTAGACGATGATTTAGATTCAGATGGTTATATCAACGCAAATGATTGTGATGATACCAATTCAAATATCAACTCCGGCAAAACAGAAATTCCATACAATGGGATTGATGATGATTGTGATGCAGCAACCTTAGATGATGATTTAGATTCTGATGGTTATGACTTAGCAGATGATTGTGATGATACCAACGCAAATATCAACCCCGGCAAAACAGAAATTCCATACAATGGGATTGATGATGATTGTGATGCGTTAACCTTAGACGATGATTTAGATTCAGATGGTTATATCAACGCAAATGATTGTGATGATACCAATGCAAATATCAACCCAGGCAAAACAGAGATTCCATACAACGGTATTGATGATGATTGTGATGCGTTAACCTTAGACGATGATTTAGATTCAGATGGTTATGACTTAGCAGATGATTGTGATGATACCAATGCAAATATCAATCCAGGAGAAACAGAGATTACATATAACGGCATCGATGATGATTGTAATGCTCTAACCTTAGATGATGATTTAGATTCTGATGGTTATGACTTAGCAGATGATTGTGATGATACTGATGCAAATATCAACCCAGGTAAAACAGAGATTCTATACAACGGAATAGATGATGATTGTAACGCAGTAACCTTAGACGATGATTTAGATTCGGATGGTTATATAAATGCAGATGATTGTGATGATACTGATGCAAATATCAACCCAGGTAAAACAGAGATTCCATACAACGGAATAGATGATGATTGTGATGCGTTAACCTTAGATGATGATTTAGATTCAGATGGGTATATCAACGCAAATGATTGTGATGATACCAATGCAAATATCAACCCAGGTAAAACAGAGATTCCATATAACGGCATCGATGATGATTGTAATGCTCTAACTCTAGACGATGATTTAGATTCTGATGGTTATGACTTAGCAGATGATTGTGATGATAACAACGCAAATATCAACCCAGGCAAAACTGAAATTCCATACAACGGTATTGATGATGATTGTGATGCTCTAACCTTAGACGATGATTTAGATTCGGATGGTTATGACTTAGCAGATGATTGTGATGATACCAATGCAAATATCAACCCCGGCAAAACTGAAATTCCATACAACGGAATAGATGATGATTGTAATGCTCTAACCTTAGACGATGATTTAGATTCGGATGGTTATATCAACGCAAATGATTGTGATGATACCAATGCAAATATCAACCCAGGCAAAACTGAAATTCCATACAACGGTATTGATGATGATTGTTATGCGTTAACCTTAGACGATGATTTAGATTCTGATGGTTATGACTTAGCAGATGATTGTGATGATACTGATGTAAATATCAACCCAGGCAAAACAGAGATTCCATACAACGGAATAGATGATGATTGTGATGCGTTAACCTTAGATGATGATTTAGATTCAGATGGTTATATCAACTCAAATGATTGTGATGATACTGATGCAAATATCAACCCAGGCAAAACAGAGATTCCATACAACGGCATCGATGATGATTGTGATGTTTTAACCTTAGATGATGATTTAGATTCAGATGGTTATATCAACGCAAATGATTGTGATGACACCAATGCAAATATCAACCCAGGCAAAACAGAGATTCCATACAACGGCATCGATGATGATTGTGATGTTTTAACCTTAGATGATGATTTAGATTCAGATGGTTATATCAACGCAAATGATTGTGATGACACCAACGCAAATATCAACCCCGGCAAAACAGAAATTCCATACAACGGGATTGATGATGATTGTGATGCTCTAACCTTAGATGATGATATTGATGAAGACGGTTATAGCTTTATTGGCGACTGTGATGATAATAATTTTAATATCAATCCAGGTGCCACTGAAATCCCAGGGAATTCAATTGACGAAGATTGTGATGGCATAGCTCAAACAACTTTAGGAAACAATGATTTTAAATTAGAAAACGTATTAATAACACCAAATCCATTTAACGAAACGATTACTATTAAAGTGCCCATTGGTTACTATAATCACGATTTTAATGTGACGTTATTTGATTTAAATGGAAGGACTATTTTCAACACAATAGAAGCGAGTAATAATGGTAAATTGAATATTTCTAATGGCTTAATTGAATTAAATAATGGAGCTTACTTTATTCAAATTACTAGTAAAGAACTTGGAACTTCTGTAATAAAAAAGTTGATAAAATATTAGCCTATAAAAAGCATGTTTAGGTTCATAAAAAAAAGCGAGATAAAATCTCGCTTTTTTTTATTGAATCAGGTTTCAAAACGATTTTAGTTTTGGGTTTACGGCTTTTAAAGTATGAGATTAGTTACATGCTACTTTAACCATGTTTCACCTTCTAATTCAAAAAAGTATAAACCATTAAAAAAGACCTTCTAACAAATCATCATCTACTAAATTAGGTACCGTAACCTTTAAATTTGGTGTGCGCTCCATTTCGCGTTTAATAGCAAAAATAGCACCTTCATTTCGTGCCCAACTGCGCCTCGAAATCCCATTGTTTACATCGTAAAACAGCATGTTTTTTATGCGTTTTTCAGCTTCAGCGGTGCCATCTAATAGCATTCCGAAACCACCATTTATAACTTCTCCCCAGCCAACACCACCTCCGTTGTGAATAGACACCCATGTAGCACCTCTAAAACTATCGCCAATAACATTATGAATGGCCATATCCGCTGTAAATCTGCTACCATCATAAATATTTGAAGTTTCCCTGTATGGAGAATCTGTACCACTCACATCATGGTGATCTCTGCCTAATACCACAGGGCCTATTTCTCCTTTTGAAATGGCATCATTAAATGCGATTGCTATTTTTGATCGTCCTTCAGCATCCGCATATAAAATACGAGCCTGCGATCCTACAACCATATTATTTTGCTTTGCGTTTTTAATCCAAGTGATATTGTCTTGCATTTGTAGTTGAATGTCTTCTGGGGCACTCAGCATTAAGTCTTCTAGAATGGCTGCAGCAATGCGATCTGTTTTATCTAAATCCTCAGGGTTTCCTGAAGCACAAACCCACCTAAACGGACCAAAACCATAATCAAAACACAAAGGGCCTAAAATATCTTGCACATAAGATTGGTACCTAAAGTCTATATTATTTTCAGCCATAATATCTGCACCGGCTCTAGATGCTTCTAATAAAAAGGCATTTCCGTAATCAAAGAAATACGTTCCTTTTTGAGTATGCTTATTTATAGCATCGACATGGCGCTTTAAAGAGGCCTGCACTTTTTCTTTAAAAAGTTTCGGATGTTCTCTAATAAGTATATTTGAATCTTCAAAACTCAAATCTACTGGGTAATAGCCACCAGTCCATGGAATATGTAGCGAGCTTTGATCTGATCCTAGATGGATAAAAATATCCTCATTATAAAAATGTTCCCAGACTTCAACAACATTCCCGATATATGCTATAGAGATAACTTCATTATGCTGTTGCGCTTCCCTTACGCGTTTAGTTAGGACATCAATATCATCAATTAAAACATCGACCCAACCTTGCTCATGTCTCTTTTTTGCTGCTTTAGGATTTACTTCAGCACAAACCGTAATACATCCTGCAATATTTCCTGCTTTGGGTTGAGCACCACTCATACCTCCTAATCCAGACGTTAAAAATACTTTCCCCGCGAGTGTGTCGTCTTTAGATAAAATTTTTCTAAACGCATTCATTACTGTTATGGTTGTTCCATGAACGATCCCTTGCGGACCAATATACATGTAAGAACCAGCAGTCATCTGCCCATATTGTGTCACACCTAACGCATTGTATTTCTCCCAATCATCGGGTTTAGAATAATTAGGTATCATCATACCATTAGTCACTACAACTCGTGGTGCATCTTTTGAAGATGGAAATAATCCCATGGGATGCCCAGAATACATATGCAAAGTCTGCTCATTGGTCATGCTTGCTAAATAGTGCATGGTTAACAGGTACTGAACCCAATTTTGAAATACCGCCCCGTTGCCTCCATAGGTAATGAGTTCTTCAGGATGTTGCGCCACAGCTGGATCCAAATTATTCTGAATCATCAACATAATGGCTGCTCCTTGCTCAGATTGAGCAGGGTATTCAGAAATTGGTCGTGCATAGATGTCATAATTAGGCTTAAACCGATACATATAGATGCGTCCGTATTCTTTTAATTCCTCAGCAAATTCGGTTGCTAAATCGCTATGCCATTGGTCCGGAAAATAGCGTAAAGCGTTTCTAATAGCTAATTGCTTTTCTTCTTTCGAGAGTACATCCTTTCGTTTTGGCGCTCTATTACCGCCAATAGGATATGCCTTTTTAGAAGGTAAAGTACTCGGTAATCCTTGTAAAATCTGTTCTTTAAATGTCATACTTAATTTTACTTTAAAATAAAAGTTTGATTAACCACTAAGTTAATCATCGCATTGATATCATCTTTTAGGATGCGGTCATCTTCAAGTTTTGCGACTTTTTCTCTTATAATTCTGAAATTTTCTTCAATAATATCTGAAAAGGTATTCGGCCTTCTAAATTCTAAAGCTTGAGCACCATACATTAATTCTATCGCCAATATTTTTTCTAAGTTTCCTAAAATCTGATTGAATTGACGCCCAGAAATACTTCCCATGGAGACATGATCTTCTTGTCCTAATGAAGTTGGTATGCTATCTGCCGATGGCGGAAAACATAAAGATTTGTTTTCGGTAACCAAGGCCGCTGTCGTGTATTGCGGAATCATAAATCCAGAATTTAAACCGCCTCCAGTGGTTAATAATCGGGGCAATCCAAATTTACCCTCTAGCAATAAAAAGCACCTTCGGTCTGCAATGTTTCCTAATTCTGAAGCTGCAATCGATCCATAATCTAAAGCCATGGCTAAGGGTTGTCCGTGAAAATTCCCTCCAGAAATCGCTTCAGTATCACTTAAAATAATGGGGTTATCGGTTACCGAATTCATTTCTATTTCGGCTAATTCTTTTAAATGGTGATATGCATTTCTTGATGCCCCATGAACCTGCGGAATACAGCGCATGGAATAGGGATCTTGCACGCGTTCACAATCTTCGTGCGAATCCACATTTTGTGACTTATAAAGCAACATAAACATGCGTTCAGCAACTTCTATATTCCCTTTAAAAGGACGAAGTTGATGCAATTCATCTCTAAAAGGAGACGAACTGCCTTGATAGCCTTCAATACTCATAGCGCCTGCAACATCCGCTAAATCCAAAAGGTATTCCATCTTTTTTAACCCCGTTATGGCATGGGCCAAAATAAACTGTGTACCATTAATTAAGGCTAAACCTTCTTTGGCTTTTAACTGGATTGGTTTTAAGTCATAATCTTCCAATACCTTTTTTGCGACAACGATTTGGTTGTCTATCAAAAATTCACCTTCACCAATTAAGGGTAAAAACAAATGCGATAGAGGTGCTAAATCGCCTGAAGCACCTACCGATCCTTGCTCAGGAACCAGAGGTAATAGATTGTTTTCAATGAAAAATAAAATCCGTTCTATGACTTTTAATCGAATGCCAGAATAGCCTTGACATAGGGCATGGACCTTACAAATTATCATGAGTTTAGATAGCTTTTTATCTATGGGATTCCCAACTCCGACAGCATGGGTTATTAGCAGGTTCTCTTGAAGTTTATTCGTTTGCTCATTTGTTATTTGAACATCACATAAAGGACCAAAGCCCGTATTAATACCATAGATGGCCCTATTAGAACTAGCCATCACTTCAACTTTTTTTCTACAAGCGACGACCTTATTTTTTACGTCTTCAGTAAGTATGCCTTCAATGGTGCCTTCAGAAATACCAATAACGGTATCTAAGGTTAATGTATCTATACCGTATTTGAATGTCATTTTTTGAGTATTAGGTGATTATCACAAAGTTATTCTTATTTTTGATGTTTAAAAAGACTATTTAAGCTACACATTGATAACTATGGGTAATCAATTAGAATTTCGTCATTTAAAATATTTTTTAGCAGTTGCGGAAGATTTACACTTTCGGAAAGCAGCAGAACGCCTTTATATTTCACAACCTGGATTAAGCAGGCAGATTAAACAAATGGAAGATGATTTAGGGATGAAACTGTTTGAACGGCATAATAGAAAAGTAGAATTAACTCAAGCTGGCGACTACCTTAAAAATGAACTCACTCGGAATTTAAGACAGTTAGACGATATTATAAACCATGCTAAATTGCTTCATGATGGTAAAAAAGGACAATTAAAGTTGGGGTATGTGGGGTCTGCTATACAGAAAATAATTCCTGAGCTATTAATAAATTACAGAACAGAACATCCAGATATTGTTTTTAGTTTGAAAGAAATGGACAATCAAAAACAAATAGAAGAATTACTAAATTTTAATATTGATATTGGGTTTGTAAGATTGGAGCAAGTTCCTAAAACTATTGAAATAAAACGCATCGTTAGTGATACATTTTGTATCGTTCTGCCCGAAAACCATCACATTGACGCCTCTAATTTTAAAAACTTATCGCAACTTAAAGACGAGTCGTTTATTCTTTTTGATCCCGAATACAGTAAGTTTTATTACGATAAAGTGTTACAAATTTTCCAAGACAGTGGTTTTGCGCCTTTGGTGTCGCATCTTACCATACATGCCAGTTCTATTTATAAATTAGTTGAAAATAATTTTGGGGTTTCTATTGTTCCAAAATCGTTGACAACAAGCACAACTAAAGGGATTAAATTTATTGAACTTGATGGTATTCCTCAACGCACAGATTTATCTTTAGTTTGGAACAAAACAAACAGAAACCCATTATTAAATGGCGTTTTAGATGTGGTGTCGACATTAACACGCGATAAAATACTATGACGGCATCAACTTATAACGTGATGTTTTTCATGTCTGGTTACTAAATGGGTTATCAACTAAGTATGTAATAAAAAGCAAAAGCCTTCAAATTAATGAAGGCTTTTAAAACCAGAACTCCATAAGCTCGCTTATAAAACGTTAAACTACACTATGATGGCATTAAAATAGTTTTCACCATGATTATTTAGCCGCTTCTTCTCTATTACCATACCCATAATTGTTAGAAAAAAACAAGTGCAATTATAATTTTATTGCAATAAAACAAATAAATAGTCATTAGTTTTTATTAATAAATCTAGATTCTAATTTCATATTCAATTTATATGAAATCTATTTTTTCTAGTTCTTTTTTAAATTTTAATCTAGATTTAGTAATCAAATTTTGCTTAATCATTTTATAATCAACATTCAAATTTGAATAATCAATATTATTAATAAATTTCACTAATTCTTTTTCATTTTCAAAAAGATGTCCAATATCTTTATTTTGAGTAAAAATTTCATTGAAATAATCATTCTTTAATGATAGTATTGGTTTTTCATTATCAATCGCGTCATATAATGCACCACTAGCTCTTAATTTGTAACTGTCTTCGGGATTTACAAATAGAATATAGTCTAACTTTGATATAGCATTATCCATTTCCGTTCGAGTCAAACTTCTAGTATCAGAATCTGAAACGATTTCAATTCCTTCTTGATTTAATATATTTTTATCATAATATACTCTCCCAATACATAACAATTTTATGTTTTGTTTCAATTTCAATAAATTTGAAATTTTAAGTATATTTTCAAGTATTCCTTTTTCTTTCCTTAACTCTCCAATACAACCAATTCTAATAATACCATCATTTACTTTATTTAATTTTATTTGTTCTGTATTTATAAGTGAATGTTCAAAAGAAATAATTTTTTTATTAACCTTAGTAGAAACATACGTAGCGATATTCCTTTTTATACTTTCACCTAATACACAAAAATACATACCTTTTGGAGGTGTAAATTTTTCGGATTTTAATTTTTCCAACGCTTTCTTTGAGACAGAATTTAAAGGAAATGGTTTATATAGATATTCTAATTCACCATGAAACATCAAAATAATTTTTCTATTTAATATTTTAGTTAAAATATTGATAGCCGGAAAGGCCCACAATACCGTATAATTAAAAAATATTATATCTTTTTTACTTGATTTAAATATAACATAACAACTTGTTAACATTGAAAAAAATGATGATAAGAAGTAACCTCCTTTATCATCCCAATGGATAATAGGCAAAAACTTATATCTAACATTAATTGTTTTGTTTTGTATAATACGAAACGTGTTTTTTTTTACAGATCTGGATGTATAATATATTACTTCATCATAAATTTCTGAAAACATCTTTAAAGATGTTGCATTAAATAGTTCATGAACTGATCCTATTGTACTGTTATCTACATAAATTAATTTATTACTCATGCTTCAATAAGTTAAACTCATAATTAGGTGATTTTAAACTTAAACAATATAATTAAGGTTTATATAAGAAAGAACAACTTATTTTTAGTTTTTCTTAAAAAAGAAGAGAAATATTATTTAGCCACCTAAAAACTGATTTTACTTAGGTAAAACACCCTATAAATTGTTTTTTGAGATACCGTCTTCTGTCAAGAATTTACTCTCTAAACAAGATGCATTTTTAGATTGTAACACCAGATTATAATAAAATTATTTTACAGAATTATTTAATGAAATAGTATGAGAGTTCAATAAAAAAAAATAGACTTTTCAGAGGCCCTTTTTTAAAGCTTAAGTTATTTGCTCTTCCAAATCCAAAATTAACCTGGGTAGAAATAAAACTAACATCTTTATTTTTTCAGTAATCGTATGTCCTTAACCTATGGTCTCAATAGCTATAATCGGGCCCCTTAGTATTGCAGTTTTTCTAAAGATTTTAACTCAACGCCTAAATTATTAAACATACTAATAATACTGCTTATTTTTAGTTCCTCTTCACTGTATTCTTGGGTGTTGATACTACATGTAAACTCCCATATTTCCAGAATTTCGTTGATGGGTACACTATAGTCATGATACTCTTTATTATCGGATATTAAGAGTAGCGAATTATTAAAATCTATGTTATTCATCACTCTTTTATAAACCATACCATCATTAAGTGTAACAAGGATATAGGTTTTTCCACTTTTTATATCATTTCTGTCTTCAATAAAACATCCCACAACATAAGAACCACTTTTCATGGGTAACATAGAATCTCCTTTTATGGGGAAGGCTCTGTGTTTTCCTGTGGGTAAAAAAGGGAGTTTTATTTTTTCTAAATGTTCAATATATTCAGGATCGTCATAACCTGCTAAATAACCTGCGGAGGCTTTAACAGGAACGACCTCTATTAAATTATCATTGTCGTTATCAACGGTAATAGGAAACAATACGCGTTGATTGCCAATTTCAATAAAAGAGGAATCTGTAGTTTTTGTTAAGTCATTTCGCAATAAAATATCAATAGGTAATTTGAAATAATCTGAAAGCTTAATGAGCATTTCAATGGTAGGGGCAGAACGTCCTTCTTCATGAGAACCAATGCGTGAACGTGTCACTTCCAATTCTTCTGCGAGAACTTCTTGTGATAGATTTTTAAGGTTTCTTAAATGCCGAATATTTTTTGATATCATTTTCATAATACTACAAATGTAAGCAATAATTACTTAAAAATGTAGCTAATTTTGTGATATGAATAAGAACATATTGCATTTAGATTTAGACACCTTTTTTGTTTCGTGTGAACGCCTGATTGATAGCCGGTTACAAAAAAGACCGCTACTTGTTGGGGGAACAGGAGATCGGGGTGTTGTTGCTGCATGCAGTTATGAAACGAGACGTTTTGGGGTGTATTCTGGGATGCCAATGAAGTTGGCAAAACGGCTGTGTCCTGAAGCAGTGGTTATTCGGGGTAATTCATCCATTTACACCAAATATTCGCATCAAGTTACTGAGATTATCAAAGAAAAAGCACCCCTTTTTGAAAAGGCAAGCATCGATGAGTTTTATGCCGATTTAAGTGGTATGGATAAGTTTTTTGGAAGCTATAAATACGCCTCCGAAATGCGAACAACCATTATTAGAGAAACAGGCTTGCCAATTTCATTTGGTTTATCAGGTAATAAAATTGTTTCGAAAGTGGCCACAGGTGAAGCAAAACCCAATAATCAATTGCGTATAGATCCAGGTTTTGAAAAGCCTTTTTTAGCGCCTTTGTCCATTAGGAAAATTCCATCGGTAGGCGATAAAACCTATCAGATTTTAAGGAATTTGGGTATTGATAAAGTTAGTGTGGTACAACAAATGCCTGTTGAAATGATGACTAGTGTATTGGGGGTTAACGGCACAACCATTTGGAAGCGTGCCAATGGTTTGGATAACCCACCACTTATTCCTTTTTATGAGCGGAAATCCATTTCTACAGAGCGCACATTTACCAAGGATACTACCGATATAATAAAATTACGCACTACCATTTTTGCTATGGCTGAAAATTTGGCGTTTCAATTGCGTAGAGGCGATAAACTGGCTTCTTGCATTAGTGTAAAGATTCGTTATTCAGATTTTAACACCTATTCCAAACAACTTAAAATCCCATATACCAGTGCCGATCATGTTTTAATTCCTAAAATATTAGAGCTATTTAATACTCTGTATCAACGTCGTTTATTAATCCGATTAGTGGGCGTAAAGTTTAGTGATTTAGTGACTGGCAATTATCAAATAAACCTATTTGATGATACTGAAGAGATGCTGAGTCTTTATAACGCTATGGATACAATCCGAAATAAATATGGTGAATTAAGTATTCAAAAAGCAGCTTCAATGGGAGCAAAGACCATCGGGCGTTTTCAAAACCCATTTAATGGTGAGCCACCTGTTTTGTTAGCACACAGAAAACAATAATGTACCTTAATTGCCACACATATTATTCCTTGCGTTTTGGAGCCTTATCTGAAGTAGATCTCTTGGAACTTGCACAAAAAAATAATATTTCAATATTAGCTTTAACAGATATTAATAATACGTCGGCATGTTTAAATTTTATACGTAAGGCTAAGGCGTTTAATATAAAACCAGTTATAGGAATTGATTTTAGAAATGGTGCTTCACAGCAATTTGTAGGTATAGCAAAAAACAACGCGGGCTTCCAAGAGTTGAATGTGTTTTTATCTGAACTTTCACATCAAAAAAAAAGGGTTCCTGATAACGCACCACCTTTTAATAATGTCACAGTTATTTATCCTTTTGAAAAGGTGTTGCAAAATGAAAAGAAACAGTTTAAGGATTACGAATTTATTGGTGTTTCAGTTGAAGAATTAAAGAAGTTACCTTTTTCAATATATAAATCATATACGGATAAGTTAGTGGTCCAACAGCAAGTAACCATTAGGAACAAAAGAGATTTCAGTGCACATCGTTTATTGAGAGCTATAGATAATAATACCCTGTTAAGTAAATTACAAGCGTCTGAAGCATGTAAAATTACAGATGTCATGTTAGCTCTTGAAGACTTAAAAATAGCTTACAGTCAATACCCTCACATTATTACCAATACAGAAAAGCTACTAAACACCTGTTCTATTGATTTTGGTTTTGGAAAAGAGAGGGTTTCACAAAACCAAAAGGTATATTTAGAATCACCAGAAGCAGATTATAACTTATTAGTCAAGCTCTGTGAGGATAATTTACACAAACGATATTCTGACCCTAACAAACAGGTTATAGCTCGATTACACACCGAGTTGACCACCATTAAGTCCATGGATTTTGTATCCTACTTTTTAATTAATTATGATATTATTTCCTATTCAAAACGTAAGGGCTATATCCATGTGGGGCGGGGTAGTGGCGCCAATAGTATTGTAGCATATATTATTGGGATTACGAATGTAGATCCTATTGAATTGGATTTGTATTTTGAACGTTTTATCAACCCTTTTAGAGCATCGCCACCAGATTTTGATATTGATTTTTCTTGGAAGGATAGAGAGGACATTACCCAATATATCTTTAAGCGCTTTAAAAACGTCGCCTTATTAGCTACTTACAACACTTTTAAATATAGAGGTGTGGTGCGGGAATTGGGTAAAGTATTTGGTTTGCCAAAGGAGGAGATCGATAAGTTGAGCGATGGGAGGTATACTCCAGAACATTTAGACGATATATCAAAGCTGGTTTTAAAGTACGGACAGCTTATAAGAGGCTTTCCTAATCATTTGAGTGTACATTCTTGTGGTGTGTTGATTTTAGATAAACCCATCCATTATTATTCTGCCACCTATTTGCCGCCAAAAGGGTTTCCAACCATTCAATTTGACATGATTATAGCGGAAGATGTTGGTGTGTTTAAGTTTGATATTTTGAGTCAACGCGGGTTGGCTAAAATAAAAGAGGCTATTGAAATTATAAAATATAACAGACCTGAACTGCCGCCAATTGATATTACGCAAGTTGAGACATTTAAAAAAGACCCAAAAATTAATGACTTATTAAAAAGCGGAAAAGCCATAGGAGCTTATTATGTAGAGTCGCCTGCGATGCGAGGTTTGTTGCAAAAGTTGCAAACACATGATTATTTAGGATTGGTAGCAGCCAGTTCCATCATCAGACCAGGCGTTTCTGGTTCTGGGATGAAAAAAGAATTTATCATCAGGCAACGGAATCCAGAAAAACGCAAAGAAGCAAACCCCATACTTTTAAAAATTATGCCAGAAACCTATGGTATTATGGTGTATCAAGAAGATGTGCTTAAAGTCGCCAACCAATTTGCGGGATTAACTCTAGGGGAAGCCGATGTATTGCGCAGAGGCATGAGTGGTAAGTTCAGGTCAAGAACAGAGTTTGAAGAAGTAGAGGAGAAGTTCATTAAAAACTGTAAAAATAAAGGCTATCCAGATGCACTAACTTTTGAGGTATGGAATCAAATAAAAAGTTTTGCAGGCTATGCTTTTGCAAAAGGGCATTCGGCATCTTACGCTGTAGAGAGTTACCAGAGTTTATATCTTAAATGTTATTACCCTTTGGAGTTTATGGTGGCGGTTTTAAATAATGGTGGTGGATTTTATAGTGCAGAACATTATATACATGAAGCAAAAATGTGTGGTGGTATCGTTTACCCACCTTGTATTAATAATAGCGACCACCCCAATATTATAAAAGGTAAAGTTATTTATTTAGGATTTGGTTACTTGAAAAGTTTAGAAGCATTAACGATTAAAAGATTCTTAACGGAACGGAATTTCAATGGCGCGTTTAAATCTTTAGACGATTTTATAGATAGAGTTACTATTAGCATTGAGCAAATAACCATATTGATTAGAATTGATGCGTTCCAATTTACTAAGCGCTCAAAAACCGAGTTGTTATGGGAGGCTATTTTTAAGCTAAATGTGAGTAAGCAAGGGGCAACACAAGCACGGTTGTTTAAGCCTAAGCATAGGCAGTTTAGTTTGCCAACACTTACAACGACTTATATTGAAGAGGCTTATGACCAAATAGAATTGCTTGGGTTTCCGCTGGGTAGCTACTTCGATTTAATAGACCACGTGTGTCAGGAAAATGTAAAAGCAAGTGCGTTAAACAAATACGTAAATCAAAATGTATTGCTTTATGGCGTTTTGGTAAATACCAGATTTCATAAGGCTTCAAATGGCAAATTAATACGGTTTTGCACGTTTGTTGATAGGGATGGTCATTATTTTGATACGGTTCATTTTACAAAAGTGGTTGCTAAGTACCCCATTAATGGAATAGGTGTTTATGGATGTTATGGTAAGGTTACTGAAGCGTTTGATTTTTGTAGTTTAGACATCATTTGGTCAAAAAAAACACCACTAAAACCAGATCCAAGAAGTCAGTAATGTTAGAGTGACTGCCTTATTTTTTGGCTTTATAGAAAATGATGGTTCTGTCGCATCTATCAAAATTCACAATAATTTGGTCATGACAAGAAAAATAGTTGAACCAATTTTCAGACATTTATTTTTATAAGGCTCTGGTTGTCTTCTAAAAAAAGACTCAAATATTACAGATGAGATAGCACCTTGTTAGTTGCCTGATCGGATTAAAATGTAAGATTATTGAAACGATAACTTAAAGAAAAATAACGTTAACTAATTGTATTTTCTTATTTTCGACACATAGATTAACTTTCAATATGATAACAGCTATAATTATTGATGATGAACATCATGCAAGAGAATTTTTACACAAAATTACCCTACGCTATTTCGATAAAGAATTAGTGGTTTTGGAGAAATGTGACTCGGTGAAAAATGGGGTTATAGCCATTAATAATCATAAGCCTGACATCGTATTTTTAGACATACAAATGCCTAACGAAAGCGGTTTTGAACTCTTTAATCAAATTAAGGACATTTCTTTTGAAGTTGTGTTTACTACAGCTCACAAGAATTATGCTATTAATGCCATAAAGCATGCCGCCTTCGACTACTTACTCAAACCAATAAATCAGATTGATTTGCTTAGCACTTTAAAACGATACCAGACCAATAAAGCAGATTTAAAACGCGAGGAACGTTTATCGCTCTTGCTAGAGAATTTAAGCCCAGGTAACGGCTCATTCAATAAGATCGCATTACCTACACAAAACGGCTATGAGTTGGTGCCTTTAAATCAAATTTTATATTGTGAATCTGACAGTAATTACTGCAAGGTTAAGTGTATAGATGGCAAGGAAATCCATTTAGCAAAAACACTTAAGTTTATAGAAGAACTTATTAATAATTCAATATTTTTTAGGATTCATAAATCGTATCTGGTGAATCTAAACTACATTAAAAGTTTTGATAAAATTAATGACCTTAGTGTTAAATTAACCAATGGTGAAGACCTTCCTGTTTCTGTTAGAAAAAAAGAACCTTTTTTAAATGTCATTCTCAATAAAATATAGTCTTTTAGTTATTTTTATGTATTGCTGTGTCTGGTCTAGTTATGGCCAGAAATATCCATCTAAAAATATATCTACGATAGATGGATTACCAAACAATCAAGTAGAAGCTATTTATAAAGATTCTAGAGGTTTTTTGTGGGTAGGGACACAGAATGGCCTTGCAAAAATTGACAATAACGGCATTACTAATTTTTATAGTGAAGATGGGCTTTCTAATAATGCGGTTTGGGACATTAAAGAAGATGCATCAGGCACACTATGGTTTGGCACTTTTGGTGGTGGTGTTACAAAATTTGATGGTAAACATTTTACACCTATTACTCAAAATGAAAATCTTAAAACTAGTCGAGTAAGAAAGCTATATATCTATAATGACTTATTGCTAATTGGTACCGAAAAAGGCTTGTTTATTCTAGATTTAAAAACAGAAGCGGTTACAGAATTAGAAACACATCACGATAGGTTTCAAATTATGGGTTTTATTCAATACCAGGATGAGCTCTATTTAGCAACATATCGCAGCGGGTTCTATAAATTAAATCGTGAAGCAAACGAGCTCTTAAAAGTTAGAGAAGTAGATCATTACAAAAGGTCATCTATATTTTCTTTATTCCTTAATGGGGACACGCTATATTGTGCTAATGATGCAAATGGTGTATCCGGTAGACTTAAGTCAAATATTGGCGCTCTTGATTCTTATACGATGCAAGAGTTTTTAACTCATAAGCCCCACAACAAAACCTTTGGAAAATCTATAGTGTGGGATTATTTTAAAGCCGAAGACGCGTCTATTTATGTTGCCGCCTGGGGTGTTCACTCTAATGACGGAGGTGTCTATAAGTTGGTCAATAACGAATTCATAGATATGACTTCGGCCTTTGGTATTGAGAGTCACCAAATAAGACGATTTTTTTACGACACCGATTTTAAAAGGCTTTATGTGGGCACCCAAGATCAAGGGCTTTATAGTGTAGACCTTGATGCTAGTATCAAATTCAATAGCGCTGAAGGTAAGGTTGTTTCTGATTTTGAACGTATTGATTGATTTAGTGCTTTTACATAGTGCAGGCCTAAGCATAGCGTCTTCAAAAGGGTCTTTTGATATCACTTCAAAAGAATTTTTGGACGTGATTACTAATTTTACCAAAAAACATTCAAAATTGTATTTTGAAGTCTTAACATTAGAAGTCACACCAGAAAGTTTTGTGTTTTATAAATTATTTATTAAAGATCAATCTATTTGGATTACTACGAATTACGGAATTTTCAGACTTACTCTTGAAACAAAAAAAATAAATTTCTATCCATCACGGACAACTAGTATTAATGTTGATGCGTCTAACAATCTTATTGTAGCAATTCCATATGCGGGAATCATTATATATCAGGATATCATAAATAAACCTATTTATTACAATTGGGACCCTAATAATGAATTAAGACTTAGCACTGACAATAAGAACAACCCATTCCATATTACAGATATGGCAGCTATGAATGATAAACTATATTTATCATCGCCAGTTCATGGGCTTTATTCTTATAATTACAGCGAATTTAAGTCCCTATATGAGTCTGGTGATTTTAAAGAAAAGGAAATACAGTTTATAAGTGCTTCTAAGACATTGAACAAACTCTATATCGCAACTAATTCGGGTAAATTATTTCTTGTTAATCTTAATGATGGATTTAAAATAGAACAGGAGTTCGATAGGTCTGGCTATAGTGGTACATCCATATTATTTCTTGAGTCGTATAAAGATGCGGTTCTCGTGGGAACAGAGCTGGGTCTTAATATTATTACAGGGAAAAGGCATCAATTTATTAACCAAGAGCAAGGCTTAAGTATGATTGATTTTAAGGCGGCTAAGGTCTTAGAAGATAAATTGTATATCAGCACCGTTGAAGGTTATTATACCTTAGACATGGATGCATTGACGAGTAACTTTAACCACAATGCAACCTTGGCGTTAAACCGCATAAATGTTAATCAGTCTGAATATCTTAAAGAAGACAAAACATGGTTTACCCAAACTGCACCTCAGTTTAAACTGCCTTATAATCAAAACAATCTAGAGCTTCAGTTTGTTAGTTATAATCACCCATTTCCTAAAAAATTAGAATTTAGTTATAGCATCAAAGGCCTTGATACCACTTGGAATAAAGTGGTGGACTCTAAGCGTATTAATTTACCTTATTTACCATATGGGGAATTTGAGGTCAACGTTAGTACTAAAGATCTTAATTCTGGTTTAATTACGCAGTCAAAATTGGCAAGTATCACCATCTTACCACCATTCTGGAAAACATGGTGGTTTAATGTATTGATGTTCGTAATTACAGCATCATCTCTTTTATTTGTGTATAAAAAACGTGTTTCGGTAATTCAAGTTAGAGAAGCAGAAAAGGCTAAAATTCAAAAGCGACTTATAGAAACCAAGCTCGAGGCCTTGGGCTCACAAATGAATCCACATTTTGCCTTTAATGCTTTAAATTCTATTCAGAATTATATAATCGATAATGATGTTGATAATGCGTTGTTGTACTTGTCTGAATTTGCGAAATTAATTAGAAAAACACTCGATCATTCCTCGCTTCAATTTATAAGTCTATCTGAAGAAATAAGCTATTTACAATCTTATGTTACTTTAGAAAACATGCGCTTTAACAATAGGGTTAAGGTTCACTTTGATTACAGCGACCTTGACATCGATGAGGTTCATTTACCACCTATGTTGCTTCAGCCTTTTATTGAGAATGCATTTGTACATGCGTTTGAAAAAACCCATCCCAAACCAGAACTCAGTATTTCATTCTTCAGAAATGACAATGTTCTAAAGTGTATTATAAAAGATAATGGTAAAGGCATGGGCGCCACACTGTCGGGTCAATTACATCAGTCTAAAGGTCTCAAATTATTAAGAGAACGACTAAGTTTATTGGGCACCTCAGCAAATAATTTCTTTACTATAGCATCTGAAAAAGAGCAAGGAACAACCATATCTTTAAATCTAGATATCGCAGAATTTGACGATTAATTCTGTAATTAAAACGGCAATTGGTATATCTAAAGCATTAACTAATTGGTAAGTTAATTCATGCATTAATTCTATATTTTTACACTGCTATTAATTAATTCTTTGGGAGAATTATGTAAAAGGGGTCACTAGAAATAGTGGTCCTTTTTTTTGTCTTCATTTTAAAATTTTATCTCACAAAATTCTCTCCCTAATAATTTATAGTAGTGTTCTTGAGTTGATTAAAAACTTTCAATTGAAAAACTATAATTAGTTGTCTAAATTAAATTTTAAGACTTATGGTGTATATGCTTGATCCTGTTTTAGTTGTAAACACTTTTAGTATACCTATAATAAATGCAAACAGACTGTGGTATGTTTATTCCATTGTTGTGCTAATGCTCTAAAAACAAATGTTACAAATAGAAAGAGAAAACTTTTAAGGGGTGAAAATTTAGAAGATGCCATTTACAATATAATATGCGAAACGGACAGTAGGTAGACTACTTGATGATTTTCCAGAAGAACTAGAATTAGGCTCAAAACTTGGCATTAGGCCTGAAAGGGAAATCGATTAGAAAACTGCAAGTGGACTTTGCACTAGGTCTGGTAAAAACAATTCAGAGCTTGAATGTTTTTACCCATTATTAACGAATGACCGCACAAGAGTTTAGCATACCAATATTTAAATATAAAATACAAAAGAGTCATAGAAAAAAACTAATAAAAGTGTATTAGCATCTCCTTTTTATTAAAAAACTCTACAGATTTTTGTGCGAACCATCGCAAAATGCGGGTTTAGACGTATGTTTACAATTACATAAATAAGCTGTTTTTGTTTCTTCTGCTACAAAAACTTTCGGGACAAAAGCAGAACCTTTGTGAGACCCATCGCAAAACGGTTGATTCGTAGATTCTCCACATGAACACCAGGCATAGGTTTTTCCAGCTTCTAATTCAACGGCTAATGGTGTTTTTCCTGCAATAGTTGGTTTTTCCATATTATTTGTCTTTGATGTAAAGATAAATTTAATTTTTAGTTAATGGTCTAAAAAAGTTACGCGTTCTATACAACACCATAGCCGAAGTAAGATATTTTAAATACGACCATAGCCTTGATAAGTATGCTTTAAAACTTTAATAAAAAAAAGGACGTGAATTAACAGCGTCCTTTGATTTATAATGATTGATGATTTAAAGATTATTTATATCGTCTTATGGCATCCCAAGTATTATGTCTTGTTTTATTAAAGCTTCTGGGAAAATGATTGTTTTTTAAAGTTCTCATGATTTCTATATTTTGATGGTTTTATTATAAAGTTGTTTAATTTTCTAAAAGATTTATTTGTAACGTCTTTTGCTGTTCCAAACAAAAGCTTTGGTAGAGCTTAATTTCTGGGTAATTTGATTGTTGTTTAAAGTTCTCATAATTTCTATATTTAAATTGTATTATACTCTATAGACGACAACAATTATGTTTTGTTACAGTACTATGCATAACAAAGTAATATTTTAACAGTTTTTAACAAATTAGTACGAATGATTATAATAGTTAAGAGCACATCCAAAGCGATTACCCTAGAAAAAAATCCTTTAGATTTATATGGAGGGATTATTTTGTGAGGTAGCTTATAACACACAGTATTAAGGCATAACCGATGTAAGAAGTTCTAAATACAGTTATAGTCTGTATAAGTATTCCGAAAAATTTAAATAGTTTCAATACGATATTCCGCAACCTTTTCTCTAGAATAATTTATAGTGTTGATATAGGGCCCCTGCTGCTGATATGAATGACATTTATCATTTTGCACCTTCAGACAGAATACTACATTTGAATTTATATAGTGTGGTTATGGCAAGTGCCTATATCCAATTATCGTGTGTAATTTAAAAAAACAGAACAGATGGCAGAGAAAACAGATGAATTAGACAATTATTTAGATAATCATTATATACATAGAAGTAATTGGTTAAGAGCTGCTGTGCTTGGAGCTAATGATGGAATTTTATCTACGGCAAGTATTGCAATTGGAGTTGCTGCTGCCAGTGATCTGCGAGAGCCTGTTATTTTGGCAACATTAGCTGGACTAGTTGCCGGTGCTTTATCAATGGCCGCTGGAGAATATGTTTCTGTAAGTTCGCAAACAGATGTTGAAAAAGGCGATATCGAACGTGAAAAACAAGAACTAAACGATATGCCAGAAATCGAATTACAAAGACTATCTGAGATTTATGAAAAAAGAGGTCTGAAAAAGGAGACCGCCTTAACAGTAGCCAAAGAGTTAACGGAACACGATGCTTTAGGGGCGCATATTAGAGACGAATTGGGAATTAATGAAATTAGCCAAGCTAAACCTATGCAAGCTGCATTTGCTTCTGGTACAGCATTTACGATTGGAGGATTGCTTCCTTTTTTAGTTACGCTCTTTCTTCCTTTAAAAAGTATAGAATATTCACTTTATGGTTTCGCATTATTTTTTCTAATAATTTTAGGAGCATTAGCCGCTAGGACAGGTGGTTCGAGTATCGGGAAAGCGATAATCCGAATTACGTTCTGGGGAACCGTCGCAATGGGACTAACGGCTCTAGTTGGTTATTTCTTCAATGTGAATGTCGGATAAAAAGCGATAATCAATACAATATGAAAATACTTTAACTGTAAAACACATCAATACCTGGAGTGGCGGCCAAGATGAGTTTACGGTTACAGGACAAAGAATGAATTCAGGGTTTTCATATGGTAATTGCATAGATGAAGGAGTTAACAATTATTTATGGTAAAATATATTTATTAAATTAAGATATCAAAAAGATTTGTTGGACTTGGTTAAAACCCCTAAACTTTGGGTTAAGCACCAAAACCCGTATTAATTATAGCCATTGTTGGCTGTAGTTTTTATTCTGTCCATAGATTTCCAATTGAATATGTTTTCGCTTTTCCACGTATTATTACCCTATCTTTTCTGTTTTGGCATTGTAATTTTCCAATTCTATCGGAAATTTGTATTGCATTTAATTCATTTTTTCCAAGTTTTAATGACCAAAATGGAATTAATGAACAGTGAGCTGAACCTGTTACAGGGTCTTCTAAAATCGATGCTTGAGGTGTAAAGAATCTCGATATAAAATCACAGTTTTCTCCTTTTGCTGTAATAATTACTCCGCCAGGATCAAGATTTATTTGGTCAAATATTTGTCTCTCAATTTTGATGTTTTCAACTTCTTGCTCTGTTTCGTAAACCAATAAATAATCTCTTGATTTATAAACTTCTTTCGGTTGTATATTTAATGATTTTTTAATTATTTCAGGTAATTCTGAAACAATGGGTATTCTTGAAGGTAAGTCCAAACTATATAAATCATTTTTTATAGTAACATTCAAATCTCCACTCAATGTTTCAAATATTATTTTGTCTTTAGGATAGTTTAAAATTGACTTTAGACAATGAGCAGTCGCAAGTGTTGCGTGTCCGCATAAGTCCATTTCAATTTCTGGAGTAAACCATCGCAAATGTATTTTATCACCATTGTCTACAAAAAAAGCAGTTTCAGCAACAGCATTTTCTTTAGTGATTTTCAACAATGTGCTATCAGGTAACCAATCTTTTAAAGGAACTACACAGGCTGGGTTTCCACCGAATATTTCATCCGTAAATGCATCTATTTGATAGAGTTCAAGTTTCATTCTTATTCGTTCTTGTAAATTACTGCCAACGTGTGTATATAGTTACTGGTAACTATATATCTATTATATGTTCACTCAAATTTAAGTAATTATATTACAATATGAGTTTTGATTATAAAGAGAGTTGATTTTGAGCTATTAACTAGAGGCTAAATAAATACCTCTTATACTACAGGAAAAAATTTTATGAAACATCCAGAACCCCAAGGTTATACAACATCTTACAAAGACCTACCCCAAAAGAAAAGTGATATTTTTTGGACCGGGGTGTGAGATTTACAAGTTTTAGTTCTGATTTTTTTGGCTTTTTTCTGATATGGCTTCAAAGGTTTTTAAGGTGCAGGGAATGTTGCTGATAAAAAAACTTTTATTTTTTTAAATGACACGACATAATGTGCTAGCAATACATAAATCGTACAAATATGCGTACTAAAAAACCCCAAAATATTGATTATCAATATATTGAGGTTTTGTATTGCGGAGAATGAGGGATTCGAACCCCCGGAGGTGTGACCCTCAACAGTTTTCAAGACTGCCGCATTCGACCACTCTGCCAATTCTCCTTGAGTGCCTAATCAAGCTATTTGCCTGAATGCGGGTGCAAATATAGCGTCCTTTTTCATTCTATTCAAATAAAAAACAAACTTTTTAAGAATATTTTTTACAGAAAATCTTAAACCTAATTAATTTAATATTGTTATAAAAAAACACATTTCAAAGCTTATTTTTGCAATAAAGATTTATAAATATATGAATACCATTGATAAATTAAAGTGGCGTTATGCTACTAAAAAATTTGATACAACTAAAAAGCTATCTAATGCTAAACTAAATACGTTAAAAGAAGCATTTAATTTAACGGCGACTTCATTTGGTTTGCAAACTATAACTATGCTAATTGTTAGCGACAAAGAAGTACGAGATAATTTAGTACCACATTCATATCATCAAAAACAGGTTGCAGAAGCTTCACATTTACTAGTTATTTGTATTAAAGACAACATAATTAATTCAGATGTGGTAGATTATTATAACAATATAAAAAATACCCGAAATACATCAGAAGAGATTCTAAATCCATTTAGAGAAAGCTTAATGAAAACGATGAATGGAATGACTGTTGAAGAACGTCAAAATTGGTCGAAAAACCAGGCTTATATTGCACTTGGTAATTTGATGACTGTTTGTGCAATTGAAGATATTGATGCTTGCCCTATGGAAGGATTTGTACCAGCTAGGTTTGACGAGCTACTTCAATTACAAGAAAAAGGATTAAAATCAGTTTTGTTATTACCAGTTGGGTATCGAGCGGCTGATGATATGTTTGCTGAACTTAAAAAAGTTAGAAAATCAATTTCAGAAACTGTTATTGAGTTATAAAAAATAAATTATGCCAGGATTTGAATTATTTGGAGATTTAGAGCGAAAAGAAGTAAACGATGTATTAGACAATGGCGTACTTATGCGTTATGGTTTTGATGGTATGCGAAATGGCCATTGGAAAGCTAAGGAGTTAGAATTCGAATTACAAAATACTTTTCAATCTAAACACGTACAACTCGTTTCTAGCGGAACAGCAGCAGTATCTGTAGCATTGGCCTCTGCTGGGGTAGGCGCAGGCGATGAGGTTATTATGCCGACGTTTACGTTTGTAGCCAGTTTTGAAGCTATTATGATGCTAGGAGCCATTCCTGTTTTGGTAGATGTAGATGATACGTTATGTTTAAACCCAGAAGCTGTAGAAAAAGCCATTACAACTAAAACAAAAGCTGTTATGGTCGTACAAATGTGTGGTAGTATGGCAAATATGGACGCATTGCAAAAAGTGTGTACTAAACATAATTTATTATTAGTAGAAGATGCCTGTCAAGCCATTGGTGGAAAGTATAACGGTAAACCACTAGGAAGCATAGGAGATTTAGGATGTTTCTCATTCGATTTTGTGAAAACCATAACCTGTGGCGAAGGTGGTGCCGTAATTACAAACAATAAAGCGTATTATTTAAACGCCGACCATTACAGCGATCATGGTCATGACCATGTTGGTAGTGATAGAGGGGCAGAAACACATCCCTTTTTAGGTTATAATTTTAGGATTTCAGAACTTCATGCAGCAGTTGGTTTAGCGCAAGTAAAACGCTTGCCAGAATTCTTAGAGATTCAAAAACGAAACTTCAGTATATTGCGTGAGGCACTGTCTGAAATTCCAGAAGTTACGTTTAGAACCGTACCGGAAGGCGGAGAAGAAAGTTGTGCCTTTTTAAATTTCTTTTTACCAGATTTAGAAATAGCCAGAAAAGTTATCCTAGGTTTTAAAGAAAGTGGGGTAGATGCTTGTTGGAATTATTACGATAACAATTGGCATTATATTAGGGCATGGAATCATTTAAAAGAATTAAAATCATTATATCCAATTTCCACAGAAGTAAAAAAAGGTTTAGAAGATCTTAAAAGTAGAGACTTTTCAGAATCAGATCATTACATCGCCAGAAATATATCTTGTTTAATAAAACTCTCTTGGACAGAGGATGAAGTTCGTGAAAGAGCCAATAAAATGAGCCAAATAATTAGAGAAACCGTCTAAAAGATAAAAATGTATAGGTTTTGTATAGGTTTGTATTTCATCATTAAGGATGATTAAAAAGTATATTTGTTAAATAATATAACTTACATTTTATGAATAACAAATTTACCATACCCCTTACTGCATTTTTATTAGTTTTTCAATTATCGTTTTCTCAACAAATGCCAATAGATTTTTCTGATGGTTCAGATAATTTTAGTTTTTGGGGTGGAAGTACATTTGCAACTGTCCCATCCCCATCAGACTCAAATAATAATGTAGGACAGTTTAATCGTTCAAATTCTCCTTCAGAACAAGGGCATTACATAGATTTAACAAGACCTATTGACTTAGATGTCGAAAATACCATAACATTAATGTTTTACGCGTTTGATCCTAATTCGCATACAATAATATTAAAGTTAGAGAATGGAGGAAATCCAAATATTGAATTAGGAGCAACTGTGTCCTCTCGGAATAGTTGGACTGAATTAACTTACGATTTTTCAACTATTGGTGGTATCGGTAAATATAATAGGATAGCTATTAGAATAGATGATGGAAGTACCACTCCTGGTACTTTTTTAATTGACGACATTGACGATGGTTCTATACCTACAGATCCTAATGAACTTGATGTCGTTTATACCGATTTAGTTTGGGCAGATGAGTTTGATACAAATGGAGCTATTAATTCAACCAATTGGTTTCACCAAACGCAATTACCAGCAGGCGGTAGCTGGTTTAATGGAGAAGAACAACATTATACTAACCGAATAGAAAACTCTTTTGTAGATAACGGATTTTTAAATATTGTTGCCATAAAGGAACCCTTTACAGATCAAGGACGTACGAAGCAATATACTTCTGCAAGGTTAAACTCTAAATTTGCATTTACTTATGGAAGAGTAGATGTTAAAGCAAAATTACCAAGTGGGAATGGGACTTGGCCTGCTATTTGGACTTTAGGAAAAAACATTAGTGAAAGTGGAGCATATTGGCAGACTCAAGGTTTTGGTACAACAGGTTGGCCAGCATGTGGAGAGATTGATATTATGGAGCATGGTTTAGGGGCAGTAAACCATACATCAAGCGCTTTGCATACGCCTTCAAGCTCAGGAGCTACTGTGAATTATCGCTCTCAGCAAATTAGTGATGTTGCAGTAAATTGGCATGTATATTCTGTTAATTGGTCTCCTAATCAAATTACGTTTTTAGTAGATGGTATAGCGTTTTATACTTATAACCCATCAACTAAAAATTCTAGTACATGGCCATTTTCAAAAGACCAATACATTTTGTTAAACATTGCTATGGGTGGTATTGCAGGCACTATAGATTCAGGATTTACACAAAGCCCTATGGTTATTGATTATGTAAGAATCTATCAAAATAATACCTTAAACACCAAAGATTTACTAGCAAATTCATTTAAAGTGTATCCTAATCCTGCGAGCTCAGAAATTAATATACAGACTGATTTAAATATTGATAAGTTAGAACTTTATGATATTTTAGGGAAGTTCATTCTAAAAGAAACAAATTCTACTAAATCAATAAAGTTAAATAACCTAAAACCTGGAATGTATTTGTTAAATATATATTCTGATGATTTTAGAACAGTAAAGAAGATAATAGTTAAATAATGCTGCATATCTTAAATCGAACAAAAAAACTCAGAATTTAATTATATTCTGAGTTTTTTTAATTTATATATGTTCTGAATTTAATATTTAACGTACTCAACAATTTCTAAACCGTAACCAATTAATCCAACACGCTTAGTTTGTTCTGTGTTTGAAATCAATTTGAGTTTATGAATATTTAAATCATGTAGAATTTGGGCTCCAATACCAAAATCTCTATTATCCATATTAATTCTAGGTGCTCTGGCTACTTTATTAGATGTTTGATGTTCCTTTAAAAAAGACAGTCTACTCAAAATGTTCATAGATTGCGATTCTTGATTGATAAATAATATAGCACCTTTACCAGCGTCATCTATTACTTTAAACATATCGTCCAATTGCTTATCTGCATTATTGGTAAGTGTACCTAAAACGTCATTATTAAATAACGTAGAATTAATTCTTGTAAGGACCTCTTCATCATCTTTCCATTGGCCTTTAGTTAAAGCAATATGCACTTGTTTATTTGTAGTTTGCTTGTAGGCTCTTAATCTAAAACTTCCAAAGCGTGTTTCGATTTGAAAATCTTCTTTTTTCTCAATTAAAGAATCGTGTTGCATTCTATATGCTACTAAATCTTCTATGGATACAATTTTTAAATCAAGCTTTTTTGCTACTTTAAAAAGCTGAGGTAAACGCGCCATAGTTCCATCTTCATTCATGATTTCTACAATCACTCCGGCAGGTTGTAATCCAGCTAATCTTGCAAAATCAATAGCAGCCTCGGTATGTCCCGTGCGTCGTAAAACACCACCCTCTTTTGCAACTAATGGAAAAATATGACCAGGTCTTGCTAAATCGAAGGGTTTTGTGTCGTTATTGATTAAAGCTTGTACTGTTTTCGCTCTATCGCTTGCTGAAATACCTGTGGTAACACCGTTTCCTCTTAAATCTACCGACACAGTAAAGGCCGTTTCCAAAGGGTCAGTGTTATTACGAACCATCATGTTTAGTTCTAATTCTTTACATCTATTCTCAGTTAATGGTGCACAAATAAGCCCTCTACCATGAGTTGCCATAAAGTTTATCATTTCTGGAGTTACCTTATCGGCAGCAGCTAAAAAATCACCTTCATTTTCACGGTTTTCATCATCAACGACAATAATGATTTTTCCGTTTCTAATGTCGTCAATAGCTTCGTGTATCGTATTAAGCTTAAACTCTTGTTTTACTTTTTGTGTCATAGTATGCGCCATCATAGTACAAAGATATGGCTTATTTTAAAGATTCTAAACAATTTACTTTTAAGTCGCCTTTCATTTTCTCATTCAAAAATAGATGACTAATGAAATAAAAAGGAAGCCCAATTATTAAACGTAATATATTGGGTTTTTTATGGTTTTTGTTGATATGATTATAAAACTGAAACATATTAATAATCGATTTGAGATAGTAAATAATGAATAATACTAATGCAACAAAACTTAGTTGTATTGAAGGGGTTGCTACAGATGGTAACTTATTATTTTTAAGAACAAAGAATAAGACTAACAATATCAAACTAATTGTATAGAGAACTATAGCAAATTTTGAATGTTCATTATAGTTCTTTTTTATAGCCTCGGAAGTGTCATAAGTTTCGCTGATATGTACACCATTATTTCTGAGTTCATCAGTTTGTACTCCTCTTGAATTTAGAAGTTGTATAGCGTGATATCTTATGTCTTCTTGATGACCAAGTGTATCATAATTATTGATAACATCTAGCAGTTCATCATTTTCATGATCCAATAAAAATTTATAATCGATACTATTTTTTTCTTTGATTTTTAAAGCCTTCTTTAAAGGTTCTAAAACATTTCCAAATTCAAATAAACCTCTATCTGCAGTAGCTCTTTTAGTTAAGAAAAGCCCTAGAGGAAACATGACTAAAGTTGAAAACCAAGGCGCTATTATTGGGTTAAAACCTCCGTTTTTTGCGCTATTTGTTGCGAAAATTCCAATGAAATGATAGGTTAAAAACAGAAGAATAGCGATTACCATAGGTAAACCTAAACCACCTTTGCGAATTAAAGCACCTAGCGGAGCGCCAACAAAAAACAATATAACACAAGCAAAACCTAAAGCAAATTTCTCATGTAGTGAAATAACATGTCTGTTAAGCCATGCCCTTGAGTTTTTCATCGTATTGTCTTTGGAAACAATAAGTTGTTTTGAGCTAGTCATCGATTTAAGGGTTAAATCAACCATTTCAATGCTCCTTTTTGTGTTAAAAAGTTCCAAAACGGGTCCTGTATAGCTAGAGTCAGTAGCTGTTTTGTATGCTAATTGCTTCTTGTCAAGACCAGATCTTAATTGTAAAGTTTTAGAAAAGGTTTCATGTTCGTTATTATATTTAATAACTAGTGAATCAATGGTCTTGTTCAAACCACCAATGTCCAACATATTGTATTTATTAGTTTGAGACTGCTCGTCAAAATCAACATTATTAATTTTTGATAAATCAATATTTATGATTTTTGTTTCGAAAGTACTTTTTGCAAATGGTTTTCTATTCCTAGCTTTTCTATCTTCAGGCAGGAAATCGCTATAGTAATGACCATCACTTAAAATAAGTTTTAAAACATTAGAATCTTCATCACTAGCAAGCTCTCCAGTTTTAGATTTGATAACTGTGGCGTTAGTTCTACCATCATTTCCTTTTAAATGAATGGTTACATCTTTTAGAAATTGATCACGATCCCCATATTTCTCTGCGAACTTGATATTGTATGTGCCGACAGAGTTAAATTGTCCTTCTGCGAGTAGCATAGCAGGTTTAATTTTCGCGATGTTTCTTCTTAAATTATAAGAATTAAGTTCTGCCCATGGAATGATATTATTTGAAAATAAAAAGGTTAAAATACCTAAGCCAACAATAAAAACACTAAGACCAGACATGGCACGTTGCAACGAAATACCTGTGGATTTCATGGCGGCAAACTCATAATTTTCGGCAAAATTACCAAACACCATAATAGAAGCTAGAAGGATGGTAAGTGGCAAAACTAGAGGGATAAGTTTAGGCATAAAGTACATCAAAAACTTAATAATCACCATGATATCTAAGTCTTTACCGGCCAACTCTTTTATGTAAAGCCAAATAGTTTGTAAAACAAATATCAGCATGAGTATAACAAACACGCTGAGAAAAGTTTTAAGGTATGTGGTTAGTATGTAACGGTCTAGTATTTTCAAACGTGAACCTAATCTAATTTATTGATGTAATAATCTTTGTATTTATTGGCATCAAAGGTAAATAAGGTTTTTGATAAAGGGGCATTTGTTTTAAAAGAATTAACAACAAGCGTCGTTTTTGTGCCGTTTTTACCAAGTTGAATTAAGTTATAAATATGTTTCGTTTGTGCGTCGATCCCCAATAGAAGATTCTTTATTTCTGAATTAGAATCGATTGGTGTTAATTTTACATATTGAATTTTTCTACCGTTTATGTTTTGTGTTATATCTAAACTATAAGAGTATCCGTCTTCATAAAAAGACAACATTTTACTAGGAGTAATGGCATCATTTTCATCATCATTATCTGATGATATGGTAACTTCTTCATCTTCAGCACTTATAGCGTATAGTGTCTGTCCATCAAATAAACGAGTGACACCAAGAATATTTAATCTGTATTTATCACCTTGCATCACAACATCGCCTTTGGTTTCTTGTTTTATGTTTTCTGAAGTATTTTCCAAAGTGTATTTAAAGTCTAATGAAATATTATCATAACTTTTTACCTTCTCTGAAACTTCATTCAATAAGGTGTTCGCCTTGTTTTGAGCTAAAGCGTTAACAGAAATTGTGATTACAAATAAGATTAAGATTTTTTTCATTTTTCTTGTTAATTATATTTCGTCTTCTAAAAGTTTATCTAAGGCCGTTAAATCTGGAACTAAAACTTGTCTTGCTTTACTACCTTCAAAATTACCAACTATTCCTGCTGCTTCTAACTGATCAATCAATCTACCAGCTCTATTATAGCCCAATTTTAGCTTTCGTTGTAATAATGATGCCGAACCTTGTTGTGCCGTTACAATAACTATTGCTGCATCTTTAAATAGTTTGTCTCTATCTGAGATGTCTACATCAAGACTTGTGCCACTTTCTTCACCAACATACTCTGGGAGTAAATAAGCATCAGGATACGCTTTTTGAGAACCAATATAATCTGTGATTCTCTCTACCTCAGGTGTGTCAACAAAAGCACATTGTACACGTATTAATTCGTTCCCTTGTGTGTAAAGCATATCACCACGCCCAATAAGTTGGTCGGCTCCAGAGCCATCTAAAATGGTACGCGAATCAATTTTAGAAGTTACTCTAAAAGCTATACGTGCAGGGAAATTTGCTTTTATAATACCAGTAATTACATTCACAGACGGTCTTTGTGTTGCGATAATCAAATGAATACCAATGGCACGTGCTAATTGCGCTAAACGTGCAATAGGAGTTTCAACCTCTTTACCTGCAGTCATAATTAAATCTGCAAACTCATCAACAACCAAAACAATGTATGGTAGGAATTGATGTCCATCATTAGGATTTAATTTTCTAGCTTTAAATTTCGCATTGTATTCAGTTATATTTCTACAAAATGCATTTTTTAGAAGTTCATAACGGTTATCCATTTCAATACAAAGTGAATTTAGTGTATTGATAACCTTTGTATTATCTGTGATTATAGCTTCTTCACTATCTGGAAGTTTTGCTAAATAGTGACGTTCAATCTTATTAAAAAGTGTTAATTCTACCTTTTTTGGGTCAACTAAAACAAATTTTACTTCAGCCGGATGTTTTTTGTAAAGTAATGATGTTAAAACCGCATTTAAACCAACAGATTTTCCTTGACCAGTAGCACCTGCCATAAGCAAATGTGGCATTTTGGCTAAATCTACTACAAAAGTTTCGTTGCTAATTGTTTTACCCAAAGCAATAGGTAATTGCATTTCTGAGCTTTGAAATTTCTTTGATGAAATCACAGAGCGCATCGAAACGATGGTAGCATTTTTGTTGGGCACTTCAATACCAATAGTCCCTTTTCCAGGAATTGGAGCTATAATTCTAATCCCTAAAGCCGAAAGCGATAAGGCTATATCATCTTCTAAATTTTTAATTTTTGAAATACGAACACCAGCATCAGGTACAATTTCATAAAGTGTAACTGTTGGTCCTATAGTCGCCTTTATACTGGCAATACCAATTTTATAATTACTTAAAGTATCAACAATTTTGTTTTTGTTTTCTTCTAATTCCTCTTGATTAATGGTTATACCTTCAGTATCATATTTCTTTAATAAATCAAGTGTGGGGAATTGATATTTTGCGAGTTCTAAAGTCGGGTCAAACTGTCCGAAATCTTCAACTAATTTATTCGCTAGATTGTCTGTTTCCGATATTTCTTCCTTAACAGCTTCAACTTTTATTTCAAGTTCAGGCTCTTCTTCAATTTCTGGTTCAGGTATTTTTACTTCCAAAGGAGCAGATTCTATTTTTTCATTGCTAGTCGGTTTAGATTCTGGTTTTTTAGTTTTTAATGAAATTTCATGAGCTGATTTTATAGCTTCAGCTTCATCAGATAAACTGTTGTCAAAGGAGACAATACTATCTTTATTAAATTCTGAAAGGTCATCTTCAAAATCTTTTTTAGCAGACTTAAAAACACGTGTAAAGCTCTCGAAAGTCAACTTAAAACGAATAGCTAAATAGGTTATCAATCCAAATAAAAGTAGGAGTAGAGTCCCTATTTTACCAATGTAATCTTGAAGAAAATTATTGATTTCAAAACCAACAGTACCACCAAGAATATCATTTTTGTTTCCAAAGAATCCTAAAAGAACAGATAGCCAAATGATAATAAAGATGCCCCAAAACCAATGTCTTCTAAGTTTTGATTTGTTGATATTCATTAAAACATAAATACCAGATAAAAAGACTAATCCAGAAAATATAAAGGATGCAACACCAAAACCACGTTGAATAAAAAAATCGCTTAACCACGCACCAGATTTACTAAGCCAGTTTTGAGTTTTAATCTCTCGAGAGGCGAAATCTGCTAATGTACTTTGGTCTGCTTCACCTGTAAATAGGAAGGAAACAAACGCAATAAAAAGCAACAAACCAGTAATCACAAGAAAACTTCCTAATACCAACTTATGTGGGCTAGATAACTTAAAATTTAACGATTTTAATTTTCTTCTAGGTGCTCTTTTAGTTTTGCTTTTGGCCATTAACGTTTGGTTGTTTAAAGATTCATTCTTTAAAATGAGATTGTTATAGAGTGATTGTAGCAATGCAACAAAAATACAAATTACTAACGTTAACGAAACTTTATTTTAAAAAATTGCCAAAGCAATCCGTTTAAAATATTTACTTGAGTTAACCTCTATAAAAATCGAGATTTTTTTAATTAAATTATATATACTCTTGTATTTCAAAAAACCTTTGGCAAGTAAATAATTAGACCAATAATACTTGCAAATAAAGAGGCTATAAAAACAGCCCCTGCAGCAATATCTTTAATTAGACCTATTTTATTATGACGCTCAGGGTGAATAAAGTTGGCCATTTCTTCAATGGCGGTGTTAATCCCTTCGATGCTCATTACCATTCCGATAGCCAAAACTTGAGCAATCCATTCATTTGAAGAAATGTTATAATAAAACCCGGCGAGTGTTACTATAATAGCTATGACGAACTGAATTTTTATACTGGCTTCAGTTTTTAAAAGTAAGTATGCGCCTTTAAAAGCATACCCTACGCTTTTCAATCGGTTTATTATTAATGATTCTTTTTTAGGCATTCTAAAGCGCTTCTAAAGCGGCTTTGTAATTTGGTTCGTCTCCAGTTTCAGAAACTTGTTCCGTATACAGTACTTTTCCAGAGTCGTCAGTAACGATTACCGAACGTGATAATAACCCATCAAAAGCACCATTAATCATAATAACACCATAGTCTTTTCCAAATTTCCCTGTTTTAAAATCAGATAGCATGATGACGTTTTCTAATCCTTCAGCGGCACAAAATTGATCTTGGGCAAATGGTAAATCTCTTGATACACATAAAACTTTTGTGTTTTCTAATGTACTTGCTTCTGTATTAAATTGTCTCGTAGATGCTGCACATACACCTGTGTTAACGCTAGGAAATATATTTAGTATAAGTTTACTTCCTTCAAAATTTGATAATGTCTTCGTAGATAAATCTGTTGCTACAAGTTCAAAATCCAAAATTTGAGATCCTACTGTTGGTAATTCCCCTGATGTTTTTACAGGGTTTCCACCCAATGTTATGTTTGCCATTTTTTTGTTTTTTATTTGAAAATCTAAAATAGGAATATTTAATAGGTTAATCTCATTAATTATCGATTTTGTTAGAATAACTAAAGATTTTTTTAAGGACATTACATTTGATGAAGCAGTCTAATTATTTTTCAAAGCTATTGAATAAAATTATATAATAAGTTTTATCAATTTAATTATAATTTTAAAAAATGTATCTCATGTTATTTGAGGTCTTTTAATTCTTAATTTTAGTACATTGATAAATGTCTAATAATAATGCACTAATACGTAAAAACTATAACAATGGATAACAACGGAAAACACAATATGAACGGCGACGCAAGTCAATGTCCGTTTCTAAGTGGAGATCAAAAGAAAACAGCAGGCCGCGGAACAAGTAATAGAGATTGGTGGCCTAATGAATTAAAGCTAAATATTCTTAGGCAGAATGCAACAAAGTCAGATCCTATGGGAGCGGATTTTGATTATGCCAAGGCGTTTAATAGTGTTGATTTTGCTGCGTTGAAACAAGATGTTATCGATTTAATGACAGATTCACAAGATTGGTGGCCAGCAGATTATGGGCATTATGGAGGTTTTATGATTCGTATGGCGTGGCATAGTGCAGGAACTTATAGGGTTGGTGATGGTCGAGGTGGTGCGGCTACTGGAAATCAGCGTTTTGCACCTTTAAATAGCTGGCCTGATAATGGGAATTTGGATAAGGCGCGATTGTTGTTATGGCCGGTAAAAAAGAAATATGGAAATAAAATATCTTGGGCAGATTTAATGATTCTTGCTGGAAACTGTGCTTTGGAATCTATGGGATTTCCAACCTTTGGATTTGCCGGTGGTCGCGAAGATGTCTGGGAGCCAGAACAAGATATTTATTGGGGAAGTGAAACAGGGTGGTTAGATAATGACGAGCGTTACGAAACAAGCGATGGTGATTTAGAGGGTCATTTAGGAGCCGTACACATGGGATTGATTTATGTAAACCCTGAGGGTCCTAACGGCGTGCCAGATCCATTAAAATCTGCACACGATATTAAAATTACTTTTGGACGAATGGCTATGAATGATGAAGAAACTGTTGCTTTAGTTGCTGGTGGACATACATTTGGAAAAGCGCATGGTGCAGCTGATCCTGATGAATATGTGGGTCCAGAACCTCACGGAGCGTCAATAGAAGAAATGAGTACAGGTTGGAAAAACACGTTTGGCACAGGAGTTTTAGATGATACGATAACTAGTGGTTTAGAAGGGGCGTGGACACCACATCCAACACGTTGGGATGATGAGTACTTTGATGTTCTATTAAATTATGATTGGGAATTAACTAAGAGTCCTGCTGGTGCATACCAATGGACGCCAACTGCAGCATCAAATGCTCAAATGGCTCCAAAAGCTGGTGATGCTAATGGTAAACAAGCCTTAATGATGTCTACTGCAGATATGGCATTAAAAATGGATCCAACCTATTTAGAAATATCGAAACGTTTTCATAAAAACCATAAATCTTTTGAAGATGCTTTTGCTCGTGCTTGGTATAAGTTAACGCATCGTGATATGGGACCAATTAATCGTTATTTAGGACCTGAAGTGCCTAAAGAACAATTACTATGGCAAGACCCAATTCCAGCAGTTACTTATAAACTGAGTGATTCAGATATTTCATCGTTAAAACAGATGGTTTTAGGGTCTGGTCTAACAGTTTCTCAATTAGTAACTACAGCTTGGGCTTCTGCATCAACATTTAGAGGTTCAGACAAACGAGGAGGTGCTAACGGAGGTCGCTTGTGTTTAGAGCCACAACGCAGCTGGGAAGTAAATAACCCAGTGGAATTAAATAAAGTTCTTAAGGTTCTAGAAGATATTCAAAATAAATTCGATGGAACTATATCTATGGCAGATTTAATTGTTTTGGCTGGTACAGCTGGTGTCGAAAAAGCTGCTAAAAATGCTGGTCATCAATTGTCTGTTCCGTTTGCCCAAGGTAGAGGAGACGCATCTCAAGAACAAACCGATTTAGAATCATTTGGTTACTTAGAACCTTTAGCTGATGGCTTTAGAAATTATATGAATTCAAAATTAAAAGTTGCTGCTGAAGATGTATTGGTAGATCGTGCAAATTTATTAACGCTTTCCATTCCTGAAATGACTGTTTTAGTTGGTGGTTTAAGGGCGTTGGGAGCAAATTATGATGGTTCTGATTATGGGGTTTTCACAGATAAGCTAGAAAGCTTAACCAATGATTTCTTTTCAAATATTTTAGATTTTACATATACTTGGAGTGCCACGACTAGTGATGATCGTGTTTTTGAAGGACGCGATCGTAGAACAGGAGAATTGAAGTTTAAAGGTACTCGTGCCGACTTAATTTTTGGTTCTAACACAGAACTTCGTGCCGTTGCTGAAGTTTATGGTGCTAACGATGGACAAGAAAAGTTTGTAAACGATTTTGTTTCAGCTTGGACTAAAGTGATGAACTTAGATCGTTTTGATTTAAAATAAGATTAATATTAAATTAGTAAAAGGGACGCTATAAAAAGACTCGTCCCTTTTCTTTTGGACAATAAAATCATGAACGAAACGGAGTTATTTTTTAGTGCCATTCAATCTGGTAAAATAGAACATGTTAAAGCCCAACTAGAACGAAACTCAGATTTGGTAAACATGAAAGATGCGAGAGGGTTTACACCTTTAATTTTTGCATCCTATTTTGACAAGAAAGATATTGTTGAAAAGTTACTTGAGTATAATGCAGAATTAGATGCTACAGATGGTTCTGGAAATACAGCACTTATAGGTGTTGCTTTTAAAGGAAATACAGATTTGGCTGCTCTATTAATTAAAGATGGAGCAGACATAAATGCAAAAAATAATCTTGGAATAACACCGCTAATTTTTGCGTCCATGTATAATCAAACTAAAATGGTTGTGTTATTGCTTAAGCATCAAGCAGATTTATCTATTAAGGATAATGATAAAAAAATGGCTTCTGATTATGCCAAGGAAAAGGGGTTTGAAGTCCTTGTTGCACTTTTTGAATAGTGTTTTAACAACGTCGTTTAACGGCTTGTTCTAGGAGCATAGCCGTAAAATGGTGATTCTATTTTTTTTAAAACAGAAAGTTCAAATTTTCAAATTGTTCCAACAAAATCTAAAAAGACTTTTTTATGCAGCTCAAGATCCATATCAGGAGAAAGTGCCACACGGGCTATATAATCTTTATCGCCTTCTTTAGTCGTTCCTTGAGTAGATGTTGCAGGTATGGTCCAATAGCATCCTTTTAACTGCCCATAGCTCACGCAGTACTTGCTTTCATTAGGGATTTTAGTAATCATTAAATGGATTAATTTATGATTTAATGCTCTCTTATAAGATTCCTTTTCTTCAGCGGTATGTCCTTTAGTAGGAAGATCTAATGAAAATACGGAAGGGGTAAAGCCCTGTTTTGCTAATGCTTCTGAAACAAAATTGATTTTAGCTTCTGGTAAAGTTTTATTGATGAAGTTTACAAATTCACGTGTATTCGTATAGGCATCATGAATCCTCTGGTTCATAGAAGGCAATTGTTTGGCTAATAGTTCTATTTGAAGATGAGTAGCTTCGTTATCGCAAAGTATAAGGTGTTTTTCTATTTTATCCATCAGCCCTTCCACTTTTTTATTTCCTACACAATAACCAGCGGTACATAGCCCGCCACTTGGAAATTTCGATCCACTAGCATAGGATATGGTCCTAACTGTTGAGAGGATTTCACCTTCACCTAAAAAATGTACATTAGGACAAAATGTTTGATCTAAAATAAATACGGGATTAATAGCAATGTCTCCTTTATTCGTTTTACGTACGGCACTTAAAACCTCTTTTAATTGTACTAAATTTGGAACTTCAACTCTCGGGTTTGTTGGTATTTCAGCGATGATGTATGGGATGGCATTTTCGTATGCAATTTTATTTAAAACGACATCAATACTTTGCACCATATCATGATCACCATCAACAAGTAAATCCACAACTTCAACATTATCAATGCAAGCAGCAATGCGCCTTGCTTGGTCATTTGTGCCACCATAACAATTCGGAGGAACAATAAATTTGATTGGCTTTCCTTTATGATTTTCTAGCGCATCGTGAATGAGGCCCATCATAATGGCATATTGAATAGATAATCCGCTAGAACCAACAAGTGGCTTTGTAGGTGCACCAGTAATAGCCTTAATTGAATCTAAGACCAATGTTTTGTTGGTCTCGCCATTACTGTTCTGAGTATCAAGAGAAGACTTTTCTACCAGGGCCTTTAAAGCGGCAAGACAATTGGCTGGCGTCATTGCAACGGTCTCTCTCCGTCTAACATGTTGAATTTCTGAGACATAACTTTCATTTTGTTCACCATGCACCAATAAAACACTTCCAAGTTTAGTGTAAAGATTGATAACAAAGTCAATATTTGGATTGATATCTGAATGACGAACTTCATCTTGTTGTGAAATAAAAATGGTACTACCATTAAACTCGGAAATGTCTGAAGGGTTCTCAACATGCTTCAAATCAAATTTATAACCATAAATACGTTGCAATACTTCCGCATTAAAAAGATGGGGTAATTCACCCGTATAATTGATTTGGGTGCTTTTTTTGTCTAATAAATTTTTTCTTAGAATTGCTAAAATAGGAACCGTCTTTGATGAAAAACTGATTACATTTTCTGGTTTGAGATGATTTAAGTTGGCAATTCCCCATTCTAGTAAACAAGATAATGGGTGGCCTAATCGAATATAGTCGTAAGCAGTGGGCAATTCACTTAGTGCGGATGGTTTAGAATTATGGTCGTTAAACAACATTTCAAACTGTTCTAAGAATTGGGTTTTGGCCAATTTCTCATCATAAATATCTAATCGATGGGTTGTTAGATTTAACCAGCTATTTGGCATATTTTTTAAAACCTCTTTAATATAAACTAACATTTTACTTGCTTCCATAATTTCTACCTTTAGATAGGCTGGTAATATACATTAATTAGATTTTTTTTTAAAGTGTTACGAGATGTTTTGTCTTATTGTTCTAATGCAAAGATAGAGTCGTGATTTAATTAACTTTGGCAATTGTCAAATAAATATTGTTTGTTTTCTTCTAAGCTTAAGTTTTAATTGAAACAAAAAACCACCTTGCTTTCACAAAGTGGTTTTATAATAAAACTCATTTTCTTTTCAATTATTTATCAATAGAACCCATAACACGGCCCATAAAACTATTTAAAGCTTCTTTTTTTGGTGTTCCAGATTTCGTCATTTTATGCACTTCAATAGCACCATACATATTGGAAATGAGTTCACCTATAACATCTAGTTCTTCATCTTTTAAAGAAGGTACTTCGGTTAAAGCTTCTAAAGTTTCAATAGTTTCAACAACGAAATCTTCATCATTGTCCTCAATAAATTGAGTGAGATGTTTAATTACTGGTAATTTCATTGACTAAATCTTTAAAAACATCAAACTTATTTGTCTGAACTTGATTCACAAACGCACCATTTTTAAAGGTTGCAAACGTCGGTAAATTGTCGACTGTCGCAAGCTTTCTGCTTTCTGGAAACTTTTCCGCATCAGCGATAACAAATGTAATATCTTCCAACTCTGAAGCTAGTTTCTTTACTTTTGGTTTCATGATACGACAGTTACCACACCACGTAGCAGAATATTGCACAACTACAGTTTCGTTTTTAGCAACCAAATCTTGTAAATTATCTTCGTTTAATTCTTGTAACATAACGTTTAAAGTTTGATGTTATTAGTTAGCATGAGCAGCTAAATACTCTGCTGTTGCTTTTGCATTGGCATTCATAGCGTCTTTACCTTCTTCCCAGTTTGCAGGACACACTTCACCTTTTTCTTGAACATGCGTTAAAGCATCTACTAAACGAATATACTCACCAACATTTCTGCCTAAAGGCATATTGTTAATACTTTCGTGTTGTACAACACCGTCTTCATCAATAATGTAAGTAGCTCTATAAGTCACGTTATCTCCTTCAACTTGCACAGTTCCTGTTTCTTCATCATAAGTTTCATTAGTGATATCTAAGATATCTAAAACACTAGATAAGTTTCTGTTACTATCTGCAAGAATAGGGTAGGTAACACCTTCAATACCACCATTGTCTTTTGCAGTGCTTAACCATGCAAAGTGAACTTCAGGAGTGTCACAAGACGCACCAATTACTATCGTATTTCTTTTTTCAAATTCACCTAAAGCCGCTTGAAATGCATGTAGTTCTGTTGGGCAAACAAAAGTGAAATCTTTAGGGTACCAAAACAATACTACTTTTTTCTTGTTGTTTACTGCCTCTTCTAGAACGTTTACTTTAAAAGTATCGCCCATATCGTTCATTGCGTCAACGTTTAAGCTTGGGAATTTTTTTCCTACTAATGCCATTTTATTTTAAATTTTATAATTAATGATTTTCATTTAAGTGTGCAAAAATAGTATGCAACTATAGAAAAGAGAACCCTACAAAATTTTAAAAACTTATTGATTAATAGTATTTATTTATGCTTATTGAAGATGAGAGAGTTATCTCTTAGTTTGAAGCTTTTAATTGTTTAATTTTTATTGAAAAAGCAGCAAAAAGTAACGTCATAAACGGGCTTATGATACTGAAAAAGGCATATGGTATATATGCAGTAGCACCGGCATAACCAAATAAAATTTTAGAATGATAAGCTCCACAAGTATTCCATGGAATCAAAACTGATGTAACCGTTCCTGCGTCTTCAAGTGTTCTACTTAAATTCTCTGGAGCTAAGCCTCTGTCCTCATATGCCTTTTTAAACATTTTCCCAGGAACAACTAAAGCAAGATATTGGTCAGAAGCGGTTAAATTTAAAGCTAAGCAACTTGCAACTGTACTCGCAAATAATCCAAAAGTAGTTGTTGCCATTTTTAATAATGATTTGGTGATTCGAGATAGTGCCCCAATTGCATCCATCACTCCTCCAAAAACCATGGCGCAAACGATAAGCCAAATAGTTCCCAACATGCCTTTCATTCCACCAGAAGTAAATAAATCATTTAGTTCTTTACTGCTAGTTTCAACAGAAGTGTCAACTGTTAAAGAATTCATTATCCCTTTATATGCGGATTCAAAATTTAAAGATTCAGCTCCTGCAATATTTACAACTATACTTGGTTGTGCAATTAAAGCAGCAACTCCTCCTAACAAGGCTCCTAATAAAAGGGCAATAAGGGGTGGTGTTTTTTTTACTATCATAAAAATTATAATAACTGGAACAATAAATAACCATGGGCTTATATTAAAGGCACCATTTATGGCTTGTAATTTATCTTCAATTTGTGGTGTTCCTGTTGTCTCTATATTAAAACCAATAATTATAAAAATAATTAGCGTTATAACTATTGTTGGTATTGTTGTTAAAGACATATATTTAATATGCGAAAAAAGTTCTCCACCTGCCATAGCTGGTGCTAAATTAGTAGTGTCACTTAGAGGAGACATTTTATCACCAAAATATGCTCCCGAAAGTACAGCTCCAGCAGTCATTCCTATTGAAATACCTAAAGTCTCACCAATACCTACTAATGCTATTCCAACTGTGGCTGTAGTTGTCCAAGAACTACCAGTAGCAATAGAAATTATAGAGCAAATAACAACGCAAGCAGCTAGAAAGATTGTTGGGTTTAGTATTTGTAATCCATAATATATCATTGTTGGTATAATACCACTTATTAGCCATGTTCCAGCTAATGCTCCTACCATTAGTAAAATTAGTAGCGCTCCAGTGGTGGATTTTACATTTTCAGAGACTTCTTCAAGCATTCTTTTATAAGACACCTTGTTTTTAAAACCAACAATAGCAGCCACTGCAGCTCCTAGTAATAAAATAAATTGATTGCTACCACTTAATGCGTCATCTCCATAAACATATATATTATATGCTAACATTCCTACTAAAGCGAAGACAGGTATTAGCGCTTCCCAAATATTTAATTCAGTATTTTCAATGATTTTTTGATTTTCGATTTTAATTTCTGAAATATTGTCGCCGTCTTGCATATGATATTTTTTTTTCACGTAATGTTACGCTTTTCATATAAGCTATGCAAATACTTAGAGATGCTTACATTTGCATTTCATTTTAAAATAATAAATGGACTCACTAACTCAGATTATTTTAGGTGCTGCTTGTGGAGAAGCTGTACTTGGAAAGAAAATTGGAAATAAAGCCTTGTTATTTGGTGCCATTGGTGGAACTATTCCAGATTTAGATGTATTTGTTGGCAACTTAGTTTATGGCAACAAAATAGATGCCATGTTGTTTCATAGAGGGTTTATGCATTCTATTGTATTCACCGTTTTAGCAGCTTTTATTTTTGGTTGGCTCGTGCATAAACTTTATAATTCTGGCAAACGATTACATTCAACAACTCAAAAAGATTGGATTAATTTATTTTTTTGGTCGCTTTTTACACATCCTATTTTAGACTGTTTTACACCTTATGGGACACAGTTATTTGCACCTTTCAGTAGTTACCGGGTAGCATTAAATAATATTGCGGTGGCAGATCCAGCATATACTTTACCCTTTTTAATTTGTATGATCGTTTTGATGTTTTTTAGAAGAACTTCATCTCAGCGACGGTTATGGTTAAAGATGGGGATTGGTATTAGCTCCATATATATGATATTCACTCTAGGAAATAAATTATATATAGATTCTGTTTTTAGAAAATCTTTAAAGCACAGCGAGATAAGTGTCATGCGATTTAGTACACAACCAGCCATTTTTAATAACATATTGTGGTATGGTATTGCAGAAACAGAAGCCTCCTATTTTGTTTCTGATTATTCATTGTTAGATTCTAAAAGTCGCTTTTTAAACTTTACGGAAGTACCAAAACGGCGGGATTTAAAACCTTCAGAATATAAGGATATTCAAGGTTTAGCATGGTTTAGTAATCAGTATTACAGTGTTCATAAACTTAATGAAAACGAATTCCAATATAACGATTTGCGTTACCCGCTTTTAGACATAGATAACCCAAATTCTTCTGTATTTAGTTTATTGCTATATAAAGATGAAAATAGATTAAATATGAAACCATTTACACCTAAATTTGAAAGTTTAGGTAAAGTTTTTAATTCCTTATGGGAACGTATTAAAGGGATTTAACTAGTTTTTTTAGAATCTAATATATTTAGTTCTTCCATACATTGGCGCATCATTTGATAGGTGCGTTCAATATCGGCATCTAATCCAATAGAGAAACGAATTAGCCCATCGCTTAAACCCATTTCTTTTTGTTCATCTTCGGGAATCTCAGAAGAAGTAGAACTACCAGGAGCACTAAATAATGTTTTATAAAAACCAAGACTAACAGCTAGATATCCTAAATTTTTATTTTGCATTAATTCCATCAATTCGTTTGCTTTTTCTAAAGAACCAACGTCAATAGTTAGCATGCCACCATATCCATAAGCCGTATTCATCATGTTTTTGAATTGCTCGTGAGAAGGATGAGATTTCAGTCCAGGGTAAACCGTTTTCAAACCATCTGCTTCAAATTTATTGGCTAGATACAATCCATTTTTACTATGTTGTTCCATTCTTATGTGAAGTGTTCTTAGGTTTTTTAATATCGAAGCAGCCCTCAAACTGTCCATGGTTGATCCTAATAACATGGATGCACCATCGTTTACGTTTCGTAATTCATTTATAAAGTCTTGCGTACCACATATCACCCCACCAACAGTATCACTTGAGCCGTTTATAAACTTTGTTAAACTATGAATCACAATATCTGCACCTAGAGTAGCAGGTGAAATTGATAAAGGAGAAAATGTATTGTCGACCACTAATTTTAAATTATGTTTTTTGGCAATTTGTGCTAAGCCCGTAATATTGGCAACTTCCAAAAGAGGATTGCTTACAGATTCACAAAATATAATTTTCGTGTTTTTTGTTATTGAGGCTTCAACAACATCAAGTTTCGTGATGTTAACAAAACTTGTTTCAATATTAAACCTTGGTGTGAAATTTTTCAGAAAGGCATAAGTTCCGCCGTAAATGGTTCTACTTGAAATAATATGATCTCCTGCGCCACATAACTGCAAGATAACAGGTGTGATAGCACCCATTCCTGATGCTGATACATTAGCGGTTTCTGTACCTTCCATAGCCGCTAAAGCTTCTCCTAAATATAAGTTTGAAGGTGTAGAATGACGAGAATATAGGTAGCAGCCATCTGCATTTCCTTCAAAGGTATCAAACATGGTTTTTGCTGATAGAAATGTGTAAGTTGATGAATCTGATATTGAAGGATTAACACCTCCAAATTCACCAAAATACTGTAAGTCTTGAATGTTATTCGCGGGTTTAAATGCCATGGTTATAATATTTGGTTTAATACAAAATTGATAAATATTAGATTAAAAAACAATTATTAGTTTATGTAATAGAAAATAAAACTATTTTACATTATATTTATAGTTTAAACAACATATTTAAGTTCGTTTTTAAACATTTCAGTGAAATATTTTCAATTATGATATTTGATACCACGGATAAAAAATTACTAGAATACCTACAAAAAGATAGTAAGCAAACCAATAAGGAGCTTTCTAATAAGTTAGGTTTATCGGTTACTGCAGTTTACGAACGGATAAAAAAACTTGAAAAAGAAGGGTATATTGATAGCTATATTGCGGTTGTCAATAAAGAAAGGGTTGATCGGAATTTTGTTGTGTTTTGCCATGTTAAACTGATTCAGCATAGTCAAGAATTTGTTGTAAGTTTTGAGAGAGAAGTGAAGCGCATAGATGAAGTGCTTGAGTGTTATCATTTAAGTGGCGATTACGATTACCTTCTTAAAGTTATTGTTAAAGATATGGCAGCCTTTCGAGAGTTTATGGTAAAAAAATTAACGAGTATAAATCATATTGGAAGCACACATAGCATGTTTGTAATTAACGAAGTAAAGTATAGTAATACTATTAATTTCTAAATAAATTCAATTATAAATAAAGGCTTAGAGTTTTTCATCATTTTTATGTTAATACCAACTAGTTTTGCAATAAGCTATTCTACTTGAGTTAAATTGGGTATTGGCTTTTTTGGATTTAAGCTCTAAACCAGAAGACAATGTAAAACTTATTTTGAATTATCCTTTATCTTGATTATCCAAAATACTTAAAAACTAATTTTAATAAACTCATTTTACCTTTGTAGGGTGCATACCTAAAAGAAGGATCAAACCAGTTCCCTCGTTTTACAATGGGTTTCGTGTTTGAGAAGGTATTAAAACCATGTTTACCATGATATTTGCCCATGCCACTAGCACCAACACCTCCAAATGGTAATCTGTGATTTCCAAAATGAATTAGTAAGTCATTAATTACACCACCACCAAAACTATATTTTTTAATGGTTGATTTAATAAAAGAGGTTTTGTTTGAAAAGACATAAAGTGATAGAGGTTTCTCTAGATTCCATATAATGTGTTCAATATCTTCTTCAGTGTTATAAGTTAAAATTGGCAAAATAGGACCAAATATTTCTTCTTGCATTATTTGACTATTCAAACTAGGTTGATCAACTAAGGTGGGCGAAATGTAGCATTCGTTCACATTAATTTTACCACCAAAGACAATGTTAGAATCCTGAAGTAAGGTTTCAAGTCGTTTTGTATTGTTTTTATTGACGATCCGTGGGAAATCTAATGAATTTTCAGGATTCTCGCCATATTGCTTATTAATTTCAGTTTTTAATACAGCAATAAGATCTTCTTTGATGTTAGATTTTGCTATTACATAATCTGGTGCAATACAGGTTTGCCCGCCATTTAATAATTTACCCCAAACTAATCTTCTGGCTACAAGTTTTAAATTTACCGAATCGTCAATAATACAAGGCGATTTCCCTCCAAGCTCTAAAACAACAGGCGTTAAGTGTTTTGCTGCAGCTTGGGCAACAATTTTTCCAACATGTGTACTTCCAGTAAAGAAAATATAATCCCATTTTTGGGCTAATAATTCTGTTGATATCTCAACACCACCTTGAATAGACGTTGCTATAGTTTCAGGAAAAACGTTTTTAATTATTCGCGTAATTAATTTTGAAGTGTTTTCAGTTAATTCGCTAGGTTTTATAACAACAGTATTTCCTGCTGCTATAGCCATAATTAGAGGTTCCATAGCTAAGAGAAATGGATAATTCCATGGTGCTATTATAAGTGCAGTACCAAAAGGTTCTGGGTATAAATAATCCTTTGATGGAAACGTTAATAACGAAGATTTAATGCGCTTTGGTTTGGCCCATCTTTTAAGGTTTTTTATCGCGAAATTCAATTCAGAAATAACAATTCCAAATTCACTCAAGTACCCTTCAAATTCAGACTTTTTAAAGTCTTTATTTAGAGCACCAATAACCGCTTGCTCATTGGCAAGAATTTCAACTTTTAATGCTCTTAAGAGAGATAACCGATAATCTAAATCTTTTGTTTTTTGAGATTTAAAAAATTCACGTTGGCTACTAATTATATCTGGTATGGTATTCAATACTAAATCTTTTTTTTAAAGGTATATAAATTATCGTAAACAAGCGTTCCAAATGGCATCATTTGGTAAAGGGGCATCAATGGAAATAGATTCTTTTTTTACAGGATGAATAAATTCAATATGTCTTGCATGCAAACTTATACTTGCATCTTTATTGCTTCTATCAAAACCATATTTTAAATCGCCTTTAATAGGGCATCCTATATTTGATAATTGTACTCGTATTTGGTGGTGTCTGCCCGTTTCCAAATTAACTTCAAGCAAAAAGTAGTTATCTAATTTTTTTATGACGTTATAATGAAGAATAGCTTTTTTGCTTTCGGAAACTTCTTTTGAATGGGCTTTTGATTTATTGTTTTTCGGGTTTTTTCTAAGCCAATTTATGAGGGTATCGTCATGTTTTGGAGGTTCGTTTTTTACAATCGCCCAGTATGTTTTTTTTATTTCTTTTGAAAGGAATAATTTGTTAAGCCTAGGAAGTACTTTACTTGTTTTTGCAAAAATAACAAGACCAGTGGTAGGTCTATCTAGGCGGTGTACAGTTCCTAAGTAAACATTTCCTGGTTTGTTGTATTTGTCTTTGATATATTCTTTTACGACATCACTAAGTGGTTTATCACCTGTTTTATCACCTTGTACAATATCACCAGCTCTCTTATTTACGATAATGATATGATTGTCCTCATAGAGGACTTGTAAATTAGATTTGTTAGAACATATTTTAGACATCTAAAAAATCTATATTAATATTTCTCAGTCTCATTAGGGAAATCGGAACTTTTTACATCATCTACATATTGCGAAATAGCGGTAGTCATATCTTCATATAAATTCATATAGCGACGCAAAAAACGAGGATTAAACTCATGAGTCATTCCGAGCATATCATGCAGTACTAAAACTTGCCCATCTACATCTGGTCCAGCTCCAATACCTATAATTGGAATACTTACACTTTCTGCTACTTGCTTAGCTAGTTTTGCTGGTATTTTTTCTAATACAATGGCAAAACATCCTACTTTTTCAAGCATTTTTGCATCTTCAATTAAATCTTCTGCTTCTTGATCTTCTTTTGCTCGTACCGTATAAGTTCCGAATTTATAAATAGATTGTGGTGTTAATCCTAAATGCCCCATTACAGGAATACCGGCGTTTAAAATACGCTTTATGGATTCTTTTATTTCACGTCCACCTTCCATTTTAACCGAATGTGCTCCGCTTTCTTTCATTATTCTGATAGCTGAACGTAAAGCTTCTTTTGGATCACTTTGGTAACTTCCAAAAGGTAAATCGACAACAACTAAACATCTGTCAATAGCGCGAATTACGGAAGAGGCATGATAAATCATTTGATCTAAGGTAATTGGTAGCGTAGTTTCATGTCCTGCCATAACATTACTTGCAGAATCGCCTACAAGAATAACATCAATACCAGCTCCATCAACAATTTTTGCCATAGTATAGTCATAGGCAGTAAGCATAGATATTTTTTCGCCATGGGCTTTCATATCTACTAATGTTTTTACGGTAACGCGTTTATATTCTTTTTTGGCTACAGACATGTTTCAATTTAGTTTAGTTATCATGTAAAAATACTAAATAAAGAAGATACTGTTAAACTTTTATTTAAAGTAAACCTTGATTGCTGGTTATCAGTTATTTTATTAAATACTATCGGCTTAATCATTTAAAGTTGATACTAACAATCTGTTAAATAAACACCAATAGCTAAACCGCCTTCTGAGGTTTCTTTATATTTAGAATGCATATCCTTTGCCGTTTCCCACATCGTGTTTACCACTTTATCTAAAGGTACTTTTACATGCTCAGGATTTGTGTCTAATGCTAGTTCTGCCGCATTTATTGCTTTTATAGCGCCCATAGCATTGCGCTCTATACAGGGTATTTGTACTAACCCACCAATAGGATCGCAGGTTAAACCTAAATGATGTTCCATAGCTATTTCAGCTGCTACTAAAACTTGCTCTGGTGTACCACCAAGTAATTCGGTTAGTGCCCCAGCAGCCATAGCTGATGACACACCAATTTCTGCTTGACAGCCTCCCATAGCAGCACTTATGGTTGCGCCTTTCTTAAAAATACTCCCTATTTCTCCTGCTGTTAGTAGAAATTTTTTAATATCCTCAAAATTACCATCATGGTTTTCGATAACAAGATAATACATTAAAACCGATGGGATTACGCCTGCACTTCCATTGGTTGGAGCAGTAACTACGCGCCCTAATGCGGCATTTACTTCATTAACGGCTAATGCAAAACAGCTTACCCATTTTAATATTTGGCGGAATTTAACTTCTGTGTCTCTGATAGCATAAATCCATTCCACAGGGTTTTTATATGGCGTGTTTCCTTGCAAAGTTTTATGCATATCGTATGCGCGACGCCTTACATTTAAACCTCCAGGAAGATTACCTTCTGTATGACAACCTGTATACATAGAATCGAGCATGGTATCCCAAATGCGCTTTAATTCTGCATCAATCTCTGTTTCTTTACGAATTGATTTTTCGTTTTCTAAAACAACTTCAGAAATAGATTTATTTAATGTCGAGCAAAACTGAAGTAACTCAGTCCCCTTGTCTATCGGGTAAGGAAAAGTACATTTTATTTCAAAATTCCTTTTAGAGTTTTTACGTTCTTTTTTTATAACAAAGCCACCACCTATGGAGTAGAACGTAGAAGACGTTTTTTTTCCATTACAAATTGCTGAGAATTTCAGTCCGTTAGCATGAAATGGTAAAAATTTTCTATTAAAAATTATATCTGTTTTAGGATTGAATCCTATTTTTATTTCATTGTTAAAAGATAATGTGTTGGTGTTTTTTATTGCTGTAATAATTTCGTTAATCCTTTCTGTAGAGATGGTTTCTGGATTAGCACCACATAAACCAAGCATCACGGCATAATCTGTAGCATGTCCTTTTCCTGTTAGGGATAAAGAACCATAGAGGTCGACTGTGATTTTTTCAACGTTATTAAAGGTGTTAGCAGTTTTAAGTTCTTTAATCCAACGTTCGGCAGCTCGCCAAGGTCCTAGCGTATGAGAACTTGAAGGACCAATTCCAATTTTTAGCATGTCGAAAACAGAGATACATTCCATAGTTGCGCAATCGTTATAGTTGGGCAAATATAGATTGTTTTTTCTCGCAAAGATGTTACGCTGAGAAAAAATAGGAGTTAGTTTAGAGATAGGTGCACGATGAATTGTAGCGGCATCCATTTTAAGGCACGATAAAAAGACCTGCCTGCCGGCAGGCAGGTATAGCGGAAAGCCCTACCCTTGTGGTTGCGCCCAAAAAATGACATAGGTATAGTGACTACAATCGGAGACAGCGCCAGTAAATGGATAAGAATCTGACACTGTGTCAGCATTTTTGAGTTGGCATAAAGATTGACTTATACAACTTGAAATTAAAAATGAACATTCAACACATTAAAAAAATATATTATGAGTAAAATTATTGGAATCGATTTAGGAACAACCAACTCTTGCGTTTCTGTGATGGAAGGTAACGAACCTGTTGTAATCCCAAACGCGGAAGGTAAACGTACTACGCCATCGGTGATTGCATTTGTAGAAGGTGGAGAGATTAAAGTTGGTGACCCTGCAAAAAGACAAGCGGTAACAAACCCAACAAAAACAGTTTATTCTATTAAGCGTTTTATGGGGAATAAATATTCTGAGTCTAAAAAAGAAGCAGAACGTGTACCATATAAAGTAGTGAAAGGTGATAATGATACACCAAGAGTTGATATTGATGGTCGTTTATACACACCACAAGAATTATCGGCTATGATTCTTCAAAAAATGAAGAAAACTGCTGAAGATTATTTAGGAACTGATGTAACTGAAGCAGTAATTACTGTACCAGCTTACTTTAACGATAGTCAACGTCAAGCCACAAAAGAAGCAGGTGAAATTGCTGGTTTAAAAGTTAGACGTATTATTAACGAACCTACTGCAGCTGCGTTAGCTTACGGTATGGACAAAAAAGGTGTTGACCAAAAAATAGTTGTTTTTGACTTTGGTGGAGGAACACATGATGTATCTATCCTTGAATTAGGTGATGGTGTATTTGAAGTACTTTCAACAGATGGTGATACACACTTAGGTGGTGATGATGTTGATGAAAAAATTATTAATTGGTTAGCAGATGAATTTAATGCTGATGAGAACATGGATTTACGTAAAGATCCAATGTCTTTACAACGTTTAAAAGAAGCTGCTGAGAAAGCGAAGATTGAATTATCATCTTCTGCACAAACAGAAATTAACTTACCTTATATTACAGCTACTGCTAGCGGACCAAAACACTTGGTGCGCACATTAACACGCTCTAAATTTGAGCAATTAATTGACGATTTAGTAAAACGTACTATTGAGCCATGTGAAACTGCATTAAAAGCAGCTGGTTTAAGTAAAAAGGATATTGACGAAGTTATTTTAGTTGGTGGTTCCACCCGTATTCCTTCGGTACAAGCAGCCGTAGAGAAATTCTTTGGAAAAACACCAAGTAAAGGTGTTAATCCTGATGAAGTTGTTTCTTTAGGAGCTGGTATCCAAGGTGGTGTTTTATCTGGTGATGTTAAAGATGTATTACTTTTAGATGTAACACCTTTATCTTTAGGTATTGAAACTATGGGCAATGTTTTTACAAAACTTATCGAAGCGAATACAACGATTCCTACTAAGAAATCGCAAGTGTTTTCAACAGCGGCAGATAATCAGCCTTCTGTAGAAATACATGTATTACAAGGTGAGCGTGCTATGGCTGCCGATAATAATACTATAGGTCGTTTTCACTTAGATGGTATTCCTCCAGCAAGACGTGGAACTCCACAAATTGAAGTAACCTTTGATATTGATGCAAACGGAATTATACACGTGACTGCTGGCGATAAAGCGACAGGTAAAACACAGGATATTCGTATTGAAGCATCTTCTGGATTAACTGAAGAAGAAATCCAAAAAATGAAAGCTGACGCTGAAGCAAATGCAGAATCAGATAAAGCAGCTGCAGAACAAGCTCAAAAATTAAATGAAGCAGATTCTATGATTTTTCAAACGGAAAAACAATTAGAAGAGTTTGGTGATAAATTATCGGAAGAGAAAAAACAGCCAATTGTTGATGCTTTAGAAGAGTTGAAGAAAGCTTATGAATCTAAAGATTTAGAAGTTATTACTCCAGCTTTAGATAAAATAAACGAAGCTTGGAAAGTGGCCTCTGAAGAAATGTACAAAGCACAAGCTGAAGCACAAGAAGGTGGTGAAGCTCCAGGACCAGATGCTAGCCAAAACGGAGAAGCTGAAAGTAGTGACGTTGAAGATGTTGACTTCGAAGAAGTGAAATAAATTAAGGTCATACTGAACCTGTGTTCAGTGGTACAATAAATTTAAAACGCAATCATTCATTTGGTTGCGTTTTTTTATGTGCAAACATTTTATTAATGACTAAAGTGTGTGGAAAAGTAACCGCAGCAATAAAAGAAAAGAAAATAGCATAAAATATTTTTTCTTCCTTAAAAATAACATAAACAATACCTATACCTATTAAAGATAAAACCCAATAAGGAAAAGACTTCTTACAATATTGGAATACATTTTTTTTATTAAATGCACCATAAATAAAATTCACTTGTTCATAAAGTGATGGAATACTATGCCAAAGAATAAAATAAATGGTGAAGCCCCATATTAAAGTTGAAACTTTAAATATTATAGTAAAGATTAATAAGTAGAGTAATTCTTTTAAGAGAATGGCTTTAAAATAATCTGACTCCATAACTAAGACTATTGTAATTAAAATAAAAACAATAGAATTGGCAACGAAGGAGTAGATAATAAAAGCCCTATGTAAAGTGTGTCCCGTTATAGAAAAAACAACTTTAATGACGTCAATAGGATTCAGCACAAATAGCAATTGAAGCACCAATAAACCATATACGAAGTAAAGCGTATTTTTTAAGTACTTGGAAATATTTAATGTTCTGTATTCCCAATGTTGTTCCCCAAAATGGTAAGCACTAAAAAGAATAAATAGAACCAATCCAGTTGAGGGCAAAATATAAAATAAGATTACCGCGGCTAAAACGATAATTAAATAAGTGGCCAAGACTCTAATAAATGGATATTTCGTTTTTGTAATGGAAATGGAATGAATAAGTAAAATATCATTTGATCCATGTAAAATTCCAAAAGAAAAAATTAGTAAAAAGCCTAAAATAATCTCGAAATCACCAGAAAACATTGATGTAATCCAAAGACCCAAAAAACTAAGTAAAATTGATATATTATTAATTTTATCCATATAAAACTTAAGTATTATCAAAATTAATCAAAATTAATTGCATTATTGTATTTAGTTCGTTTAATTTTTTATACATTTGTTTCAACAAAATATTAACTAACTAACAAATATTATGAAAATGCTTTTAATTTTAACAGATGTTACCTCTAAAATGGATCCTACTGATTATGTTGGATTCACATTTTTTGTTGGCTGTATGGCTATGATGGCTGCTTCGGCTTTTTTCTTTTTATCACTTAATCAATTTGATAGAAAATGGCGAACTTCCGTACTGGTCTCGGGTCTAATTACGTTTATTGCCGCAGTACACTATTTTTACATGAGAGATTATTGGGCCGCTAATATGGAATCACCAACATTCTTCAGGTATGTAGATTGGATATTAACAGTTCCTTTAATGTGTGTAGAATTTTATCTAATCTTAAAAATTGCTGGTGCTAAGCCTTCATTAATGTGGAAAATGATCGGTTTCTCCGTGATTATGCTTATAACTGGTTACTTTGGTGAAGCTGTTTACACAGATCAAGCAGCACTTTGGGGCGCAATTTCAGGACTTGCTTATTTTTATATTGTTTATGAAATATGGTTAGGCAGTGCAAAAAAACTTGCAGTCGCTGCGGGTGGAGAAACCCTGAAAGCACACAAAATATTATGTTGGTTTGTACTTGTAGGATGGGCGATTTATCCGTTGGGATATATGCTTGGAACCGATGGTTGGTACACAAATATATTAGGATCAGGAAGCGTAGATGTTGTTTACAATATCGCTGATGCCGTAAATAAAATTGGTTTTGGTTTGGTCATTTATGCCTTAGCTGTTAGCAAACAAAATTCGATCAGCTAATTAAAAAAGAAAAGTAAATATATTTTGAAAAGCGTAACATTTTGTTACGCTTTTTTTTTGTACTTAAATTCTAGAATCAATAAAAAACACACTAATTTGCAATTTATCTATTTTTATGAAATTATATGGCATTTGCACTTTCAATTAAGAACACTTATCAACCCAAACGATTAGCAGTAAAACTAAACTCAAAAGGCGAACAGTTTGTCTTACAAGGACATCCTTGGGTGTTTTCCAATAATATCAACAAGATAAATGAAGATGCAAATTCAGGTGATTTAACGGTCATTTTCAGTAAAAATAAAAACAGAGTTGTCGGTTTAGGTTTATATGATGCCAGTTCGCCAATTCGAATTAAAATGCTTCATAGCAGCCATGAGAAAGCTGAGATTAATGCTGTGTTTTTTCAAAAAAAAATAAAAGAAGCATATAATAGGAGGCGGCCTTTATTAAAAACGAACACCAATAGTTATCGATTATTATTCGGTGAAAATGATGGTTTCCCTGGTTTGATAGCAGATGTTTATGCATCCGTTTTGGTTGTAAAAATATATTCTGAAATATGGTTACCCTATTTAGAAACCATTATCCCGAGTTTACAACAAGCATCAGAAGCAGAAACTGTTGTTATTCGATTAAGTAGAAGTTTAGAAAAATCAAAGTTACATTCACTTAAAAATGGAGAAGTTGTTTTTGGTAATCTTGAGAATGAAGTTGTGGAATTTGTTGAGCACGGAGTCAACTTTTCTGCAAATGTTATTAAAGGTCATAAAACGGGTTATTTTTTAGATCATCGTGCTAACAGAAAGCAAGTAGGCGAATGGAGTATAGGAAAAACAGTATTGGATGTGTTTAGTTATGCCGGTGGATTTTCGGTGCATGCTTTATATAATGACGCTAAAGAAGTTACGAGCTTAGATATTAGTAAGCAAGCTTTGGAAATAGCTATTGAAAACGGAAAGTTGAATCGGTATTCTGGAAAACACAAAACGATTGTTGGCGATGCATTTGCGGAGCTTAGAATACTCATTAAAAATAAAGTTACTTTTGATGTTGTGGTTATAGATCCGCCAAGTTTTGCTAAACAAGCTTCAGAAATTGACCTGGCAAAAAAGAAATATGCACAATTGGCTGAGTTAGGAAAAAAACTAACCGCTAAGAACGGCTTGTTAGTCTTGGCCTCTTGTTCATCTAGAGTTTCAGCTCAGTCATTTTTAGATATAAATAGTCAAGCCTTAGGTTCAACAAATAGACGATATAAAATTGTTTTAAAAACACAGCATGATACAGATCATCCTGTTAGTTTTCCTGAAGGTGCCTATTTAAAATGTGGCTATTATCGTTTTATTGATGAGGCTTAGTTTTTACTGTGTTATTAAATTTAACTAGGTATTACATTTTATTATAATAAAAAGCGTAATCAAATAAATGATTACGCTTCTTAAGATTTATAATTTAAACTTTAAAAATTATAGGAAATTGCCATCCTCTGCTAATTTTACTCTCATAACTTTCTTACCGTTTTTAAGTTTCACTTTATATTGCTTAGAAACTTTTTCATTATTCTTATGATAATTTACGAGATACACATCTTTCTCTAAAGACCAATTTGGAAATCTTTTATAAACTGCGTTTCTAACATCTTTAGGTAATTTTACATTTTGAAATCTTTCAATTGTTCTTATAATTTCACCATTCTTGTCATATGCGGCAAGTATTTTTCCATCAGGAATGTAGAAGGATACGGTATAAGTGTCATACTCATCACCATAAAGGTCTGAGTTTTTTAAATCGTACATAGCTACATGTTCTTGTAGCATTTGAACAGATAGGTCGGTGTCTTCATTTTCAACAGCGTTCAGATATTTATAATTCACTGCTGTTATAACGACTTCAGGGAGTTGAGTAATTTGAGAATACATCCCAAAGGTCAAACAAAAAATAATTAGACTTAAAATTGATTTTTTCATGATATTAAGGTTTTAAGATTAATATTATGAAGATATATTTTTAATAAAACGCACACAATGATATCCGTCAGATTAGTAGAGTTTTATTATCAATTTCGTATTGTTAAATAATTTTTAAAGGAATATGCCTATTTCATTTGTTTTAACCGTAATGGTTTCATTTTCATTTTTAAGCTTAATTTTGTATTGCTGTTTTAAGGAATCTGTTTCAATATGGTATTTAATATAATAAATATCTTCAACTATTCCCCAATTAGGAAATCGCTTTGAAACAGCTTGCATAACTACTAAAGGCAATCTTACATTATTATATTTTTCAATAGTTCTTATAATTTTTCCATTTATATCATAAGCAGCAACTATTTTTCCTTCAGGAACATAAAAAGAAACACTGTAAGTATCGTGTTCATCATCGTAAAGATTAGACTTTTCTATATTTTTATAATTAAGAACTTCGTCTTCTAACTTTTTAACCCGTTCTGGCACATTGTCAATATCTATAGCATCTAAATACTTGTAATTTACTGTGATTAAAGTTTCTGGTAATTCGACTGTTTGAGCACTGATTTGGATGGTTAATCCAAAAATAAATAAACCTAAGATTAATTTTTTCATAATAGATTATTATTGATTTTAAAATACTAAAATTAAATATGCGTGCATAATAAAAAAATGATATATATCATGTAACCAGGTATTTATGAATATTTTCTATTCAATTTTCGTAACTAATTGATTGTTAGTTATTATGCATGCATAATATTTATAATATTTATTATATTTGCTGAAATCAATTTAAATCCATGGAAACTAAACTTACCAAACTCCTTAACATTAATTACCCTATAATTCAAGCACCTATGTTTTTGGTTTCAAATGTTGCCATGGTGAAAGAAGCGATGCATGGCGGAATTGCAGGTTGTATTCCGGCATTAAACTATAGAACATTAGATGAGTTACGTATTGCTTTACGAGAGCTAAAAGTAGCTAAACCAGAAGGAGGATCTTTCGGTTTTAACCTTATTGTAAACAAATCAAACGTTAAGTATAAAGGGCAATTAAAAGTAATTTGTGAAGAAGGTTGTGACTTCATAATAACGTCTTTAGGGAGTCCTGAAGAAACCATAAAGCAATCACATAAAGTTGGTATTAAAGTGTTTTGTGATGTTACCGATTTAAAATTTGCTAAAAAGGTTGAGAGTCTAGGTGGTGATGCTATCATAGCAGTGAATAATGAAGCAGGAGGACACCGTGGAAACCAAACACCTGAGGCGTTGATTAAAGAATTAAGTTCACATTGTAATATTCCAGTAATTTCGGCAGGAGGCGTTGGTTGTAAATTAGATATTGATGAGATGCTAAGTTATGGCGCAGAAGGTGTTTCAGTAGGAAGTCCTTTTATAGCCTCGGAAGAAGCTGGTGTTACAGACGATTATAAACAAGCCTGTGTAGAATATGGTGCTAAGGATATCATTATGACCGAACGTATTTCGGGAACACCATGTACGGTCATTAATACGCCCTATGTTCAAAAAATAGGAACGAAACAAACGTGGATAGAATCTGTTTTAAATAAGAATAAAAAACTCAAGAAATGGGTAAAAATGGTACGCTTTTCAATAGGTATGAATGCCACTAAAAATGCCGCTACAAAAGCTACTTACAAAACAGTTTGGGTAGCGGGCCCAAGTATAGAACACACCAATAAAATATTACCTACTAAAGCTATAATTAGACGTTTAGTTAGTTAACTAGCGCTACCTCTTTTTGCTTATCATTTCTCTTTTTGCCTACAAATAGACTTAAAGTAGTACTTGCGACTAAACCACCAATAGTAGTTGCTACCATTTCACCGGTATCAAAACGTTCATCTTGGCCAACATCAATACATTCTTTAGTTGCACCAACTAAAGCAGACATGCCCAAACTATACCAAAAGGCTTTTTTCTTGTTTTTTGTTTTAAGATAAACAGCAGTATAAGTTCCGCTAGAAATTACAAAACCACCACCCAAGTGTAATTTGTCATCTCCAGAAACAAATTGTGCGCTACAAAAACTAGTGAACGATAAGGCTAATGCTAATACAAATGTCTTCATCATTAAAAATTATTTTAAAGCACAATTTTAAATAATATTTATAACTCTTGGCATAGTTATGTGATGAATAACCTTTTTATTTGGTTCAAGGTGCTGAATTGATTCATTTGGATTTTAAAATTGCTAAATTTGATTGTCAGTATATTGAGTATCTTATGAAATTTCCAACAATGGGGCAGATGCTTAAAGATCAATTAGGGTCACAAGACGAACCAGAATCTAGAGACGCTATGATAAAACGCTATAAATCGGATTTGTAAACATATCACAGAATAGTATGGTTATACATAATTTATTGTACGATAAAAAACACTTTCCAAAATTTTAGGAAGTATTTTTTGTTGAAAACCTTTTGTAGCTTTCATTTTTAATTAAACAAGAAAATCCTAATTGTTCTTATCTGAGGATATAAATCATTGAAACGGATTCATATCCTGATCGTTTTGATTATGCTTCACAAAACCATTTGAATTTTCAAAGATGTCTTAATCAAGCTGCGTTAATCTATTCAATAGCTTTTTAAGGTAAAACCAAAAGTTAAAATATTATCTTCTCGTTTTTGGTTTTCTATCACGACACTTTCGAATGTATGAAGGTAGTTGATTTTAAAATTTAAAAATTCCCAAATGGGCAGTTCTAACCCAGCATCTGCTTGCCAACGAAAATTATTGCTTTGCTCAAGAGAAGGCTGAAAGTAAAATTCATGATTTACAATTACTTTCTTTTTAAACAAATGATATTTACCATTTACCCAAATGGTGCCACGGAAGGTATTGAGAGATTTGTTTCCATTATACTCTGAAAGGTTAAAATTACCTTTGCCAAAATCTGTCTGTTCATATTCACTTGAAATCGCAAGTTTAAGCCAATTGTTTTTTTTGTTCAGAATTTGATAAGTAACTCCGGCGCCTAACAGATAACGCAGGTTAATTTCTCTTCGAAAATTAGTGCTTACAAAACCCAATAATAAGGGATATATTTTTCGCTCAGGATTAAAATATAAAAAGTTGAGACTTAAAATATCTTCATCAGCCTTTTTCTTTCCAAACTCTTGATAAACATAGGAATTTTTAGTTTTGAAAACCCATTTCTTTAAAGGTTTAAAACTTAAATCTGATTTTGCTCTAAATATCAAAGTTTCTACATTTCCGCCCTGATAAAACCCAGTTAAAGAAAGGTTTGCTTTTAAGTTAAGCGTGTCACTTTCGTTAATTTGGGCTGAAAGAAAGATGGGTAAAAACAAGAAATAATACAAGATTTTTTTCATTCTATTTCGCTATAAAATTACTTTTTTATCAGATGCCTAGATATACTTTATTTATGAACTATAAACGGTAGGTTTATTAAAGATTTTATTCAATCTAGATTCAAGACAAAAGGACATCACGAGCTAATTTATCTGCAAAAATATTAAAAGTTTAGCTTTTTTATAGCTTTAAATTCACTTTGTATTTTGAGTATTATAAAGGTCTAAATATTGCAAATTTAAAGTGAGTATGAATATATAAACTTAAGCTATATAAAATTAATTACTAGCGCAAGTCTAATTGCAAAAATTCTCATCTATGTTCTACCTATCTGCTGCAAGCAGGTTAGATTTTGCTACACTAGGAGCTTACATCATGAATCTTAAATATAACTGATATGAACACCTATTAAAATTATTTAAAAACAGTGTTTTTAATACCATCCCATTCTTCTGCCAAAATACCATAACAACATGCCCTTAGTTTAAAATCATCTAAAACCCTTTGCATGTATTCTTTAAAATTTCCTGGCGTATCAATTTTACTTGGAGAGTATTATACCAAGTTTTTTTGTTGGACAATATCCAATAGCTACTTATAGTTTTATAAATTTAAAGGCGTGATTTTAACATGGTTGTTTTCAAGTTTTGGTGTATTCATACTAAATTATTAATCAAGGCTACATTCATTTCGTGTTTACCATCAAACATCAAAACATGCAATTGATCTTTAAATAAATCATGTGCTTTTTGTGTTTCAGATGTAAGACGATCTTCGATTAAATATTCATCATGTGTACCACAAATTAAACTCACTTTAGCATTTAAAAACGCAAAGTCTTCGGCCTGTAATTCTTTTGGAATACCTCCGGAATGCATAACCAGTTGGTCGCATTGTATTTTCCGTTTCGCTACATAGCGCAAAGCAACACTAACACCTTGGGAATAACCAAACATAATTAAATTAACATGGTCTGGAATGTTTTCAGCTTCAAAAATGGCATCAAAATTATGCATGACGTTTTCTGTAGCCTTTGCTGTGGCTTCTTTTGTTAACCAACTTGCTCCAACGTGTTTAAAACCAGATTTCATATAGTATTTGCTAGCTGCTTGTGGCGCAATGATATAATTTTCGTCTGTATTTAATCCTCTAAAATATTTTAAAAAATACCGACTTAAATAACCCATACCATGACAAACAAACCAAACGTTTTTAGTGGCTTTGGTAAGTGTATTTAGGGTAGAATATGAGTTGGTTATAGTATATGATATTTCTTTTTCTTCTGAACCCATTTACGCTTATGTTTTGTATTTTTGTTAGTGATTTTAAAAATACACTATTCTATGCAATTATCTAAAAAAGATGTTTTGGAACAAGCCAATAAAGCCTTTAAAAACACTTTAATGGAAACCTTAAATATTGAAGCTATAGATTATGGCGACGATTTTTTAGTAGCGAGGATGCCTGTAACTCCGAGAGTACATCAGCCAGATGGTATTTTGCATGGTGGCGCTACAGTTGCTTTAGCGGAAAGTGTGGGTAGTTTTGCATCGCATGTTTTTATGGATACCGATAAATTTTTTATTCGAGGTATTGAAATTACTGCGAATCATTTAAAGAGTGTAAAAGAAGGCTTTGTGTATGCTAAGGCAACATTTGTGCATAAAGGAAGAACGACTCAGTTATTAGATATTCGTGTTACCGATGAGGCAGAAAATTTAATTTCTATTTGTAGGTTGTCTACCATTTCTTTACCTAAAAAATAAGCATGACTTCAAACGACTTTTTTGAGCGTATTGAAGCGCATTTTAATGATGAACTTCCTTTTATAGTTTATAGAAAACCACATCAACAAAGCCTAAGTGCACGACTACAAAGTAATGCTGAATTAAATTTCACAGTAGACTTTACCGAAAAAGGGTTTGTGTTTTCTCCGTTTGATGCTATTGAAAAAACGGTTTTAATTCCTGATGCCATTTCTGAAATTATTGGTGTATCTCATGTGAATATTGAGAGTGATACTAAGCCTGTAGAAGAACATGTGATTATCAATTCAGCTTCTATAGATTCCAAAAGGGCACATATAAACCGGGTAAAACAAGGTGTTGAAGCTATTAATACTTCAGACATAAAAAAAGTGGTGTTGTCTAGACAGGAAACTGTAAACCTTTCTGAAACTAATCCTATTTCTATTTTTAAAAGACTTTTGGAGCGTTATAAATCGGCATTTGTATATTGTTGGTATCATCCTAAAGTTGGCTTATGGTTGGGCGCCACGCCAGAAACCTTAATAAAAATTGAAGGCAATCGGTTTTCAATCATGGCATTGGCAGGCACGCAAGATTATAAAGGTAGTTTAGATGTGGTTTGGCAAAACAAAGAAAAACAAGAACAACAGCTCGTTACTGATTTTATAGTTGACAACTTAAAACCATCGGTGGATAGCTTTAAGGTTTCAGATGTTGCAACGGTAAAGGCTGGTAATTTGGTGCATTTAAAAACCATGATTTCTGCTCAGTTAAAACCAGATACGCCATTAAAACAAGTTGTTAAAGTGTTGCATCCAACACCTGCGGTTTGTGGATTACCAAAGGAATCTGCAAAACAATTCATTTTAGAACACGAAGATTATAATCGCGAATTCTATACAGGATTTTTAGGCGAGTTAAATTGTGAAACTACTATTGCACCGCGTTCTGGAAGACGCAACATTGAAAACAGAGCTTATGCTGTAAGTAGAACTAGCACACAATTGTATGTGAATTTACGATGCATGCAACTTAAAAACCAGCAAGCAATTATCTACGTTGGTGGCGGTATTACTGAAGGCTCCAACGCTGAAAGTGAGTGGGAAGAAACGGTGTCAAAATCGTTAGTTATTAAATCTATTTTATAGTAACTCGTTTTATTAAGCTATTTTGTATTTTTGTTTCACAAAATTGTTAAATGATTTACCCAAAAATTTTGCTCGCTCAAACTGTTATTCAACTCTGTAAAGCGAAAAACATACAACATATTGTTATTTCTCCTGGTAGCAGAAATGCACCTTTAACCATAGGTTTTACCAATGATGCCTTTTTTAAATGTTACAGTATTGTCGATGAGCGTTGTGCCGCATTTTTTGCTTTAGGAATTGCACAGCGATTAAAAGAACCAACTGCTGTGGTGTGTACTTCGGGGAGTGCTTTACTAAACTATTACCCAGCAGTGGCAGAGGCTTTTTATAGCGATATTCCTTTAGTAGTTATATCGGCAGACCGACCCAAACACTTAATTGGAATAGGAGATGGGCAAACCATAAACCAGAAAAATGTTTTTGAAAATCATATTTTATATGCGGCTAATTTAAAGCTGGATTTAAAAGACGAAAAAAATGTTCCTGAGCATGAAGAGTTGCCGATTTTTAAAAATTTAGAAAATAAATTTGAGCGTTTATTGGGTTTGCAAAAAGACATACAAACGCACAATGAAACAGAAATAAATGCAGCCATTAATTTGGCTAGAATTAAAAATGGACCGGTGCATATTAATGTGCCTTTTGATGAACCGCTATATGAAACTGTTGACACATTAACCGTATCTCCAGAAATTATTGATGTTACTATAAAACAAGAAGCCATTCAAGATTATGTGTTGCAGTCCTGTTTAGAAGATTGGAATACGGCCTCCAAAAAGATGATATTGGTTGGTATGAATAACCCTAACCAAATAGAAAATAAGTGGTTGGATGAATTGGCTAAAGATGATAGTGTTATTGTACTTACTGAAACGACATCTAATTTGCATGATCCAAGTTTTTTTAAGAGTATTGATCAACTGATAGCACCACTATCAGAAGAAGAAAAACAGCAATTAAGTCCCGATATTCTTGTGACTTTCGGCAGTTTAATTGTCTCAAAAAAGATTAAGCAATTATTACGAAAATTCCGGCCCGAACACCACTGGCATATTGATAATAAAACGGCTAACGATACGTTTTTCTGTTTAGACACTCATTTTAAAAAATCGCCTAACGCATTTTTTGAGGCTTTTTTACCAAGAGTGACACATTACGTAACGAGTGATTATAAAGACACTTGGGAAGCCGTTAAACAACATCGTCTTAAAAAACATAAAGCGTATTTGGAGACTATTCCATTTTCAGACTTTTCGGTGTTTAACACTGTTTTAAAATCGATTCCAGACCATTATATTTTACAATCTGGAAACAGTTCTGCAATACGATATACACAACTGTTCAAAATAAATAAAACCATTGAGGTGTTTTGTAATAGAGGAACGAGTGGTATTGATGGAAGTACATCTACTGCTATAGGTTGTGCTGTAGCTAATGAAAAACCAACGCTATTTATAACGGGAGATTTAAGCTTTTTATACGATAGTAATGCGCTTTGGAATAATTACATTCCTAAAAACTTCAGAATTGTAATTGTGAATAATCAAGGTGGTGGTATTTTCAGGATTTTACCTGGACATAAAAACACCGAGAATTTTGATACATATTTTGAAACGAATCATCATTTAACAGCAGAACATTTGTGTAAGATGTATGGTATTAATTATGAATCGGTTTCAGATGAAAATACATTAAAATCATCATTAGAAACATTTTACTCAGAAGAAGATCGGCCTAAATTATTAGAGATTTTTACACCAAAGCAAATTAATGACGAAGTGCTGTTGAATTACTTTGATTTTATTAGATAAATAAGTGACTTTTAAGTAATAATTGTGTCAAAAAATTAGTTATCTTTAAGAGAGCTATTATTTCAACTATTTTATTAACACATTAAACGAAATCATTATGAGTAAAAGAGATGAGCTTATTGCAAAATATGCTACCGATTTAAAAGACAAATGCGGCGTTAACGCAGACATGGATTTATTAACTAAAGTTACTATTGGTTGTGGACCATCTATTTATAATAAGGATGCTGCAACTGTTTCAGGATCAGATGACAAAGAGCTAGCAACTGTAAAAAACAATTTTCTAATTAAAAAATTAGGATTAAGTGATGGCCCTAAATTAGATGCAGGAATTGCTTCTGTTATGGAGACATATGGTAAATCTAACCGTAATAAATATAGAGCAGTAGTTTACTATATGCTTACTAAACATTTTGGTAAAGAGTCTATTTATTAGAACTCAGATTACATAAAGTAAAAAGCGCTACTTCATTGTAGCGCTTTTTTTTTAATTTTTAAATTCGGAAAAAAAATTAAGATAGTGGTAATGCTACGTGGCTTCGATTGCCTGCGCAAGGGACAGAACGGTATGTTTGAGCTCGCCGACGCAGGAGGCAGCAAGTAGTGATAGCCCGACCCGATAGGGATGCGCCCAAAATAAAAATTATAAATAAGTATTAAGTTGAATGGTTGTAAAGGTAGTGTACGATTGAAAAATTGTTACCTTTGCACCATGATAAAATTAGGGGAAATAAATACGCTAGAAATACTTCGTGAAACGGACCACGGTGCTTATTTGATTGATGATGAAGATAACCAGGTGTTATTGCCAAACCGTTATGTGCCAGAGTCTTTTAAAATTTGGGATAAGCTTGAGGTTTTTGTGTATTTGGATAATGAACAGCGCCCTGTTGCAACAACGGATATGCCATATATTAAGCGTGGTGAATTTGCGTTATTGCGTTGCAACCAAACAACGGATTTTGGTGCTTTTTTAGATTGGGGTTTAGTAAAAGAATTGTTTTGCCCATTTAGTGAGCAAGCTTTTAAAATGAAAGCTGGTGGTTGGTATTTGGTGCATTGTTATTTGGATGAGAAAACCGATAGGTTAGTAGCTTCAAGTAAAACGAACCGTTTTTTGGATAATACAGAATTAACCGTTAATGAATTTGATGAAGTTGATTTGATCGTGTCTCACCCGTCTGATATTGGTATGAATGTGATTGTGAACAAAACACACATGGGGCTAATTTATAAAGACAGTATTTTTAAAGATTTAAGTATTGGTGATAAACTAAAAGGGATTGTTAAAAAAGTGCGACCTGGTAATAAACTAGATATTGCCTTAGGACAAATTGGTTTTAGAAATATAGAACCAAATGCAGAACAGATTATGCAAGAGTTACAAGATAATGATGGGTTTATAAACCTTACGGATAAATCGAGCCCCGAAGCTATTAAAAACGCTTTGCAAATGAGCAAGAAAAACTTTAAGAAAGCTGTTGGAACTTTGTATAGACAGCGTTTAATAGAAATTAAGCCTGATGGTATTTATCTAGCTCAAGGAGAATAGACTTCATGATACATCAAGACACCATTGTAGCTTTAGCAACACCATCTGGTGCAGGTGCCATTGCCGTGATTAGACTATCAGGAAAGGATGCCATACTTTTAGCAGATTCGTGTTTTAAATCGGTTAAATCTAATAAATCACTAAGCAAACAAAAAACACATACCATACATTTAGGGCATATTATTGATGGAGAAAGAACTATAGACGAGGTTTTAGTATCTGTTTTTAAAAATCCTAATTCGTATACTGGGGAGGATGTTGTTGAAGTGTCCTGTCATGGCTCCAATTATATTCAACAAGAAATTATTCAATTATTCCTAAGGAAAGGTTGTAGAATGGCTACTGCTGGAGAATTTACACTTCGTGCTTTTTTAAATGCGAAGTTAGATTTATCTCAAGCCGAAGCTGTGGCCGATTTAATTTCTAGTGATAATGAAGCTTCTCATCAAATTGCGATGCAACAAATGCGCGGTGGATTTTCTTCTGAAATCGCTAAACTTCGTGAGGAACTTTTAAATTTTGCATCTTTAATAGAGTTAGAATTAGACTTTGCTGAAGAAGATGTTGAGTTTGCAGATAGATCTCAATTTAAAGACTTGGTGGAACGTATTCGTTTTGTTTTAAAACGATTGATTGATTCGTTCGCTGTTGGTAATGTGATTAAAAATGGTATTCCTGTGGCGATTGTAGGAGAACCTAATGTTGGGAAATCCACGCTTTTAAATGCCCTCTTAAATGAAGAGCGGGCCATTGTTTCAGAAATTGCCGGAACTACTAGAGATACCATAGAAGATGAAATTTCGATAGGAGGGATAGGTTTTAGGTTTATTGATACCGCAGGTATTCGAGAAACTAAAGATGTGGTTGAAAGTATTGGTATTAAGAGAACTTTTGAAAAAATAGATCAAGCTCAAGTTGTTATTTATTTGTTTGATGCCTCCGATTTTAAATCCTCAAGTTCAACATTTAAGGTTGAAATAGAAAAAATAAAAAATAAGTATCCGCAAAAACCGCTTCTAATCATAGCCAATAAAATTGATAAACTTTCTGAAGAAGATAAATCAAAATTAGATGTCACCTTGAGCGCAGTAGAAAGGTCTCACTTTATTTCATTATCTGCAAAACATAAAATTGGCGTTGATACGCTGCAAGAAAAACTTCTCAGTTTTGTGAATACTGGCGCATTGAGAAATAACGATACTATTGTTACCAATTCTCGTCATTACGATTCGTTATTAAAAGCTTTTGAAGAAATTGATAAAGTTAAGCAAGGATTAGAGTCTGGTTTATCAGGCGATTTATTAGCTATAGATATTAGACAAGCCTTGTTCCACTTTGGAGAAATTACTGGAGAAATAACCAATGATGATTTATTGGGTAATATTTTTGCTAATTTCTGTATTGGAAAGTAATTATCTTTCTTTTTATTTTTGAGGTTGGAATTCATGACAGGTTATCCGAAACACGAGTAATAAACGATAACCCTAATAACGTAATTGAAGATGATATTAAATTTTAGTGAATTTATTAGTAATTAATATTTTTTTAAGAATAATAAAATCTTCGGTTATTTTACAAGATTTAAAGTTTTAGCGTATAGCATAGTCAACTTTTCTGGAGCTTATTTATCTAGTTTGTGTAATATAATTCAAAACTAAAACCATTAATTATAAAAGTTATATTTAATAATTTAATTAATGAAGGATAAACAAGGGGACATCCATAAATAACCTATTTTATTGCTTTTCTACCGGAACATAACCATGCACCCCCAATAAATAGATATAGCTTTAACTTCACCTTAAAGCTCTATTTAGGGCATCATTAAAAAAATTATATTTTTAATTTAATAGTATTGAAACTTTGAAGAAAACTTATCAAGACTAAGTCCACATTAAAACCTTTGCCAAAGCAATTAGTTATAGCTATTGTTGTGTGCAGTTTATCTTTCGAGGGTTCCTGTTCCATTACAAATACTATCATATTCTATGCATCCCGAGCTTTTTAACTATTTACCAATTTACAAGACGCCTCAATTATCGGGGAGTTTTTTTGTTTAGTCAGTAGTGAAATACGCAGAATACTTATCTAATTCGCATTAAAATCCGAATCCTCCGCAATATTCTTATCTGTTTTTTGTAAGGATTTTAATAGTTTTTGGAAGGTTTTTTTTTTTTAGGTAAGTTAAAATTATTTCCGTTATTATAAATTTGTTGCCCTTTCAAAAAAAATGTATTGTTAATTTCACTAATTTTATAATTAAAGGTGTAGATTTATACGAAATTTTGTTAATCTCGTTTCACATACAAATATATACACGAAGTGAAAATTTTCATGGTTAAATTTACTTTTAACAGATATTTAAATAATTATTTTATTTGTATATCTCTTTTTCTTTTTTTTCTAAAATCTTTCACTTGTTTCTCTCAGGACTACGGGCTGACTTTTAACGGGCAAAGTTCTTCTCTGGATGAAAGAACAGGTCTTAATTTAACACCAAACAAGTTTTTATCATTTGATGATGAATTTGATATTTCGTTTGATATCAAAATCAATATGATTCAAAAAAAAGCTTTATTTGGTTATGTTTTAAGAATTATAAATGAGAATGACCAAAATATTGATTTATTAGTTTCTACTAGTTCTGAACCAAAGGGGCTTGTTAAAAGATTAAATATTGTAGTTGGTAATTCTGAGACTGTTGTTCCTATTAATTATTTGAAATTTAATAAAGAGAACTGGGTGAAACTAGGGCTTAAGTTTTCTTTAGCTGATAATAGGTTATTATTTTCTGTTCAAGACTCTATAGTACTTAAAAGTGATATTGCTTTTAAAAAGGGAGATTCATTTAAGTTTATGTTTGGGGCCAATAATTATGAGCAGTTTGCTACTACAGACGTCCCAGATATGAGCATTAGAGATGTAAAGTTATTAATAAATGAAAAATTAGAGCATCATTACCCTTTAAATGAAGTTGACGGTGATTTAGCTATAGATAAAATAAAAAAAAGTAGAGCAACTGTTGCGCATTCTAATTGGGTAATGCACAGGCATCAAGAGTGGCAAAATGTTTTAAAAGATGAGGTTGGAGGTGTTCAATTAGTAACAGCTGACACTATTAGTGATGTTCTTTACTTACTCAGAAATAAAGAGCTAATGGTCTATGAGGTAGGCACTAATGAACAAAAAATAATTAAATACAAAAACCCATCATTTATTTTAACTCGGGATCACAGAGCTGTTTACGACTATAACGACAAAAAAGTATATTGCTACTTAATCGATAAAGATTTTGTTTCTAAGTTAAATGTTGAAACTGGACTTTGGGAAAGTACATCAGCTTATGAAAGACCTGGTAATATGCAAAGATATCAGCATCATAATAGTATTTACAGTCAGTTGGATAATTCTATTTACACCTTTGGAGGTTATGGGCAATATTCATACAATAAAGAAGTTAAGCGTGTTAATTTAAAAGAAGGCATTTCAGATGTTATATCAACAAACGATTCATTATTTCATCCTAGATATCTAGCAGGAATCGGGTCACTTAATGACACTATATATCTGTTGGGAGGATATGGGAGTACTTCGGGCAATCAATTAGTAAACCCAAAAAATTATTTTGATTTATTAGGGTATTCTGTTCAGGATAAAAAATTTATTAAGAAATTTGAAATACCTCAAATTTTGGATGATATGATTGTTGGTAACAATATGTGGATTGATTCGAAAAACAGAGATTTTTATGCCTTAATTTCGGATAAAACAAAATATGATGGCGTTTTACAATTGTTGAGAGGAAATTTAGATAAACCTAAGGCGGAATTAGTAGGAAGCAAAATACCTTTTAAATATCTAGACGTGAAGTCTTTTGCAACATTGTTTTATATGTCAAAACAAAAGAAGCTTTTGTCTTATACATCTTTTGTTGAAGATTCTGGTAATACTGAATTTAAAATCCATACAATTGAATATCCTCCACTGGTATATAAATCGACAACTATCGAACCTGAACTAGAGGATGCTAAATACACTTATTTTATTATAGCCTTTCTTATCTTGATGGGCTTAGGGTTTATTTGGTATTTTTATTCAAAGAAGAATTTATTAAATAAAAACAACAAAAAAGATATAGTTAAAATAGATAACTCCAATAATGATGAAAATATAATTGATTACAAACCGAGTATAAAAATACTGGATTATCAAATAATTTTTTTCGGAGGATTTCAAGTAATAAACAAAGAACAAAAAGATATAACTAGTAAATTCTCGCCATTACTTAAGGAGTTATTTTTATTAGTTTGGTTGTATACATTTAAAAATAATAAGGGAATTTCATCTGAGAAATTAGTTGAATTTTTATGGTATGATAAATCTCCAAAACATGCCCGAAACAATAGATCGGTAAATACTACTAAATTAAGAGTTCTTTTAAAAGAGCTGGGAGATCTTGAGTTAACCAAGGAAACCGGATATTGGAAAATTACTTTTGACTATAAGAAATTGAAAAGTGATTATTTCGATTTAATAAGAATTACAGAAGAGGTAAAAAATATATCAAAAGAAAGGATAGATCTTCTAGTTAAAATCACTGAAAAAGGACCTTTTTTACACAATTTGAATTATGAGTGGCTTGACTATTTTAAAGCAGATGTCTCAGATAGAATAATAAATACGCTAACTAATTATATGCATAACGAGGACATAGAAAAAGATCCTGATTTTATGATTCATTTATGTGATTGTATATTTAATTTCGACTCAATAAGCGAAGATGCCATGATATATAAGTGTAAAGCACAATCTGCAATGGGTAAACATAGTTTAGCCGAAGGCACTTTTAAAAAGTTTGAAAAGGAATATAAATTATTATATGCTCAAGATTATGAATACTCTTTTCAGGACATCTTAAATCAAAGTAATTAGCTATTGACAAAACAAATATGCTTCTTCACAAAATATAGAAAATAATTACGTTTCGCTTTCATTTCTATTAAATTAAGGTTTCATTAATCTATTATTAATTAATGGGTTTACTATTGTATATAGTATAACAAACTTAATTACATATAGTTATGAGGCTTATAAACATCTCACTTTTTTTATTGTTTTTTTTTATTTCTAATTCTTATTCGCAATCAAAACATGGTGCGTCAGGAAATTACCCAACATATAAAGGATTGGTTATGGCTGGATATCAAGGCTGGTTTCGAGCGCCAGATGATGGGTCTAAAAAAGGTTGGGGGCATTATGGAAAAGGTAATAAGTTCGATTTTGAAAACAATACCATAGACTTCTGGCCAGAAGTTTCAGAATATAAAAAAACCTATAAAACCGTTTTTAAATATGATGATGGAACAAATGCTAAAGTATTTAGCTCTGTAGATAAAAGCACAACAGACCTTCATTTTAAATGGATGAAAGACTATGGAGTAGATGGCGTTTTTATGCAACGTTTTTTTGGAGTTACAAGAAATCATAAAAACACCAACAAACCACAAGATATTATATTAAGAAATGCGTTACGTGCAGCTAAAGTAAATAATAGAGCTATAGCAGTAATGTATGATTTATCGGGCTTAAAAGCTAATGGTGAAGATTGCTCTTCAATCATAGAAGATTGGAAAATGTTGGTAGATAAATTAAAAGTAACCAACCAAGGAGAACATCAAAATTACTTATATCATAAAGGTAAACCCTTAGTGGCCATTTGGGGAGTTGGTTTTCCAGACAGACCGTATGATACTAGAAAGATAGGAATTAATCGTCTAATAGATTTCTTAAAAAACGATCCTGTTTATGGGGGTTGCTCAATTATGTTAGGTGTACCAACTTATTTTAGAGATTTAGATAAAGATTGCTTACCAGACCCTTATTTACACACAATTATAGAATCTGTAGATATTGTTTTACCCTGGATGGTGCAACGTTTTACACCTTTAGTTCATAAAGTTGGTGATCATTTAAGAGATCATATCATTGCAGATATTAAATGGACCAAAGAGAGAAACCTAGATTATGTACCCGTAATTACACCTGGTTTTAGTTGGCGAAATCTTTCTTTAAGCAATCCCAATTTGGCAAGATACACCGCTTATGGAGCTATACCGAGATTAGGGGGTAGGTTTTATTGGGATCAAATGGCTAACGCAATTTTAGCAGGTTCAGAAATGATTTATGTGGCTATGTTCGATGAAATTGATGAAGGCACAGCAATTATGAAAGTGTCTGATAATCCTCCAAATAGCGATAAAGCACACTTTGTAAATAATGATGGTGTGCCATCTGACCATTATTTGTGGTTAACAGGTTTGGGAGCAAAAATGTTACGAGGTGGAATGCCTTTAAAGCTAGAGCTACCAACAAGAAAAGTAAATAAACGAAAATAATTACGACAATATTAAAAACTGAAATTAATGCAGTAAAGTACAATTTTTTTTAATAATAACGCAATTAATTAACGATTAATTAATTAAATATTAATATGTGTTTCACTTATTTGTAAAATAATTAAATCCCTAATTAACTAAATTTTATATTCGATGAAAAAAAATACTTTTTTGACAATCTGTCTCTCTTTATTTTTAGTAGGTGGTTTGTTTTCTCAACAAACTACCGTTTATGTTTCTGCTTCAGGTGCAGGAACAGAGGATGGTACAACAATAACAAATGCATACCCTCAAACTAATTTTAATACAGCATTAGCAGATGTATCAGCAGGAGATAAACTTATAATCATAGGAACCGTTAAGACAATTGGAGCAAATTTAACATCTAAAAGCTATGCCTTTACTATTGAAGGACTCGATGCTAGCTCGACTTTAGCTAATGTAAACGGTGGTACTGGAAGACTCTTTACAATAAATGGCCCAACAGCGGCAGACGTAACTTTTAAAAATCTTACATTTTCAGGTTATAACACAACCCTTGCTGGTGGTGGTGTTTTTTATAACAACAATGCTGGTGCCACAGCTACCTTTGAGAACTGTACATTTACAGGGAATTCTGTAACAAATAATCAAGGTGGTGGTGCGATATTTTTTGCCAACGGAACTTTGAATATTATAGACTCTTCATTTGAAAATAATACTTCTTCAGACGAAGGAGGTGCTATTTTTGCCAACTCAGGTACAATTACAATCACAAATACACTTTTTAAGACGAATTCTGCGGCTTCAAAAGGAGGAGCTATCTATACAACTAACGGAGATTTTACCATCACAGGTTCTACTTTTTATGATAATGAAACAACTGGTGCAGGAGGCGGTAGTGCTTTCTATGTTGCAAGTTCTGGTAGTACAAATAGTATCACAAATTGTACATTTTTTGAAAATACAACTGCAAATGATAACCAAGATTACGGAACCATACGGACAGATAACGGTAATACGATTGTTACCAATAGTTTGTTTTACGATAATAAAACCCTTAATGATACAGGTGCACCATCTGATTGGGGTTCAGGTCCTAATGGAACACAAACATTTAATACCTCTATAGCACAATGGATTAGTACTAATGTAGATAATCAAGATGAAGGTACTGGTTCTATAACAGGAATTAAAAATGGTGGTGGTACTCCAGCAAATCTTACAAGTTCAAATTTATTTTTTGATGCTTCCGATGGTTTTGTAAAGTACACAGCTGCACCTTCAGGTGATGATTCGCCAATTGATTTTGGTTCAGATGGAAACGATGTAGGCGCATGGGATTATGTAGATAATCCTGCGGATACTACTGCGCCAGTCATTACTGTAATTGGAGATGATCCTGCTACGGTTGAACTAGGTGCTGCTTATACAGATGCTGGAGCTACTGCGAGTGATAATATTGATGGGGATATTACTAACACTATAATTACTGTAAATAATGTGAATACTAATATCGTTGCAAGTTACACAGTGACTTACAATGTTTCGGATGCTTCAGGCAATGCAGCTACAGAAGTTACAAGAACAGTTAATGTCGTAGATACTTTTGCTCCAAACACTTATTTCGTTAAAGTGGGAGGAAACAACAATGGCGGTTTGTCTGAAGAGAATGCCTTTACAACTGTAAACAATGCTGTTGTAGCTGCCTCAGATGGGGATACCATTACTATTGTAGGGGCTATCAATCAATCAGGTCAAGTTGGAATAGGAAAATCGATTTCTTTTGTTGGGCAATCTGATGCAACGATTACAGGTACTGGGGCTACAAATAGATTGTATAATATTTCTGAAGCTGGTAAAACAATATCTTTTACAGATGTTATTTTTAAAGATAATACAGGTGCTACAGCAAATGGTTCAGTTTTTAATACAACCCAGGGAGGAACTTTAGCATTTACAAATTGTGTTTTTAGTGGTAATTCATCAGTTAGTACTGGTGGTGGTGGTGCAATTTATGTAAATAATGCTTCAGCAGTACTAACTATAACAGGTTGTACTTTTTATAATAATTCTTCAGGTAATGCAACAAATAATGGTCAAGGAGGTGCTATAATGCTTTTTAATTCTTCAGCATCTTCTACTATAACAAACTCTACATTTTTTGATAATAAAATAACAAGATCAGATGGAAATTTTGGAGCTTCAGTTAGAGTAAATAATGGTGGTAAGGTTACTATTAGTAATTCTTTGTCATATAACAATAAAGCTGATTCAGGAGCGGGTGCTGGTTCTGGTTTTAACGCAAGTCCTGATGCAACATTAAACGTACTTAATTCAATTGTAGATTTCACTAATAATACTGACACTAGCACTGGTTCTAATCTTACAGCAGATCTTTCAAGCTCAAATTTATTTTTTGATGCTTCCGATGGTTTTGTAAAGTACACAGCTGCACCTTCAGGTGATGATTCGCCAATTGATTTTGGTTCAGATGGTGAAGATGTAGGCGCATGGGATTATGTTAGTACAGGTGTTGATGCCGATGGTGATGGTTTTAACTCGGATGTGGATTGTAATGATAATGATGCATCAGTAAACGCAATAGCAACTTGGTATATTGGAGTAGATACAGATAGTGATGGATTTATTGGTAGTGTAACAGATACACAATCATGTAGTTCTCCTGGTACTGGATATGCTTTAACCGCGCCTGCCATTACAGATTGTAATGATGATGATGCAGCAGTAAACGTAATAGCTACTTGGTATATTGGAGTAGATACAGATAGTGATGGATTTATTGGTAGTGTAACAGATACACAATCATGTAGTTCTCCTGGTACTGGATATGCTTTAACTGCGCCTGCCATTACCGATTGTAATGATGATGATGCAGCAGTAAACGTAATAGCTACTTGGTATATTGGAGTAGATACAGATAGTGATGGATTTATTGGTAGTGTAACAGATACACAATCATGTAGTTCTCCTGGTACTGGAT
>Ga0209715_1000023_pt1 | contig 194078 bp, 269 predicted proteins | sample COGITO_mtgs_1205_2_FD_184809 | JGI IMG/M metagenome (GOLD analysis project Ga0209715, IMG submission 184809) | Pelagic marine microbial communities from North Sea - COGITO_mtgs_120503 (SPAdes) (version 2) | ecosystem: Environmental > Aquatic > Marine > Epipelagic ... | reverse complement strand
CTCCAACACCGACACCTACTCCAACCGCTACAGCGACTCCTACAGCGACACCGACACCAACCGCTACAGCGACTCCTACAGCGACACCTACTCCAACCGCTACACCTACTCCAACACCGACACCTACTCCAACCGCTACACCTACTCCAACACCGACACCTACTCCAACACCTACCGCAACACCGACACCAGAAACATTAACCCCAACCATCACTCTGACTGAGGTTATTTTCACTCCCACTCCTGAGACAATAACTAATACGCCCAACACTGTTTTCACCCCTACTTTTGTAACTCCTACTCACGAGCCAACACATACAGTCGTTACCTTCACTAATACTCCCTGGACCCCGACCTATCCGACTCCAGAAACGATCACTCCGACTCCAACAATTGCTCCAACTTCAACCCCAGTAACCGATACTCCTTTCACTCTTTTTACTTCGTCCCCATTCACCCCAAGTCCGACTCCAGAAACTGAAACTCCAGAAACTGAAACCCCTGAAACTGAAACTCCTTTCACCGAACCAGTTGACACACCTTTCACCCCAAAGCCCCCTAAGATCCCAAGGCTTTGCCTCACGAAAGATACTCTAATAACTCTTGCGGATTCTTCTCAAAAGACGATAGATAAAATTAAATCTGGAGATAGCATAAAATGCTTCAGTAAAGATTCTGTATTAAAAGAAGACTTCTCTAAAACCGAAACTACTTTGGTTAAATCGGTTAAAAAATCAAAAAGCAAAAGTGTTTTTGAAATAACATTTCAAGGAGGAGTTAAGGTAAAATCAACAGAGGATCATCCGTTTTATGTACTGAATAAAGGTTGGAGCTCAATAAGCCCATCTAAATCGAAATCTAAATATAGAGATCAAGGGGATTTGCATTCTTTCTCCAAACTGGAAGTCAATGATTTTTGCGTATTTAAAGAGGGTGATGGAGAATGGGAGGAGTTTGCAATCATTTCTATTGAAAGGTTAGATAAGAGAGAGAGGTCTATTTTCACTTTAGAGCTTTCTTCAAAAAATAATTTCCTTGCAAACAATATTTTAGTTCATAATAAAACATGGTATTGGTGGTGGGCGATGGGCGGGGGAGGATGGAGACAAGCTCAAGCTACAGATGGAAGAAACCCCGTAATAGCTCAGTGTGGAAAAAATTGCATACCAATAATACCAGATAACGGCTATTGCGAAGGAAGGGTTTTTACTCAATTATTTAATCCAGTAGAGGACGAAGTTTTGGGTTGCGGACCTCAGGAAACGGGAAGGCAGTTTACTGTCAAATCTTGCCTCTATCGAGGGAGATGCGTAAAGCACCCTTACCTCGGCAGCAAATCTGGATGCGGAACTTTCGGCTCAAAGAATCCCGATCCAGTGATTGTTAATGGGGTAGCGAACACAGATTGTGTGCAATTATTTAGAGCAGGAATTGGTGTTAATTTTGAGGATGTTCCAAGAATCAAAGGGCTAAGAAGCAACTTGAGAACAGCGGGTAATTTAAATATGTGCCCTATGCCAATAGATTGCGGATTTAGAGGGGATCCAAGAGATAACCCTACCGTTATTGGGCCAAACCCTCCCAAATACATTAATGGAAGGCGAGTACGTACATACATAGCTGCTTGTGAAGTTGCCGCCCGCAATGGAATGAACATAACATCTCTATCTACTTCAGTGTGGGACGGAGGCAAGCGCTTTAGCGCTAGGCTCAACAAATGGGTAAAGGTGAAAATTCAAGCTAGAGATTGCTTTAGTAAATATTGCTCCGAAGAGATGCCTGATCATTACTGCAAGGATGATATATATGGACCTAATGAAAACGGAAGGGGGGCGCCTGGTACCCCTGATTCATGTTGGGTAAAAATACCTAACCCACAGACTAAAGAGTTAAACTTTAGCCCTAAAGGGGGCAATCCTGCATTTAAAGTTGCGGGAGAATGGGTAACAACAAGAGGCTGGAGGTCTAAAGATCCATCTCCAAGATGCCCACTTTTAGAATCTACATGTGGAATAGAAGTTATATATCGACTCCAAACAGAAAATGGAGTTATAATAAGGCTGGATAAGGCGCCCAGAGGAGGAACTTTAGTCGGAGGACAAGTCGGATGCTGGAAGACGACAATTACTTATATTTGCGGCCCTAATCCTTCTGTCGAAATCGGGCCTTTTGAAAACCTAAAAGTCGCCGCCCTTTTAAATTTTCCAAATGGAGCTCCAGCTCACATGCGTCAAAAAGTAAGGCCTCATCCTTTTCTCCAAACAATAATAAAAGACGTCAACCCACCTCCCAACGCAATATTTCGACCAGCAAAACACCCAACTAATGTTGTTAGGGTGGATAAAAACTTCAAAGGGACTCTTGATGTCCCTCATCCAAGAGATGAACTTTATTTCCTAGGCATGGGTGATGCTCCTTGCATTTACTCAGGAGTAATGAAAAAACAAGCGGGAGGAAAATTTATGGGGCTAAAGAGCAGGGAAATTACCGTACCCAGTTTGTGGAACAATCAATTGTGCCCCCAAGGAGCAGTTGTAGCTCTAAGTCCATCCTCTCAAAACCAAAGCAATGCCTCTAGCTCCAGTCTGTTCGCAAGAGATAATAATTTATTTCACGCCCTAGGGGAAGAGGAAGAAAGATGCCTGGGGGGTGAGACTATACACGTAAAAGTTCCTTCCTCTCAGGATGCTAGCGACTTACCTGCTATAATAGATTATGACGGACAATGCTATCTAAACGAGGGAAGCAAGAAAGTCAACAATTTTGGAGTTCAATTCAAAAAAGACAATTTTCAGTTCAAGAATAAAAAAGCATATAATAATTCAGTGCTTATAGAGCTTAGTCCAGATCAAGTTATTCCAGTTACAGACATAAATGAGTGCTGCAACCCTCCTACTCCTACAATATACCCAAGCTCCGATGAATCTCAGGCCTCTTTCGAAAGCTCGGCGAAGCCTGTTAATTTAGAATTACTAGATATACCTATCCCGACACCCACGATTTCAGAATAAATTTGAATTGATTTCTTTTTTAAGTATGATAGATAAGTGAAGCATCTTTGTGTCGTAATAGCATTTAAAAATTCCTGCGAGTATAGATTAAGAAACTTATCGTTCTTAAAGGACTGTCTCTCGGGGCAATCTCTTGATGTTATAATTTGCGAAGAAACTGAAGACAATGTTGTTTCTGAATTTCAACAAGAAAACATCAGAACAATTCAAGTTCCAGCAAAAAAAGATTTTAATAAATCGAGATTATACAATATAGCATGCGAAGATATTGACTGTGATTATATATTATTTTTAGATGCTGATGTTTTTTTAAATTTCGACGAAATCTTAGAGGCTTTAAAATCCTATAAAGGAGAGTTGGCAAAACCTTTCGACACAACATTTTTATTGAATTCGAATTTAACAGAAAAATTTTTAAAATTGGAATTGGAGCCTGAAGATTTAGCCGATAGTAATCGCTGCTCTTTTTGGGGAAAGCATGCGATATTAATATCCAAACGCCTTCTTGAAGAAAAAGGGGGGTTTGATGAGTCTTTCGAGGGATGGGGATGGGAAGATCTCGATTTCGTAAATAATCAATTGCGAGGTCACGAACCTGATGTATTTAATTTTACGGCACTTCACTTATATCATTCTCCAGCAAAAAAACACTTAGAAAGAAAAAATTATTTTCTATACAAAAACAAACTAAACAACGGGCTTAAAAAAATAAGTTTTTGTACAGGGGTGAAGAATAGGCTCAGTCAATTAAAGAAAACATTATTCGAAAACTTAGAATCAAACCTAGAGAACTCTAAAGATATAGAATTCATATTAGTCGATTTCGATTCTAATGATGGTTGCTCGGAATGGGTCATTGAAAATTGCCAGAATTACTTATCTTCAGGTTTTTTAAAATTTTTTAAAATTACTAACTTCCCATATTGGCATGCTTCTATATGCAAGAATACTTGCCATCTTCTTGGAGAAGGCGAGGTTTTAGTTAATTTGGACTGTGATAATTTCACAGGAATTAGAGGTGGCGATAAATTAATTAATATATTTAAAGATCAAAATATAAAATTAATTCATCAATGGTGCAGAAGAGAGTGGTTTAGCGGAAACTATGGGAGAGTAGGTGTTAGGAGAGAATTTTTCTATGAACTAGGCGGCTACAATGAGTCTTTATACAACATGGCTTATCAAGACACAGACTTGTTAGAAAGATCCAAATTAATTTTCCCAGAGGGGGTTTTTAATTTCCCTCACTCAGATTACAATGAAGCTATAAAAAATAAAAAAGAAGAATCTATAAAGAATATCCCTCAAGAGCTTAAAGACAGAGGTTTTGACTGGCTTCATAATCAAAACAAGTCCATCTCAGAACAAGACATTTTAAAACATAAATCAATAGCTAACAATGGTCAAAACTTGCATCTGTATGAAAAGATTTTAGCTTACGACCCCACTAGCTCTAAATTCGTAAGACTTTGTTCTTGACTTTCTTGAAAAAAAATGAGATAATAAGCGAATTGAAACCTACAGAAAGAAAAAAAATAATAGAAAGATTACTTATTGTTCCAAAGCTTAACAAAAGAGCTTTTTGGGCAAAAGAAACTAAATTCTTAATGGAGCTTATTGAAAAATTTCCAGATTTAAACTTTTGGAATAAGATAAAATTACCTAAAAAGTATGATAGCCTATTAGCCTTAAGGGGAGACTGGGGAAAAACCTTCCTAAAAAATAAATATTTAGACTTTAACTATATAATACCAGAGAAGGAAGAGATAAAGTTGGGAGATAAAGTGGGAGAAGATAAAATTATAAACAAGAAACCTAAAACAATAAGAGACTTTTTAAAAGATGAGTGATACATTACAAAAAATAACGAGCTTCCTAGAAGACAAAAAAAATAAAGATTTCCATTATAATAATTACGAAGAGGAGGAGTATAAAATTTCTTCAGGGAGTATAAATTTAGATTTAGCCTTGGATGGAGGTCTACCTTCTGGAGCTCATAGATTCACAGGGATAAATGAGGGCGGAAAAACTAGCTGCGCCTTAGCGTTTGCTAGAAACTTCCAAAAACATTTCAAGAAAAGGGGTATGGTTATCTATGTAAGAGCTGAAGGTAGATTGTCTCCAGAAATATTAAAAAGAAGCGGGATAAATACTGACCCAGAGTCGTTTTTTAGATTTGATTGCAATGTGTTTGAAAAAGTTTTTGAATTAATTCGAATGCTGGTTTCTGAAAATAGCGAGGGTAAGAAATATTTTTTTGTAATAGATAGCGTTGACGCTCTATGCAGATTAAACGATGTAAACAAGCCGTTCGAGGAAAGCGAACAGGTAGCAGGCGGAGCTCTAGTAACTTCAGTATTTTTAAAAAAGATGGTTCTGCCTATTACAAAAATGGGACACACGATGATATTAACTTCTCAAGTAAGAGTTGAAGTTTCCTCAAATCCATATGCATCCAGAGGTGGACCTAAAGCCAAGCAAGCGGGAGGTAATGCCGTAAAACATTACTCCAACTTTATCTTGGAGTTCCAAGAAAGGTATTCCACTGATGTCATATATCCTAATGCTAGCGCTTCCAGGATCGAAGATAAAGGCAATCCAATTGGCCACTTTTGTAAAATAGCTTTTAGAAAAAGTATTAATGAAAAAACAGGTGCTATAGTTAGATATCCAATTAGGTACGGCCAAACATTAGGAAACAGTGTTTGGGTGGAAAAAGAGATAATAGATATGATGAAACTTTGGGGCTATATAGATCAAAAAGGGGCGTGGATTTCTTTCGATAAAGAAATTGTAGACAAATGTAAAGATAAAAAAATCGATTGCCCAGAAAAAATCCAAGGAGAAGCTAAGCTTACAGAATTTATAGAAAAAAATGTGAAATTTAAAGATTTTATTTTATCATATATTAAATCGAATTTTTAAAATGAGTTCAAAGAAGATAGTTAAAAATAAAAGAGCCCCACAAAAACAAACAAAAGCTGGAAAAGTAAATAAAAGCGAGATCATTCTATCTAAGTGGGAGGGTAGATTTGGAAATCGTATGCATCAATATGCCTATGGAGCCAGCTACGCAAAGAAGAATAACTTACAATTAGTATTGCCGTCTGACTGGGAGGGCTCTAGCTTATTCAAAAATCAACCTCATATAGTTTCGAACGATGGCGACCTTAGGCTGTTTTTGAATCAAACAAGCAAGCAAACTCAAAATTTCCAACACAGAAGTGAGGCTATATCTTCATATTCAAAGAAGCATGGGAAGAACATAACCTATTTAAACCCCTCGGACAAAAAAGAGGTGTGGAATAAACGCAAAAATGTTTGGTATGATTCAATATGCTGTTATCATAAATGTATATTTGAAGGTCTATCTAAAAATTTCTTAAAGAACGAATTGTTTGAATTTAGCGATGAAATAAAATCTCTAGACATATACAAAAGATTAGAAGAAAGGCAGGGTAAATATGACATAGCTCATTTAAGAAGAGATGACATTTCTTCAATAAAATATGAGACTAATTATGGGTATTCTGTTATTTCAAAAAAATCTTACGAAGATGCATTTAAGAAGTATGGATATGATCCAGAATCAATAGAGTGGACTACAGATGACTGGACTGGAAACTGGGGAGTGGGTAAGCCAAGTGACAACGACTGGTTCTCAAGAAGGGGTTCTTGGCGTTACCCAGAAGGCTCAGAAGTGATTCCTGATGTGGTTTTTGATTGGCTGCCAGACTTCCTTAGGATTTACTTCGCTAGATCTGTGTTTAGAGCTAATTCCTCATTCAGTTGGTGGGCTTGTTTATTAGGGAATCAAAAAAACATTTACTCCCCGATTTTAACAGAAAGAAATATATATTCTGGGTCAAAAGGTTCAGGGCAAGAGACTAAATTTGAATTTATTAATAATAATAATCCTCATTGGTTGATCTTAAAAGGAGAAGAGTGTGATGAAATAATTATTCCTGACTAATGAATGATTATGTAAAATATATAGTAAAGTCGGTAAAAAAAGAAACTAAAAAAAAGATAATTAGTTTTTCTGTTTATGGCGAAGATTCAAAATATCTTCTTGGAGCTATAAAAAATGTAGATGTTGCCAAAAAATATTACCCAGATTGGATTTGTCGATTTTATTGCAGTCAAGACTTAAAAGACTTATCTTCTTTATGCGAAAAAGATTGTGAAATATTAGTTGTTGACTCAAAAATCCCCCCAATGTTCTGGAGGTTTTTAACAGCAGACGATCCCGATGTAGATGTTTTCATATCAAGAGATACTGATTCTTTAGTTAACCCAAGGGAAGCGAAAGCCGTAGAAGAGTGGCTGGGTTCTAGGTGCAAAATGCACACAATGCACGATGCTGATTTTAAGGGCGGTCATTTCTCAGCAGTGATGGGCGGGATGTGGGGGTTGAAACTACCAGTTGATTTTAATATGTCCGAATCTATAGATATATTTACTCGTAAGAAAAATTATAATTTCAGATACCATGATGATCAAATCTTTTTAAACAAGCATGTCCTATCTTTGTTTGAAGATTCCTGCATAGATCACCATAGTAATCCGAAAAACAGCAATTATTCTTATTCAGTACCTTTCCCTGAGCACGAAAAATTTAGTTTCGGATCCTTTGTTGGAGAGAGGATCTCTCCTTTCAAGATGGCTTTTGATTCAGAAAGTAATGATTTATCTAGTGATAGTTTATTTTTAATGCCTCACCTTGGCCCTAATGACTACTTAATAGCCAAAGGCCTCGTGGATAAATTATTAAACATAGGCAAAAAGATAGTAATGCCTTATAAATCTCACTCTCAAAAAATAGCTTTAAAACTTTTTTCTCAATTGAAAAATGTAAAATTAGAGCAGATAGAAAAAGACTCTGAGGCTTTTGTGATTTACAAAAACAAATACGAATCAACTCATAATTTTATTGGACTTGGTAACCATGGCCCTTTAACTGATAAAAAAAGTTTAAAAGAAAAATACTTTGATCAATGCTCACTACCTTTTCGAAACGAAAGAATTGAATCTTTTGAAAAAATAAAAGGCACAAAAAATACAGGCGACTTGCCAATGGTGTCGGTTATTGTTGGTACTTACAATAGATGGACTTTTTTGGAAAAAGCGGTGGAAAGCATAAAGTCTCAAGATTATCCCAATATTGAAATCATTGTGGTTAATGATGGATCAACCGATCAAGATTACAAGAGTAGGCTAAATGGAGTGATTTGGATAGATTTGCCTAAAAATTCTAAAGAAATTTGCGGATTCACCTGCAGGTCTCATGTATATAATTATGGCATTTCAATTGCGAAAGGAAGCTACATAGCTTTTTGTGATGACGACGACGCATGGTACCCCACAAAAATAAAGAAACAGATAAAATTAATGGATGCTACTAGAAGCGAGATGAGTTGCACAGAAGCTTTTATGGGCAAAGGGCTCTTTGATTTGTCGAAAAAATATAACTTATACCAAGGAGGAATATCCAAGAGAATGAAAAAAATATCAAACATCGAAGTGTCCTTTCCTGTTTTTTTCAATAAATCAAATATATTAGATCATAATTTTATAATAGGATCTTCTGTAGTATTATCCAAGAGTATTGTCGAAAAGATAGGTTTATTAAACGAGTCTATTTCTTTCAAGAAGGGTCAGGATAAAGAGTATTGGCTCAGAAGCCTCTCTATTACAGACTGTGCTTTCTTAAATGAGCCCTTGACATATTATGATTCTGGACATGGTAATGGGAGGCAATACTAATGAAGTTCAAAACCTTACATGGAGGAGAAAAGAGAGTCTCAAAGCTTAGGAATTACCTGATAGACTGGGAGAAGGAAAGTAAAAGTAAAGTTCAATTTAAAACAAAACAAACCTTGCATTCGCACTGGAAAAATAATGTCGTCTTCGAAGAGTTCCCAGTAGTAGGCACAAGGTTATCTATAGATTTTTATAATGCTACAAAAAAAATAGCAATTGAAGTCCAGGGGGCTCAGCACAGGAAGTATGTCCCCTTTTTTCATAATAAAAATAAGTCTAACTATATCGATCAGTTAAGAAGAGACAAGCAAAAACAAGACTTCTGCATTAAGAATGAAATAAAATATATAGAAATATACGATGGGGATGATATAAATAAAGATTTACTTTTGAAATTAGGTGTAATCTAGTTTAGTTAATTATGAACAAATCTCCTCTTGACCCAGACAATTTCTCTGACTTCCAAATACCAGAAACATTCCTAGATCAACTTTATGATTTCACAGGCGGAGAAGAGGGCAACTCAGGCTTCTTCCTTACTTACGTTGACAGCAAAGGAAACCCAATGGTTTATTGTAGGTCTAGCTCTCCTATAATTGATATGGGCTTAAGAAAAGCCATGGAGAGGTATTTGATGGAAATAGAAGAAGGGGAAGTTCCATTTGACTCTTCGGAGCAATAAACTTCTTGACATTTCTAGATTTTTCTGCTATCATGTTAATTCATGATATATAATTACGAATTAGAACAGCATTTGATAGCTGGGTTAATAAAAAACCCCAATTCATTTGTTGAAATATCTCCCTTCATCTCGGAAAGAGATTTTTTTGCAGAGTCTAGCTTGCTTAATAAATCTTTATTTTTTGTAATTAGAAGTTTCATTGAAAGTGGGGAGAATTTAGACGAGATATTAATTTCGGAAAAAATTAAGTCGCTAGGGATTAACTTTGAGGATGATGTCGATATTTTAGAGTATATACAATCTATTTGTCTCAGAAAAGTTTCTTATAATTCTGTAATGGATACAGCGAGAGAGCTTAAAAAATTAACCCTAAGAAGAGATTTGTCTAATGCGGGGTCTTCGATTCATAAAGCAATGAAGAGGGTCTCGAAAGAGAGTTATCAAGACATTATAGATTCTGCTGACAAAATTTACAATGAAATAATTAATTCTTATGAGTCAGAAGGGGGAGCTCCTATAAATATATATAACGATCTAGAAGAATTAATAGAAGAAAGGGGAAACAATCCTGTTGATAATTTTGGCCTAGAAGGGCCTCACAGAAGATTGCATCAAATATATGGATCGCTACTTAGGCCAGGAAACATAACCGTTATAGTAGCTAGATCAGGGGTAGGTAAAACTCAATTTTGTATGGATTTTTGCTCAAAGACATCAAGCTTAAATGATAATATCCCCGTCCTTCACTTCGACAACGGAGAAATGAGCAAAGAAGAGTTGCAAATGAGGCAATGCGCTGCAATATCGGGAGTACCGTTGAGTTTACTTGAGACAGGTAGATGGAGAAATGCAGGAGAAGAAGTTGTAAATAAAGTCAGGAATGCTTTTCCGAAGGTAAAAAACTTACAATTTTATTATTATAATTGTGGGGGGATGTCTGTAGATGAAATGGTTAATGTTCTTAGGAGGTTTTATTATTCTAAGGTCGGAAGAGGAAACCAAATGATTTTTAGTTTTGATTACATAAAAACAACGTTTGAATCTGGAAATAATAAGAATGAATGGCAAATAGTAGGAGAAATGGTGGATAAATTCAAGAAATTGATACAAAAAGAAATTATTTTTGAAAACTCTCCTGTTATATCAATGATTACTAGCGTTCAAATGAATAGGATCGGAACTAGCAGGAACAGGCAATCCGAAAACATAGTAGAAGACGAAACCGTGGTCTCTTTATCAGATAGAATTACTCAGTTTTGCTCTCACATGTTCCTACTAAGAAGGAAAGAGCCTTCCGAGGTTACAGAACATTTGAATTTCGGGAGTCATAAATTAGTATGCCTAAAAGCGAGGCATTTGGGACAAGACCCTCAAGGCGAAATCGAACCAGTTAGGTTAGCCGACGGATCATTAAGAAGAAATTTCTTAAATTTTGATTTTGAAAATTTCAATATGACCGAAAGGGGGGACTTAAGAGACTTAGTTGATCATTTAAGAATAGAGGGAATGAGCCCTAACCAAGATGGAGAGGATAGCCTACCGAGTTTATTCAATGAATAACGAAGAAATAAAAGAAACGTTATCTTCATTGGGTTATGTACTTTCAGATAGAGGGCCTTACTGGCAGACTAATGCGATTTACAGGAATGGAGATAATAAGACTGCATTGCAGATATATAAAGATTCTGGAGTCTGGAAAGATCATGTTCAACAGACTCCCTTTATGCCCCTAGATAAATTAATAAAAATCACGCTAGGAACTACTGACCAAAATTTAGTCAACACTTATATAAAGAAAAAAGATCCATTTTCTTTTGAATCAAGAGTAAATGTAGAACCTAAAATAAAAATGGAAAAAATTTACGAAGAAAAATATTTAAATAAATTGCTACCTCATTATAAATTTTATAATGACAGAGGGATTTCTGATTCTACTTTATCTAAATTCAAAGGAGGGATGGCCACTGAAGGCAAAATGAATGGAAGGTTTATATTTCCTATATTTAATATGAATCAAAAAATACATGGGTTTTCTGGAAGAGATTTATTTGAATCAAAAAACAGACCTAAATGGAAACACATTGGCCAAAAGTCAAAATGGATCTTTCCAAATCATTTATTTTCGTTTGAATCTTTCTCAAAAAACATTATATTAGTAGAAAGCATAGGAGATGTTTTAAAACTTTTCGAGTCAGGCCACACAAATGTTTTATGCACTTTCGGGTTAGATCTCCCTCCTTCTTTAATATCTCACATGATAGGCTTAAACCCTAATAAAATAATAATATCACTAAACGATGATTCCAATAGCAACTCAAACGCAGGCAAAAGGGCTTCTTGTAAAAATTTTATAAAAATTTTAAGTTTTTTTGATTATAAAAAGATATATATTCACCCTCCTACTAAAAATGATTTCGGAGATATGGATTTAGAAGAAATTAAAAAATGGCAAATAGACATGGAGATCATTGACAGGGAAAAGCACGACAACGAGATTATTAATTTTTCCAAAAAATTACATAAAGAGGGTTACATACCTAAATCTATGGGTAAAAATTTAAAAAATTTAATAAAAATTTATGAGTGAAGTAAGATTATCAGCAAGTAGAATAAAAACAGCCCAAAGTTGCAGTTGGAAATATTGGGCTAATTACAAACTTAAAGTCCCTCAAACAGGAAATGATGGATCAAAAAGAGGTTCGGTTTGTCATTTGATCTACGAATTACTAGGGGAAAAAAAGCATTCAGAAAATTATAATAAAATTATAAAATCAGGCTCGATAAATGGTGACGGGCCAGTTTCTAGATTGGTAAAGATACATGCTAAAAAATTGTCAATAGATGACGATGAGAACATGGAGTTAATGGACATGATGATCACAAAAGGTTTGTTTTATGATTTTTTCGGAGGAAGCAAAACTTCACCTACTGAAGCAATTTCTGAGCAAAAATTCGACATACATGTTAAAGAAGATGGTAAGGATTATAAAATATACGGATTCATAGATAAGCTTTTTCTTTATAGTCAAGAAAAGAGAGCTGTAATTAGAGATTTCAAAACAAGCAAACAAGTTTTTAAAGGAAAGGAAATAACAGACAATCTTCAAAATTTAATATATTGCCTTGCTGTTAAAAAAACATTCCCTGAGTATAAAGACATTGATGTGGAATTTATTTTCGTAAAATTCTCTTTAGATGAAGACCTTTTAGGCGTTCCAGGAAAAGGTGTTTTAAAAATGGAGAGGATATCTGAAGATGAGCTTGAGGGGTTTGAGTACCAATTAACATCAATCCAAGAATATCTAGAAAACTTCTCAGAAGAAGATGCCAAATCTAATTTAGCTGCTAAACAAAACTACCCTTCAGACAAAACTTTCGGAGGTCCGTTAATGTGTGGCAAACAAGGTTATAAAAAATCTAAAGGAGAATTTGTTTTAGATGGTCAGGGAAATAAAATAAAGAGCTACATATGCGAACATAGAAATCCACTTGAATATTATGTAATCTTAAATGATGAGGGTGAAATCGCAGCGTCTTCTTTTAAAAAAGAAGAATTGCAAAAGTCTCACCCCGATTCGGAAGTTGTATTAAAGAAATACGAAGGTTGCCCTCATTTTAGATCAGACGCATTCGAAATATAAGTGTAAATAAAATTTATGGCAATAGTAATAAAATCAAATGACTTAAAATTCATCAAGGGGCACTTAAATATGATAAAATCCGAAGACGATACATTTTTTAAAATACAAGGCTCTATACCAGTAGTATCAGAAGGCACTGTAAACCTCAAATTCAAAGAGAATTTTCTTGAGTCTCCCGCAGTTAAACTCAAGACACCTCAGTTCAAAGATCAAGAAATCAAAAGCTTGGAAGATATTATTTAGGCGAACATATATGAGTCCTAGCGACATAGTCAAATTAAAAGAGCTGATAGATTCTTTAAATTTAAATTTAAAGAAAATAGAAAAAAATGATATCGCCTATCACTTTATAGAACAGGCTGTAGACTCCTTGCAAAGAAAGATCGGAAGGGGAGAGAATCCATACAAGATGACATCTCATAGTAAAGAAAATTTGAGTTTAAATATTGATTTTTTGTTATAATCCTATATAATACTTTTGTTTTTGTTCTTTTGAAATTTTAGGGGGGTGTTCTGGATTCGACTGATGTTGGATTCTCGCATTGCAAGTCGGAGATGTGTCAGGCTCCGATATCAAGACACAAAGCTGTACATGGCGAAGGTTATGATAGCATTAAAGAGCTTCTTGAAGCTGCTCGTGAAGAGTACGATAATCTCGTACAATTCGAGCAAGCTGAAGAGCTTGAGATGGTAGCTTAAGGCTGCCCCCTCGTTTTTATTGACGCAGATATTTAAAATACGAGGACGACATCTGCAAAAACAGATAAAAGTTTATCCGTTTCGTAAACTGTACCACTGAATATTCGGGGGCCTCAAATTTGAGTGAATAATTGAAATGGTTAGTTAGATGTTTATATCGTAACTCTAAAAAAAATAAACTAAACTTGTAGATGTGCTTGCTTGAAAGCACTCAGGACGCGGGTTCAAATCCCGCCACCTCCACCATTTTGATATTGACTTTTTTATAAGATTATTATATAATATGAATATATTATGAAATTATCAACACGAGATAAAAGAATTTTCTTAAAATGTGTCGAAGAATTAAACGAACTTTCGTTAGAATTGATTCATGCTGTTAATAAAATCAGCAAAAGTAATTGCGGAAAAATAACAGATGAAATCGTAGATGTTGAAAAATACTTAAATTTATTAAAAATTTATTTAAATAAGAATACTAATGAATGAATATAGAATAAAATATAATGCTGGTGTTTATCATTCAGATATTGATAACTATCACTATTATATGGCGGATAGCTCCGTTCAAGCTTTGCAATTCCATGAACTAACAAGGTTAGCTAAAAGACTTAACTTTCAAACTATTTCTGTGGAAAAATACTGTAGATATTCTGAAAAATGGATTTTAGAGATGGACTCCAGTGGAATCGATCAATATATTACCCATAGTGGTAGTAATTGTTAGTTATTTTGGAGTTTTGTATTTTAAAACTCCAGCCTTCTCGGGGAACTAAATATCCAGAAGTTGGAAAATCCATATATACATCGTCATTTTTACTAAGTTTTTGGCCTCCTTCGGAAATCTCTGCTACTCCACTTCCTATATTGATCTTATGATTTATTTCGAAACTTTGAATAGATGAAAACCCAACGATATTTTCGAAATACCTAGCAACATCTAAATCCAATGTTATAACGAACACTCCAGTATTTTTAGGTTGAATCGTTAAAGGTTGATAAAACCCTACATACCCATTTTCCTCTTTGGCTACATAACAAGATGTCTTATCTTTCCCATCTCCTTGTATTTTAAATCTATTGTTTAAAGAAACACTAGTTTCTTGTCCTGTTTCATCAATAGCTATCCTGTGAATGGGTCGTAGGTCTGTTTGGTCGTGAGGATTATAAACCTTATAAGAGACCGAGAAATCATTATAACCATCAACATCTGAATCTTGAGAGGTATTAAAATAAGAATTTTCATACCCCGCAGGCCTATCTTCAGTTTTTATTTCGGCATTAAAATCAACACTAGCTAAATTCCAATAATGATTAACAGTTACTGGAAGCCCAGGAAAGTTTCCGCTAGTTAAAGGCTGAGTCCTAATAAAATTTGACTTTTGTTTTGTAAAAAACGGAAATCCTCCCCCCAACCCTTCTGTTTGAAAATTTTCTGACAGTAAATCCATAATTTATTATACACTTTTTTTTAAAAAAAATCTATAAATATGTGTAAATAGATTAGATATGTTAAACTATTTATTATTAGGTTCGGCTTTAATTCTTTCCATTGTGGCGGCATACTTTAGCATCATAGGGATAGGGATTATTTTTCCAGGGGCAATAATCTCAGTCATAGTGATGGCGTCCGTACTAGAACTCTGTAAGATAGTTAGTGCGGTATGGACTCATTTAAATTGGTCTAATATAAAATTTCTCGCAAGAACCTACTTAACTTTCGCCGTATTGGTTCTAATGGGGATTACCAGTATGGGGATTTTTGGTTTCCTCAGTAAGGCTCACATAGAGCATGCGGTTGATATATCCTCAGTACAGAATAGAATAAAAGACATAGATAATAAAATTGCCTTAGAGGAGGATTCCATAAAAAGGCAAAAAACATTGATTGAAAACGCTTCCCTTAAATCGACTTCTCAAAAATCAGATATAAAAGAAATCATATCTAGAGAAGAAAAAAATATAAGTTTGATTTACGAAAGGTTGGATAAAACCTCTAAGGAAGACGGTGAAAAAATTAACGGACTAACGGAACGATTAATTTATCTAGACTCTCAAATAGAATCTCTCGAAAATTCTGGAGGAGGAATATTCTCAAACAAGAAAAGCAAAATAGAAGAACTTAAAAATTCCCAACAAAAAGAAAGAGGATCTATAGAACTAGAAATAGATTCGATTAAAAATTTTACAAATAAATCAAGGCTAGATGCAGATCTAAAAATTTCAAAAATAAAAGAAAAAATAAATCAACTTGAATCAGAAAATAAATCGGAGTCAGTATCTTTAGATTTTTCCGAGTCAGAATCTTCAATTAAAAGATCTTACTTCTCGATATCCGATCTGAATAATAAAAAATTTGAATTAGAAAACTCGAATTTATCTTTAGAAGCCGAAATTGGCCCCGTCAAATATGTGGCGGAATTAATATCGGACGTATGGAATGTAAAAACAGATCCAGAAAGTGCGGTTCGAATCATTATCGTTATTTTTGTTCTGGTCTTTGATCCTCTAGCCGTTATTATGATAATATGTGCTAGCTCAAGCCTAAAAAAAAAGCCCCAAACAAAGAGGTCTTAGAATTCATATTGGAAGCTAGCGGACCTTCTCCAACCCCTACGCCCACTCCAGATCCAACTCCAACCCCTACGCCCACTCCAGATCCAACTCCAACCCCTACGCCCACTCCAGATCCAACTCCAACCCCTACGCCCACTCCAGATCCTAGCCTTATTATTGCAGAAATTTCAAAAGAAACACAAGAGCTCGCTAAAACATTACCTACATTACCAAATTCGGAAGATATCCTTTATAGTGATACGTCTAATTTACTAAGATTAAAAAAAATTAGAGAAAAAAGATCTGACATTTTAAAGAGATGTTCTGCAGAAACCATTAAAGAGCTTCTTGAATATAAACTTATAGATGAATCGGAAATTAATTTTAAAGATATCCGAAGGCACGTGAATATTTAATATTTACTTGACAATTAACCCGTCTTCGTGTTATAATGTCTAAATGCTTCCATTATTTAAATCTCATTTCTCAATAGGCAAGAGTATATTAACGCTAGAAGACCCAAGCGAGACAAAAGAAGGCGGCAAAGATAGTATTTTTTCAATATGCATTGAAAATAATATAAAAAACTTAATCTTAGTCGAGGACTCTTTAACGGGATTCCTTAGGTCTTTTAAAAAAAGCAAAGAACTCGATTTAAATTTAATATTTGGGTTAAATATAAATATATGTTCAAATTTAGATACTTTTGATAAAAAATCAGAATCAGAAGACAGCAGTAAAATTATAATTTTCGCAAAAAACGCCGAAGGCTGTAAGTTATTAAATAAAATTTACAGTTTTTGCTATTCCGAAGGAGGAGGGGTCATTGATTACTCATATTTAAAAAAATTTTTTAAAAAAGATTTGATATCTGTTTGCATACCTTTTTACGATTCTTTTATTTTCAATAACACTATGTTTTTCAAAAACTGCATTCCTGATTTTTCATTTTTTGAGCCTACTTTTTTCATAGAAGAGAATAACTTACCATTCGACCCTTTAATAACTTCTAAAGTATTAAATTTCTGCGAGGAGAATCGGTTTAAATATTTTTTAACTAAAACTATTTTGTACAAGAACAGAGAAGACTTTGAGTCTTATCAAACATATAGATGTATTTGCAACAGAAGGTACGGTTCTAGAGATTTTGGATTGAACAATCCAGGGCTAACTCATTGCGGAAGCAAGGAGTTCTCAGTAGAAAGTTTTTTAGAAAATGAAAAGTCTTAAATATTCAGACATATCTCTCATTCCTAACTATAGCGAAGTTTTCAGCAGGTCTGATTGTGATCCTTCCGTAGATTTATGCGGAACAAAGTTCATGCTGCCAATTATAGCCGCTAACATGAAATCAGTAATAGATATGGATTTGGCAAAAGCATTAAGTGAAGATGGCTATTTTTATATAATGCATAGATTCGGAAATGATCTTAAAGATGTAGTAACTCAAATGAATGAAGAAAATTGGAGTACAATTTCCGTAAGCATGGGAGTTAAAATAAAAGACAAGAAGAGTATAATCTATTTTTCTAAACACAAGCAAAGAATTGATTACATTACAATTGATATTGCTCATGGGCATTGTTATAGAATGAAATCTACAATCGAATGCGTGAAAAAGCACATTCCATCAGCAAAAATCATAGCGGGGAACGTTGCAACTCCTAGAGCTGTTAGAGATTTAGCGGAATGGGGGGCTGATATTATCAAAGTTGGAATTGGGCAAGGTTCGCCTTGCACCACTAAGGATAAAACAGGATTCACTGTTCCGATGTTTACATGTGTCAAGCAGTGCTCAAACATTACTCTCGATAATGGTCACTGCGTCCCCATAATTGCGGACGGGGGAATAAGATGCAATGGAGATATTGCGAAAGCAATTGTTGCAGGAGCGTCGGCTGTAATGTCTGGAAGTCTATTTGCATCCTGCACAGATAGTCCAGCTTCTATAATAGAAATAGATGGAATTAAGCACAAAGCGTATTTTGGTTCTGCTAGTGCGGAAAACAAAGGCCATAACAACAACATAGAAGGTAAGTTAAACAAAATCACAACTAACGGAATGAGCTTTGGAGACAAATTACTTGAAATCACCCAAGATCTCCAGAGCTCAATTAGTTACGCTGGAGGAGATGATTTAAATTCATTAAAAAATGTAAATTACACAGAGGTATGAATGACGAACTAATAAGATTCAAAAAAGATCAAAAATTTTTAGTTTTTGACTACGAGACCTGCAATTTAAACTTAGGATCGTTTAACAATAAACCTTGGCAAATTGGTTATATAATTTGCGATAAAAATAAAATTTTAGAGAGGTATAATTTTTTAATCGAATGGGACGACTTGAAAGTTTCAAAAGAAGCCGCCAGAATTACAGGCTTCTCTTTAACAAAATACAAAAAAGAGAAAAAAAATTCTTCAGAAGTGCTTAGTAAGTTCGAATCTTTTCTTTATGACTCGAACTACTTAATATGCGGCCACAATGTCTTAGGTTTTGATGTTTATATTCACAATATCCATAGAAAACTAAACGGCTTAAGTTCAGATTTTTCTTATTTAGATAGACTTCTGGACACCAATTGTTTGGCTAGAGCTTTAAAATTAAACATACCTAAATCCGAGAAGCACGGCAGGCTTGAATGGCAATATAAACTTTTACACAATCGAAAAAAAGGTATAAAAACAAACTTAAAACAAATGTGTCAAGATTACTCAATACATTTCGACGAATCAAAATTACATGATGCTTTATATGATGTGGAAAAAACTTATGAAGTTTTAATGAAGTTATTGTGGGAGGTTGAAGTATGAGCGAAGATTTTTATAACGAATTTGATTCTTACGAGGGATGTGTCCCTGCGGGAGTGAGATTGCCAGAAATAACAATAGATGAAAAGCATTATATAGAAAATGGCATTGATTTAAAAGTAGATAATTTTGAATTCCTAGAAAAGATGTGCTTGAAAGGCATCGAAGTCAAAAACATAAACTCTAAAGATAATTATAACAGTTACATTTCTAGACTTTCGGAAGAACTTAAAATATTAAACTCTCTAGGATTCATTGATTATATTTTATTAAATTGGGATGTTATAAATTTTTGCCATGAAAATAAAATCCCTACTGGGCCAGGAAGAGGGAGCGCGGCGGGATCATTAGTTCTTTTTTTAATTGGAGTTACAGATGTAGATCCTATAAAATATGATTTATTTTTTGAGCGTTTTGTTTCAAAGAGTAGGGCGAAAAAAATAATAGAAGACGGAATAACATATCTTGACGGAAGTTTGCTTGCGGATGTAGACAATGATATTGCTTACGAGTACAGGCAAACAGTTATTAATTACATTGAAAGAAAACACCCTAACAGAACATCAAAAATTCTCACATTAAATACTTTAAGCGGTAAACTTTGCATAAAAGAATGTGGAAAATTAGTTGGGAGTCTCTCAGAACAAGAAGTTAATTTAATTAGCGACTCCATTCCAAAGAACTTTGGAATAGTTATGAAATTGTCCGAAGCTAAAGGTGCTAGCGAAAAGTTTTCTGAATTTTGCGATAAAAACGAATCGATTTATAAAATTTCGTTAAAGCTTGAAGGGCTGAATAAAAATACTGGAGTCCATCCTTCAGGAATAGCTATTTCCCACAAGCCTATAGCTGAAATTTGTCCCACTCAGAGAACTTCAGAAGGGGCTCTAGTCTCTTGTTACGACATGAATGATGTTGCAGAGCTAATGGTTAAGTTTGATATCCTAGGATTAAGAACTTTAACTGCAATCCATAAAACGGCAAAAATGGTCGGCATAAGCCCAGCAAATATTGACCTAGACTCAGAAGAGATTTATAAAAATTTGTCTAATTTAAGAACTCCGCATGGTTTATTTCAGATAGAAGCTGACGCAAATTATATGGTTTGCAAAAAAATAAAACCTAAAAATATAGAAGAGCTCAGTGCGGTCATAGCGATAGCTCGTCCAGGGGCTATGGACTTTATAAGCCATTACGAAAGATACTCTCGAACTGGCGAATTCCAAAGTATTCATGAGTTCTTTGACGATGTTTTGAATTATACAGGAGGCATACCCTTGTATCAAGAGCAATTAATGAAAATGGCGGTCAAGATAGGCTTCACTTTGGATGAGTCGGAGCAAATCAGAAGAATCGTTGGCAAGAAAAAAATAGATCAAATGCCAAAATGGAAGAATAAAATAATAAAAATGGTAGAAGACAAAGGTTTAGACGAAGAAGTCGGTTTGGTTTTGTGGAAAGTCGCTGAAGATAGCGCTAATTACTCCTTTAATAAAAGCCACTCGCTCTGCTATTCTGTTTTGGCTGCGTGGACTGTTTATTTTAAATTCAACCATCCAAAGGAGTTCTTCCTGAGCCTACTAGAGATGACTAGGTATGAGCCCAACCCTCAGGACGAAATAAACAAAATATGCCAAGACCTCCCCTTTTTTAATATAAAGCTATTACCTCCAGATTTAACTTTATCTTCTATGGACTTTTCAATAGAAGGCGATAATATAAGATTTGGATTAAACAGCATAAAAGGTATTAGCGAAAAATCATTAAAGTCTCTGAAGGAGTTTATTGATTCAGAAAAGCCTCATAAATATGACATATTTCTAGCGGCAAAACAATCGGGGTTAAACATAGGCATTGTTTCATGCTTGATACAGGCTGGAGCCTTGTCTAGTTACAAAATAAAGAGACCTAGATTAGTTCTGGAAGCTCAGGTTTTTAATTTATTAACAGATAGGGAAAAGAGAAATTTCGTAAAGTTAGGGGAGAAATATAATTACGATATATTAAATTCTATACATGACGTTGTAACCAATCAACAATCGGGCGATGACGGAAGAGCCATCATGCCAAGGAAAAGATTCGAGACGCTTAAAAAGAATTATTTTTCATATAAAGAAATTTACGAAAAGAACAGAAGGTATGAAGATTTTGCGAATTGGTATTTTGAAAGATTTTTGCTTGGTTTTAGCTATAGCAAAGACCTCAGGGAGGTTTTTTCTCAAAGCTCTCAATCTCTAAAAAATTCATTACATTTTCATTCTTCCGAAATAGGGGACAAATCAAAGTACATAGGCTTTGTGGAAGATTCCTTTTGTCGAAAAAGTAAAAATGGAAATGATTACATGAAGCTAACTATAAACGATGAATACGGGAAGTTTAATGCAATAATGGTCGATGGTAGACAAAAAACACTTAGTAGATTTAAGTCGAAAAGTAAACTTCCTGAAAAAAATAGCATAGTAATTATTTTTGGAGCCAAAGGCGAAGATGTCTTATTTTTAGACGACCTATCTATCGTTGACGAAAAAATATACATGAAATTATCGGATTTAAAATAAAAGGTGTAATTTAAAAATGAGAATGAAAAAATATAACTTTACCCCAAGGGTTCAAAAAGCCATATCGAGTTCGAAAAATCTAGCTGAAAGTTTGGGATCTCATGATATTAACTTATCACACCTGCTTTTTTCTATTTTAGAATCAAAGCAATCGACTATACTTAGTTTTTTTCAAGATGTTAATGTATCTTTGGAAGATTTTAAACTTTTGGTTTTTGATTTTGAAAAAACCGCCTCAATACATTCTTTAGATTCAAACTTCAACCAAAAAGATATTGATTACGATACTCATTACAAAAAAGTATTCAAACTAGCTTTTTCTTTTGCCGACGAACTAGAGCATGGTTATGTAGGCATAGAGCACCTTTTTTATATATTATTGGTATATGAAAAATCCCCATTGCCAAATTTACTTAATGACTTCAATGTAGATGTAGAAAAAGGCAGAGAAAAGTTAAAAAACTTCTTCATAAGTGGCGAATGGGAGGAAAAAAAATCCCCCAAAAGAAAAGATGTCGAAAAAAGATCGGCTGACTCAGAGTTCTTCAACTCTTATGCTATTAATTATAATGAATTAGCTATTTCTGGGAAATTTGACAACATTATTTCAAAAGATCTCGAAATAAACGAGTTATCTGAAATTTTGTGCAGAAGAAATAAGAACAATCCGATACTCACTGGCCCTCCAGGAACAGGGAAAACAACATTAATTGAGGGGCTTGCTCAAAAAATAGTTAGCGGAGATGTTACTAATTTCTTATTAGATAAAATAATTTACGAGATAGATCTTGCAGGAATGATAGCTGGAACAAAATATAGAGGTCAATTCGAAGAAAGGTTAAAATCCTTAATAGATGAAGCCTCTAATAATGAAAAAATCATCTTATTTATAGATGAGATACATACCTTAATAGGAGCTGGGTCGGCGGAAGGTAGTATGGATGCGGCTAACATACTAAAACCAGCATTATCAAAAGGCTTTATAAAATGCATAGGGGCAACTACAAGTAAAGAATATTCAAAATCTATAGAAAAAGATTCCGCACTCCAAAGAAGATTTCAAGAAATAAAAGTAAAAGAGCCGAGTAAAAAAGAGACGTCTAAAATAATACAGGGGATTTTAAATAAATATGAAGATTTTCACCATGTAAAATATAGGAAAAACGCAGTAAATTTAGCTATAGAACTTTCTGATAGATATATAAACGATAGGCACTTCCCTGATAAAGCTATAGACATTATAGATCAAGCGGGCTCTAGGGTTAAAATGAAAAATTTCCACAAACCCAACTCAGCAAAAAGAATAGAACTTCAAATAGAAGAGTTAATGAAAAAGGAAGACGATAATCCCAAAAAAGCGCATTCCTTAAAGAAGCGGCAAGAAAAGTTAATAGAAAAATACAAAGATATTCTTTCTAATTGGATGAAAGAATATAAACAGAAAAATTTCTATGTAACCTGTGATGATATTTATGAAATAATGTCTTCAAAGACGGGTATTCCTTCCGAAAGGCTATCTAGGCAAAATGCAGAAGTGGTCTTAAATTTAAACAAAAAATTAAATAAAAAAGTTTTACACCAACAGGGAGCTGTAGATTCAATCCACAATTGCTTAATGAGAGCTGAAAGCGGCCTAAGAGAGCACGTGAGACCAATAGGGTCTTTCCTTTTCTTGGGCAAAAGCGGAGTAGGAAAAACACTCCTAGCAAAGGCTTTGGCTGAAGAATATTTTGGAGACAAATCCAATTTGATAGCCTTAGATATGTCTGAATTTTCCGAAAAAATAAATGTATCTAGGTTAATAGGTGCAGCGCCAGGATATGTAGGCTACGAAGACGGAGGTCAGCTGACAGACAGAATAAAACAATCTCCTTATAGTGTGGTCTTGTTCGATGAAATAGAAAAGGCTCATCCTGAAGTTATAAATGTTCTACTTCAAATATTGGAGGAAGGTAGAGTTACGGATGGGTTTGGGAGAGTCAGTGATTTTAAAAATTCAATCATAATCATGACTGGCAACTTAGGGGCTGAGATTCTAGATAAAACTCCCTCTATAGGATTTTCTCCCACTTCAGAATCGCATGAAGATAAAATAATCGAGCTTTCGAAAAAACAATTCAGCCCAGAATTCGTCAACAGGATTGATGATATTGTGATATTTAACAACTTCACAAGGGTTGAAATAAGGAAAATAGTCAACAATCAAATTGAAAAATTAGCAAATAAGCTAAAATCAAAAAATATAAATTTAGATATTGCCGAAGATGCCATAGAAGAGCTAGTTTCTAAAGTTTTATCTTTGAATTCTGGAGCAAGACCAGTTGAAAAATTAATACAAAAAAATATTGAAAACCAAGTCTCTGAATTTATAATAAAAGGACAGGGAAAAAACATCAATATAAATAAAAACAGCTTGATTTTTTGATTTTATTTTGTATTAATAAATATGGAGAAAATAAAATTAGTTCTCTCAAATGGAGAAATAGAACAAATCTACAAAGAAGAAAACTCTGAGAAGATTATATATAAATCATTTAATGATGCTAGCGAATTGGCTGAATTCATTAATTCCAGCGAGATAAAACAAAACAAAGACTTTACCTATGGTTTAGCTTGGGACTTAAATAATAACATTCAAGACGTGGCATATATACCCAAACAGGAATACTCTGATATCGTAGAATATGTTTTTGACGATGTTGATTCTTTAAAATCCTTCATAGATGTACAAAACCTAAAAGGCGAATCTATTTTTAATAATTTCATCAACGAAGACAGTCATTCAAGTGAGATAGATAATTTTTTCAGCCAAGAGCCGTGTTCTTTTGAAGGATGCGACGAGTTGAGGTCTATATACGAGAAAGAGGTCGAAGGGTCAGGCGGAGCTAGATGCCCAAGTTGCACGAAAAGCGCTTTAATAAAAAAATATACTCATTTAATAACAGATAGTAATTATCTACAAGAATACATAAAAGAAAATGTCAATACAAATATACAAACCAAATAGTAAAAACGCGGGAGCTGCATTCACTTTTGCATTAAGTAAGGGTAGCAATGGAAATCCTCCATCTCTTTATATAAGCGCTATATCTCAGTTCTCATGGGACGAGGGTAAGAAAATAGGAACTTTTGGAGGTAATGCCAAAAATCCAGAAAAAACGGTGAATGTAAAGATAAACGAACTGGAGTGCGGAGAAATAATCAGCGCTTTTAGAGACAGGAGAGACTTCACCACGTTTCATTCTTACGAAGGCTCCAGTACCACTATAAAGCTCTCGCCATGGGATAAACCTTCTAAGATTTCTAAATACGACCCTTCGACGAAGTCGTTTAAAGACGAGAAAATTATAGTTCCAGCTTTTGGAATAACTATCTCAAAAGGTAAAGGCAATTCGTTTAAAATAGCCGTAGAACCTGGAGAAATAGAAGTTCTATCCACCTTATTGTCGATATTTATAAACGAGAGTTTAAAATTCAAGATAAATAAACATAATTCTTACTCCTCAAAGAGCTCGCCAAAATCTGCACCTCCTGCGGCAGAAGATACAGGGGAAGATGAAGACGACATGGAAGACGTACCTTTTTAATTAAAGATGTCAAAAAAAAAGATTTTATACCACAGTAATCATTCCAGATTATTCAGTGGGTTTGGAAAAAACGCAAAAAACATATTAAAATATTTAGCATCCACAGGTAAATATGAGATAATTGAATTAGCGAATGGAGTCACTAAGGATCACCCAGACCTAAAGACCCTCCCCTGGAAAGCTGTCGGAGGTCTCCCGAACGATCAAAATTCTATAAACAGAATGAATAGCGATCCAGGAGTACAGAGGTCTGCGGCCTATGGAGCTTTAAGAATTGACGAGATCATAAAAGAAGAAAAGCCAGATGTATATATAGGGGTTGAAGATATTTGGGGCCTAGGTGGATACACAAAGAAAACTTGGTGGAAGAAGATTAATTCGATCATCTGGACTACTATAGACAGTTTACCCATATTACCAGAGGCTATCGATGCTGCGGTTAAATCAAAAAATTATTACGTTTGGTCTTCTTTTGCTGAAAAAGAGCTTAATCAATTAGGGTGCAAAGATGTAAAAACTCTTCATGGAAGTGTCGATGATTCCTTTTTTTACAAAAAAAGCTTTGAGGAAAAAGAATTCATGAGGAACTTTTTCAATATTCCTATTGATTCTTTTATTATAGGTTTTGTATTCAGAAATCAACTCCGAAAAAGCGTCCCGAACTTGCTTGAAGGTTTTAAAAAATTTAAAAAAAATAATCCGAACTCAAATGCAAAACTATTTTTACACACTAATTTCTCAGAGGGTTGGGACATACCTAGGTTAATAAAGGAAAAAGAGATAGATCCCGCCGATATACTCTGCACTTATTTTTGCAAAAAATGCTCCTCTTTCGAGATTAGGCCTTTTTCAGGAGCCAACCAAGATTGTCGCTCGTGCGGAAGTAAAGGTTCAATGAATACAATTTCTATATCCTCAGGGATATCCGAAGACGACTTAAATAATATATATAATTTAATGGATGTTTACTGTCACCCTTTTACTAGTGGAGGTCAGGAAATACCCTTGCAGGAAGCGAAGCTTTGTGAATTAATAACTTTATGCACAAATTACTCTTGTGGAACTGATTCTTGCAGTAAAGAATCGGGCGGACTCGCCCTCGACTGGAATGAATATAGAGAGCCAGGAACCCAGTTCATTAAAGCTAGTACATGTCCAGAAAGCATAAGTTCTAATTTAGAAAAGGTTTTCAAGATGGATGAAATCGAAAAATCTCAATTAGGAAAAAAAGCGAGAGATTATGTGTTGAATAATTATTCAATTGGAGTCGTGGGAAAAAAACTCGAAGGCATAATTGACAGCTTGCCTGACCACGATTACGATTTTAAATTCGAAAAGGAGCTAAGGGATCCTAATTATTCTCCTCCAGAAATAGCTAGCGATATTGATTGGCTATTAGATATATATAAAAACATATTAAAATCAGATCTACCTAAAACCGACAAGGGAGTCTTGCATTGGTCCAGTTCTTTAAATCAAGGGGCGACTAGGGAGTCCGTATTAAATCATTTCAAACAAGTTGCTATATCGGAAAACGAATCTATAAAAAATGAGAAAACATCAGTTGTTGATTTTTCAAAAGTTATAAAAAACGATGGAAATAAAAAAGCTTTAATTGTTTGTAGTGGGTCAGAAGAAGATGTATTGTATTCCTTGAGATTGTTTAAATCTTTTAATGTCTTATATCCTAATTATGATTTATTCTTCGCTTGTAAGGAAAGTTATCATTCTATAGTTTGCAGTAATCCTTTTTTATATAAAGTTCTTCCATATTCAAAGGAGATGGAAAATGAAATACTTATGACTTCAAATATAGATGGTCAACCTGCTTATTTTGATTATTATTGTAATTTAAATATTTTAACTGATAAATACATTAATTATAGAGGAATTAAAAATAAAACTTTTGAATTATATGAACAAACTTGAAACTTTCGCATCTCATTCTGGGCTAAAAATAAACGAACCTCTCGTAGATGAGTCTTTTTTTCCCATTGTTCACAATAAATACATATCTTTAAATCTAGAAACAGCCGAAAAGAGTAAAGCTTATGATTACTGGCAAGAGGTTCTCGATTTAATTTCTAATGAATTAAATAAAGAAGGCATAAAAATTATTCAAATGGGTGGGTCAAAAACCCCTCAAATAGATGGTGTTTTCAACTTACGAGGGATGCTTGATTTCAATCAAGAGTCTTACGTAATTAGAAATTCTTTACTTCATTTAAATTCTTTTGATTTCAGGTCGTCCTTATGCGACTTAAATAAAACCCCCTGCATCTCATTGATCTCTCACGAAAACCCAGAGAATTTAGTAAAGTCTAATTTCATCAACATAGTAACTCCTCAAAGAAAATCGTTTTCCCTAAACCCTAACGAAAACAAGAAGACTATTAACGAAATAGCTCCAGTAACGATAGCTCGAAAAATATTAAAAGAGTTAAATCTAGATCTAGATTTGAATTTTTCTCAATTTTTTATGGGAAAAAACTATCCGATAAAAACAATAGAAATAATTCCAGATTTTTTTCCCGAAAGTTCTTTTTTAGCAAACTCTTTAGTGAACTTAAGAGCTGATCTCCATTTTGATTTAGACAAAATCCATGCGTTCACGCTGGGTAGAAGAACGGGAATTATCACGGACAGGGTTTTTGAAGAAGGATTTATTTCAGCCTCAAGAAAAGGTATAGAGAAAATATCTTTAGAAATAAAATCTCTAAAAGACTCGGAGGTCGCAGAAATATTAAATTTTTTAAAAATTTTAAAAAAATACAAGATATCTTTTGAATTATTCGTCAGGGATAATAAATTACTGACAGAAGTTAGATTGAGATTCATTGATTATAGAGTTTCCTTATTTGAAGAAAAGATAAAAAAAGATCTTGACAAAGAGGTTGAAACGTGCGATAATCTTTTTATGAAATCTTCAAAAATAATAATTTCTAATGGGAAAAAGTATTCGACTAAAGCTCACTGGGTTTTAGACGAGCCAATGGGAGACAAGAATCAGAAAGTGATAGACACTTCTGATTTTTGGTGCGACTTGGAACATTATGTAATATATAGAAAGGATTCTTAATATGCCTAGAGGAAGACCAAAAGGAAGTAAAAATTTAAATAAATCGACCCCTATCTCGGTAGTGTCTGAAGTTGAAGAAGAGATGAGGAGAGCTGTGATAAAAATTAACAACAATATGAACAACAAACCTTCTCGTAAAAAACTGAATTACTCTAGGGATGAAAATGGACTTCTGGAGAATGTTAATTATCAATTTAACGAAGACGGCTCCGTAGATTGGAGACAGATGGTTAAAGATGAATACTTATTCCCAAATAAATCTTGGTTCGATTTAAGGAAGAAAGATGTCCCCAGAAGTATTGACGGGTTAAAAGACCACCAACTTTTAATAAAACTCGCAGGAATAAAAGAGCTAGCGAAACTCAGGGGTTTCTCGGATGTATCTTATAATGTCGTCAAGTGTGATCCTGATCATGTTGCGGTATCTTGTTCTATTAGTTTCATACCGAACTTTGAGACAAGCGATGAGCCTATTCACTTCGAAGACATGGCTAATGCTACTTTAAACAATACCAGCAGTTTTGCGACAAAGTTCTTGGAAACTATAGCTTGTAATAGAGCTTTCGTGCGATGTGTGAGAAATTTTTTAAATATTCATATAGTTGGAGATGATGAAATAGACAAATCGAGCGGATCGAATCAAATAAAGCAAATGGCAAAAGCGTCACTTGGTCCAGATTCAATATTAAAACAACATGCAGAGCAAAGTGATATAAATTCTTTCGACTCTTTCCTTAATCAAGTGAGAATTTGGTACAAACACGGTTTATACAAACCAGATGAAAATAACATGCCCTCGGCTTGGTCTGATTATTGCGATATTCCAGCCAAGGAGGCTAGGGTATTAATAAAGCTTGTAAAGTCATTGTAATGAGCGTCTTAGAAAAAACAAAATGCTACATGGTCGGTCACATGCAATATCTTAGTGGCAGGAATTGGAGGGAGGAAGTTACTGAAAAATTGTCTCCATTAAAAATAACATGTTTTGATCCCTATAAAAAACCATTCGTCAAGGATGTCGAAGAGGACGAAGCGTCCAGACAGGAAATGGAAACTTGGATGAAAACGAAGCAATATGACAGAATTTCAGAAAAAATGAAGACAGTAAGGGCTTATGATCTAAATTTAGTGGATAGAAGTGACTTCATCATTGCTCATCTTGTTCCAGAGGTTGCGAGCTGGGGGTCAGCAGAAGAAATTGTGACCGCTGTCAGGGAAAAAAAGCCTGTGTTTATTAGTATGGAAGGCGGTAAGTCAAAAACTCCACTATGGATGATGGGAATGTTGCCTCATAAATACATTTATAATAACATCGAGGAAATTATAGATATGATTTATGCAATAAACGATGAAACGAAACCAATAGATTCTGATCGCTGGAGATTATTAAGAAAAGAATTTAGATGAACCAAAATAAAATCTTTATTTTATCTAACAAAATAAGCCCCGCAATAAGCTCTTTCTTCTCTTCCGCAGGCTGCTCCTTGTGTAAGGTTGGTAAAATAGAAAAAGATTGCCCAATTTTATTTAAAAATTTCAAATATGATGTCTTTTTTGGCTCCAGCCTAGAGCATTCTGTTTCAAATCTTTGCGACAATTATCCTTATAGTAAATATATAATCCCTACAGATGGAGTCTCCCCCAGTAAGCAAAGTTTAAAAAGTATATTGTCTTTTTTTTACCCCGAAAAAGTTAATTTAATAAATAACGATATTTCTAGATCTGTATTAGATCCTAAAAAAGAAATGGATTTCAAAAACTTAAATAACTCTGTGGTGATGAATTTTTTAGAATCAGAAGAAAATTTTATTAAACTTTTTTTAAATTTTATAAGACTCGAGCCTGTTTATGATTTCAGAGAAATTTCCGTAACAAATTCTATCGATTGAAATATTAGCCTTGCTCCTTCTTATAGTTAATCCTATTTCTGTCTTAGGTTCAACTATATCTTCTATAAAATCAAATGCGCATTTATTTCTTAGCCATTTGTAGTAAAAATCTATTTCGCATTTTTTACACTCTAATAATACTTTTTTTTGGAGAAAAACGCTGGAGTATAGTGTAATATCTCTAAAGAGAGTTACTTCACTTGGTGGAGCTGTCAATTTAGAACTAATTATTAACATATAAAATATATTACACCAAATGATTTTCAAAAAAGTCGTCCAATATAGTTACAGAACGTATACTAGGTCAGATATGGTATTTAAAGATCATAAATGGCGAGTAAGAATTGCGAACGCTGATAGCTCAGGGACTGTAACTTTTGGGCCTTGGGAACAGACTCACGAGTTTTCTGGGGATTTATCAGGAGCTTCAAAAACATTTGCGGACATTTTTGGAGGAGATGAAACAACTTATACTTTTGATAGAGATAAATATAATATCAGTAATCTTAGACTTGTAACTAGAATTACTAAATACCAAAAATCAGGAGTTAATGGAAGAATTTTAAAAAGAGAAAAGAAAACTTACAAGCAAGATGGCACATTAAAAGACTCACAACCCGCGATTCAGTATAAACGAATAATTTGGCCCAGCGATCTAGGTACATGGGCAGATACAAATTTAGTCAGCTCAAATAGCATAGGAGAGGGTAATATAGTACAAATTACAGAAACTTTCCAAAATCCTTTTGGCAAATTTTTATGTGCAATCCAAGGAGATGATATTACTGAATGCGATCTTGGAACTATAACCGATGCTAATTATAATGCCTCTGCAAGTAATATCTTAAGCGCTTAATAGTCAATGAAATACACCTCAGAAAAATTAGAAAAGCGTAATGGGGATATTGTTTATAGGCATAAACAAGATAGCGGTTCTTTTGTCAGTTATAGCTCCGCCCCGACTCTTCAGAAATACGACCTTCAAGGATTTCGGTTAATTCTCAGACTCGAAAATTGGAGAGGTAGTGGCAACACAGTTTTTCAAAAAGTCCAAAAATTTAGCTTCGATTTTAAGGGGGCTAAAAAGTCCACACAACCTGCGATAGTTTATAGAACTCGCGCGCATTGGAATGATCCTTGGAGTAATTTACCTAATGATTCTACTTTTCCCAGTACAGACCCCTTTTTAACGCGAGAAGTCTACGAAGACAATTTTTCCACGAAAAAACTTTCAGCAATCACCTCTTCAAATAAACCTTGTGTAAAGACCGAAGATTTGCCAGAGGAATATAATGGAGCAACGAATAGATCCTCTTCAATTATACTACCCAGCGATGTTCCAAAAATATTCCAAGGAACAGAAAGTAGTTTTGTGGTGATTGAATCTCCATTTGAACCTGCTCCACAACAAACTCAATACGCTAATTCATGTGGTAATTGGACGGGGTGTAATAGAAAAGGAGATCACGCCACCCGTGCTCCTGGAGACAAGTTTTCCTTTTTTCAGTGGGGCCGATCCATACAATGCTATCCATGGTATTATAAAGCTTCTAATTGTGTGAGCGGAAGTCAAATTAATAAGTCGGGAGACTCTAATTATTCGGGTGGATGTAGCAATCAACTTGCATATCGAGGAACTCAGTGGTATGGTTCGATATCTGAAAGAACGTGTACAGATTCACTTGTAAGATGTTCATTTGGAGGAGAATGGATTGCTGACCCTCATACTACCCAAGCAGATGGTTTTTTATTTTGGTCTTATTATTCAGGAACATCAAAAGCAAATCCAGGTAGTGGTGGCAATATTCAAATTCAAAAATCAATGTTATTTAGAGAAAATCAAACTAAAATAGATACAAGCAATATGTGGACACGTGACAATACATCATCAACTGGATTTAAAGCTAGAATGATAAATTGGGAATCAAACCATAATCCTTTGCTAAAAGAAAGATGGCTTCTTTCTCCAGATGGAAAATTAGCAACTTATTATACAGTTCAATCACCTACAGTTGGAGATTTCGCAGACCTCGAAGCATCAACACCTACCAGCTTAACTATTTGAAATACACCTCAGAAAAATTAGAAAAGCGTGATGGCGATATTGTTTACAGGCATAAACAAGATAGCGGTTCTTTTGTCAGTTATAGCTCCACCCCGACCCTTCAGAAATACGACCTTCAAGGATTTCGGTTAATTCTCAGACTCGAAAATTGGAGAGGTAGTGGCAACACAGTTTTTCAAAAAGTCCAAAAATTTAGCTTCGATTTTAAGGGGGCTAAAAAGCCCACGCAACCTGCAATAGTTTATAGAACTCGTGGGCATTGGAATGATCCTTGGAGTAATTTACCTAATGATTCTACTTTTCCCAGTACAGACCCCTTTTTAACGAAAGAAGTCTACGAAGACAATTTTTCCACGAAAAAACTTACGGCAGTCACTTCCTCAAATAAACCTTGTATAAAAACCGAAGATTTGCCAGAGGAATATAATGGAGCAACGAACAGATCTTCTTCAATTATACTGCCCAGCGATGCTCCAAAAATATTCCAAGGAACAGAAAGTAGTTTTGTGGTGATTGAATCTCCATTTGAACCTGCTCCACAAGGAGGGCATTCCAGCCATTCTCACGTAGGTGTCGATTGGGGTAGTCATAATTACAATGTAACTAGTGATTGGCGAGCTCATGGTGACGCGAAATCATACTGGCAAAGATATAAACCTACTAGTGGAAAATCACCTTATAGAGCAATTTACTCAACGCTTTATGGTACAGTAAGCTTCCAAGGCACTGTTTTAATCAATAATCATGCACCGAATTCGTGGTCTTCTTCACGTGGTAACTATATGAACAACAGTTCTCAACTTTATCACATCATACAATTCCCCCCGATAAACTCATCAGCAAACTCTTATAGTGGAAATGGACAATGGATAGCTGAACCGCATACAGATGCAACAAAAGGGTTTCTATTTTGGTCTACATACGATAGTAGCAATCAAAAAATTCAAGGAAGTGGCGTAAGTATACAAAAATCAATGTTGTTTAAAGAAGGTCAAACAGTCATAGACACAAGTGACTTTTGGCACCCTGCGTCAGAAGGAGTTTCTGAAAATACAAATGGCTTTAAAGCTATCATTGTGCCTTGGACGGAAGGTATGGATACTCGGCTCCAAAGAAGATGGTTGTTATCAAGCAATAGAAAGTTATTAAAATATTACGCTACAGACTTCATGGCTGATTGGAACGTGTTGGGAACTGGAGATTTGGAGTTGTCCACTCCTACCAACTTAAGTGTTTGATTGTAAATTTATTTTTTAATAAAAAATATTCTTGACATTATTTAGTTTTATTGGTATTATATATACCAATGAATCAAAAGGTTTGCAAAAGAATAAAAAGCATCATTCATTATAATGATGAAGACCCTTCTTCAAGAAGGAATTATAAAAGAGCTAAAGCTCAATATAATAATACCCCGCCTCATGCAAAAGCGGATTTCTTAATTTTATTAGATGATTTTTATAATAAACAAAACAAAAAAAACAATGGATAACACACATAGTAACGATAACGATAACGCCGCAAACTCCGAATGGAGAAACAGGGAAATGGGGGCTCTTTGGAAGAAAGAGGGTAAAGCTCAAAAGTTTTATTCTGGAATGGTCAAGATTGACAAGGGAACGGATAATGAAAGAGAAGTTCCAATTGTTGTTTTTCTGAACAAGCTCAAGCAGGAAAACGAAAGAGCTCCTGACTTGATTATATATCAATCAAAAGACACAAATACAACCGTAAAAGATCATGACGAATTACCCGACAGCTTTATCACTTAATATAATTCTACTTTTTACCATGGCTCTCCCCTCAATGGGGGGGGAGCTCATAGTAAATTGGGTTAAAGGCACAGAACTTGAAAACGTTAAGGTCTCTGGTTACTCCCGAAACCCTAACTTTAAATCCATAGGGATAGATCCCAAAAAGGTTATAACAAGATACGATCACCAAAGAGCGGTAGTCGCTTATCTTAAAACCAAAAAAATCAAAGTTAGCATTCATAATAAAAGTGCTCATATTTTTTTACAAGATTTAGTCGGAGGTCGTTATAGCTGGCCAACAGGCTGGCCGATAAATCTATCGGTTTGCTTGAAAGAAAGACCTCTTTGGGTGGAATTTAAGTCTAGAGAGAAGGTCTTTGCTGAAACGGGTCTAACTAACGACGAGAAATGGAGAAAAATAACTTCAAATCATAAAATAAAAGGGTTGAAAGCTACTGAAGGGCAGTGGGCTGGTATAGTTTGTAGAGATCCGTGGGAAGTTTACTCTTCAAAAACAATGTTTGAATCAAAAGGTTTTGTTTCGTTTAATGGGCCTGATGACCCAAAGCTTCTAAATTCAAAAAAGAATTATCTCATTGAGAGGTTTTTTGATGATTGGGATATGTTTTGGGCTAAAATGAGCAAAAAAGCCAAAGAAAAAGGATTTAAAACATTAGACTCCTATATTGTAGATGAATATTCTGGATACTGCTTCGAGGAATTTGGTCAACCGTTTTGGTTTCACTTAACCCCACAGCATTTAAAGTTTTTATCTGATTCTAGAACAGGTCCTTTCAAGAAATTATCTTACTATGCTCATGCAAAAAGCAAAGAACAGAAGTCAAGCCAACAAGTAAGACATCAGATGAAGGAATTTTCATGGTATAAAGATAATGTAGCAAAACCATATTATGAAAATTCTGACCCTCAGTCATGGGCGACTAGGTGGAACTATATTATGTGGAATATTAAATGGATTTTGATCTTTGAAGTTTGGGAAGGAACTAGTCTAGGTGCAGAAGTTAGACAGGGAAGAATAAAAGACTTAATAAAGGATAGAGAAAGCGGTTACCCATACAGAATCTCTTTTGACTTCGAAGGAACTCTTGAGGAATTTATTTTACACACTGTAAGTTTGTATAATGGAAAGTCTCAAAATGTTTATTTGTCCAGCGGAACAGATAACCTTAACGGAGCTGTGGACGGCATCACTATTCATTTGTAATTTTTTTTAAAAAATTTAAAAAAACTTGACAAAACTTAACTTCTATGAGATAATGTATCCATGAGTAAGAAAAATAGAACATTAAACAAAGATGGTTCCTCTAGAAAATCGGGAAGCGGAAGAAAAAAAGGAGCAACTTCCTTTGTGAAGGTTCCCTTCTTAGATCTTAAAGATTATATAGGGGAAAAAACGCCCATTCCTGTCAGCAGGGTTTGGTTGGAAAGTTTAGGCATTCACACTAACGACACGTCAATTGAATTAAGCAAAACAGAAGATTCTGAAGCTAATTCGATTCAATATAAATTAACAAAATTCGATGAGGAGTAAAATTATGAAGAAAAATGCATTTGATCATTTAGTAGGGCAAAAAAACGTAAAGAAGAAACTTAATTTTTATTTAAAAGCTTTTAACAAAACTAGCATTTGTCCGTTTTTGGGATTTTTTGGAGCGAAAGGTTTGGGGAAAACAGCATTCGCTAATTCATTCGCCGCCAATTTAAGGAATCAAGATGGAAGCCGCAGACCTGTTTTGGAGTTAAATTGCTCTACAATAAAAAACAACGATCACTTTTTTGATCAAATTTTCATTCCTTTGATATTAGATAATGAGATCACTATATTATTTGATGAAGCTCATGAGTTGCCTAGAGATTTAACTATGGCTCTTCTCACTATATTGGACACGAGCTCTTCTCATGTTAGAGAAGTTACTTGGAAAGAAACTCGATTTCCTTTCAATTTCAAGAAACAAACTTTCATGTTTGCCACAACGGAAAGTGATAAACTTTTTCCACCGCTAAAAGATCGATTAACCTCTGTTGATTTCGAGTCTTATAATAATGTTGAATTAGGCGACATCCTATCCAATTCTCTAGAATGTAAAGTCGATAAAAATGTTTTGAAAGACCTCAGTGACGTTGTTAGGGGGAATGCAAGAAATGCGGTCATGAAAGCAAAAGACATCAATCTCTTTGCTGATTCCGAGAATTTGAATAATTTCACAAAGAAGGATTATTTGAGTTTTTGTGACACTTTGGGTGTATTACCTTATGGTATCACATGTACCGAAAAACAAATCTTAGAAGTATTACAAGAGAAAGGTGAATGCACATTATCGATGTTGGCGGCTAAAACAGGGTTAAGCTCGACTTCTCTAAGAAGTGACCATGAAAAATATTTATTAAAGCAAAATCTAATGGAGATAGACGTAAAAAGGAAAATAACCCCTAAAGGCAGAAAATTAATAAAGTCAATTAATTAATAGAACTCTATGTATAAAAATAAATACGACAAAAGAAACGCGGCAGAAATAGGCAATAAAGCTGAAAGAATTTTTGTTGCTCTAGCTGTCCAGAATGGTTTTAAAATAAAAAGTTCTACTGTAGATCAAAATAAAAAAAATAGAATAGATTATTTTCTAAAAAAAGAAGATTCTGTAAAAGGCGTAGATGTAAAAGCTAGAAAAAAAATATGTGCTTACGATAAATCGTATTCAGATACATGGACTTGGGTTGAGTTTAAAACAGCAGACGGCTTTCATGGATGGCTTTATGGCGATTGTGATTACATAGCATTTGAAAAGAAAGATTACTTCTTGATCGTTGACAGGATATCTTTAAAAAACTTGTGCGAAAAAGCGATAGATAGAAAAAAAGAGTTTGTAAAAACATGTGCAGAAGCAAAATATAGAATATATCAAAGGAGAGATCAAGAAGAGATAGCCTTAATAAAAACTTCTGACATTAAAAAAATAAAAAGAAAAACTATTTGGAAAAAAAACTAAATTATTGTAACATAATTTATATCATATGGATTTTAACGAACAAACTGATGCATTTAGATTTGACTTAGATGACCTTTGCGAAAGGTACTTAGAAGAGTTTGACATTAATACTTTTACTTTAATTGGAGCACTTGAGGAAAAAAAACTTGAATTTTCAAAAATTAAAAGTATTATAGATGACAAAGTTATTGAATTATTAGGCGAGGACATAGAATTTGAGCCAGAAGAAGGATTCTTTGACGATTAATTTTTTTACATAAATAAGTAAACTATGAAAACAAAAACATATATTACGGCACTTTTGTGTCTAATTTCTAACGTCGCCATTGCAGGTTCTTTATCTGTAGGGTATGCATCTGATTATTTCAGAAGGGGGGCTGTAATTTCTTCGGAGTCAGTTCAGTCGTCTCTATCTGTAGGTTCGGATTTGGCTGGCTTGAGAGCTTCCGCAGGAGTCTCAACGAACCAACCAACAGCAGGGGGGTCTGACTCTTACCTAATGGAAGCTGGAGCATCTAAGCAGTTATCTGATCTACTTAATGTGTACATTGGATTGGAGCACTTTGAAGAAGTGGCTGGAGATTCTAATTTAGATGCGAGAGTATCGTTAGGGTTGAGTTCTGTTCTTTCTCCAACACTTACTGTATATAGGAATACAAGTGATGATTTGTATACATTCGAATTATCTGTAAAACATGGAGTGGATAATGAAATTGCGGATCTTTGTTTTCATGCATTATATGGAAATACGGACGTGACATCTTCAATTAATGAAGATTATTACGGACTAGGAGTTATTGCCTCCAAGTCTGTGTCGGAAAATTCCACGCTCGGATTGTCGTATGATTATTTTGACTCAGATTTAATTTCTGATGGAGAGTCTGTAGTAGGTCTTTCTTTGTCTGTAAACTTCTAATTCATCAACAAATAAAAAAAATGAATGATATAACAAGTAAAATCAAATGTGCCATTTGTGGCATTAGCGCCGTACTTCTTTCCGTAATTGGATTGCTCGTACTCTCCCAAGTAGTGTTTGGAGAAAATGCATCCATCGATGTAATCTCAAACCTACAAGGCATAGTAAACGGGTTTGTCGGCCCAGGAGCTAGCCTAGCAGGAGTAATAACCCTAGTTCTAATCGTTGCCCTTCTTAGTAGCGGTTCTAGTTCGGGATCATGCTCTACGAAGAAGTAAAGTAAATTTTACTTCTCACAAAAAAAGCCCTCGAAAGAGGGTTTTTTTTTGCTTTAATTAGATTGGCTTCGTATATATTATATATGGAAAGCGATTCAATTTTTATAATCTATTTTAAATTAAAGGTATTTCGTTGGGAAAAATACAAAACTTTAATAAAATCCAACGAAAAAAACAGAGCAAAAGAGACCCTGTTGATAAAAATAAATAAGGAATTCCCTATTTACGAATTAAAAAATATAAGAATTTATGAATTGTATAAAAGTAATTACAAGGGCAAAAGATTCTCAGATAAAGAATGGGATATTTTATTAAAACTTTCTTACCCAAACCACAAAGGAAAGCTTTTTAAATTCAAAGTTAATGATGAATTCGGAATCAAAAATTATTCTAAAAGAAATAAAAATGGGACTTTCAAAAAAGGATTCTCGCCTTGGAACAAAAATTTAAAATTACAAATGACAAAAAAGGATGAGTCTGGGAAGTTTGACACCCCTAGATCTTCAGATGGTAAATTCAAAAAAGGGGTAAAGCCTAACGTGATAGGTTCGAAAATTTAACAATGAACATTAAGATTTTAGCTCAATCGACTGATTACAAAAAAGTTTTCAATTGCATTTATAAAAACTACATAAAAGGAAATCGTCAATACGACAAAGACTCAATAATTAAATTGGATCTTTATTTTCGTCAACTTCACTCTAATTTTAAAAAAGAAAACAATTCAAAAGAAATCGAAGGTAAACTCATAAAAGTTAGACGTATAGATTCTAATGTTATTGATATTTATATATACGAAACTATCAGTAAAAATTATTACACATTGAATTTCAGCTCTCTTGACAACCTCTGTCTTATTGAAATAGATAATAGTATTAACATATCTGACGAAGAATTGTTTTCTCATTTACTCTGGGATATTATGTCTGTAGAAAATAGGTAGAAAAAAAGCTTCTAAAGTGTATACTATATAAGTGAACTTGTATAGATTACCCATTCATAAAAAATCCCCGATGATAATCAATTCTGTTGTTGAGATACCCAAAGGGTGCGCTCAAAAGTACGAGTACAACACAAAGGGCTACTTTGAATATGATCGCAGTTTAAACACGGCAATGGTTTACCCAGCAAATTACGGGTTTATCCCCAACACATTAGCTGAAGATGGAGACGCTTTAGATGTAATATTATATAACCAAAACCCGATAGAAAGAGGGACTGTGGTGGAATCTAAAGTTCTCGGAGTTTTGGATATGGAAGACGAAGGGGAAAAAGATTACAAAATATTAGCAATACCCCTTAATCATATAGGTCTTTTCTCTAGCTTAAAAGATGCCCCAGAAACTCTTTTGAAAATTTATAAAAACTTTTTTGCTCACTATAAAGACTTGGAAGGCAAAAAGGTTGTGGCGAAGAAATGGTTAAGTAAGGAATCGGCTTATGACATTATAAATAATTGTGCGAAAAAAAAATAACACAAAGAGAAAAGAAGATATATTAAAATTACGGAGCCAAGGTAAAACTTACTCCGAAATACAAGAGGAGTTAGGATGTAGTAAGTCAACGATATCTTATCATTGTGGAGAAAACAAGACAGAAAAAGAAAGAGTAAAAAAAAGAAACAAAACTAACGGGCATAAATTGAGTAGAAAAGTTAGTGCTTTCAAAAGTAGAATTACGAGAAACACATTTAGAGGAAAAATAAAGACTTTTAAAAAAAGAAAAAGAGACAGAAGAACTCATGCTTATGTAAATAATATTTCTGAAAACTTCACCGTAAAAGATGTTTTGGAAAAATTCGGAGATAATCCTGTTTGCTATTTAACGGGAACTCCTATAAACTTAAATGAGCCTGAAACATACCAATTTGATCATATCATCCCAACCTCAAAAGGGGGGACTAATGACTTGTCCAACTTAGGGATCTGTACTCGATCAGCTAACTATGCAAAGAATGATTTAAGCATAAAAGAATTTCACGAGTTATGCGAGCAAGTTTTGAAATGGAAAAAATACATTAAGACGATAAATAGTCTTGACATGTAATTCTTATTTTGCTATAATAAGAGCTAATGAAAGCTCTTTCTTTATTTTCAAATGTAGGTTTTGGCGATGTTTACTTAAAGAATATTGGCATTGATGTCTGTGTGGCAAATGAGCTACATAACGATAGATGTTTGATGTATAAAGACCTTCATCCCGAAGCCGAAGTGGTTTGTGGAGATATAACCGAAGATTCTACCAAACAAAGCATTTACAATCTTTGTTCGAGCGGTATAGACGATAAAGGCATAAATTTAATTATAGCCACACCTCCATGCCAAGGGATGAGTGTCGCTAATGCGAAAAGGCACCCCAAAGACCCTAGAAATTCATTAATATCTCATGCTTTAGATGTATTTAATCATCTTTCTCCAGATTACATGTTGATTGAAAATGTTCCAGCTATGTCTGAAACATATTTAAATATTGACGGAAAAATTATAAATATGATTCATTATATTAAATCAAGATTACCTTCTGATTTCAAATTAAATCATAAGGTTTTGAATGCTCAAGATTATAACACCCCTCAATCTAGAAAAAGGTTTATAGGTTTAATATCTAGAAATGGAAAATGGAAGCATCCTGAGCCTCAACAAGAATTGATTACAGTTAGAGATGCTATAGGGCACCTACCTTCTTTAGAATCTAAAAGAAAATCCAACTTACCTTGGCATTATGCAAAAAAACATAATTCTAACCATATAATTTGGATGAAAAACACTCCGACAGGTCAAACTGCATTTAATAATAAAATTCATTACCCCAAAAAAGATGGCAGAAGAATAAAAGGGTTTATGACTACATATAAAAGAATAGATTGGGATAAACCTTCTCCTACTGTCACAATGTGCAATGGAGCTATATCTAGTCAAAATAATGTTCATCCAGGCAAAAAACTAATAGACGGAACTTATTCTGATGCTAGAGTTATGTCGGTTGAGGAATTATCTATTTTATGCGGTTTGCCACCTGAATTTTTAAATAAATTTAAAAATAAATATTCAGAAGGCTTTATTAGAAAAGTATTGGGGGAGTGCTTTCCTCCTACGATGTGTGCTGAGATAGTTAAAACAATTACGAAGTGAAAAAACTTGACGCATTTAAAGAGGCTACTGTAGACACTATACTAGGTACTGTAATAATGGTTCCGCTTAATTACATCGTTATCGCACTCTGCTTAAATTTAAATTTCAATGCTTTACAAATTACACTTTGGAGTTCTTCTATACTTTTTAGTTTTGCAGTAGTTAGAAAAGCTATAGTTAGAATATATTTTCAAAAAAAGCTTGACTCTAAAAAATAAATATGCTATAATTCAAATTATGAATAAAATAAAACTAATATTAGATGATGATAAGTTCGCTTCGCTAAGTTCAAAAGAAGTTGTTTATGCTGGCGAAGACAATGAATTCTTTTACGAAAGCACAAATGAACCAGTGCCTTTCGGAGAGCCAGTGGGCATAGAAGTTCCTGTCTATGATTTCGATCATTTGCAATATGATGATGATCAAAATGATCGTAGCAGAGATGCCGACAAGTGGAGATACAATGCGAATCAAGAATTCGAAGCTTTAATTAATGATTGGATAGCTCCAACAAAAATTGACCTAGTTTTATTTAAAGATGTTTATTGGAGTCCTCCATACGAAGAAAAACGAGAAGAAGAGAAAGATGATGATTTTATTTTTTAATTTTCCTAACTAAATATTCGCCTAAATGCTCGGACATAATTTTAATATTTTTCATCGCCTTGCTTTTTTTCGTGGGATCTTTGATGGTTTTTGCTTTTTCGTACAACTCTATAATATAATCGCTCGTAATTTTATTTTTTATTTCAACCTTTTCCATAATAAAAACATACACCATGAACAATAAAGAAAGAATAATTTGGTTCACTTGTTTAATTTTTTTAGCTTTTTATATAAATACTATTATTAAAAATTTAAATGAATATAAAATATTAAGAGATAATTACAACTTCTCCTTCAAGTTACAACAAGACGAAATATCCCATATGGTCAGAACAGAGACTAATAAATTAAAATTAGAATATGATCGAGGTTTCAGAGACGGCAATAGGCATGCCCTTATATTAAGTATGAACAAAGACTCCCTCCTTAGTTACTCAGACGGTTATCACGCCGCAATAGATCAATTCGACTACAACAACACAAAATAATGAAAGAAACAGATTACGCAGCTATTGATTATATCGCAAATAAATATTGTCCTTATTTGATAATTTTCGTGCTATTATTTACAAACTTTGAATTAACAGAATTAACTCCTTGGTGCATATCTATTTGTGTATTTTTTATAGATAAATATGCATTTAAAATAGGAAGGTCTGTAGGAGAGTATGAAAACAACCCAAATTTCAAACAGGAAGTTGACAGTAATTTCGATGATGAATAATAAATTAAAACAGAATTCTTTTAAAAATAAAAAATTCTCCATTGATCAGTTTTGGAAAATTTATTTTACGGAATGCGATCATTTTTCTTGGGAAAAAGAATATATAACAATCGTGAAAGCTAGGTCTTTTGACTATGCCATATCTATATTAAAGAAAAAACTATCAAAAGATAAAGTTAATACTTCTTTCAAAAACTTCAAGGGTCACATGTTTCATAAAAATTATCAATTTGTAAAAAAGGGCGGAACTACAAAATCAAAGTTAATAACTATTAAAGATTGGGAAGATATTAGAAATTGTGCGTTCCCCAATGAAAATAATTTTTTATTCAAATTCCTTGTCTCAGAAAAAATAAAAGAAGAGGTTTAAAAAAATGACTGATCAAGAAAAATTTTTAAAATATCTATCGGAATTTCAAGATGATTTACACCGTTTAGTTTCCAAAGGCAGAAAAGCATTTAATGTATTGTCTGTAGAGGAAATAGCTAGCAATTTAAATTTAACCTTGATGAAAAAGATGGACTCAATTATCTCTTTTAGAGATTCGGAAAAAGGGTTTAATGAATTTTCTTTTGAGAGTTTTAGATATATCGTATGTATTTATTCCAGAAAAGCCCCCTCATGGGATCACTATCGAGAACTAGGCTCTAAGTATGTTTCTCGGCGCAACAACTCTGTAATCCATACGGAAGAAGGTTCAAAAACTTCTTTTGAGATCGCTTGCGAAACTTGCGGGGAAAACGCCGATTTGGATTTTGACTCCAAGCAAAAAATTGAATATTATTTTGAAATAATAAAGGACTACACTAATTGGTTTACAGAAATAGAGGTCAAAATATTAGAATCCTTAATGAAAGGCGAGAATCAATTTAATATATCTAATCAAATGGGCGTAACCCATCAAGCAATATCGGCAAGCTTCATAAATTTAAAAAATAAACTTAGAGCTAGGATAAAAATAAAATTAAATGAAGATTCTTCTTGGGAAAACATAGAAATAGGAATGAAAGCTATGAGTGATTTATTTTCCTCGGAAAAAGATTTAGGAAAAATTAATAGCCAAAGACAAAAAGATTTTGAAAAAATATTCAAAATGGTTTCTAAAAAACCCAAGCATTTTACAGCTCAAGAAATCTGCGATCTTTTTAAGGGCAGGTATCACCAACATCAAGTTATGGGGATTTTTAACAAAAAGAAGTATAAGGGATGGCTAAAGACGAAATACTAATTCTATGACGTTTTCTGATCAACAGATAGAAATAATACAACCAAATATTGAAAAATATGTAAATAGTGTGGTTTATTGCAATAATGATGCTAAAGATATTATTCAAAATGTAAATTTAATTTTAATAAAAAAAAGGCTTGAATTTGATCGCTCAAAAAAACTTTTAAATTGGGCTATTACAATTTGTCGTTTTCAAATAAAAAAATACTTACAAAACAAAAAGAGATGGGGTAGAAGATATATTAATTTCGAACATCAAGATTTTCCTATTATATCAGACCCTTTTCACGATTTAGTTTCGGATGAAAAAAAGGCTTTAGATAAAAGGGTGAAAGCTTATTTGTCCGAAAAGCAATATAATATATATTATTATTTAAATAAAGGTTATAATGTTAAAGAAATTTCCCAAAAAACAAAAACTCCTGTCAATTTAGTGTCTAGATCAAAATCAGAAATGATTAGAAAACTTAAAATTTTATTAAATGAAAAAAAGAAGTAGTTGTCAAAAAAAATTCCGATCAAAAACTTTCCCTTTCGATCAATATTGGAATATAAATTATACAGAAAAATATTCTGATGGTGTCGAAAAAGATTTTAAGACTTTTATAAGAGCGAAATCGTATGATTCTGCAAAAAAAACATTAATTAAGAAATTAAAGAAAGACGATCCCCTTATAAAGGTAAAAGCTATTCAGGGATTCATGTTTCATGGTAATTATAAAATCCAGGCAAATAGAAAGTTAAGTTTTGAGAATTGGGAGCAAATAAAAAAAGCTTCATTCCCTAATTATAACAATGTTCTATTTAAAAAAGAAATAATCAGAAAAGAAGGGTACACAAATCGATTTAATAAAACTGATCTTGATCATATTTTATCCATAGGCTTCAAATCGGGTAAAGAAAATTGGTCACATATAAACAGAAAAGGAAAGACGAGAGCCTTAGAGGATAGGAAAGGTATGATCTACAAAGGTCATTGGGTCAAATGGGACAAGGAAGAGATGAATGCGGTAAAGGAGAAAATGATAGAGGCTTTAACAAATAATAATAATGTCAGACTAAAAGCTTCAAAAGAGATGGGTATTTCTAGAAATTTATTTTATTCATATATGAAAAGAATATACACTGTCGATTGGAATAAAGAATATCCTTTCCCAAAGCAAAAACCTCCTATTTTGCCTACAAAAATCAGATCTTCAATCCAAAAAAAAACAATGAAAAAATTAATGAGTAATGGGCATATACCTTTTTCTAATTTAACTAAAGAGCAAGAAAAAAGAAAAATTGAAAATTCAAAAAAAACAAAAGCAAAAAAAAGAGATTTTTTTTATAATGAAATAATACCAAAAATAAAAAACGCCCTTCCTAAGTTTAATAATAGCAGAATAAAAACAGCTAAATATTTAGGTTTAACCTATTCTCATCTTTGTAAAATTCTAGTAACAAGCAAAAAACTTTATAAAATAAATTGGACTAATGAATATCCAACAAAATATAGTAGACCGCAAAAGATTAAAATTATTTGATAATTTCTTAGAGTCTTTCCAAGGAGACTTGGTGAAGATAATAGGAAAATATAAAGGCAAGTCTCACCCTTTAGATTCTGACGAATTATTATCTGAAGTTAATTTGTATTTAATCAAAAGCAAAGAGAAAATAATTAACTATATAGGTAAAGATTTTAAATATGATTCGTTTAAGCATACTGCTTTTATTTATTGTAGGAATTTAATTAAATGGAAATATTCAAGCTTAACTTGCTCGGAAAAAAAATCTGGAAAATGGGTTTCAAAGAGGTCTGATAATGTATACTTTACTGAGGACGGAGAGAAGACTTCTTTAGATTTAGCTCTTGAGCAAAGCGGGGTTGAACCTAGTGTTGAAAGTATAAATATTGGAAATAAGTATGAATATATTTTAAACGAAATAAAGTCTAAATTAACTAAAAACGAGTTAAAAATTTTCTTAAAGCTTCAGTCAGGAGAAAAGCAAAAAAATATAGCTAAAGAATTTGGGGTTACAAGACAAGCTATTGATTTAAGTTTTCAAAAAATAGTCGCAAAAACTAAATCTATAGGTTCTTTAAAAGATGGCATGAATAGTAAAATATTAAATGATGATTTTTTTGAAAAAATATCGGAAGGCAATAAAGCTATAAATGATTTCTTTGAACCAAGTGGTCACATTTATTTTAATAACAAAGATAAAACCGAATTAACTTTGTTATTAATAAGCAACCCTTTATCTTTTACGGCTGAATATGTTAGTAAAAAATTTTTTAAAGGAAAATTCACAGAGTATCAAATAATCAATCAATCCCGTTGGTTAAAGCTAGGATTTCTTTTGAAGAAAAAGCCTCCAAAACAAAAATTCCCCTTCTCTAAAAAAGATGAAGAATTATTAATAAATCTTTCAAATAAAGGTGTTCCAGGTAAAGAAATAGCTAAAAAATTAAGAAAGCCTATTAGTTCTATAAGAGCTAAGGAAACTCATTTATATAAAAAAGGGATTTTGAAAAAGACATCAAAGATGAAGGAAGAATCTTCTTGACTCTTATGCATTTTTTCTCTAATATATTTTTATGATAAACATGATAGATGGCAATCTTCTTGATTTCCCAAATAGAATCAACACAATCGCCCATTCTTGTAATACATTAAACATGATGGGAGCAGGAATCGCTAAACAGATAAAAGATCGTTACCCGTTGGCTTGGAAAGCCGACTGCATAGCAAATAAAAGAGGGGAAAATATCTTAGGCAGTTGGTCTTTTGGTTGGGCTGACAATGGAGAATGTCAAAAAGGCATATATAACCTTTACACACAAGAAAAAGTAGGGAACGGCAGAGAAGTTAATTACGAAGCATTTTACTTATCGCTATCACAAGTAGAAAAAGATTTAGTTTTTAAAAAAAATAGTGGAGATGAAATAATTTTTGGTTTACCTTACGGAATATCTTGTGGTTTAGCGGGGGGCAGTATAAGAATAATAAATACTATGATACATGATATTTTTACAAATAGTCCCATTGACTTATTAATGGTAAGATATAAAAACCAAGTGTAATAAATAAATTATGATTTTTAAAAAATATTTTCCAAATAATGAGTATTATCAGTATTATTTAAGTTTACATCAGAATCCAAAATGTAGACTTTTTCACTTCTTAGGTCAGATAGCTACAATTTTTTTCATTTGTTTTGTAATAAAAAATTCATTTTGGATATTAATTCCAATTATTCCATTTGTAGTATACCCTTTCGCATGGTCGGGTCATTTCTTATTTGAAAAGAATAATCCTTTAGCTTGGGATGGCTATAAGGATGGTGGAAAAACAACCATCAAGGCGAAAATATGTGACATTAGAATGTTTTTCGATATTTTAATGCTTAAATTAAGAATTTGGTGAATCTTCATCAGCTTTTTTTTTAATTTCGAGGTATTCTTCCTCAGTAAGATTATCAATCTTATTTGAGCAGTATTCGGCTATCCTCATTTTTCTTTTTTCTTCATTCCCATTTACCCAATAAAAAGTCATTGACTTTTTGATTTGATTGAATAAATATTTAAATATTTTTTCATTTTTCATTTTTTTCGCAATTAATATTATTATTCTTACATAAAATGCAATTACACTTTTTAATTGACATTTTTTAAAAAATAAGCTAACATAACAGAATGACAACTAAAATATTGGGATTAACGTGTATAAGTGAGATACTAAAAGAAAAAGATAAAGTTAAATATTCTTTTAGAACAATGACTCGTAGGGGATTTAATAATATCTGTGTAAAAGATGGTAAGGATGAAGCTGTTGAAAGATTATCAGAAAGGATTTTACATAATGCTCGCACTACTCGTTACATTATTCGCCATTGCTCTGAAAATAATATTTTACATTATCGCCTTAGCTCCGCTTTGTTTCCTCTTATTACTGATGATGCTACAGAGGTTTCTATCGAAGATTTGCCCGATTGCACCCAAATAAAGGAAGAGTTATGCTTTGCAGGTAAGATTGCGAGGCAATTCAATATATCAATAGGCTCTCACCCCGATCAATTTAATGTTCTTGCATCTAAAAACTTAGACGCGGTAGATAGAACCATAACAGAATTAAATTTTCAAGCTAGTGTTCTTGATATGCTAGGTTTACCACAAGATCATACCGCGCCAATGAATATACATATCAATGCTCCATTACCTAGAGCGGAACATGAAGACGTTAAAGAGGGCGTTGATTCTGAATCTTTTTTAAATTATCAGATTTCTGAAGTCGCAGAGAATTTCTATGACAATTTAATGAAATGTGATAGTGGGGTTTATAATAGATTGACAATAGAAAATGAAGATCGTGGAGCATGGAATGTCGATAATATAATTAAGTTTAGTGATTATATCTTTCAACAATTTAAATTCAATTTACCTGTTTGTTACGATAATTTACATGATACTTGTAATCCATCTGAAGTTTTAAACGTTGCATGGCAAGCAGAAAGATGTGCTTATACTTGGGTAAATCAAAAAAGTAAAGCTAAGATTTTAGAAGAAGGAGATTTCATCGCTCCTGTCTTTCATTGGTCTGAAGGCAAGAATGACGGCGACCCCAATCCTCGCGCTCATGGTGATTATTTCAGCTACAAGAACCTACCTCCAACTATAGCTATAAATCCCGATCAAGAGGCGAAATGGGAGTGCGAAGTAAAAGCCAAAGACTTGGCGATTAAGAAATTAATCTCAGAATGCGATTAATTTTATTGACAAATAAAAAACATAATGATAAGGTAAAGCCATGAATAGATTTGAACTAGAAGATGCAATGAGTAATCTCCACCAAATAGGGGAAGATATAGATACAATAATATATGCAATCGGAGATTCTCCAATTAAGCATACAGAAGATCAACTATTAAATATGTTGATCGGGATTAAACAATTGCATGACACTCGCTATCAAAGAATGTGGAGTGTTTTTGAACAATTAATTAAAGAAAAGAAAATATCATGATTGAGACATACGAAAGATGGAAAGCTCCTAAAGAAGTTGCGTTAAAAATAATCGACTTAGCTTTAGAGCATATTAAAAAAGTAGAAGTTAATCCCGAAGTAAAAACTGAAGGTGATAATTTTGACTATTGGAATAGTTACGAACTAGAAGACGGCACTTATGTAGATTATAATATCCATTGTGGTGACGAATGGACTAGACTCAAACAAGATGGTTCGGGAGAGTACGAATATACTGACCCTAGTACATGGTCATGGGATGTCGCTTGCTATGCAGTCGATCCACCTAATGAAGAAAGAGAATATCATCAAATAGATACAGGTAGGGAACAATATTTATTTAGTTACAATAAGAGTTACGGAAATAGAGAGGTGGAAGTTGAAGATGAACTTTAAAACAATATTTATTTTTGTATCTTTATCTTCTTTGACATCCCTTGCCAACAATAATCATGATATTAATGATTTATTGTTGGACTCAAAACTTAAAAAAATAGAGTCTAAGTTAGAGACTGATGAGCAAAAATTGAAATTTGAAAGTTTCAAAAAATCAGTAAGAGGAATAACAATAACTGAGAAAACTCCAACGGCATACAGATCAAACGGAAAGTGGATAGTTCCAAAAAATGGAACGATAGAGAATCTAATTAATAAGGGTTTCATGGTAGATACTGATTCTAAACATGGAATAAGCGTAAAGCCAAATCCATTTCACCCGAAATATGAAGATGCGGTAAATAGTTTGAAGCCTAAATTTAAATATTCCCCATCAAGAGGTTTTACTCCGAGGTCTAAAGTTCCGCATTTAATCGAAATGGGAAGTCATGGAGACATCTACCAATTACAAAAAAAATATGTATGGATAAAGGTCGGCAAGAATTATTTAAAATTACAAAATAAAGTAGATTTCACAGAAGTTTCTTTACATGAATACAAAGATGGAATAGCTATATCAACACATAAAATATCAAAATGAAAACAAAAAACAAATTATCTAAAGTGCAATTTATTAATGAAGACGACTATTTTATTATAGATCACACAAAAAATTTAAAGGCAAAGGTGTTAGCATTATTAAAATCAAAAAAAATTGATTGGGATGCTGATTGCATATTATCTCTCTCAGACCAATCTCGCTTAGATTACAAAGGTTTCGCTTGGAAAAACGAAAAGGTTTTTGCAAAATTATCAGATTTTGGGTTGACAGAGTGCGAAGACCTTGATAAGGTAGTTATATTATGAGCGGAGAAGGACACACTTGGAATCATTATAATGTAAAATCCGATGATAAAAACATTGACAGAATTTGCGAAGTTTGGTATGATTATGGAATACAAAAGTTAAAAGATGGTGAGACAACAGAGCTTTGGCATCAAGTTAAAGATAAGATCAAACAATTAATGGGGAATAGATATGAATGTGAATACGCAAGATAGTAAAATGTACAATATTGTACCTAGTAACGATAAAGGGGAAGATTTTGAAATGACTAGCCATATTGCTTGGCTTAAAGTCGGAGATTTCTCCCTTCAGATCGTAGACGATGCTGATGAGTTAAGAGTAAGGGTTTACCCTTATGGAGATGAGCTTGAAGAAATCGAAGCCTTATACGTCGCTAAATGAGCTTTATATCTTACATTGCAGTTGATTGGAATAAAGCAAGCCCAATTTTACCACAAAGACCAATTCTAATGACGAAGACAGAAGCATTTAAATTAAATAAACAATTGCTTTTAAATGGCGAAAAGAAAAGATATATCAGAGAAGAACTAGGTTTAAGTTTAAACAATACAAATAAAAAATAATATGAGCGCGAAAGATAGTCATTTAACAATTAGAGAAGATTTAATCGAAGAGAGTGTGTCTGTACCTGTTTGGTTTCTTGATTACAAAGAAGATACTCATGTAGAAGATAGTCCTACATTGAATATTGATTGTGATTACTCCACCGATGGAGAAGAATTAAATCCTTGGGGGGCAAATATTATAGTAAAAATCACCGACCCTAGTCAAGTTGATAAATATGGTAATCCTTGGAAAGATAGATTAGCTTTTGCTATGTCAGTAGATTTTGATTGGAACTAGATAGAAAGATTATAGATATGGGTTACGATTTAGCAAACGAAGAAGGCAAGGGTTTCAGATGGAATATATGGGGTTGGGCAGAAGTTATTAATTTAGCTTTAGCATACGATTGGCAACCCAAAGGAACTCAAATAGACAAAGATAGATTTGAATCTTATCAAGATTACGAAGACTATATAGAAAATTATGGTGGAGAATATTTTGGCAATAGCGGTCAAAAGGTTTTAGCTGATGATGCAAAAGCATTCAGTAATGCCTTGGAGTCTTCTTTGGACGATATACCCGATGAGAAGTTGGAAAAAAGAGAAAGCATACCTATTGACGATGAGTTCTTCAAGGAAAGGGCTAAAATTTGGAATCAAGAAAAAGCTAGTCTTGTTGTTCGTTTTTCGGGAAAGGCAAACAAAGACTACCTTAAAGAATTTATAGCTTTTTTAAGAGAAGGAGCGTTTTATATATATTGATTTTTTTTTAAAAAAATTTATAATAATAGATGACTAATGAATTAAAAATATCGCCCAAGTTATACGAAGAGAATATTTTAGTATCGTTTAGACCTATTGATAGCAAGGATACGATTCAAATAATGCCTATCTCTGAACCTAAATTCATATTATTATCAAAAGATAATAAAGATGGAGATGAGGGACAATGGTTTGTCGAGGCTTCTTGCGAGGACAACGATTTGTTAAACAAAAAAGGCTTCGTCTTTGAAGAAGATTTTCAAGAATGAAAAGGGCAAAAAAAAAGAAAGAAAAAATAAATAAAAACGGAAAGGGTGATTCTCCCCGTAATGTATCTGATAAATTTAAAGAGAATTACGACAAAATAGTTTGGAAAAAAAATGATTCAAGTAGAAGACTCAAATAATGAAAGGTATTACATAAACCCAAGCAATGTTGTTTATGTAAAAGAGAGAACTGATCCCGTAAAAAAAGAGCGTTGGTGGAAAATACTTTTTACAAACGGGGAGCAACTTCATACTAAAAATGCCGAAGGGGTTCAGTCCATAATATACTCAATGAAGAAATAAATATAAAATGTGGAATTATAGAATAATCAAAGATAAAAATTCTTATGGATTATATGAGGTAATATATAATGATGCAAAGGAAATTTGCGCACATACTGAAAAAGCAGAGCTATCATCCGATAGTGTCGATAATTTAATTAAATATTTGGAAATGATGTTATCTGATGCTATTAAATCAAAAGAGGATGTGTTAGAGATTGGGGGGATAAAATTCGCTCCTATATCCGAAGACGAAAAAGAAGATTCCCACGAAATTGATTTCAATAAATTCATGAGTGATTTGGAATAAATGAAAATTTTTTTAAGTAAACTCTTGTATTATATCGGAGACTTTGTTAGCGTCTTGCTTTATTGGGATGCCTTTTGTTTCCTTTATCCTTTGTATAAAAAAGTTATGGTGCTTAGTTCTGATCTAGATGAAGAAGGCGAGGTTTGGGACTCAAAAAACAAAGATAAAATTTAATTTTTTTAAAAAATGTGTATAATACATTGTGAGTTTAGAAAAATTATACAATATGTTGAAATCATCAGCCCAAGCAGATATAGAGAAAGCTAAAATGTCGCTTTATTTATTGAGCGAAAAAGCGATAGGAATCGGAGATCATTCTACCGAAGATTTTTATAAAAATGCCGAAGAAGCATTATCTTTACTTTGTGACGGAGAAGACAGGTTGAAAGTTACTGAGAGTTACCTTGGTAAAGAAATTCAAAAAAAAAGTGACAAAGAAAATGGTATAGTAAGAGACTCGGAAGGTTCTGTACAATATCATATAAACCCACTAGATCACGAACAAACTAAATAATGAAAGAAATAATATTAAGTGTTTTAGGGGAGTTAAGCGAACTTCAAATTAATTTACAATCTCAATCTGCGAGAGAGGATATAGCAAACGCTATAATCAAAAAATATACAGAGAGTAAGGGGTAAGATATATGCCATATATACCCAGATCACAAAAAGAAAAATCACTAGAAGGAGAAATAAAAGACGCGGGTTCTTTTAATTTTTTAATCCATCAACTCATGGATAAATATATCGAGCAGAATGGAGTCAGTTATCAAACATATAATGACATAGTGGGGGCTATGGATTGCGCCAAAATGGAACTATATAGAAGGCTTGTCTCGCCTTATGAAGACAAAAAGATACTCTTAAATGGAGATGTAGAACCTTACAACAATGCTGATTGAGTATTTTTGCATTTCCTTTTGCGTTTTCTTATTTGTTATTTTTGTTTTAGATGTTTTTCTTAAATGAATCGAGGGACGAAGACCAAATAGTCTCGCTCATAAAGGAATTATCTGACCAATTTATCGAATATTATCCAAGTAAAGAAGATCAAGTTGAACTTTTGAATAAAATTAGTTTTTGTCTTTCGGAGCTAATCTTTTGGAAGGAGAGGGGTAACATAACAAGATACGATCAAAGTTTAAAAGAATTGCTTCAATGGTTATTCAACAAAGTTGAGTCTAAATTTTAATTCTTCTTGACAAAAAGGGCTTTTTTTGTTAATCTATAAAAATGATAAATTTTATAAAAAGATTAACTCGCTTGCTTCGCAAAGAAAGAACTCCTAAATTATCTGTTGCACAAATAGATGAATTAATTGAATTAAATAAAGATACGTCACTTCGCATTGGAGACGATGCAGATTATGATGGCATGGGTAATTACGGAAGATTCCCACCGATGGAAAAAATAGTTAAGAAAAGAAAATTACACGATAAATAAATAATGAAAATACAATTAGGATTACGAGGGAGCGCAGATGCGTTCAACCATGTCATTGTTAAAATAGATGACCTCATGCTTATGAATACTGAGAATTTATTTTTAAGTGGGCAAGAATATAGAACTAAGACAGGAAGAAGTTTAGTTCAATTATTAGATTCTCTATCAAAAGATCACGAAATATCAATTGGAGATAAAGTTGCCAAGGAAGTCGAGAGTGAGTTGCATATAAAAAGCGGGACATTAAATAAATATGAAAAATGAAAAATATATAACTATGACAAATAAAGAATATGATGATTTAGCTGAAGAATCAAAAGTATTCAGAAATGAGAATTCAAGAGGAATATGCTATGGATTTGAAATGGCATTGCGTGCAGTTAGAAGGGTTGATAAAGAAATGGAATATCCGCAAATGGTATCGCATGAATCAGACTTTATAAAATACAATGCACAAAAAGATTTATTATATAAAATATACAAAGCAATACAAAAAGAACAAGCGATAGAAATCTCTTGACAAAATAAAATAAACTTGTTATGATCTGTTTAAATTCAAAAGGATTACCACTACTAGAAGAATTAAAAAATTTAAGAGCGATTACGTTAGAAGATATGAATAAAGAAAAAGATATTATAAAAGAAATAAGAGGAAATCGAGCCAACCGCTTGGCAGACTTAAAAGAAACTATTGGAGAACACAATCCTAAAGCATTATTTGCCGATGGGCATGACGATGCAATCATGGGATACTCTAGTGATGGTAGAGTTATTTATTCTGTTAATCAGATTGTGGAAACTCTTGTTGAAAGAGATGGTATGACTCCTGATGAATCAATAGAGTATTTTAATTTTAATATTGAATGTGCTTATTTAGGAGAATACACTCCTATCTATATGTATGAAGAATGATAATGAAAACATTACATAACACTAAAAATTGCAATTATAGAAAATTCTTGTACAGAAAACTAAAATATGGCAAAATAAGTGGTAAGTTTTATAAATTTATTTGTAGAACTCATCCTTATCGTCTTACAACTTACAACATATCACTCTTTGTAAGAGAAGTTCTTAATGGCAAGATGACAGAAAATAAGGCAATTAATTTACTACAACAAGATGTTACGGAATTAAAACGCCAAAAAGAAATGTACAAATCAAATGTGGAGTGCAGAAAGAGAATTAGCGCGAAGCAAATAAATTAAAAAAATTTTAAAAAAAATCCTTGACAATGCCTAAAAAATATGCGAAAGTAAGGGTATGACAAAAAATATAGAAACACAAATAGTTTGGTCAAAGGGTAGAACCAAAGCGGAATTAAGAAAGCAAACCTCTTGGTCTAGTTCAAAAGATTGGAGTGGTCTAAGTGGTCTTGAAATAAAAGCATGGCACTTTAACACTCATGTTGGTTGTACTGCAATTACAAGTCAAGGCAGAAGTCATAATAAATATTTTCAGATTCCTGTTGACAAGATTGAAGAGTTCTGTCATGCTTTAATGGATGCTAAAAAAATAATGGAGATTAAAAATAATGAAGAAGTATAGATTATCAGTAACAGAAGAAATTGGTGGATACATTGTAGTTGAAGCTAAGAATGTAGATGAAGCAGAAGAAATTGCAGAAGAATTACTTGACGAACATGGTTGTGAAGAACTTTTTTACAATCATAACTTAACTAAATATCATGGCGATCACACTCATAGAGATAGAGGAGTTTTTAGTTGCGAGGAAATAAAATGAAAACATTTGAAATAGAAATAGCAAGCACAACTTATCGCACTTACTTTATTGATTCAGAATCGAAAGATGATGCAGTCAGTAGGGCTTTTGATGAAATGGAAGCAGATTGGGAGATAAGCAAAGCATGGAAACAAAATGCTGAAGTTAGTTTGGTGGAAGAAAAAGAAAAAGAATCAGAAGAAGATTCGATGGAGTTGGGCGATTCAGAGCTTGACAAGTTAAACCAAGACCTATAAGATAAAGATATGAAAGTTACAGAGTTAGAAGTAAAAGAAAGTTTTGATGGTGAATTATATTTTCGCTTACCCGATGATCTATTAAAAAGATTAGGATGGGAAGTCGGTGATGAATTAGAATTTATCCCACAAGACGAAGCATTTATTATCAGAAAAGTTAAAATTGATTTACGAAAATATGAGAAAATTGAGCTTGACTTTAGTAGCGATGATTTGTTAAAGTATATGATGTTCGCACATGAAAAAAATATTACATTCAATGAACTCTGCGAGGAAGCAGTAAAAGAAAAACTAAAAGAAAATGAATAAAATAGAAGAAGCAAATAAAATAGATAATTTGTTTGAAGTTGAAAGTGGATTAGATACTCGTCTTTTCGAGTTGGCAGGTTATTCTCTCATCGAAGACATTGTAGAAGAAATGTTTCAATTAAAAGAGAAGATGAACAAGAGACTCAATGACAGAGCAAAACTTTTAGGCATAGGTGGAGAATTTGGTGTTATTCCACCCGATACATCTCATTTAAATAATGATGACTTCGGAGCATTTATCAGAGGCGATATGACAAAAGAAGAAGTAGAACAAAAAGGGAGATAAAATTATGAAAAAAACATATAGAGTACCATGTTCATGGCAAGTTTATGCCCAAGTAGAAGTTGAAGCAGAATCTTGGGAAGAAGCAATTACTAAAGTCGAAAGTAATAGTGTTCCATTACCAACAGACCCCAATTATGTAGACGCTTCCCTTGAAGTTGATATGGAAATAATTGAAGAGGAGATGGAAAATCCAAATACTTTTGATTTGGTCGATTAATTAATCCCAATTTCCTTGAGCAACATTCCTACCATCTAAATTAGACCAATCTACAGAGAATGGGTCTTCTTCTTCGTCTTGCTGACTTAATTCAAAATGAAAGTTTTCTTTTCTTTTCTTTGTTAAAGCATCTGACATTCTTTGCCCCATCCATAAAGCTTCTAATATCAAAGCTCTTGTTGCTTTTAAATTAAAACTTTCTTCTTTCGAGCATTTGTATGCTAATTTTAAAACATTACACAGGGTTCTTTTCTCGTCAAATGGAGAATCCATTTTGATTTTAATTTCTTCGTAAATTTCTTTGGTAAAAGATTTCGGTTTATACTTGCTCATAATAATGATTACACTTAATATTAACGATAATGCTTGACATTATAATAAAAACAACATAGACTAATAACATGAAAGAAATAATAGGAGACGATTACCCAACTTACGAAGATTCAGTCAACATGACTTTAGCTGAACAAAAAAATAAACCAAATTATACTTACATGAAAGAAATAGAACAGCAGATAACTAAAGATAATTTAGAAAGATTGCTATTAGAAAATGCTCAACTTAAACATCGCTTGGCTTGCGTCAAAGATGATATTGAAATTATAGATAGGCATATCAAAAAGAATTGCAATAAAAGGTTTAAAAGACCAAGTCGCAATAAGGATGGTAGTGTCTTTGCTGAAGAAGCATGGCACAACATTACTAATATAGAAATTGCTTGCGATTTATCTGATGAATCAGTCGATGAATGGGGTTCTGATATGGCAGAAGAATATAGACAAAAATTAATGGGAGATGATGACCCTGTTTTTGAAGGTCACTTAAAAAACATGGAAGCTTCAGGCGATTATCTAGATAAATATATAGCAAAAAAATGAACATTGATTACAAATTACTAGAAAAACAAAGGGATCATTTGCTATCAATTTTGTGGCATGATGATAAGGGTGAAGGTGTTCATGGACTACTTGACGAAGAAATGGGTTGGGGAATTATACATTTACTAGATGACTTGTTAGACAAAAATTATTATAAGAAAAATGAAAATAACAATAACTAATCATAATAAGACTTATAGCGCTGAGACTGATGAAGATGTAGACGCGGAAAATTTAGCGGATATGTTTAAGGGACTAATGGTAAATATGGGGTATCATCCAAGCAATGTAGATGAACTATTCAACACAGAATACAGATGGTTCACGCAAGAAGAGATAGATAATAATAGGCAAGGTCACTTAAAAAATTCAAGCCCTTTTATGGATTCTTTTAAAGAAAATCATTCAAATAAAACTGAACAAAAAATGGTTGACAATAAAGCAGAAGAATGGCAAAATGATTTATATAAAGAAAGAGAAAGTGAATCTGCATATTAATTAAAAATTTAAAAAAAAATGAAAAAAGAATATTGTGTTGGAATAAAAATAATTAATTGTTTTTACGTTAATGCGGAAAATAGAGACGAGGCGGAACAAATAGTTAGAGAGTATGACCCATACAAGACTCTTGACGATTGTGATTTTAATATCGAATATGCTGATCCTACAAATGGAGAAATTACATGGAGATTAACAGAAGATGATTTATATGTCAAGGAAGGGGATTACTCAATTCACATTAAAAATAAATTAAATGAATAAAAAAGCTATGGAAGGTTTAAAGCAAGAAGAAGAAATTAAAAACGAAATATACGATATAAAGAAGTCTATTAGACATCTCGAAATTGAGTTAGATTATGAAGATTCTCGAAGAGGAAATAATTATAAATACATAAAATCGCTAGAAGCACAAATAGATGAGCAATATATTAAATTAGATAATTTATATGAAACTAACAAAATATCAAAAAGCTAGACTACTTGAGCATGAATGGGATGTAGTCCAATCTAAAGATGGGGGGAATACCTCTTGGATTGCTATTCAACCCGAAGATGGGGAAGTCTACCAAGTTGCACTTGATGTTTTTAACTTGACAGACACAGGAAAAGATGTTAAGTTACTCGTAGTTGGAACACAAAACGAAGGATAATAAATATGAGAACAACAGAAAGAGAATTAAGAGAAGGCAATCCTACGATTGACGAGATGAGACGTGATCTCGCTGAAGCAGAGGCAATGAACATGAGTACAAGCGAGATGATGAGGATGTTAATAGAGGGATTTGAAGGTTTAGATGAAATTCCCGATATTGAAATAAGAGAAGAATGGGAACAAGTGTTTGGAGAATTAAAAAATTGGGATGCAAGCAAATGAATTTTAGAGAATCAATAGAATTTCTATTAAATGAAATAGAATTAAATAAAACTATGATCGCAGATAAAAATGTGAAAAAATCCTGCGATATAGTTCGTGGTTTTTTAAATCATATTCCCATTGGTTCATTTAACAACTCAATACAAGTAGAAGAAAGTCAAAAAAATCTTCGTGATTTTTGCGATGATGAAGAGAAGATGTCGGATTTTAATGTTTTATCAAAAGATGAATTCTTGAATTCTTATTCTTACATAAGCGAAACGGAATATAACTTAACTAGAATTAAATTAAAAAATTCTTGACATATAAAAATATATTGACTAAGATACGATTATGAAAGTAAATAAAATTTGGAATATTGAGCCACAAAAAATGCTAGATGAGATTATTGCAATAGATAAGCAATGCCATGATGATCCTAGCGAACAATATAAGCCCACATTTTACATTGGTAAGAATGTAGACTACATTCGTGAAGTTTATGAGCAATATTTGGGTCTTGATAGTCTTACCGAAGTAGAGCAAATAGAGAATGGATACTATAGATTGGAGATAGCATAAGATTATGAAAGTCACGGAAGAGTTGCAAATAATTATTGACGAAGCAGAAGTCTCTGCTATCGGAGAAAGCACAGATGAAAATAAAAGAGTTTTAGAGGCTTGCAAAAAAGTTCAGAATTGGCTTGACTCTTTCCCCGAATTGTTAGATAGTATAAGCGAATTACATTCAGATTCATTAGAGAAAACAAAAATAAACAAAATATAAAAAGCGAAAAGTTATGAAAAATTATTTCACAGATGTAAAAGTAGAGCATAAAGGTATAGGTCATTATCCAATTAGATGGAATCGTTGGAGTCCCGAATCAATCATATTCAAGAGTAATAGATTAGTTAAGAAAGTTATGCCCGAAGATAATATTCTTAGTTATAAAAGTAAATGTGATCGTGACTTCAAGACTTGCGAGAAGTTAGATTGCACAATTCTTTCTCGAAAAACCTATAATGGTACACCTCATACACATCTTGCTCAAGACAAATATAGAGCAGTTCACGTTCAACTTAAAGATATGAAGAAGGATTACGTAGGTGCTAATGTTGACTTCATTGATGCGAGATTAGAAATGAATGTCGATAGTTGTGGAAACCAATTAGGTCGCGTCAATATTCTTACTTATATAAATAGTATGCACAATCCTCGTAGTCATCATTACTGCTCAAAAACTCAACAATGGGTAAAAGACCCTAATTCAAAACCTGCTCCTCTTGAAGAAGGTTATCGCATGGCGTATGGTGGACAAGGTGAAGGAAATATGTTAAGTATGAATGATTGGGATGAGTATCTTGATATATGCAAAGCAATCAGAATGTTTCTATATGAAGTTATAGTTCCCGCAAAAAAAGGTGAATTTGATTACGATCAATTAGAAGAATTAATGGTAGCATGATTCGATGCTTTATAGATAAATATTCATTACTATGTGCTAGTGATGAGAGTAGTATTAAATATGCAATAGATAAAAAAATGAAAGAAATAAATAAAGAAGATGATTCGCTAGAAGAAACTACATTAAAAGGAATTATTAGTTCTTGCGAAAATATACTTGACGATCTTGAGGAAGGTGCTAATATCGAAGAGAAAGATATGCAAGATTTAGTTTATGCAGATAATGTTTTACTAGACATCCAACAAAGGCTTGCATCAAGTTTTTCTCCAACTAACATTGAATGTGGACATTACCCTGTAATGACTGATAGAGTTTATTGCGATGATGAGCATGGAAATGCTTTGTGAAATATCATATTGCTCATAAGAAAAATGGAAACGAAAGATTTATAGTCTTTACATCTAAATTAAAAATGTTAGAGTATTTAAATGAGAACAAGAGTAAATTAAACAAACTTGAAAATGTTTATCTCCATTTCGATCAAATTAAAATTTCATTAAGTTCATCATCATGGAGAATAAAAAAATAAAAAAAAGATTGACAAACAAAATTAGTTATAGTAGGATATTGGCATAGTTTAAATCTTATCACATAAAAAAAAGAAAGCGAAAAAATGATTATCACACAAGAAAAAAATAAAGAAGTAGTACAGAGTCACGATTTTGAATCTGTAAATTGCACGATAGATGCGGAAGATATGAGATATGTTGCGTCTCTTCTTCGCAACAACTATTCCAACACTCGTCTTGCAGTTGTTAGAGAGATTACTGCAAATGCGCTTGATGCAAATGCAGAAGCAAATGCTTCTCGTCCTATCGAAGTAAAGTTGCCAACCAACATGAATCCAACTTTTGCAGTTCGTGATTTCGGTGGGGGTCTTAGCCAAGAAGATGTATTTGGTCTTTACTCTAAGTATGGCAAGTCAACCAAGAGAGAGTCAAACAATTATATCGGTGCTTTTGGTATCGGTAAGTTTGCTCCATTGTCTTATGGTGAAAACTTTACTTGTGTCTCTTATCATGGTGGAGTAAAAAAGACTTACAATGTTTTCGTCAATGATGATGACGATACCAAGATTGCAATGATTGGTGAAGCAGAACCAACTAACGAACCAACAGGTTTGTCTATCGAAGTTGCCGTATCTGATTCAGATGTATCAGAGTTTAAAGAAATTGTACAGAAGTTTTTTGAGTTCTTTTCTGATGAAGAAATGCCAAAATTTATTGGTGTTGAAGATGATTTCATTGCTAAGAGAGAAAGAATCTTAGAAAGCGATAATGATGATTGGTTCTTCGTTAAAGAGAATGATAGTTCCAAGTATGGTTACAGACATAGTAGCAATCGTTCCCATGTTCTCATGGGTAGAGTAAAATATCCTGTTGATACAGATGCTATTAATTTAACTAATTTCGTTCAAGACGAACAACTCAGAGAAATTTGCAGAAATCTTTTACAACAAGATAATTTCTATCTTAGAGTTCCATTGGGTGCAGTAAAATTGCATCATAGTAGAGAGTCATTGGAGTATAACAAATCCACTCAGAAAACTATTGCAAAGTATTTAGTTGTTGCATCTAAAGGTGTTCAAGAAATCGCCAAGAGAAAACTCGCAGATTCAACTGACTTGTTTGATGCGAAAGCTAATTATGCAAAAGTTGTAAATGCTATGCCGTATAATATGAGAAACATCTTTGAAAATTCATTTGAATGGAATGGAATTAAAATTACTTCATTTTATTTTCATCGCAAGCATGATTACAATGATAGTTTGATTATTACTCAAACTGACAGAGATCACGATAGTGGTGCAAGAGATGGGTACAAAGTTCGTTCTTGCAAAGTAAACAGAGTGCATTGTGACAAAGGTGCTTTATTTGCAATTCAAGATATTGAATCTGCTCATGGAAATAATCTTCGCGCTAGAACATTGTTCGACAAAGATGATACTCTCAATACCATCTATTTTATTAATCCAATTACTGAAGGCGCTGAAGAGTACATTAAAGACGAATGGCATTTCGATCAAGTTGATGCTAGTCATATCGTTCATACATCAGAAGTAGAAAAGCAAAAGCCAATCAAGAGAGGCATTCGTCAATCAAATGGCAATAGTCGCGCTAACATTCCCTTGTTCGTATTAAAGACTGATAAAGGTTATGCTAGTCGTTTAGCAGACTATTGGAACAACTTTGAAGAGCAAATCAATGATGTTGATGACGTATCAGAAATTGATGGTTCTGTCAATGGTAAATTAGTTTACATTCCAATTAAAAATTATAATGTATCGGGAGATGATTATGATATTGAATTAGATGCTTTGTATCGCAAAATGGGTCAGATTCGCATACAAGCAGAAGACGATACTGAAAAGAAAAATGTTATGTTGTTTGGTGTTAGAGTCGGAGATGTAAAGAAATTAGATAATGATCTTTGGATTTCTTACAACGATTTCTACACTAAACATTGCAAGGATAAAGTTTTAGCAGATGTAAAAAATGCAACTCTTGCACATCAAATGTTTGTTTTTCAATCAGAGAATGTTTCAAGTAAATTATCCAATTACGGATATACTTTAAATAGATTGTTTACTAATTCTAGTTTTAAATTAGATAATTTAGATTCAGATCACTTGGTAAATAAAGTTGCAACTGATTGGATGACTCTTGAAGAAGGTGGAACAGATCACATTAGAGTTGCAATGATGCACTTGTACAAAAAGGAAAAGCAATGGGTAGAGAAAACTTTTCCCATCGCAAAGTCTAGCGCAAAAGCCTTTACTAATAATGTACAATCTCTTGTAGAGAAATATCCTCTTATGATTTACATCTCTCAATCATGCAACTCATGGGGAAGTTTAAAAGCAATGGAAAATGAACTTGTACTCTTGGATGAAGTCGAAAGATATGTCCAATTAGTTGATAATCAAAGAGTTGGGGAGTGATAACCCCAACTCTAAATTTTATAAAAATAATACTTGACGAAAACAATTAATCCTGTTATAGTTATATTAAATCAAAAAAAGCAGAAAACGAAAAATAGAAAGCAAAAAATTATGAATAAAGTTCCATATATGTATAGCGAAGATGTAATAACCATTTTTTGGGAAGGCAAGCCTTATAGTCTTCGTAAAGATCATCCCAACTTTCAGAATGCAAAGAATGCAATTCTTGAAGGTGATTATGAATCTCTTGGAGAGTATGTTGATATTGCAAAGTCAGTTGAAGATTTTGTTGAAGGTGACATCGAAGTTCGTGATGAAGTAGTTTACTACAAGAATCATCGTCTTCATGGTGTTGTTGTTGACAAGTTGTTGGGGATGTTGAGAGCAGGAATGAAAGATTCTGCCCCTCTAGTAAATTTTATTACTAGGTTGCAATCCAACCCATCTGCTAACTCTGTAAACGAATTATATAGTTTCTTGAGTTACAAATCATTGCCAACTACTCCCGAAGGTAAAGTATTGGGTTACAAAGGTGTTAAGGATGATTTTTATTCTAGCACAGGTAATGCTGATACTATTGTCGTTCAAGGCGAGGTCAACGATTCGCATCAAATTCTCAACGAGGTTGGGGCAACGATTGAAGTTGCACGTCGTTGTGTAGATGACAACAAGGATAATCATTGTTCTTATGGTCTTCATGTCGGTTCATACGATTATGCAAATAGTTGGGCAGGACAAGATGGTCGTTTGTTGGTTGTAGAGTTTGATCCCGAAGATGCAGTTTCAGTTCCAACTGATTGCGACTTTCAGAAATTAAGGGTTTCAAAGTACAATGTAGTCGGTGATATTACTGACACTCGCAAAGAGTACGATAAGCCTGTCTATGAGGCTAATAAGCCTATCTACGATGAAGCCGAAGATGATTATGATTATGATGATTATGATGATTATGTAGATGATGCAGAGGAATCTGATCTCGCGCAAGATGAATTGGATTTAAATAATCAATCTAGTAATTGGGAGAAAGTTGATACTCAAACTTTAGAAGAATGGTCTGATGAAGACGATGAACCCGAAGTTACTCTTCCCAAAGGTTATGATGATGACAAATTCAACATGAGAGGTGTTCAATCTGAAGGTGATGAAGTAGATGAATATCTTCGTAATTATGTTGATGCAAAACATTCAACAGGCTTTTATCCTAAAGTTTCTTCGATTGCGGGTTGCAGATTTTGCAAGAATCGTGGAATTAAATGTTCTGAAATAGTCGAAAGATTTAAAGAGATGTGCAATGATGGTTGGAATTATTGGGTAAAAGATGGTAATGGGGATAGTAACTCAGTTGTATTCGATTCACCTTTTTAATAAAATGAAAACTACAAAATATAATACAAAAACAACCACAAAGTTAGAAAGTCAAATTCAAAAATGTTCAGAAGTTGATGTAGATTGTTTGTGGGCAATATTAAAATATAGAGAAATAGGAATTCTTAGAAAGGTTTTATGTATATGTAATCTTTTAAAATTAAATTCAGATGAAATTTTACCCGAAATTCCACAAGATGAAAATGGACGATTTCTCGACAAACCAACAAGAGCAATGATACACGATGCTTTAATTAGAAGGATTTCTTAAAATGGAAAAAACAAAAAAAATACTAACAGATAATTTACTTGCTTTAGCGAATTTAGAAACAGAATTCCAATCAACCTTTGATGATAAAGATTTATTTAATCAAATAGGTTTAATGAAAGCGAGTTTAGCCTTTTTCTTAGACCAAAAAGAATATAATAGGGCAATATACGAAAGCGATCAAATTGCAATGTTTTTAGTGGATTTGCTTTCAGATTAAATGGAACTTTTATTTTATTTATTCTTGGTGCTTCTTTTATCAATCACGATGTTTAGAAATATTTAAAAAAATTTTAAAAAATAGTTGACAAGCGAAAAAAAAATTGGTAAGGTTGTTTTATGGACAAAAATTATGCAGGATTCTTAGTTATTAGTAATTTATCTAAACATGGATTACTTGAACATGGGTGGAAATTCAGATGGCACAATAAAAAAGTTGCTCTAGGAACTTGCAGTTACAATAGGAAATTGATTTATCTAGCAGAATGGTATGTTAAGCTTAATGACAAAGATGAAGTCATGGATACCATTTTACATGAGATTGCTCATGCTCTAGCTTATCATCGTCATGGAAGCGCAGGTCGTGGGCATGGTAGAGTATGGAAGTCTGTTTGCAGAGAAATAGGAGCAAAGCCCGAAAGGTGCAGTAAAGATAAATTAAACAAACCAAAAAATCATCATAAATATGTTGACAAGTGTTGCGGAACAGAGTATAAAAGACATAGATTAAGAAAGAATGCTAGATACTCTTGCCCAAAATGTGGAGTTAGTTTATATAGAGGAGAGGGAGCAAAAAGAGCAGATCGTGCTACACAAGAATTATTAGATGAAATATTAAGTTCTTGACAAGTTAAACAAATTAAATTAAGGTTGCGAAATGGAAATTGAAAAAGAGTTTGAATTAGATGAGTTTGAATTTGATAGCAAGCATAAATACATGGGCGTCGTACCTGTTAGAAAGTATTATGCTAGTTTGCAAGGGGAAGCTCAATGGAGTATAGAAAACGATTCATTTGACTATGCAGGAACACATTGTACTTGGGGTCAAAGTGGAACGCATCATTTGCCCGACTATGCAACCATTGATGATTTTTCTTTAGATGAAGTTCATGTATATTTTGAAATTTATGATAGAGAAATAGGAGCATGGTTTGAATCGGAGAGAAAATTCATTTGGAAGCACAAAAGAGATAGAGCATTTATAAAAAGATTTGAATCAGATTATAGAGAAGAAATTATGCAAATGCTTCAAGATCAAGAAGATGAGTGTGAATCAGTAATTGAATCATTGCCAACAAAAGCGGATTACGTTTAATATTAATTAAATTATTATAAGGAGAAAAATATTATGGGATTAGATATGTATGCTTATGCTCGTCCACCTCGCAAGAGAAATAGTGATGACGATGTGCAAATTGGAGAATGGCGCAAACACAATCGCTTGCAAGGTTGGATGCAACAATTATGGGAATCAAAAGGTTGCCCAAATGCCAATGAAGATGGTGACTTCAATTGTGTTGAATTGCAACTTACCGAAGAAGATATTAATGCTCTTGAAGATGACATTCTTACAATGACTATGCCCGAATCTAATGGTTTCTTTTGGGGTAGTGATTCTTTCTTTTGGACAGACGAAGATGGTAATGATTACCCCGAAAATAGTTACTACTATTTAGAAAGTGATTTGCAATTCGTAACAGATGCAAGAAAAATGCTTGAGAAGAAGCATAGAATCTTTTATTCGTCTTGGTATTAATTTAATTAAATTATTAAAAGTTTTTAAAAATTTTTATTGACAAAGAGAAAGGAATATGCGAAGATATAATTATGAATACGGCAGAAGCATTTAAAGATAGCATCAAACAATCAATTGCAAGTGCAGAAAAGATTGCAAATTCAATACCCAAAAAGGGTCTTAATATTTATTTAGATAAATCAACTATGGTCATGCAGACTTTTAGTGATCCAAGTGCATTTGAGTATGCCAAGCAAGCAACTGCTCGTAAGGGGCAATCAAGCATTCTTAGGATGCAAATGGATGGAGCGGGTAGAACACAAGCAAAAGCATTATAATGAATTTAGAAATAGTAGAAAGAAGTAGTGGTTATTGGATAGTTGATAACGATGGAGTTGCATGGGATGAACCATTTGTTCATTTGAGTCAAGCTATTCGCCAACTAAATTGCATGATAAAAGATGCAAAATAATTGTTTAACTATATAAATACTAACTTTTTATCAATAACACAATAAAATGCTTGATATATCATGCAATTTCAGTTTTAATTTGAATTAGATAAAAAAATAATCCCTATGCAAATAAAAACTGCTATCGTTAAAAAAATATCCCAAATCATTAAAAAATCCATAAAAACAAGATACACATGAAACAACCAATATATGATGGAACAAATGAAGATGAGTGCGAATATTATGATAATGTAATCATGGAGTTACCAACATACGAACAATATATAAAAGATATGTCATTAGCAGATCAAATAAAATTCTATTTTGATGTTGACATTGATAACTATTTAGGTGATCCTTGGGAGATACTTGCGGAATGCGCAGTTGACCCACATTGGCTAAAAGAATTTAAAGTTAATTTTAAAGAATACCTACAAGAAAGAGAATACATACAATGAATGAATTAAAAGAAAAATTAAAAACAAATATTAAATACCATATAGATAGAGTAGCTAAAACAGGGTCATCATCATTTTCTACTTGCGACTATCGTGGATGGGATAAAGATATTTGGAGACATAGACATTCTATCATGGACAAATTAACTGACCAAGGTTATGGTGTTGAAAGTGCAGTTAATCATGGAGTATTAGACGTAACAATAACTGCAAATTTAGAATTGTAATGAACTCAATACAAAACGAATTAGATTATTTAAACAAATTAAAATTTGACATTAGTGGTTTTTTATATGATATTGACCAAGCAATCGGTTCTGAAAATTGTGTCCTAAGTGATGAGCAAATTTTTAACTTAACAGACAAGATAGTTGCTAGAAGAGAACAATTAAAAGAAATATTAAAAAAAGATTGACGCGAAAACAAAAATATAGTAAAGTTTAAAACATGAATATAAATCACATATACGAAGATGGAACTATCGAAGAAAAATTTTACTACGATAATTTCACAGGCACTTATTTCTTGCATGATGAGGAATGGGAAGAACCAATGGAGTTTACAGAAGATGAATTAGTAGAAGAAGGTATTTATTTAAACGAATATTGCATACAACAATGAAAGTAACAAATGTTAGATACTTCAAGACCAATAAAGGTGTTGGTTATCAATGCAAAACAAACATTAAAGGCATAGAGATATGTAATGATGGTATGGGTGGAGCAACTTATATAGATGGAGCATTTCAGAATATTAAATTACTTAGGGAATATACCGAATGGGATTTAGAAGATTTAATAGATAGTTATGAAAATAACTCTTGACACAAGATAAAATAAAGTTTATTGTATCGACATATTATTAAAACACGTTTATAAAAGGAGAAAAAATCGACATGAAAGTATTAAGATCAGATGAAGTAAATGAGAAAGCAAATGGAACTTATTATGTAGATTGGACAACTACAAGTTATTTTAGTTTAATTAATTCGTTTGGATCACCAACTTATGGAAAATCCGCTGACAATAAAGTTCTATGCGAATGGGTTCTTGAATCCGACAATGGATCAATCGCTACTATTTATGATTATAAATCAGATACAAACGATCCCGAATTCGTAACTCGTTGGCACTTAGGGGGAAACAAGCATTCTTATAATTTTATTCAAGAAATTAAAGAAAAAATCAGAAAAAATGTTGACGCACATAATCTTGTATGCTAGTGTGTTTGTATGAGTTATTCAATAATTGAAGGAGTTATCAAACAAACAATAGGGCAAAGCATGAATTACGAAACAGAATCAATTACCTTTCAAGTTCCATCAAATGGTGGATATAATTATAGATTTAATGAATGCGTAGAGCAAATTGCACAATTAATTGATTGTTATTTCGATACAAAGATTGATTATGTAGAAAGAATTAATAATTTAGTAGATCAAGAAGTTGTCGATGCAATGAGAAGGCAAGAAAAAGAAAACGAATTAGATAATATAAATGGGGGAAGTAAATAATGAATTATACAGATGAAAATGTAATGGTAGTCGCACAAAAAATTGTTGACGATATGGACTTAGACGATCTTATGTCCTATGTTTATGATGATCTTTGTGCAATCATGGATAAAGATGAAGAATTATTTAATTCAAATGTAGACCATTTTGAAATGAATGAAAATATAAATGGAGGTTCAAAATGAAAAAAGTTGTAGTTGAAGGTTATACATACGAAACAGATTTAAATGTTAAAATTGGTGATGTTGTAGAATTACCAAGTGCTTATTGGTTGAGAGATGTATTAGGTGATACATGGGAAGGTGTTGTTAATTCACTAGAAAGTGATTACGATGGTGTTTGTTCAAGAATAATTAGAATAATCAAAAGCAAATGAGACATACAATTCAAATACATCAAGATAACGACTACCCAAGTCACGACAAAATTCAAATCCCTGTTCTTTTCTCCTTGACAGATGATGGTGAAAGAGTTTATGATGAGGAACTTATGCACGATATGCTTAAAGATCATATAGACTCAATAATTAAACATGAAAAAGTTTACGAATAAGTATTGACATATAAATTTAATTATGCTATTGTTAGTTATTATCAAGAAAAATTATTAATCTAAAAAAAGGAAATTGCGAAATGAGTAAAGCTATTAGATCAACTATCGCCAACAATATTATGAACGGCACATATATTAGAAATGCAAGGTTCAGAACTTACAACGAAGCTACTGAAGGTATTTTCGCGCAACAAAGAGAGTTTGCTAAAAAGTTGGCAATTATCCAACAAGCTAAAAAAATTAAATTAATTAAGTAAAATGATTTCTCAAAAAACAACAGATTTAATTAACTCTTGCAATACAATAGAATCTTATCTATCTATAATGGATTCTCCAATGTGGAGAAGGTCTTTTTTAAGTAAGAAGGAAATAGCTTTAATTAATATTAATTATCCAAATGCAGATAAACATATTAATAATGAAATTGATTTTATGGAATTTCTTAGACTTCGCGCAGAATTAGTAGAATGTGGAGTAAAAGGTAAAACTAATCTAATAGGACAAACAAAATCATTAAGTGAATGGAAAACATTATTCCACGACTATCAAATTAAAAAATTAAAATTTAAGTAAAATGAATATTATCACCAACATGGACGATTTGCATTGGCAAGCAAGTTATCAAGTAAACGATATAAGCATATCAATTGTTCAAGGCAATGGATGCCAAGGGTCAAGGTCTTCAAACACTTTTGAGGTGCTTCTATGGGACGATATTGGCAACATACCATTAAGCGACTATGATGTTGGCTCATATCTTTCATGGCAAGATGTTGTTGATTTAATTTCTAGTATTAAACATTGGGATGATAAAAGACAAACTTGGGCAGATCATCAAAGATCATTATATCCAAATGCTTTATGTCAAGGAGGGGATTCATTCTTAAAAGGTATACTCGAAAGAGCGAGTAAAGAAAGTATAAATTAGAACTTGACAAAACATAAATTATAAAGTATATTATAAGTATATTAACAATTATTACAAACTATGAGATATTCAGTATTTGATTCACGAGGAGTTCACCAAGCATCTTATTCGCATAAGTTCCCTAACACTCCCTTAAAAACCATCAAGCAATGGGCAATTCAAACAGGGAAACTCGTTGGAGGTAAGGTTTTCGAGAGAATCGTTCCCTCTGATAAACGATACAAAGAGAAGAATCATCTTCTCTATGATTTCACCCATCTTAAAAGCAAACTTAGGGACGATCAACCCAAGTCTTCCAATAAACATCCTATTAAGAATAACAATAAGGATAATAAACAATAAGATAGAGAGAGAATATATAATGTTTTATACAGAGATTGTTACTATTCAGAACTTTATTACTATATTATTATTTGTTTGAGAGTGGTGTGGCGAATTTAAATATATAAAATAATTAATTATATCGCACTATTTTAATAAAGTCAAGAAAAAAAAATGGAGATCGAAGACGAACTCAAGCAAGAAAGTATATTTTTAATAAAAGAATTAAATAAAACAAAAGAATTATTTAATAAACAATATAATAATAAATTAATTAATCAGAAAATAGAAGAAGAAATAAAGTTCATAGAAGGATTAGTCGATCAGATAGTAAAATGTAAGAAAGAATTAAATAATAAATTAAATAAAGCGGAAAAAGAAAAAATAGAAAATAAAATAAGCAGTTTATTAATATTCTTTTTTGATGAGTTTGAAAATAGAGTAGATAAATTAAATTTAACAATAGAAGAATATATAGAAACAGAAGAATATAGAATGGGTTCTTAGCTCAGTTGGTTAGAGCATCCGACTCATAATCGGCAGGTCGTGAGTTCGAGCCTCACAGAACCCACCATTTAAATTGAATAAATAATAAATTAAATAATAAATAATAATAAATTAAATAATAAATAAATAAACAAATAATGAAAACAGAATATATCGAATTAACAGAGATGTGGAATAAAGGAGATTATACTCAAGTAGGAGATGTAATGAGGAAAGAAGGATGGGAAATGCACAGGATCGCAGAATTCTGTTCTTACTTCGCTAAATATGTAGGATTAAATCAATTAAATATATTGCACAAATTCTTGTAGATTCTAATCAGATAACGCCGATTTTTAAAAAGTTTTAAAAAATTATAAATAATAATAATAAATAATAAACTCTTTGACTTATTCTAAATACTGATCTATATTGTAATAACATGAGTAAACACGGAGCATTAATTAAATTAGTTAGAGGATTGGAAGAAGAAACAATCGAAATAACTAAACAGATAAGAAAAGACTTAGCACAAATAAAATATAAAATAAAAATAAAAAATAGAAATAAGTAGAAAAACTTCTTGACTTATTCCAAATAATAGAGTATACTATATAAATCATTGAGAAAGTCGAACTCAATTAAATCAAATAAGACTTGATCTTTAACATTTTCATAAAGGGGAGTTACGCAGGATAAATTCCTGCGGTAGAGCAAGGTTTTGGTTATATCCTTTTGTTTGCCGAGGTGAACAAATAAACTCTACCCCCCGACACTTTGGAGAAGTAGATATGCTTCTCCTGTGGGTGACTGAGCAAGCCTGTCATGAGCGGGCTAAGGTATGCAAATTCCCTGTGGTGGGGACGCAGAGTCCAATCGGATGAGCGAAAGACTAATACCACGTCTAATTTGTAGTACAAAGTAGGAACTCTATGAACTGATGTTCATGCCGAAAAGTCGGAGGTATACAGTAGTCCTCCCCCACACCAATTTAATTTTGAGTTCGTAGCTCATCGTTCTCCTTCTCTCTCTGAGACTAAGCTTTATTACCTTAGTTGTTAATCAGAGAGGGGAGGTTTTTTTATTTTATTTGACAAGGTGTAATTCTTATGTGATATTGATTACATGAAATTATTAAATCAAACAGATAAAAGATACTACATAGACTATTCTAAACCTGTTAAAGTATATAGAAACTTACATAAAGGTTGTTGGTCTGTTAAACAAAATGGATTAGTTAAAGCACATTCAGATGAAATTAATTTATATGATTGCTCTTTTCTAGTTAATGAGAAGAACAGACTAAAAGTAATTAAAGAGAAAAGAAAGAATGTTCATGCCTTTGTAAGGGGGTATATATGGGACACCCCTCTTAATTTAATTAGACAAGCATCTTACAATCCTTATGCTAGAAATAGTTTTTATGATAAGGGGGATGGTAGCTCAGTTTATAAAGCTCATTTCGTTAAAGCGATTAATGGAAAACTTTTTTATAATTAATAATTTGACAATCATGGAATTATTATTTATGTTAGCTTTAGTATTATTATTATCAATCACAATAGGAGAAAAATTATGAACAATATCTTATCAATCAAGGCAATGGCATATTGGGTTAATCGTTTCGGCAAAACACCTGCCGATATGGATTATGTAGAATTTTATTTAAATAATTCAAATGCAGTAGAAGAAGAATCTAGTTATGATGAAGCAGATCAAGTAATAGATTATTCAATTAAAGATATGCAGGAAGAAATAAATTATATGGATAATGTCGTAAATACCTTTCATACAGAGGATTGCGAAGACATTGACGAATTATCAGAACAAATACAATCATCTCTTAAATAATATGGATAATTATCACGAAGAAAACTTTTCAGCCTGGGGAATGCCTCCGAAGGAAGAATCCGAAGAAATAGAAGAGGAAGAATATATACCTGTAACTAAATCGGGCAAAATAAATCAAATACTAGATGATTATCTTGAAAGAAAAAAGGGTTTAGATAAAATAAAAGGAATGAAGGGCGCGGAAAGAATAGATGAAATATATCAAAAAATATTAGAAAATTTAGGAAATAAAATAAATGAAATTAAATAAACCCGAAGATTATCTTGATGATGAGTGGAATCTTGTTATAGATGAGAATGCAAAAAAAATGCTTTCACAAGATGTAGAGCAAGTAGATTTCTTTTTAAGAACCACTATGACCAAGGTATTAGATTTAATCGATCAAGTTGAAGACGATTCACTTCATGCAAAACTATTAGGAATAGGCGGGGTATTTATGGGAGCAATGTCTAGGAGTTTGCTTGAACTAAGAAAAGATAATGATCGGTTAAGGGGTGATGTATTAAATGATTATCTATCTGACCAAAATCCCGATATAAATTAATTAATTAAAAAGTTTGACATTAATTAATCTATTTAGTATAGTGTTTATAGTCTTATGAATATTAACTCAAAAAAAGGATTCAAAATGAATAACGTATCAGAATGTAACTCAGTATCAGAAGTATTAAAAACCATCGGAGCAGAGCAGGATTACTCTCTTCGCCCGATTTCAGAATTCCCAACTTATCGTGGAGTTTTCGATGGTAATGATAATCCTGTTGCTATCGTGAATAAAACTTATCCGCTTATGCAACCTGCAAAAGCTTTTAATTATGTAGATTCACTTCGTGAAGGTTTGGATATGACCTTTGATACCGCAGGTTTTGCCAAGGGAGGTCGCAGGTTATTTCTTTCTCTTCGCAAGAAAAATGCAATAGAAATTGACCCTAAAGTAGGGGATACTATGGACGAAGTGGTTTACTTTTGGACTTCGTTCGATGGTTCACTTCAGCATACTATCAACAAAATGTTGGAGAGATTAGTTTGCACAAATGGTATGGTTGCTAGAGATAGTCAATCGGTAGTTAAGGTAAAACATTCTGCGCAGATGGAAGATAAGTTGCAGGGGTATGTAGATACTCAAATGGAAGAAATCAAATCTGCTTATGCAGAAACTAAACAGATTATTTATTCTTTAGCAGAAACTCCTGTTACTCCTACTGATGCTAGGGAGGTTATCAATCGTTTGTTCAAGGGAGAGTCCAAAAGAGCGGAGAACATCAGAGATGAGGTCTTCAGTCGCTTTAGCAAGGGTATGGGCAACAGAGGCGAAACTGCTTGGGATTTAGTTAATGGTATTACTGAATATCAAAATCATGGCAAAGCTCATCGTTCTTCTGAAACTTCAAGTATCGCAGAGAATAGATTGACTTCTCTCACTCTTGGTTCAGATGCAACCTTGATGAACAGAGTTTGGGACGAGTGCATGGCACTCAATTAATAATAATTAATTAGAAAGAAGATGCCTCCCCTAGAAATAGGGGAGGTTTTTTTGTGTCCGTAATAAATAAGTTCCCAAATTGATTAATTTAGTTTAAATAAGATAGATACTCTTAATTGGTTATAATAATTATATAAATAACAGGTCAGTATCGGGTGGGTCAGGGGTAAATAATAATTGCGTAAATAATTGCTAATGAACTTAAATGAAATAATAATAGCTTGGGGAACATTAAAGGAATTCATTCCGTTTGATACCTACAAGCCAATGTACAAAAGATTAAATAATAACGATTTAGTTATTAAAGAATATAAAGAAAAATTCAAAATAATGCGGAAAAAATAAAAGTCCCTGCCTTTATATTGGTATGAACATTAAACCAATGACACCAACGGAGAGATTGAAATATCTCATTAGCAGGTATAACGAATTTAAATTAATCAGAGAAAAGGAGAAAATAAATCCTTCCCCCGATCACAAAGGAAAGATAAAAGTGATCAAAATTGAATTAAATAGATTAGGTTATGAAATAGCTTTAGCTACTGGCAAAATAGCTAGAGAAGAATATTTAGAAAAAAATAAAAAATTATTTGACGTAGATTAAATAATGTGATTAATTGTTCTTAGTTCTTTAACATTTTATGTGTCCCATTAGCTTATAATCGGTAAAGCATTATTTCCACGAGCAGAATACTAGTTACGACTGCAAACGATTGATCATCGTAGAGGGAATAAAGAAAGGAGTTCGAGTCTCCTATGGGACTGCTCTTTCTGTAGATGCGAAAGCATTGAACAACGAGGCGTCAGCACACGCCTACAACCTTCGGGAGAGAGAAAGAGGTAAAAACACAAAAATAAATTTGACTTTTAAATTAATCTATTCTAAATTTAAATCATGCAACTAATAAAAGATATTATCGAGAATTGGGGTTTTGTAGACTCCGTTCAACTTCCACAATTAATTAAATACTTTCCTAATACTCCGTTAGTTATTAAATGGGGCATGAGAGAAAGAGAAGAGTGTTTCGCTCAATTTGTTCCTAGCAGGATAGAAAAAGTAGAAGCAGAATCTGACGACTATGTTAGAGAAGTATTTATTAGAACAGAACATTATCGCCAATTAAAAACAATTCTAGGCGTAGAATAATAAAAATAAATTTGACTTTTAAATTAATCTATTATAATTTCCAAATATGCACGAATTAGTAAAACAACCCGTATCGTCTTATACTGAGTTTGAAGAACTTCAATGGTCTTCAGATAAACCAATTCCACCTGTGGGAACTGAAATAGATGTTCCAATGAATAATATCGGCAGGTCAAAAGTATTAAAATACTTTGTAGAGCATGGATATATTGGTTTACTTGTCCAACCCCTTGATCCACCTGCTTGGTATATTAAACAGAATGGAGCAGATGAACCCTGCCATGTATACCCGCCCGAAACAAAACAATTAAGGAAAGAAAAAGTTTGACGTTTAAACTAATCTGTTTTAAAGTATGATTATGAAAGTTACTAAAGAATTAGAAAGAGAACCATTGCATCAAAAACTATTAGATTTATCTAAAGCCAAAGGGCATTTAAAAGCTTTAGAGTATTTTAATCAAAAGAATATGATGCGCAAGAGCGATACAGAAAGAATTCTCAAAGATGCTCTTGACAAAATCGAAGATGTGAGCGAATATATATTATACAACTACCAACAACTCAAAATTAATTAAATTATTATGATTCAAACAATTACAGAATGGGATTTCGTTAAGTCTTTTGACGACGTAAACAGAGCAACTAACTTCACAGTAGCAGGTCGAAAGGCTTTATTTGAAATGTTCGAGGAGCTTTCTCCCGAAATGGAGCTTGATCCTATTGCAGTTTGTTGCGAGTATACAGAGTATGCTAGTCTTGAAGAATGGAAGCAGGACTATGGTTATGAAGCAGAAGAAGATGAAGATGATGATGACTATGCTCTTGACTATTTAAGAGATCAAACTATGGTATTGGAATTAGCCAATGGAGGCATAATCATTCAAGCATATTAATTAAATGGATTATTACGATAGCGCAGAGGGTTTAGTTATATCTAAACAAAGAGCAATACAAGAAATTAAAGAGCATAATGCTTTTAATGATATAGATAATTTTTATTCAATCTATGGAGTTAAAGAAGAATATAATGCTCAGTATGTATTAAATTGGTTAGGATATTAAAATAAATTAAATAAATAAATATGAACGAAATAATTAGTTTTATAAATAAGATAGATGACGTTTTAATTGTATTACCTTGGATTATTATGTATATTGTAGCATGGCATTTTCAAAAACAAATAGATCAATGAAAGATTTACACGTCGCGCTCAAATATATTCAAGGCAAACTTCGTGATGATGAGCAAATAATCATAACTAAAGAAGGTTTTGATATTATGCTAGTTGAATCAAAAAATATACTAGAGCCAATGGATGCAGAAAATGCAGGGGATTTAATTAATGGATTAGTTGAAGATGCCCATACAAATCATGTTCCAAGACATATTGACGGCGTTGATGTTGATATGCTTAGACAAATGTATGATTAATTTTTTTTAAAAAAAAGTTTGCAATCAAACAAAGGCGTGTTAGTTTATTGGTATGGATCAAATCGAACATATAAGAAATCACTTCGGACTCGGTAACATTATCCTTGCAGAAGGACTTAATCGTTACCTAGACGAAATCGTCAAGAACGCCGACATCATCATTGAGAAGGAAAAGAAGGATCAAGAAGATGGCAAGTATAGTTGGGTAAGCATGGAGGCTCTCGTAAGAGATGCCAAGGCAATTCAAAACTATTTGGATAGTAATAGTTAATGTGATAGGGTAAGGGGATTTCTCCCCTTACCCTAAATAATCAAAAAATAAATTTGACAAGCGAAAATAAATAAACGAAAATAATCAAATGAATATTAATAAGAAAATTATTGCAGTAAAACTATCTAAACAGCCAACGAAGAATGGATTTATTCTGTATAGATTAAAAGATGGAACGTTTCAATGGAAGAAGCCAAGTGAATCAAAACCTTGGTGGATGTTGGGCGTTATAGTTTAATTAAATCAATTTAGCCTAGGGTAAAACCTAGGCTATTTTTTTTTAAAAAAAAGTTTGCAATCTAGAAAAACCTATGGAATACTATTTATATGATTAACTTATTATCCAACCCATCCAAAATGCCTTGTGTAGGTTTTAACATTCCTGCATTAAAGTATTGTCCTGCCGCGAAACTTTTATTTAAAGTAAAAGAAAAACTCGACAAATTAATTTGTTCAAGTTGTTATGCTTGTAAAGGTTTTTATACTTTTTCTAATGTTAAAGCTAGTTTGCAAGCGCGCGCTGATTTTGTTATTGATTCATTAAGAAAAGACAATGGCGACACGTTTGTTAACGAGATATCTAAGCAAATCGAAAAAAAGTACTTTAAAAACGGAGTTGCTAAAAAATTAAAGAATATCGATACAAGTCTTTTTCGTGTTCACGATAGTGGAGACTTATTCTCAGTAAAGTATATTAATGCATGGAAAAGAGTTTGCGAAAATTTTCCTCAAATTAAATTTTGGTTTCCAACACGTGAGTATATTAGAGAAAGCCAAATGGATGCGCTAAAAGATTTGGCAAGCTTGCCAAACGTTGTAATTAAACCAAGCGCTTTATATATAGATGAAAAAGCGCCAAGTATAGCAGGATTAGATGCAGGAACGTCAGTCTATAGTTGCGCTAAAAAGGCTATTGCCGACGGGCATTCCGTTTGTCCTGCAACGTCAAACAAAGATGATCACACTTGCGCAGGAAACAATTGCAACAATTGTTTTATCAAAGACTTTAAAAAACCTATAGCATACTTGGCTCATTAGAGCCAAGTCTTTTGCTATTGTTTTAAATAGATCAAAAAATAAGCGAAAATAAAATAAATAGAAAGAAATATATGAAGATAGTAATAGAAGATTATAATGGTAATGATTTATGTAGTTTTAAGGTAAATACTTTTGCCGACAATAACGGTGTGGATGATATTGGAGACTTTAAAGACTGTAATTATGCCGACATGGATGTGGATGAATATTCCGAGCCATACATTAGAATTCAATTAGAAAAAGAATAATGATATTAATAGGAGTTATTTTCTTAGCCTTTTTACTAAGTCACAATATGCCAAATTAATTAAATGAATGTTTTAATTAGTTTATCGATATCAATATTAATGCCAATAATTTTTTTTAATTTTTTATTTGCAATTGTTTAAATTATATAGTTATATGTAGAAATGATAAAGAGTAACAAGCAAAAAACCTTCACAGGCAACGTTCATATCTTCAGTAATGATGATTCAAAACTTCCTTTGTTTAATACAAATACAAATACATTTATCAATTCAGTAATGACGAATAATGTAATTGTAGTACAAGCCGAAGATAAAAAGGAAGCGAGAACAAAGATAAACAAGATTGCTAACAGCCTTCAGTCTAAGGTAACACTTGGAAGCAATAAGCAAGCAACAAAATACATTAATCAAATATTTGTAAAATGATTTGCAATTAAGCGAAAACTATGCGAAAAGTATATTATGAACAATAAACATATATCCAACGGAATGAAAAAAGTCATTAAACAATTAAGAAAGAACGGCGTAATAATGAGGGAAACAAAGAACGGCGCTTTTCTGACACATCCAAAAGCTAATACTCAATATCTTATGCATTTTAGCGAGCGAGCAATTCATCCTGTACGTAGATGGGTAAAAAATGAGTTAGGCATTCAAGTCAAATTCTAATGAGCAAGAAAAAGAAAAAGAATAAAGTAATTAAGATAAGATTAAAGATTTTATTTACTAAGTCACGCCCACATAAAGACAAAAAGAAATACAATAGAAAAAAACTTAAAAAAAGATTCGACATTTAGAATTATATAGACTACTCTATACTTATGATTATATTAGACACCAAAGAAAGCATCCACGCCTACAAAATGAAACATCTTCTAATTGGATTAAGATTAGAAGCAAAAGGCAACGGAATGAGATTAACCAATAAAGCGCCGACTTGTTACTCACAAGTTAAAAAGTTATTCGGATACAAAGGAAACAAACAAAAGGTTTTGGATCAATTCGAATTAAACTTTTATAAGAATGGCGGGCAAATCATTTAATTGATTAAAAGGTTTTAGGCTTTTCCCTTAATAAAAGCCATTTTTTATATATTAAATAACAAGCAAAAAATAAACTAAATAGAAAAAAATATCATGAGGGAACAATTAAAAAAGGAATTAAATAGATTAGTTAAAGAGGAATCATTTAATGCTCAGTATGCAAGTGATATACTTGAATTGTATGATGACGAGAAAAACGATACAAGCGAATATACTGCCTACGATAAAGCTATGCAAGACATCGACAACGTAAAAGCGGGCGAGTGGGATATGTAAAAAAAAGATTTGACAAAACAAATTAATTAAACTAGTTTATGGTATGGACAAAAATCAAGATTACTACGAACGGCGCTCCGAAGCACAAAAGCAAATCGGTACATATCTCATTATTCTAAAAGATGGATCTCAATTTGAGCAATGGGGATATAATGCAAAAGATGCAAAACAAAGACTTGGGAAGGAACAAGTTAAAGAAATAATTCAATTAAAGAAATTGCCGATTTAAATTAAATAGAAGGTTTTAAGCTTTTCCCTTAAATAAAAGCTAATTTATTCTAAATAAAATAAAAAGAAAAATAATCTAAATAAAATAAATAAATGAAAATATTAATTTCTAGTTTACAAGATTCATTCCTTTGTATTGTTCAAGCTTTATCGTTTTTTATTGGATCTTTTATTATATACTTTGCCTTTACCTCGCACCATTCTAATTGGTTTTTTCTCTTTTCAATTATATTCTATTTAATTAGTTTATTTTGTTTTATGTGTTTGCACGTTAAACTTTTTCCTGAGAATTACCAGGGAAAGAAAAACTTTAAAAAAGATTAAAATTTATTTGACGTAAGATTAAAGACGTGGCAATTTGTTTATATGATTAAAACAATACAATGTCCTTACGATTGGAAAAGCGGGTGGCAACACCCTTACAGAATAGCGTGCGGTGGCGACGAGATCCCGTCTGAAATTAGCGGGCGGTGGTATATATACGTTTATAACGTAGTAGAACAATCTCATTGTTATTATTCTTTTAATGAGGATCTTTTCATTACAGAAAAAGAATTTGACAATCGATTAAATGCGCGCAATATTAGATTAAATTCAAATAACTAAAAGGAGAAAAAACAAAATGAATAAAGTAACAGAAAAAATCAAAGAAGCATTCTTCGCACGGCAAACAAAGAAAATCAATCATGATTTCACTGATGGCACATCAGTTTTTTATCGTGGTAATGAGATAATTAAAAGAGATCCAAGCGGCGTAATTCTTTTTACCTTTGCGGGTTGGGGATCTGCTACAACGAGAGAACGTTTAAGAGGAATTTTAAATGTCGATGTTTATCAAAAAGATCACGAACAATATTATAACGGCGCTAAAGTGCTTGACTTGTACGATTGGCACGTGTTAAGTAATTAAATAGAATAAAAACGTTTTTCCCTGTTTTCCGTCAAATACAAACAGGAAATTTTTTAAATAGAACAAAATAACAAGCGAAAAATAAAAATGAATAATAACAAATACATATTAGAGATTACAGAAAACGGAAAAGTAATTGAAACAATCTATTTTAAACATTGGCAAGAAAGAATGATTTATCTTGCATGGAAGAATAAAACAATATAATTAAAAGACAATGAGCGAACAAACAAAACAATTAAAAGGCGAACAAATGATTTTATACATCATGAAACGTTTTAATTATACAAGGAAACAAGCTATTGACTCCATACCAAAGGCGAACAAATGATTTTAATTGGATTAATCTTTCTTGTCGGATTATTTGCTTTTCAATTACCTTGAAAAAAAAGTTTTATTTTTATTTGACGTAATCAACTTGTTATGCGATAATGTACTTATGATTAAAACTACATATACCACGAATAAATTATTAACGTTCTTTCTCAACTACGTTGGGCATTCTCTAATTGGATTGACTATCTTAACTGATGCGCGGCTAAAGAAAACAGGAAACCCATACGGAAAGGTTTTAAAGAAAACAAGATTATTGGCAAACATTGGATTCCATTATTCTAATTCTTTAGAAAACCAAGCGAAACGCGAAAACAAGAATATTGATTTTCAAGTTCAACCGCGCCGTTGGGGAATTCGCTTGCCAAAAAGCGCGCTTGTCGAACACAAAGGAAATCATTACTTAGAATGCAAAGTTGAAAAAACTTTTGAAGTAAATTATTTCTTAGAAAACGGCGCGCCAATTGAAAAAAGCGCAATCGAAGAATTCTTGCCAAAAAAGAGAGAAAGTTCAACTCAAGAAGAATTAACCAAAAAGGTAATCTTGCGAGACGTTAAACTTGAAAACATTCTTTCAATGAGAATTCAAGGCGAAAACGTTCTTGTAGATTAATCAATCCAAAAAAAGAAATCATTCTTTCCACCTTGCAAAAGGTGGTTTTTTTGTGTTTAAATAGAAATCAATAATAAACTAAATAGAACAAAATAAGAAAGAAATAAATAACTAATAAATAAAATAGATAGATAGAAAGATAGAGAACAAGAAAGATATATAAACAAACTAACTAGAACATTATTGAATTGCTTTGATTAGAACATTATCAAATCGTTTTCAAGGTAAGACGTGAGCCTTGTATCGTATCGACTAAGCAAGCCCTTTCTAGAGCCTTATTTGATTAGAGCATTTTACTAGGTAAAAACAAACTAATTAGAACAAAGGTAAAACTATCTATTTAAAACAATTTTAAACTAATTAAAAAAAGATTTGACGTTACTATCTACTTATGCGAATCTATGGTTTCACAATTAATTATTAATCTAAACATAAGGATATAAAAATGAGTTACTTCTTAAATTCAACACCGCCAAGCATAGCTGAATGCATCAATCGCCTGTCACCAAGATCATTCAACATTGAAGACGTAAGCGATAGCGAGAACGTTAATGACGTATTGACTAAGTTAGACGTTGGCGATTATTCAACTGAATCACTTAACCACGTTTGCAATGGTTTTAAACTAATCAAAGATGATCGTGGCGAGCCTTTAACTATCGTTTCATCTACTTATGACTTGCTCCAACCTACTGAAGCATTCGCATTCTTAGATGCTTTAAAAGAAGAGTTAGGTTTCGAATATGATACAGCGGGCTTTACTCACCAAGGGCGTCAGCTTTATATCAGCGGTAAAATGGATATGACTATCGAAGTGCCTAGCAAGGGCGATAGGAAAAAGGGCGATATTCTAGAGATTAGAGTCACCGCAAGAACAAGCTTTGACGGCTCGCTTGCTACTATCATTCAAATCGAAATCCTTAGAGTATGGTGCGACAATGGCATGGCGGCATGGGACAAGGGCACTCGCATCGCTAAGGTGAAGCATACTCGCAATCAAAGGGCGATCATGGCAACCGCTCTAGAGCAGGCAACGGGAGTTAGGCAAATCATTCACAATCTAACCGCTGACGTCACTGACTTGTCACTTAGGGAAGTGACTCCAAGCGAATTCGATCTTATCAATGAAATCGTTTTCAAGGGCGAAAGCAAGCAAGCTGAAACCGCAAGGGAAGCGACTAAGGCTCAATTCTCTAACGAGCGCCTTGGTGCATTTGGTGAAACCGCATGGGACGCATTCAATGCTTTCACCGCTTATCAAACTCATGATCGAATCACTAGAGAAACCAAGCAAACCTCTAGAGAAGAAAATCGCTTTCGCTCATTAGCTGATAGCGCCTTTCCTACTAAGGTTCGCAATGCTATAACTCAAGTATTAGCGATATGATCTTGCTTGGAATACTAGCCTTGGCAATCTTTATGAGTTGCCAAATGCCATAAGACTAAGCCCCCGAAAGGGGGCTTTTTTTTGGGCTAAATAGAAAGAAACGAAATAGAACCTAAATAGAACAAAATAGGAAAGAAAGTAAATAGGTAAAAATAACAAGAGAGACAAGAGACAAGAGAGAGACTAAACAAACTAAACAGATCTACGTGAGCATCTACGGATCTACGGATCTGAGGCAGATCTACGGATCTACGGATCTGAGGCAGATCTACGGATCTACGGATCTGAGGCAGATCTACGGATCTACGGATCTGAGGCAGATCTACGGATGGAAGTTAAAAAGTAAACTTCCAAGAGGGTTGGAAGTGTCTTTGTCCGTGCAGATCCGAACAGAACAAACTAAACGAAAGAAGTGTTGACACGGATCTAGATCTATGTCTATAGTAGTAGCATGAAACTTATTATCATCTCTATCGTTCCCGCCTCGTTCCTCTTGGCAGGTCTTACTAATGGGCTTAGTTTACTACTGCCTTGGATTGCTTCTGCTCTCTGTATCTACAAAATGCAAAAAGAGTTTGACACGGATCTAGATCTGTGAGAGATTGAGTCTGAACATTATTAACCTACTACTACATTACTACTATGAACATAAAAACACTCGTTATCTTTCTCAACATGGTATCCGAACAGGATGGAGGCATTTGGACAAATGACTTTCAGAACATGGATACACAGAACGGAAAATGTTTTCAGTACTGCCTAGATGCTAAACTGATCGAAACCTATACAGATAGCTCAGATAACACAGGATATCCTGAGCAGTATGCAGAACTTTCACTACTTGGCGCATCTGTCTTAGAGATGCACAGGAAAGCTCAGAAAGCCACAGAGAGAGCTCAAGAGATCCGAGACAATGAACAGCTTATTCTTAGCCTACAGGAGGCGATCACAATACTGAGAGGAAAGCGCCAAGCTCGCAAGCTCAACCCTTCTGCCACAGAGCTCGATTTCTTCACAGGCAGACCTGTTCCCTCCAACCCTTTACTTCCAAACAATCTGTTCGCAACTCCTGAGAGTTTCCAAGCTCTTGAGGAGTATTGCCTGAGGCATAACGGATCCGAGAGGAGCGCGGCTCTCGCCTGTTCCAACATGGCAATTAACCTTTGCCATAAGGCAGTTGATGAAATGCTTTCTAGCTAAGTAGTAGGCTAAAGAATAACATAGTCACGGATCCTAGGATCCGTGGCTTTTTTTATGCCTAGACATAACCCTACCCCATTAACTAGAAAAATTGACCGATCCAACTTTCTCAGATTGCCCGTAGGGCCCTTTCTTCAATATTGAAACAAAATTATTAATTATAATATAATAAAATAAATACGGGGGGGTACGGGGTTTTTGAAAACGAGACAAAAAAAGAAAGAAAAAAGCTATAATAAAAAGTAAAAAAATACCCGACACTATTTTCCAAAAAAGGAAATTAAAAAAAATAATAAAAAATAATAAAAAATAATATTAGTTGTGTGTGTGTGCAAAAAAAGAAAAAAAGAGAAAAGATTAGAACGCGCGATTTATAGTGGAAAAAAATTTAATTATGTGTAAAATCATACATGAAGAAAATAGAAATTGACTTTAGTGATAAAATCAAAGCAAGCAAGGTTCTTTGTGACTGCGAAGAAGGAGTCGAAGAATTTATTCCCACAAGAATTTGGGCAAAAGAAAAAAACGAAGGAAAAAAACTCAACAAACCTTTTAGGACTTCGGGAGGACCGAAGAAATTTTCAGTTTATGTAAAAAACGATAAAGGCAATGTTGTGAAAGTAAACTTCGGAGATCCAAACATGGAAATTAAAAGAGACGATCCAGCAAGAAGAAAATCATTTAGAGCTAGACATAATTGCGATAATCCAGGTCCAAAATATAAAGCTAGATACTGGTCTTGCAAGCAATGGCGAGCTGGAACTAAAGTACAAGGTTCGGAAATTGAATTAAACGATAAAGAAATAGAAGAAATCATTTTAGATGAAATAGATGAAACCGCCGCTAGGCAAGGGCTTTGGGATAATATCCACAAAAAAAGGAAGAGAATAAAAAATGGCTCTGGCGAAAAAATGAGAAAAAAGGGAGACAAGGGAGCTCCGACACAAAAACAAATAAAGCAAGCTCAAAAACCCAAGAAGAAAGCTGAAGCTGAAGAAGACGCAGGTTATCCGCCAAATTGCAAAAAAGGATACGAAGAAAAGGATGGGAAATGTGTGCCAGTCGCAGAATCCTCATGGAAGAAGAAAAAGAAATATTAAAAAATTACATTCAGTTCGATAAGATCCATGATGTAATTGGATACAGGTACAATCCCAAAAAATACAAAAAATCTAGTGCATGGGGGCAAGATTTTATAACAGCCGAAGGCGCCGTATCAGAAAAATCCCAGCTTTTAGAAACTCGCCCGCAATTCTACAATTTATTTGAAATAATAATTGACAAAACAGGAATTAAATTTAATAAAAATTTAAAAGGAAATGTTTTATGTAATCCTGATTGTCTAGAGCTATTGCTAGAAAAAATCACAAAAAAATATAAAAAACTTTTTGTTTTTGGGGACGATTTCAATTTAACAGGAAAAATTAAATGGATCGAAAAACTAAAAGAAAATTTTGAGGAAATATATTACGAAGCTAAGGATATAAATTGTAGTTATGTTAAAGCTTTACCAATGGGATGCATACATGCATATTTAATAAGAAATGGAGCGCAAAATACACTGAAACATATAAATGAACCAAACAACCCAAAAGAAAAATTAGCAGTAAGTGGCTTTGGCAGTAAATGGCCAAAATTAAGTAAATCTATAAAAGATAGGCGCGATTTATTAAATTTTTTAAAAAAACAAAACGTGGTTGATTTAATAAACTGTAAACCAACAGAATATTACAATACAATATCTAACTATAAATATTTTCTGTGCCCTTTAGGAGCGGGGATACAAACTCCAAAACTGCAAGAATCACATTTAATGGGAATTATTCCCGTGGTAACTAATCATCCAGTATATCATGATTTATCTTCCTATGGCTTGCCATTCTTAATTGTGGATAAATGGCAAGATGTAACCCAGGATTTATTAGAAAAAAAATACGAAGAAAATTTTAAAAATGTAGATTGGAATAAAGTACGAAAATTATACCATGCCGATTATTTTAAAGAGAATTATATTGATTAATTTTTTCTATTATATTTTTTTCTTGAGCGAAGCCTAAGGCAGTCACGAGTGTATCCTAAATAGGCATACAAATCACCCCTGTACCTCCAATGCTTATCAATTGCACCAGATAATGCACCTTTGCCCATTTTTTCCAGCTTTCTTTTTGACACAGGCTTATTGCCGTTTAAGTGGCAAAGTTTTAAAAATTCTTTTGCAGAAGATTCTTTTGTCCAGTATGTAAGAATATTTTCATAACCTAATTCTGCATCTAGCTTGGTTTTCCCCTTTTTTCCAAAGTGGAGAAATATAGCAGTAACCAAACCTTTTTCCCCCATCTCGTTAAGTTTAATCGTGCTTACTGATTTATCACCATTTTTCAAGCAAATTGAATGATATTTTTCTTTAACTTTATTTTTATCCCACACCTTGTTATTTTTTGATTTAATCAAATCTTCCGACTCTATTTTTTTAAAATTATTTATTTTTATAGAATGGTTTATAAACATCTCTTTAAGAGAATTCTGTATTCTTTTTGAATTTACTGCGTGAAATATATCAGGATCTATGTCAATTAGTTTCAATCCTCTTTCTTTATAAAATTCAGTTTTAATTAACCTTTTTTCTCGATAAGCTTGCTGAACAGAAGGAGGGTTGTCCCTCTTTAGATCATAGCCCCATATCTCTACATAACAATCTTGTCCATGGGTATCCTGAACTAAAAAGTCATATTCAAATTTTCGACTCGCTTTTTCGTCAATTATTTCATTTGTTTTAAAAGGTACATTATTATGTAAACAAAAATTTCCAAATATAACTTCAAGAACACTGCTAACAATAGAGCCATCAGATAGTTTATAGAGATTACATGGGCAATATCCAAGTTCTATGTCTAATTTTGTTTTTTTGCCAAAATGCCTCGTGATCGCACCTTTTAGATCTGATTTTCCTAAGATTTCCATTTCTGTGACTGTTAACGACTTGTCACCATGCTTCAAGCAAAGATTTTTATATTCCTCAAAAGTCTCTTCGGGCGTTCGATAGGTATGGAAATTCTTATAACCTAAATCTTTATCTACTTTCGTTTTGCTGATATTAAATCTAGAGAATGCACCTAAAATTTCACCTCTGCCCAGAGATTTTAGCATTAAGTTTCCAAGGGCTTGATCTCCATTAGCCTTGCAGACTTTACTATATTCCTCTATCCACTCTTCCCTGCTTAAGCGTAATTGAGTTGGTTCATAACCGACATGTTTTTCTAAGTCGTGTATACTTCCAAAGTGTTTTCGAACCATACCTTTCCACGCATGCCCCCTTGGAATTTTCCATGGTTTATCTCCATTTTCTTTACATTTATCAAGATAGGCTTTTGCAAAGCTTTCCTTTGTCCAATTAACCACTAAGGGTTTATATCCGAGCTCTTTATCTAGATTTTCCTTGCTTCCAAAAAACTCTCTCAATGGTTTATTTAAATATTTATGGTTCGAGAGTGAAAACGCAACATCTCCATTTTCCTTACATAATTGTGAGTAATGCTCTAATACCGTTTCTTTCGTCCATTTAGGGTATTTCTTTGGGAAAGGTCTTTTGGGGGGATAAGGCCTCCATGTTTCGCGCCCTTTACCTCTGGGTAAATGTTTGCGCTTGTCGTAATTAAAAAAGAAAAGGCCATCCATCGAAGGGTGCGGATCGCCACGACTAAAAGTGCCTATAGGTAGGCCAGTTTGAGAAACTATTTGTACTTTACCAAATTTATCCTTGGGTTGCCAAATTTCACCATATGTGCCTTTTTTATTTTTCTTAGGTTGATAGCCATAAAACAATCTGCCTTCGATTTTTGGGTGAGGGTCCCTATACTTATAAAAACCTCGCTCGCTACCAGTTTGTAAATTAACTTTCTTTTTACAAGGAAGAGAACTGGTCTTCACCCAATTTTCAGTAAAGTAAGGGGGGTTATTTGTATAAGAGCTGAACTCATAACCCTCAAGATTAGGATGAGGGTCTCGAAACTTAAAGAACCCTTTTGGTTTATTTGTTTGTAATTTACTTTTTCTTTTCATGATATATGGCACGAGAGGTGAGACTCGAACTCACGACATTCTGCTTAGAAGGCAGATGCTCTATCCAACTGAGCTACTCTCGCTAAAATTTATAATTGAAGTGATCGATGTCTTTTTTGTAGTTTGCTTTTACCCAACTATAAGTTTCATCTGTATAGAACTGTCTATAATCTAACTTTTTAGTTTTATTTTTATGAGGTAAACTTATTGGATCTATATTTATATTTTGGCAAATTTTATAAAAATCTTCTTGTAAATTTTCGAATCTAGCCACAAAATCAACTTCTAATTTTCCGTTTTTAGAAATAAGCCAGTCATATTGATTAGAATGCCACCTAAATAAACCCTTGCCCTTTGTTTGTTCGGGGAGCAGAAGATAATCTTTAAATGTTGAATATTCTGAGACTTTTTTGTGTTTTAATTTTTTGTGCCATTTATAGTCTGAAAATTCTTTATCCCACGGATTGCGAACTATAGAAAATTTAAAATAATCATTCCACTCAGGTTTTTCTGAAATTTTTCCCGCTCCATCATGCCTATTAAAATCCTCCCATTTATTAACTCCCCCAAATGCGGATAAGGCATGCTCGACACTAGTTCCTCCCGTGCGATTTATATGAATAAATATAAATTTATGAGAATGAGATATCATTTTATGATATATCTAATTTAGGTGATAAGTTTGGCTTGCCGTTCTGATCCGTATCTATAACTTTTACTAATTTGCACCTTTCAGGATATCCAATAAAAATTTTAGGAGATCCGTCATCACTTACAACTCTGTGCAACCCTGCCTTCGGGTTTATTTCGATGCACTCAAGTAGGTCATGTCCGTTATACTCCCCTTTGTTATAAGAGTTAGGATAAAGCCCTTCTTCTTGATTTCTATAAGCTGATATTCTACCATATTTAAGATTAGTTCCTGATTTGCAAGAAACATACTTTCCTATTTCAAAAGTTTCTTTAATGAAAATACTTTTTCTTGGTATATAGTGTTTTAGCTTACTTCTTTTACTTGTAAAATTCTTCATTTGACCAAAACCCATCTCTAAGGGGATAAGCTCTTTTGGACACAATTCTATACATTCTATAATGGGGTCCGACTTGCTGTCAGTCCGTATAGAAACTATTTCACCAACTCTTCTTCGCCCCGCTCTAACAAAAGAAGTCTCCTTGACATAATCACCTATCTGCAACTCTCTTTTCTTCTTCATTTTGTTTCACAAAAAGGGCAGGGGCCATGATCCTTAGAGACGGGACAGGAATGATCCTTAATACAAGTTGAATTTGAAGAATATGCGCATCCTCCGAGAAACACGAGGCAAATTATAATTTTTAATTTTATAATCATTTATGCATTATAACATTTTCAAGTTATCAAGTCAAGTATTATTTTTTTCTTGTTTTCAGCCATTACCAATGTCTTATTGCATTAGCTATTATAAATAAGCATGTGACCACATTAAGAACTACTATTGCACTTCTTATTAGCAGGCTATACCTCGCTTCTTTTAATGTTAGTATAGGCACGTCAGGTTGATCTTCGTCATTTTTACCAACTCGATGATCTAAAGTCCTTGCCCAAATTAAATAAAGTTTTTTCATATAAATGGAGCCACCTGTCGGGGTCGAACCGACGACATCCTCATTACAAGTGAGGTGCTCTACCTACTGAGCTAAGGTGGCTTATGTAATTATAACGCATGGCGATTAAAAGTCAAAAAAAATTTCATACAGGGGCCCTACAGGAAAAAAAATAAAATGGGAAATTTTTTTTTCACAAACTCAAAAAAAGTGTAATAGTAAGTGTGGACGGATTGATTATAATAGGCATTCTCGCTGCACTATATTATGGTGTAATTGAATACTATTATAAACCGATAAAATATAACAAAATAAAAAGGGAAATAAAAAAAACAAATGAAAACTAAAAGGAAAATATTAATAATGGGGCTTCCAGGGTCTGGTAAAACTACTCTGGCAGAACTATTAGTTCCTAAATTGAACGCTGTCTGGTTTAACGCTGATGCTGTTAGACAGGAAATTCATAAAGACTTAGGGTTTACCGAAGAAGATAGAAACGAGCATTCCAGGAGAATGGGCAAGCTGGCTGATTGGTCCGCACTAGGAGGTGGATATGTTGTATCTGATTTTTGTTGCCCCACGGAAGATGCTAGAAAGCTTTTTAATCCCGATTATGTAATTTGGGTCAATAGAATCGAAGAAGGTAGATATGCTGATACGAATGCTATTTTTGAGGATCCGACCAAAGATGAAAGGTGGGACGATAGGGATTTGATATTAAACGAAGGCACTCCTCAAGAATGGTGCGAAACTGCATTAGAGAATATTTATGCCACGGAAAAATGGGACAACCAAGCTCCAACCGCATTACTAATAGGCAGATATCAACCTTTTCATGTTGGCCATAAAACTTTAGTTGCAGAAGCAATTAAAAGAACTGGTCAGTGCTGCATAGCTCTTAGAGATGTAGGAGGAATGGACGACAGCAACCCTTACAGCTTTGAGAAAGTCAAGGCTGAAATTATGGCTGCATGCGTTGATTTCGGAGATAAAGTGAAAATCATAGAAGTTCCAAACATAATGGACGTTTTTTATGGCAGAGGAGTTGGATATAATATCGAACAACTTGAGCTAAGTAAGGAATTGCAAGCTGTATCAGCTACTAAAATACGAGCGGGCGAAATAGGTCAGGATGGAAAACCTTTAGGGAAGAGGCCTGAGTAAAAAAAAATTGCGAAAATAAAATGCCAAAACAAAAAAGCGAAAAAGAAGAAGTATCAATACCAAATTATCAAGTTAACGAAATGACAGCGACCCTCTCTCAGTCTTTAGACTGGGGGATGAAATATTGCAATATTCCAGAATCTTGGAAAATATCGAAAGGCAAGGGAATAAGTATAGTTGTAATTGATACAGGTAAGCCCAATCATAACGATATCGGAGATAACGCGATTGCTGGAGTCAATCTCGTGTCAGGAGAAGGTATTGAAGATTTAAACGGGCACCAAACTCATTGCGTGGGCATTATTTGCGCAAAAGACAATAATCAGGGATATGTTGGGGTAGCTCCAGAGTCGAGGTGCATTTGTATAAAAGCACTTAATAGAAACGGCTCTGGTAGCTCCTCTAATGTAGCTAAAGCCATATTAATGGCTATAGATTTTAAGCCAGACATAATTTCGATGTCTTTGGGGGCAAGTAGGCCCAGTAAAGATATAGAGGAAGCAGTCATAAAAGCTTATGAGAAAAACATACCCATAGTTTGTTCGGCTGGTAATTCTGGACACGCTGGAGTTAGTTATCCAGCTGCGTACCCAGAAACAATATCGGTGGCGGCTTTTGATAAGAACGGGGAAATTGCAGATTTTTCATCTAGAGGTAAAGAGGTTGATTGGGCCGCTCCTGGACATAGAATATTCAGTACCTTCTTAAACAATGCATATGCATCTTTAAGCGGAACTTCAATGGCTTGCCCGTATTTAGTTGGAATCATAGCTTTAATGCTTTCAAAGCACAAACAAAAAGAAAAAGAAACAGGCCTTAATGATTGCAAGACAGTAGAAGAAATAAGAGGTCATTTGTTAAGATATACATCGGACAAAGGGGAAAAGGGGAAAGATAAAAACTGGGGTCATGGAGTTGTAGATATAGAGAAACTCCTGAAAGAAGAATTTCCAGAAGAAAAAAAACCTGAGCCCGATATACCACATCCCTATCCAGACCCTGAGCCCGAAGAGCCCACACCAGAAGAACCCTTGCCAGAAGAGCCTAAACCAGAAGAGCCTAAACCAGAAAAGCCAGAGAGTTGGCTAAGGAAAAATGTAGCATGGGTAGTTTTAGGGGTTTTCGTTGTTTCAGCTTTAGCACTTTATGTATTTTCTCTCTTAGATTTTAGCTCGCCAGAAGAAATAGACTGGGATTCCAGATTTCAAGAACAGATGAAATTAAAATGAGCATAACAGAAGGAATAATGAGACAAACACTAACAACCCAATAATTAAAATGGAAAAGAAAAATACAATATTTTGCGATATAGATGGAACTTTATTTAAATATAGAAAGTTCGAAACTTATGAGACTTCAACACCAGAACTTCTGGACGGAGTAAAAGAAAAATTAGACTGCTGGTCAAGTAACGGTCATATGGTAATACTGACAACAGCAAGGCCTGAGTATTTAAGAGAGCACACCGAGAAAGAATTGTCTATGTACGACCTTCCTTATAGCAGATTAATCATGGAAATCGAAAGAGGACCTAGAGTTTTAATTAACGATATGGATCCAGGCAAAAGGGGAGATAGAGCCATTGGAGTTAATTTGTTAAGAGATTGTGGATTGGGCTCTGTTTACTGGGATGATTACGAAGACATGGGGTATTAAAAATGTGTACAGATAACGAGATTATTGATTTTTTAACAGTTCAGGCGATGTTAAACTTAGAGGACTCGACCAACTCAAAGGTTTCTGCTGCATACATAATTGCAAAGAAAAAATTTAAGACTTTAGACGAAGAAAAAAAACTTATAATTTGCGAAATTATTAGCGAAATGAGGATGAAATCTAAATGGAACGATTCGGAATTATTTAAAAATAACCTAGGAGAAAATATAGTATAACATGAAAACAGGAATAACATTTTCAACCTTTGACCTTTTGCATTCTGGGCACATTTCAATGCTAAAAGAAGCTAAAAGTAAATGCGACTATTTAGTATGCGGTCTGCATGTTGACCCGCAAGTGGAAAGACCTCAAAAAAATGCTCCAGTTCAAAGTATTGTTGAGCGCTATATACAGCTTTCTGCTGTTAAATATGTAGACGAAATTATACCATATAATTTAGAAAAAGATTTGCATGATATTTTATTGTGTTACGACGTGAACATTAGAATTATAGGATCTGATTACAAAGATGTAGATTTTTCTGGAAAAGATATATGTTTGAAAAAGAGCATAGAAATATATTATAATTCAAGAGACCACGACTTTTCAAGTACTGGGCTTAGAAAGAGAATACATAAAGTTGAAAGTAAGAAAAAAGTATCTAAGGAAGAGGAAGAACAATTTTCCCTTTCCGTAAATCAGGAGGAAGATTAATGAAAACGGCAATGCATAATGTTTTTATCGCCAAAGAGAATATCTTATGGCTGGAAGAATGGATAGATTATCATTCGCAATTAGGTTTTGATGAATTTTATCTGTATGATAATTCAAAAGTACAAACGAAACCCTTCTGGGAGATAAGGATGAAGAATGAATATATTAAGCCTGGAAGAGTAAATAAGCACGGGTGGGATTTTAAACAGGAGGTTCCTTTAAATGAAAAACAGATTGATTCAATTTTAAAAGATATTTCAGACAAATATCCAGGAGTTCATTTTGTGGAATGGTCTCCATTAGACCGACACGGTAAAGTCGAATATGCTCAAGCTCGAGCTCACGGACATTGTGCAGCAAGATTAAGAGGAAAAGGCGTCGATTGGTGTGCGAGTCTAGATATGGATGAATTTCTAGTAATAGATCAAGGGCGAAAAAATGATATCAAGGAATACTTGTCTGGATTGAGTGATACAGTAGGACTGGTCAGGATGAGGCAGATTAGATTTGAGTCTAGAGATCTAAACCCTGATAAATTAATTACAGAAATATCAAAATCAATGCTTCATTCAAAAGGTGATAAATTTAGAAAATATATTTACAAGCCATCAATAACCACAAAACTACAGCCTCATAAGGCGCAAACTGCTCCTTACGGAAAATGGTTCAATCCTAAAATAGAAGAGTTAGGTCTGAACCATTACAGGCAGAACGATACAGGGCACGGCACACGAGACTACGAAACTTTTAACATCAATCCGAAAATATTAAAGAATCTGCAACTGAATAAAAAAAACTACATAATTAATGAGTATATTAAATAGAGCCACGTTCTCTGGATACTGGAAGGTAGAAGGTAACGTCAAGCCAACTAATGGCAGGCACCTTCGAGGCGCAAAGAAGTTGAATATAGATAATTTTTTCTCAGAAGAAAAAATAGATTTTAGTAATAATATTAAATTAAATTTTAAAGATTTGCCAAGCAAACCTTATTTAAAAAATTTAACAAAATACTGCGAATCTATGGATTATGTATATACTAAATACGGGTTGCGTATAAAGAGTTCTTCGTATCTTAAACTAGCTACTATATGGACAAGCAAGATTCTTCTTTTCAAAAGGGTTAGTGATCTTTCTTTAGTTAAAGATATAGTGTGGAGAGATTGTGTTTTTAATAGAGGTTTCGGAGAAATTCTAAACGGTGGACTAGAAAAAAAAATGGTAATAAAGAAATATCATTCAATACCAGGAAATCCATATGGAGGGTTATTGGAAGCTAAGTTTCCCAAAATAAAATTAAAAGCAGGGGCGCTAAGGCTACCCGTTGAAATCATTAAGGAATTTGAAGAAAAATATATCGAATGCCTCAAAGAGGTTGATCGAGTTTTTAATATATATGACGAAGAGTTGGTTTTAAGTTTTATGAACGAAAAGCATTCAGAATTATTTTCAATTAAGTAAAAATGATCAGCGATATTTATAAATTTATTTTTTTACACATTCCTAAAACAGGAGGCACGTCTATTGAGAAATGCATAAAACCTTACTGTTTCAGGGTTGGGCATCACCATTTACCAGCCAAAAGAATGGAGAAAAGGTTGGGGCCTGAAAAATTCAATCAATACTTTAAGTTTACTTTTGTTAGAAATCCCTGGGATAAATATGTTTCCGAGTATAAATGGTATACCAATAAAAAATTTCGTTGGCCCAGAAAGCGTGAAAAGAAATTTTATAGAAAAATGACTTTTAAGGAGTTCTTGAAAAAGTTCGACCCTGATGATGCGCCTCATGCATTTTCATATTCACAAATGATTGGTGATTTTAAGAGCTTTGATTTTATTGGGAGATTTGAGAGTATTGAGGAGGATTTTCGCAAAATATGTCATTCAACTGGAATGCCTAAGTGTAAATTAAAGCATGAACATCAAATTAAAGGCCCGCATTACACCGAATACTACGATGAAGAAACAAAGCAAATCGTTGCGGAAAAATATGCACGAGACATTGAATATTTTGGGTATAAATTTGGAGTATAAGCAATGATAAATCACAAACATAAATTTATTTTTATTCATATTCCGAAAACAGGTGGAACAAGTGTAGAAGATTTATTATTTAAACCGAAAAAACGTACTACAAAAGACCTTTGGATGTCTCCAAATAAATATCAAACAGGAGGACTTCAACATTTAATGTCATCACACATTATAGAAGAGGTTGGTGGAGATATATTTTCCGAGTATTTTACATTTTCGTTTGTAAGAAACCCTTGGGAAAAAATGGTTTCTCAGTACAATTACAATATAACTAAACGACCTGATTTAATGGATCACATTGGTATTACTGAATCTGCATCATTTAATGATTATATAAACCTCTTGATCGTGGCAAAACTCCATGTACAATGGGATCATCAGTACAAGTTTCTTTACGATGATAATGGAAAGCTACTTGTTGATTTCATCGGAAGATTTGAAAACTTCCAAGAAGACTTCAACACCGTATGCGACAAAATAGGAATTCCACGACAAAAACTTCCACATAAAAACAAAACAAAACATAAACACTACACCGAATACTATGATGAAGAAACAAAACAAATTGTTGCGGAAAAATATGCACGAGACATTGAATATTTTGGGTATAAATTTGGAGAGTAAATAAAATGAGAAAATTCTTTATAGTATCGTCACAAAGAAGTGGAACAACTTGGTTTTGTGAAAAGCTGGCAGGAATGTTTGGTCGTTGGCGCGTATCTAAAGAAAATAATGTGAATTGGTGGGAAGAAATTTCAAGCAAAACATTCATTGAAAGAAAAAAACTGAATTCTTATTATTTACCTAAACCAAGATTTATTACAGAAAAAGGTTATTTGAGAAAGTTATCTACTCTCGAAGCATTTGAAGTATTTGACACAAATAAAATTATTCAAAAAACTGAACAATTTTACGATGATGCACACGACTCACTGAATGACAATGAATTTGTAAATATAATGTACGATCAATGTAGCATAAATTCAATTTTAAAATATCCAGCAATTCACTTTGTTCGTAAAGATTCAATTGCACAAGCAACAAGCAATCAAATTGCTAAAACAACAGGAGTGTATCATAACAATAAACACTATAAGAATCAAATTAATAATACCGATAAAGCCTTAGATTTAAACTACAATTTAATTGTAGCAGATGCAATCAGATGCGATTGGGAAAAAGAAGTTTACTATAACACACTGAAAAAGTATCATAAAAATTGTTTGACTATTTTTTACGAAGATTGTTTAGATGAAGACTACTGGGAAAATACTTTAAATAAAAAACTTGAGAATTTTATGCAAGATACAATCCAAAATGCAAATTATGAAACTGAGAATAAGAAAACAAGAAACTTATTTAAAATTAATAATTTGTCTGGGGAAAACTGGAAATCAAGTGGATTTAACACTGCGATTAAATTATGCAAAACTCACAATTTACCTGCAAGCGCAGATAGTTTAACAGAAATTTTAAAATTTAAAGGATAATTTACAATGATTATATCACCAAAATATAAATTCGTATTTATTGCACCAGAGAAAACGGGTACAACTTCAATCCACGGTGTACTTGAAAAGATTGAAGATGATAATTTAATTGTTGGAAAATTAGTTGGTGATGATAGCACAAACTTAAATTGCAAAAGTGGAGTTGATGCGACTGAACCACACAAATACAAACACAGTGATTGTAAACGTTCTGGAAACTTCCTCAATTCATATAGCAATTATTTTAAATTTGCATTTGTAAGAAATCCTTGGGACAGAGTTGTGTCTTGGTATTGTTTTGAGAAAAAAAAATTTACAAATAAAAAAAGAGATTTAACGGACATCAACTTTAAACAATATATTCAAAACTACGAGAATATATGGGCTCATGGGTTTCAATACGAATCTACAAAATGTTGTGACTTTATAGGCAAATTTGAAAACCTCCAACAAGACTTCAACGTAATCTGCGACAAAATTGGAATTCCACAACAACAACTTCCACACAATAACAAAACAAAACACAAACACTACACCGAATACTACGATGATGAAACTCGTTCAATCGTTGCGGAAGTCTTCTCAAAAGATATTGAGCATTTTAAATTTGAATATGGGAATAAAATAGTATGATTGAAAAAAACTACATAGAAGATTCGGTTAAGTACAGAATGGGCAAATGGCACAACAAAGAATACTCTTGCCGCCAATTTGATTGGGATTGTGAGAAAACTACCCCTATGCCTGATAACCTAAGACGTCTCGACTGGATTGAAAAATGGATAAAATACGGAATTGATAAAAATCCAGGAGTTATCGTAGATTCCGAAGATTACTTATCGGAAAAAGAACTAGACATAAGACTTAAAAAGCTAAAACTTCAATTCGGATTTGATGCGAAAAATATTCCGTACATATCGCACAATAGAGAATACAATAAAAATAATTCAATTTTATTTGCTCTACCATGTACGACCAAACAACTCTCCACTGAAGCCACCCCAGATGAAAACATGCAATGGAGCGGGCAATTAACGAATTTTGAGCATAAAGACCTCTACCCGTTTAATGAAAAAATTGACGAAGTGGTTTGGAGGGGAACATTGACAGGAAGAGATCGTGACGGAAAAAACTTCTTCAAATCCGAAAATATTGAAAGTTATGCTAACGATATTCAAAGAATTAGGTTTGTTGAAAAGCTATCGAGTAAAAATAATATAAAATTTATAGATTTTCCAGACGCTACATATCAATCAATGTTAAAAAGAAATTTAAAAAACTTATCATATTACAATGAATTCTTTAGAAAAGAAAATGAAAATTCATTCGGAAGCAGAATAGATTGGTTTTACCGAATTTGTGAATATAAATATATTTTGAACCTAGAGGGGCATGACTGGCCCAGTAGCTTAATACCTTCATTGTTTTCAAATAGCGTTACTCTCGCGCCTACTCCCAAATGGCATAATATAGTACATTTCAAACTAAAACCTTGGGTTCATTATGTCCCTTTAAAAGATGATGTTTCCGATTTTGATGAAAAGTTAGAATGGTGCAGGAATAACGACCTAGAATGCAAGAATATTTCCATGAGAGCATCGGAATATATCTCTCAATTTACACCAAGCTCAGAGGAGCATATTGAAAAGCTCATTTTTAAAAATTTAACAAAAAACAACAAATGGAAACGAAAATGATTGATAACGAACGAAAATTTATTTTTATTCATGTCCCAAAGTGCGGTGGATTGAGTATGGAAAGTGTGTGTCGTGATAATGATATATTAATTGATACTGTGAATGGTAATGCAAATAAACTTAATGAAGAACACGATACCGATGTTTATACGAATATTGAAGATGTATCGGATATAGAATTTTCTTTTTCTTTTGTGCGAAATCCCTTTGAGAGATTGGTTTCTGCATGGAAATGCCCTTGGGTAACGAGTAAGAAGATAAATAATAAATGGGAAGTTCCATTTAATGATTTTACTGATTTTATAAGAGACCATGTTTTGAAGGAATCAGACTGGACTTTTTTTAAATGGAGTCATGTAATGCCATACACCGACCCTCGTATGAAATTATTTAATTCCGATGGCAAAAAATTATTAAGTTTTATAGGCAATCTCGAAACGTATCAAGAAGACTTCAACACCGTCTGCGACAAAGTTGGCATTCCAAAACGAGAACTTCCACACAAAAACAAAACAAAACACAAGCATTATACCGAATACTACGATGAAGAAACACGTGAAATTGTTGCAAAAAAATATGCAAAGGACATCGAGTATTTTGGATACAAATTTGGAGAGTAAATATGAATTCAACAATATTATTATCGACCCCAAGAAGTGGATCTACTTTTTTAGACAACAAATTAAATGGAATGTGTGGACATAATAAACGAAGCAGAAATTATGGACGAAGAATATATTAAAAAATATTATATCAAGGAAATTTAAAATGATAACATCACCAAAATACAAGAGGGTGGAAATGAACAATTATGAAGATGCGATGCAGTATATTAACAAACAAGAAGCAACTGAAATATCGTATGTTAAAGTGGGTGATAATAACAAAAAACTTATTGTAAGTTTTTCAAGCAATGGAGCACCTGAAAAAGACTTTTTTCAAAGAAAAAGAAGTTTAATGGAACTAAAATATAAACGCAACGACTTTGATGTATTGTATTTAAGAAATCAAAGTAAATGGTATCTTGGTAGTCTTAATGGAATTGGAAAGAATATTAATCATACTATTGCATTTCTGAGAAAAGAATTCGCTAAATACGATAAAGTGTTATGTATGGGGAGCAGTGCGGGAGGTTATGCAAGTTTATTATTCGGAAGTTTGTTAAAAGTAAATAATGTAATTGCACTCAATACTCAAACAGATTTGCAATACCTCGTTGATAATTTGCCAAAAAACAGTCAAGGAAAAAAAAATCTAATCAAACGAGCAAAAGAATGTCCCGCTACTTGGAGCAAATACAATAAAATTGTTAAAGTATTAAATGAAAATGTTATCTATGATGTGGCTTTCAAAGGAGATGAAAACTGCGAGGATGGTCTGCTAGACCTTATCTTGCACGGAGATTATCATTACGACCAAATTAGGAGCTTTCCAGCCGTAAGTAAATTCGATGGTTTTTTTGCTCTACCAATCCAAAAATTCCTCGAACATGAATAAGAAATGATAATATCACATAAAAATAAGTTTGTATATATTGCAATGGAAAAGACTGGGTCGGTATCAATAAGAAACAGATTGAATCAGTATTCCGATATAAGATACGGCAATTTTAACGAAAAAAATCCACACACTACTGCGTCGGAAGTTAAAAAGGAACTATTTGTAAATGACACAAAAAAATTCAATTCGTATTTTAAATTCTCATTTGTCAGAAATCCCTGGGATAGAATAGTATCCTGGTACGAGTTCATGTGTAAGCAGGTGCATAAAACTGAATCCCCAAAATATGATTTTACAGCAAAACAGTATAATAAATATAAAGAATTTTCTTTAATTGATTTTAATACATTCATACGGTCTGAGTATAAAAAAAGAAATTCTTGCTACCTTGGGTATAGTAGATATTACGAAGATAAAAACCAAAATAATTTATTAGATTTCATCGGAAAAACAGAAAACCTCCAAGAAGACTTTAATACCGTCTGCGACAAAATTGGAATTCCACGGCAACAACTTCCGCATAATAACAAAAGTAAACATAAACACTATACCGAATACTACGATGACGAAACTCGTCAAATCGTTGCCCAAAAATACGCAAAGGACATCGAGTATTTCGGATATAAATTTGGGGAATAACATTGCAATATAAACATGAGTTTGGAGAATAAAAAATCGAATGGAACGGCAGTTTTCTGGGAGAGGATAACTCAAATATAAAATTCGAAGTTGAAGTCGGATTGACAGACGGAAAATTCGTATTGAGGGATGCTGGAAATGGATTTCATCAAGGTAAGTCTACTTCATTGACTTTACCCAAAGTAAGAAATGGCATACCGATTCTCACAAGAGGTGAAAATGCATATTTTCATTTTGCAGCAGAGCATGCTTGGGATCTTGTTCTAAACGGCATTACATCAAGTCAAATAAAAGAATGCAAGGTATTGCTTAAAGGAAGAAAACGGGAATTTAAAAAAGAATGGTTCAAAGTTCTATACCCCTCTTTAACAGATGGAGGGGGAGTTGACCTTAAAGAATTTAATGAAATGTTAAAAGTTTAAAGAGTAGTTAAGATGAGAAAAATAGAAGTCCTCTTTGAGGACATTTGCGTAAATGAATTTAAAATAACTAATAGTGAGAACATTTTTGACGAAATAAGATTATATTGCATTTGCAATTTCATGCACAATGTCGGATTATTTGAGCAAGATTTCGTAAATTTACATTGGGAAAATGATTGCATTATATATTCTAATCCGCCAAAATCCCAAAAACATAAAATTTCATTTAAAGTTATTTAATTAAGAGTGTATATACTTATGATGATTGATCATAAGAATAAATGCATATTTATACATATTCCTGGTTGCGCAGGAAGCAGTATAGAGCTAAGTCTTGTAAAAAAAGACTGGTGGTTGATTGATAAAAAAACAAAGCATATATTTGCAAGCGACGCGAAAAAGGCTTACTCAAAATATTGGGATGATTATTTTAAATTCACTATAATTAGAAATCCCTGGGATAGGACAAAATCTTTAGCTAGATTCCCTAATTTTTACAAAGTAAAAATTGAAGATGGGAAAATTGACTTAAGTGGATTTAAAAAAAGAATTAATAGGTATGGATTTGAATTTGATCATAGATCGATAAGCACCTCAAAAGACAATCCAATTAAAAACTCGATATATTTAAATATTTTAGATGAACCTTTAGATTTTATAGGAAGATTTGAGGATCTCAAGGGCAGCTGGGAAACGATTTGTCAAAAAATAGGTAAGAATATACCTTTGGAGAGAAAAAATCCGTTTGACCATAAGAAATACAATCATAAAGCTCCAAAAATAAATTACAAAGATTGTTACAATAAAGAATCGCAGCAGGAAGTAGCTAAATTATACAAAGAAGACATTAAGAGATTTAATTATAATTTTTAAAATGAGGAAGATTAATGTATGTGAATGTTGCGGGAGCATAACTGAAAGTTATAATTTCATAAGCATGCTGCACGAGATAAGACCTGTGCTTATTTCCATAGCTCAAAACAACCCAGAAGCACTATCGAAGGATTCTGTAGAAGAAATATTATCTAACGACTTTACGATCAAATGGAAGAATGAATATCTTTGGCCTCTAATAGAAAGTCATATTCACGGAGAAAAATTTTCTGAACCCTGCGAAAAAATAATTAGGAAAATTTACGCAGATTACGTCGAGAAAAATACCATAAAATGCTTAGTTGATTTAACTGAGAAAGAATCTTTGGTAAAAATTAAAAAAATTAATCACCAGGAAGTACCAACGAGAGACTCTAAACAAGAAATAACATTAATAACTTCTATATACTCGGAAAAAAGCAAGGAAAGATTTAATGAGTTAAAAAAAAGCATTTTATTAAATGTTAAAAATGAGCTGATTGATAAAATTGTTATTTTTGTGGATCAACCTAGCAGGAGGTACAATTCAGTCATTTCGGATAGTACGATTTCTTTATTGAAAAAGCTAGGGATTCCGAGTTCCTTGAAGAAAAAGGTTGACATAATAGTGTCTCCAGTAAGACTTAATTATGAGGCTGCATTAAAATACGCGAGAAATCATGGGAATGGCGATTCGGTTTATTTACTGTGCAATTCAGATTGCTATTTTGATAAGACGGTGGGTATTTTAAAAAAAATAAATTACACAGATAAGTTTTTATTATCAATGACTAGGCAAGACGAGATGGCTGATGGTAGTATAGTTCCATCCAGCAGATTAAATGGCACGAAGAAAGTGGGAAAATTAATAGTAAGAGAACATAGCGAACAATCTTCCAGAATGCCTCCTTACAGTTCCGATGCATGGGCTTTTACAAAAAAAACCGCAGATTTAATTACTACTAATTTCTCAGAACTTCCCCTAGGAACACTTCATTGCGAGCAGCAATTTTTAAGTGCATTGAAGTTAGAAGGGCTTGAATTGTATAATATAGGATTTCATGGTTTTGTAAATTGCATACATATACATAATTCAGAAATTAGATATGTTAAGAAAAATTCAGCAATACAACTTAATCCTAAATTAAGCTTAAGGATTCCTTACAGGACTGGCGGAAATCGATTAACATGGCACCAACTACTAGAAGATCCAGGAATGAATTTTAAAAATTTTATAAATGGAACATGTATAGCCCTACACCCTTCTAATTATCTTTTTGACAATAGGTATGATAATAGGTTCGGAAGTTATGTCGTAAGAGATATTAGGAAATTATTTAAATATCACTAATTTATTTTATAATAAGTGGTGATAAAAAAAGATCCCAACTTAATTTTTATACATATTCCTAAATGCGCTGGAGTCTCTATAGAGAGGTTTTTTGGGTGGAATGGACTTAGGCACGAGACACTAAGAAAGTATTCGTCAGACCTGTCTTATGACGAACTAGAGAAGTTCTTTAAGTTCACCTTTATAAGAAATCCTTGGGACAGGATGGTTTCTTGGTATTTTCATCATCATGGCGACCCATACGAACCTAAAAACAAACAGGGTTTTGATCACTGGGTAAGAAAAGGGCTGCCTAATCACTGGGAGAATAAAACGGTTGATGGTGAAAAGTGGTCAACTCAAGACCCCTTATCGATATTAGGCTTTTTATTAAATAAGGAAAATATATCTTTGAATTACGTAGGAAGATTAGAAACTATAAATGAAGATATGAAATATATATGTGAAAAGAACAATATAGAATACAGCCAACCTATTAAAAAAATAAATTCTTCAAATAGAGGGAATTATAAAGAGTATTACAATTCAGAAACAATAAAAATTATAGAAAAAAGATTTGAACAAGACTTAAATTTATTCCCTTATGATTTTTAAAAATGCAGATTACCGTAAACTTAGGTTTGTCTAACAGACTAAGAAGCCTTTTTTCTCATCTGGAATATTGTAAACAGAAAAAAGAAGAGCTTTTTGTTAATTGGACCCCAGACGAAGATTGCCCTGGTCACTTTCTGGAGTTATTCGAGCCCCCAGAAGGAGTTTTCTTTAATAATACGACATCTAGCCCTACTTACGGTATATGTAGGCATAATTTCGACGCTAACAAAATGTTTTTATATAAAGATCTAAAGGTTAAGAAAGAAATTATGCAAAAAGTTAAAGAGGTTCAGGGCAAACTATCGCTAGATTACAATGCAGTTCATATAAGAAGAACAGATCATGTATTAATAAGAAAGCAGAGAAATATATATCAACCAGACGAATTGTTTTTTAATTTTATAGATAATAATAAAGATAGGCCATTATATATAGCTACAGATAATTTAGAAACGCAGAAAATATTTTATGATAAATTCGCGCCTCTTATAAAATATATTAAATTTATACAAAAATCTGGATTCAGACACACATCTTTAGAAGATTCTGTTATAGACTTGTATTTGTGCATAGGGGCTAAAAGGTTCAAAGGCACAGGCTGGTCTTCTTTTTCTGGGCTTATAAGGCAAATGAGGAATAACGCTTAAGATTTAAGTCTGGCCATATCAACTATTATATTTTTATAATTTAAAAAAGTTTCCATAGATATCATTATCCATTTTCTTTTATATATTAAATGATTAGAGAAATATGTAGTAGGGCAAATACCGCTATCTAATGATAATATCTTATATTCAAATATACAATATATTCCAATATAATTAATTTTACAAAATATCATTGGAAGTTTAGAGCATCTTTCCGCATCTGTGCTAGCTTGATCTATCCATCCGTCGAACTCTTTGTTTTGACCATTTATTACTTGCGAGAACTTAAAATCTTCATAGTGTTTGGCTTCCACCAAGAAGGGAAAGTCTTTGGGGGTTATTAAGTCTCCAGAAAGTATTTCAACCACATCTTCCCTTTCTCCTTCCGCTTTCTCTGCATTAGACCCTCCAAAAATCGCGCCAGATCTAGGAGTCCTACTAAATTTTCCTTCAAAGTTATCTTCTAATATTTTAGCTAATTCAAGCTCCCAAGCATTACCTTTATCTTTCGAGCTCTTTGTCATTTATTTTTATTATTTCTAGAGAATCTTCGTCTATTATTTTTTTCATGCATTTCTGCATTAATTCAAGAACCGCTTCTCCGCCTTTAACCGTCGAATCTATAACCTTTAAGTCCCCCTGGCACCAACCATTCTTTATCATTTTCTCTCTTACCCATTCCAGATTTTCAGGTACATATAATATAAATTTACTATTGGGGAATAAATGATTAAGTATTACAAAGCTAAGATCATTGTTAATTATAATATTATTACTATTTTTTACAATATTAAAATAAGTTTTTAAATCTTTAACACATCCTCCTTCATAATTAAACCATGAATACTTCTCATTTATAAGTTTTTTATATTTATTGATATTACAATCTTGTATATTTTTATATGGAAAATTATCAATTTTCCAAATCTTAATATTGTATGGATTATAGATAAAAGTTTTATCTTTTGAAATAGGTTTTTGATTTAAAAGGATACTATCCAAACCGGGATTTTCTATAGGAATAAAGGGGTCTAGCTCTAAATTATTATAACAGAAAAAATCCTCTACAGACAATGAGTCTAATGTATCATTTAATATATTTATATTCGCAAGATTATCATACATACTAGAGACCTTCATCCTGCACTGTCTTCTCATCTTTCTTTTTTCAATTTTCCTATTCAATAATGAAGCCAGTCTTTCCATTTGATACACTATGCTATCAATATCAGCCTGTTCGGATAACCCCCCTACATCATCGTTTAGCAACTCAGGTATACCTGATAATTTTGATCCAATGGCAGGAATTCCGTTCGACAAACTTTCTATAAAAAATGTGGGTATACCCTCTTTATCGCTATTACTTAATTCAACAGAGGAAAGAATTGTAAATCGAGCTCCTTTTATATATGAAATAACTTCCTCGTTACTTATGAAACCTAAAAAATGAACTTTATCCTCTATTGATAAATCCTTAACAATTTTTTTTAAAAACAATTCGTATTCCTGATCGCCTCTTCCTGCTATGTAATAACGGTAGTCAGGATTAGATTTCAAAAATTCAGAAAAAGCTTTTATAGAATATTCATAACCTTTCATAGGGTCAAGCCTGCTGGCGGAAAAAATATATTTATATTCCGACTTATATTCAACAATGCTGCTCGACTCGCTTCTGAAATTTATCCTTTTAACTGTAGTCTTTATAGAAGGGAAGTCTAAATCTTTTAAATATTTTTTATTATATTCTGATATAGGAAGTGCTTTATGGCATGTTTTAGCTTTTTGCTTCTGATAATTAAATTCGGTGAATAAATCATACGCATGTACAGAGAACATATAAGGTATTCCGTAATGAACTTTCAACATCATAGCTATATCGGAAGTATAATTACCAAAAGGCGAGTAAATAGCTTTTACTCCATCCTCATGTATTCTTTTGGCTAAATTAGAGAATGCAAATTTATTGGCTATTGATTTATGTTTGATTTCTTCAATGTCATGAATCTCTTTAGCAGAATGGATATCTGAGTCTTTTAGTTTTGAGTGAAAGGGAACTTCTGACAGGCGAATAATCTTTTCCATCATCAGCCCTTCCTTTTTTATATATGTGATTTTATCACGGTCTATAAAATCTAAATCTTCTTTAAATATATCAAATGTATAAGAACTTGGTTTATCTAAAGAATAAATATGGTAATCATGCCTTCCAGATTTAATAAACTCTTTTATTTCATTAACTATAAAAGTGTTGGCTTGTGCTGGAAATTTCCATATTAAAAATCCTAATTTCATTATTTAGACAGTTTGTTAAGTTGATAAAAAAGAGATCTCTCCTCTTGAAATAATACACTTTCAATATTCTTTTGGTCTCCATTATTTCTTTTATGTATAGACCATATAGGTAAATAAAAGAAATTTTCATTCAAGATCATTCTTTTTGCTTTCTGGGCGACTGTTGGTGGGGAGCCGTACCATTGAGACTTATTATATCCAGGGTAATTATTTAAAATAGTAGGCAAGCTAAGGTCCACCTTCCAGGTGACAGCATTAAAGCCCAACTCGTCCATCTCTGAATTGTTTAATATATATGCCAAAGATTTATTATTCCTATATGCTTTAGATATCATACACGGTCCGATGTCCCACCAGTCCAAGTGAAGGCTGGAGCTTATTTTTTCTAAAGTATTTTCTTTGCAGAATTTAATAAAATCTGACTTTGGCTTCGCAAAAACCACACAGCAAGCAGGCTTTATGTAGAAATCTTCGTATACCACCAATTCTTCCACACAGTTTTCCTGCAATATATTATGTATTTTTGATCTGTATTCTATATTTAATAAAACATCCACAGAATCAAAATCATAAAGTTTTTCAAAAAGAGGAGTTATGTCTTTGTATAAAATAATATCGGTATCCAGCCAAACACCTCCGTGCTTATAAAGAATTTCCCACCTTAAAAAATCACTCTTATGATTGGGCGAAAGATTTTCAAAAAAATCAGGAAGAATTCCTACAAACTCAGAAGCATTCTCATCAGAAACAAGTCTGAATTTCAACCCAAATGATTTCAGTAATCTACAATTTCTTTCGTAAATTATTCTAATTGGAGGGGGCATGCAATTGACCCCTCTGTTCCAGTAACAAAAAACAGTTCGCATATATAATATAGATACACTTTATAAATTAATATTTTTACTATTATACATATTAATAATTTCTTCTTGTTGAATTTTATCTATATAAGCTATCTTCCTAGCAAAGAAAAACTTACGGATGTTTTTGGAAAATGAGTTGCAAAAATCAATATGCTCGGCTTGAGTTTCTATCGGATCTCTGTTGCAAAATAATAAGTTATCAATTTTTTTATATTTAATATTTAAATAATTGCATATATTTATCCAGTAAAATTCATCTATTCCCCAGTGCCAACCATTTAATTTTTTATATTTTGGAAAATTATAATCACTTTCTATTTTCAAAAAAGACTCTTTATTCATTCCGAAAAACATGAATTGTTTTTTGTAATCATGAAAAGAAGGGGCTATTTCTTTGATTCTAGAATTAGCATTCCTCTCGTAGTGTTCTTCGTACCTTTTTTCCCAAACAAACAAAGTTCTTCTTACGAAATGGTCATCTGCCAGTAATTTTTTACAATGATTGCAATATCTTTTTATATCTTTTGTCTCTAAGAACTGGAACAGGGTTTCTTTTGATATTTCTTGTAACTGACCAAAGCTACAAAGAGGAATCATGTCTCCTGATATAAGATATGCATAATCGCAGCCATCGTTAAACGCATCTAAAAAAAGATTTCTAGTTGCATCGACTAAACTAGGGTACCCTCTAGCAGTGGGAATTATATTGGTACAATCTTTTGCATTGGGCAGGTCACTCACGAAATTTGTATGTTCTCCCAAATGCTTATGGTGGACATAGATTCCAAAAGAATCACGGTTAACATTTTTTAAGAAATTCACCCACAATTCCTTTTCTAGATTAATTGAATCTCTAATTAAGAAGCATAAACCCAGTTTCATTTTATAGGTATAAATTCAGAATCCCCAAGGAAGGACGGAAGAAAACTAAAAGTAGAAGCCTGATGTCCTGTAGAAAATCTACATTTTGATAAAATTATTAAGTCCCTTATCCATTCGGGCGAATCTCTTATGTAGGAGCTTTCGTTATCAGAAATAATTTTAATATTTTTATCTTTATAATATTTTACAACTTCGCTATGTAGGCCCACCTTATTGTCGAAATTTCGATTCGTCCTGTCCGTTCCTGAGATATAGACGCATTTTAAATTTTTAAGCTTAAGTGTTTTGTTTATGCTCGAAATGCATTTATCAAAGTCATTACGCTTAAAAAATTTACCTTTTTTAGGATCGTGATCGTTAGTTCTTAAATGAATTCCCAAAGTTAACTCGAAGTCGATATCATTTATCGAAGAAAAATCGTCAGCTTCTTTTAGTATATTTTTTTTAAATTTTATTTTTTTAAAATTTGCAGAATACCTGTTCATGTATTCTTTTTTATTTATTTTTACCCCCATTATTTGAAGAACTCTGTGAGCCCTACTTGCCGCTTTCTCGTCCAATAAGCCCCAACCTCTTTGGAGGAAGAAGTTGCACGAGCCTCCTGAATCAATTCTTTTATCTGAATCTATGTAAGAAAAAACATTATTAAAATTTTTATTTTTCAGTTTCGGGAATTTGCCTATGTAATAATCAACATTTCGAGAAAACTCTTCCTTTAGTATTTGAGAAATGCTTTCGGCATGTACGATTTGTATTATTTGGTTGCAGAACCCTCCTCGGCCCAAATTGGCAATTATCCCAAATTCCAAAAAGCTCTTGGAGTAATGCCTTGGATTTTCCCTAACATCAACAAGGGAAGTAGATAGATACGGACTCGAATTGAAATTAGGCATAAAAATATATTACACTAAAACCTTAATGGGTATTAGCCCATTGCTTGTAAATATCAACACTTTCATCCTTGTGATGTATTGACTTTTTTTTACAATCCACATAATGCCATTTTCTTACATGAAGCATCATTGTTTCCGCCCCGAATCCATGAAAATTGTTACCATCGACCACTAGATTTTTAAAATATTTTTCAATGAATAATTTCCCACTCTTCCAGTAAGCTGGAGCTCTGTCCGTGCTATACCTTTGTAGTGATATAAACTTGCCTGAAATATCGTGGCCGCAAAAAACTTTATATTTCTTCGTATCTATTGTCTGAGTGCATCTTTTAGGTTCGTTAACTTGGTTAAATTCTAGCTCATCTATAATTCCAGATTCTTCTGAATTTAATATATCAATATAATCATCGATATCTTTATATAGGTATTTCATTTGGTCTGAAATTTTAAATAATGAAAATGGACCGCAAACCCTTCTTCTATCGGCAGATATTATATCATTTTCCCAGGGAAATTCGTAATCCAAAAACTTACCCATATCTCCCCAAATTACATCCAGATCGCAGTGACCCCAAAATTCGTAACCCTTAATGTAATCGGAAAAAACAATAGGAAAGATTGGTCTTAAGTCACATACCTTGTAAGGTTCCTTGAGGTCGATCTTACAGCTTAGGGCTTCCGAGGCGAGCTCGCTGAGTTCCTTAAGGGAAGTCCTTACATATTTTATATTTTTTTCCCGCTTATCTCCCACACTATCATTAAATATCAACCACTCGAAGTTTTTATTCTTAAAACAACTTTCCTTGAAGAGGGAGAAGTAATAAGGAAAACTTCCAAAGTAGACAGCTATAATCCGAGTTTTCTTCATTTCATTTTAACTGTCATCCAGTTTCCATATTTATCTAAGATTAGATCTTCACTGTCTTTAATGGTTTTGAGAACCTCAGGATTGATAATATCTTCAGAGCAAGAGTGTCCAGAGTTTGAATTTCCAGAGATTTCATGCCAGAATGGAATCTTGACCTCTCCGTTCTCCCTTGATTTACCGAAACATAGATTCAACTTCCCGTGATTTAATTCGCAAATCTCCAGGTAATCACGATAAAATACCTCTGGGTTCCACATAAACCTCTGTTCTTTTTTTGAAAAAAAAGTATCTTCTCTCTTGTGGTTGAAGAACCATTCTCTAAAAGAGTCAATTATCGTCATTCTTGAGTCCATAGCCTCCGAAGAGCCTAATGAGAATCTGTCGCAAATCCCGTGAAGATGATTGTCGTGAGCTGAGTTATATATTTCATGGAATTTTAAATTTAAAATATTATCCAGGGAGTTAAAAAAATACAAATCTGGCCTAGTCCAAATAACGCACTCGTAAGTCATTCCGTGAAAATTCTCAAAATTGCACTTTAACTCCTTGACCTTTTTCATAGACTGCCACTGAAGTATATTGCCCCTTAATCCATGTCTCTGGAATCTATTTAAGCCATCGCTAAGATCGCAAAGTGTCTCATCTATAATGTCTTCCTTGAATTCAATATGCATTGAATTGCAATGTTTTTTTATTTCATTTAAATACCTCTTATTTTCTTCCGTTTCGCACTTGTCGGTAAAAAACCCAAAAAAATCAGGGGCCTCTGGAAGCGGCTTTATTATTTTCTCTATTAAGTTCTCATATGTTTGACCAAGGTTCCTTAAAAGGGATGAGGAGCACAAAGCTATCCTGGATTGCTTTTCCGCCAATGAGCCTTGATTAAATCGATTTCTAATGTAATCAAGTTGTTTTATTTTTTCATCAACTCCATTTGTCCAGTTTGCATGATGGGCAACTAGGCTATTATTTACTTTTAAAGCTGAAAGTGCATTGTATTTTTCAGAAGGGCACCAAACTATTGATCTCGGAATGACCGCCCAATTTAAATCGCAAGAATCTTTAAAAAGGATATCTCTCATTACGTACTGCTCCCCCCCTCCATCTTGACGCATCTTGCCTTTTAGTATTGCGGCTGTTTCCTTCAAGAATGAAAGGGTCTTATCGTTACATTTGCAGATAAAAAATCCAGAACAAATATTCCCAGAACTATCATTGCATTGAAAAGCGATATCGCCTGAGCCTAAGGCCTGAACGAGTAACTCGAAGCTAGGTTTCAAAAACTGAACATCCACATCGCAGCAAACAATTACATCTTGGTAGTTTTTTTTCACCGCATCTATCCAGTATAAAACTTTATTGTATTGAGTCTCCCTCCATCCGCTTTCACTATATTCTCCAGATTCACAAATTTGGTTTTTGTAAAAAAGATAATTTATATCATATTCTTTTTCGGCACTAGGTTTTAAGTAGTCATTAAATAATGACTCGTGGGACGGAGTAAAGAAACAATACAATTTCTTCTTCATTTTAGGGTATTAAGAAGCAAATAAGCAGCAAGAAATGCTTCTTTTTGCTAAATTGGAGCTTGCATCCTTTTTGCTCCAGTTTCATTATTAAATCGCCCGCATATTTAGAAGGCACTAGCACGAATAATTCTTCGCCCTCAACTTTAACATCATTGGCTTCGACATACTCTAGGCATATGTTTTTGAGAACTTTTCTTTTATTCATGTGTAATACAATTATATTAAATTTAAAAACTATTATTTCTATAGCATTATTAATTTTGGTAAATTGTGAAATTCTTATTTTTTATAACCCTTTTAAGTCTGGCGTCTTGCTCTATGAAGGGCTTGATAAATAATCCTGATGCTGATCGTTCAGAAATCTACGATCAAAAAAAATTTAGAAAAATAGACAAAAATCAAGATAATTTTATATCGCAGGAAGAATTTCAAAATCAAGAAGGTCAAGGCGTGGATTTGCAGAAGCCTGCATTTGTGTTTTTTGGAATACTGGGAATCATATTAGTTCTACTGATTTGTTCGGGCACATTTTATGGCATAAGAAAATATGTTGAAAGAAAAAAAGAAAATATTAAAAAGAATAAGGGTTGAGTGGAGAAATCTAACTTCTGAATATTTGAGCTTAAGAGATGTAGAATTAAAGGCTTTGCAATTATTTAATGAAGAGATTTCATTTCGAGCTAAGAAAGAAAATGTCGATTTAGAATTCAAGCCAGAAAAAAAAGAAAAACAAGATAAAACTTCAGTAAACGAGGAGGAGATTAAGTCGATATTTAGGGAGATAGCCAAAAAAAGCCATCCTGACAAAATAGAAAAGTATGATCAAGACATTTTTATAGAATCCGCAAAAGCTAAAAAAGAAGGGGAAATATCTAAGTTAATAGACAATGCAATAAAGTTAAATGTGAATGTAGATGGTATTTCATTTAGACAAATCGAGCAAATGGAAAGAGAGGTCGATTCTTTAAAATTGGATATAAAAAATATAATAGAGTCTATTCATTGGAAGTGGTATCATGAGACTAACAAAAACAAAGGAGCATTAATTAATAATATTTTAAATAACATTAAACATGGCAACAAAAAAAACAAAAACTAAACTAACAAAGCAAGACATATCAATTGGTTCTGATAAAATATCTCTCAATAGATTGTCTCTAACTAAAAAGCAAAAAGCTTTACTGGATTTATCTCTAGACAAAGAAAGTAAAATTACTTTTGTATCTGGGCCCGCAGGAAGCTCAAAAACATACATGGCAGTCTATTGCGCTCTAAGGCTGCTGTCGGACGATAAGGACTTGGACCTTCTCTATGTTAGGACTATAATAGAAAGCGCCGATAAGGGGCTTGGGGCACTACCTGGAGACTTGGATACAAAGTTCAACCCCTACATCTTACCGTTAAATGATAAATTATACGAGCTATTACCCAAGAATACCACAGCAAGAAGAGACCTGGAGGAGAAGGGGAGGATAGATGCTATGCCTATAAATTTCTTAAGGGGTTCTAGCTGGAATAACAAAATTGTAATAATGGATGAAGCTCAGAATGCGACATTCAAGGAATTGACAACATTAATAACTAGAATAGGAAAAAATACTAAAATTTTTATATGCGGAGATTTTATGCAAAGTGATATAAATGGTAAGTCTGGATTCTCTCAAATGTTTAATGTATTTAAGGATAAAGAGAGTTCGGATAATGGAATTCACTGTTTTTCTTTCAACCAAGAGGATATCGTAAGAAGTGAGATTTTAAAATTTATAATTAAGAAATTAGAAAAATAAATTTAAATTTTTAAAAATTTTTTTATCATAAAGTGTTTATGAGTAATGAAATAATTTCAGCAATTATAGGTGGGTCTGTAGCGATCATCGTTATGTTAATACAACTGCTCTTGTCAAAGAGAAAAGAGTCTAACTTAAAACTAGAAATTAAAAAAATTCTAGCGCAAGGCAAGATTAAACGAGCTCAAATAGTATTAAAGAAGGAAGAGAGATACAATTCAGATGCAGCGATCTCTTCGAATGTTGAGATAGATATGGTTGAAATACGAATGTCCGAACTTAGTGATGATTTATCTGAAAAAGAAAAAAGGGTTATAAAAAAATATTGCAAACTAATATCAAGAAGGATTTAAATGGCTAATACATACTGTACTCATTGTGGTTATAAAAACGAATATTCAATTCATCCACCTAAGTTTTGCGGAGGATGCGGCAAGCCCCTGGGATTAAGTGCGGCGATTAAAGATGCCCCGAAGACAAGGGCTCTTAAAACTTCCAAAGCAAGAGAAATTGATCAAGGCGATGATTTTTCGGATATAGATTATGTCCCCGAAATTAGAGGTGGATTGAAAGTGGACGTAGACTATGGAGGGTCAGGTAGGGTTATTAAAGGATCAGACATAATAGGGAAAATAAATGAACTAAAACAAAGTGGCGAAGAAAAGTAAGTTCAATTACGAAGATAAATACATCGATATAGATAAAGAAATACAAAAACGTCGGGGTAAGTGGCGTTTAACTTCTTTAGCGTGGATGGATTTTGATGATGTTTCCCAGATAATAAGGGCTCATATATATAAAAAATGGGACCAATGGGATCAAGAGAGATCTTTGTTACCTTGGGTTAACAAAATCATAACAAATCAATTTAAAAATATCTTAAGAAATAATTACCACAGTTTCGTTAAGCCATGCTCTAATTGCCCTCTTAATATGTCTGGGTCAGCAGAAGAGAATGCCTGCGGATTTACGAAAAGCGGGAAGCAGGATAACACATGCCCGCTCTATAAAAAATGGTCGAAGGCCAAAAAACATGCTTGCGATATAAAACTTCCAGTTTCAATGGAAAACTTACAATATGACCTTAAGTCTTTTAATATATTAAATGAAGATATAGATTTAAATGTTAAAAAATTCCATAAGGAAATGAAAAGCTACCTTAGCGAAAAACAATTTGGAATTTATAAAATGCTTTTCATTGATAAAATAGACGAAGAGCAAGTGGCCCTAAAGCTTGGTTATAAAACTTCAGAAAAAGGTCGGAAGGCTGGTTACAAGCAAATAAAAAATTTAAAGAGTAAGTTTAAGGAGAAGGCCTTGAGCCTAATAAAAAGAAAGGATATATTTTTATAATGGAACTTAATAATGATCAAAAGAAATTTATAGGTAATAATTATTTGCATATACCAGATATAGATCAATTGACCAGAACTTTATTTAACGATCAGTCTCTAGACGGAAGAAACAAGGAGGGGAAAGCTGTTGCTTCTTACATGCTGGAAATGGGGTTTGGATACAAAACGAAAGTTCATAAAAAAGCAAAAAAAATAATATTAACGGAAAGTCAGGAAGAATTAATTAAGGAATATTCTAGAGACAGGCTAAACAGCCTGCAAATAGCCCAATTATTATTTCAAGATAAAGAGGTGAAAAACCTAAGCATGGAACAAAGAGCTGTAGCGAATTTCCTAAAAACTAATTCTATTGATTTCATAAAACCTGAAGAATTAATTATCGAGAGAAAACAGTATGAAATACCAAATACAATAGCGAAATTGACTAAAAAGATCAAAAGTTTCGCTCAAGTTGAAGTAGACGAAAAAACATTAAAAAGATCAGATAAAGAAAACTTAAACGCTCTTGAAAAGTTTTTATCGTCGCCCAGGTTTGTTGATTTGATGAATACTTATAACTGCCAGGATGCAAAGCTCTTTGAAGGGGAATTCATTAGAGCTGTATGGGATAAGCCCGACTTAACAACAGACGAAGTTAATTTATATATAAATGTATGTGTTGATTATGTTAATTTAAAAATTATTCAAAAAAACATGGAAAAATTAAATAGAATGTTTGACGAGGTTGAAGATCAAACAGAAATGTCAGTAAAGTTAGCGGAGATACTTAAGGCTAAAAGCGCGGAATATCACCAGTGTGAACAAAGACAAGAGTCGTTGATAAAAAAACTTAATGGAGATAGATCCGTCAGGATGAAAAACAAACAAGATAAATATGCATCTATATTAAATTTGGTGCAATCATTTCAAGAGCAAGAAGAAAGAAACAGGATGATAGAAATAGCGGAAAAGCAAAAAATGCTGGTCGAGGAAGAAATAGATAAGCTTGAATCAATGGACTCCTGGAAGGCTAGGGTCATGGGTTTAAGGAAAGAGGATGTAATGTAATGTCGGAAGAATTTGAGTGCGAAATATGCGGTAAAAAATTCGACAAAGAGAGAGGGCTTCACTTACACATATCGAAAGCTCATAAGCTTGAAATTTCAAAATATTACGAGGAATATTGCCCCAAGAAGAGTCTGCTTTTTGGAAAAAAAATTCCTTTTAAAAATATTAAGGATTATAAGAACCGAGATTTTTTAAATAGAGCCGAATTGATACAGTGGTGCAATGATAAAAATAAAAGTGAAACTTTAGAGTATTGCAGGACTCTCTTAAAAAAAAGAATCGAAGAGAAGGGGATTAAATACTTGTTGAGTCATGTGGAGCTTGAGTTATGTGACTTGCCTGATATCGACACGTATAGAAAAATATTTGGCAGCTATTGCAAGTTATCTAAACCTCTAGGTGTAAAAAATTTGTTGAAAAATAGAATTCCAGAGAACTTTTTTCAAGTTGATTCGCCTCAGGATTTAGAAATTTTCGTGGATACTAGAGAACAAAAACCTTTAAAATTTAAAAAAAGTATTGATATGAAATTAGATTTTGGAGACTATACATGCGGAGGCAAATACTACGACTATACATATGTAGATAGAAAGAGCGAGCAGGACTTCAAGAGTACTTTAAGCGGAAAAAACTATGAAAGATTCAAGAGGGAATTGGATAGAGCAAGGGAGTTGAATTCTTTTATATTCATAGGGGTGGAAAGCAGTATAGAAAAAATAAAGTTAAATAATAATTTCGGAGCGCACAAATCAAAACTCCCATATATATGGCACAACTTAAAAGAAATGAGCCAAAGCTATAAAGATGTTTGTCAGGTTTTGTTCTTGCATAATAGATCTGGGTTGAAAAATATAATTCCAAAGTTATTATTATACGGTAAGGAATTATGGAATGTGGATTTACAATATTATATAGATAAAAAAATAGATGAAAAACAAAACACTATGGTCTCTTGATTTATGCTTGGATTTAAAAAAGTGCGAATCAAAAAAAATTAACGAAGAAACTGCAAAAGATTTCGCTAAAAAATTGGGCGAATTTATCGATCCTGATGCTGAAATTATGGGCGTGGTTTCTCCCTTTGGGGAGCACGAAGAAGAGATGTCTGGATTCAGGTTAGTACATGAAACTTCGAATTGCTTAATTACAGCTCATTTAATAAACAAATCAAAAGACATATTTGTCAATATTCACAGTTGCGCGGGTTATAAGCCCAGTGAAGTCATAGAAATATCAGAAGATTTCTGGGGGCCAACTTCCTATAAGTGTCAAAAAATATTTAGGGAATGAGTTGGGAAATAGGAGATCAACAACGATTAAAAAAAGAAGATTTCAACAAGAAGCTCAAGGAAATAGAAGGGTTTCTAGATGAAGACGAGGCTAAAATATTACTTTATCAGTTTCTAAGAGAAAACGTCACTTTCTTTACAGATCTGGTTTCGGGGGTTGAGCTTTTTCCCTTTCAACACTTAGCGATTAAAGCTATGTTTGAAAGTGATTACACTTTAGGTATTTGGTCAAGAGGTATGTCTAAATCTTTTACCACAGGAATATATGCATTCTTGGATGCTATACTTAATCCAGGCGTTGAGATTGGTATATTGTCAAAATCATTTAGACAGTCTAAAATGATTTTTAAAAAAATAGAAGACATTGCCGCAAAACCTGAGGCGAGAATGTTGGCCCAATGTATAACTCATAAATCCAAAAATAATGATGAATGGTTACTTGAGATAGGCAGCTCTAGGATAAGAGCTTTACCTCTGGGTGATGGATCTAAGTTGAGAGGCTTCAGGTTTCATAGAATTATTATTGACGAAATGTTATTGATGCCAGAAAGAATATATAATGAGGTTATAGTGCCATTTTTATCTGTTGTAGAAAATCCTGTGGAAAGAGAAAGAATGCATCAAGTGGAAAGCGACTTAATCGCCCAAGGAAAAATGCAAGAAAAAGATAGGTATAAGTGGCCGAACAATAAGTTGATAATGCTATCTTCAGCAAGTTATAAATTTGAATATCTCTACAAGCTTTATGAAAAATTCGAAGGGTTAATAGCGAATCCTTATGATGCGGAACAAGGAGATGCGAATAGATGTATTATGCAGTTTAGCTACGATTGCGCTCCCAAAAGACTGTACGATGAAAATTTAATTTTACAATCAAAATCTACTATGAGTCAGTCTCAGTTTGACAGAGAATTTGGTGCTGTATTTACAGACGATAGCTCTGGATACTTTAAGACATCCCGCATGGTCGATTGCACTATCCCTGATGGGGAAGATCCCAGCATTGAGGTTTCTGGAGATTCTGAATCGAAGTATATTATTTCGTTTGACCCTAGTTGGGCAGAGTCCGAAAGTTCTGATGACTTTGCGATTCAGGTATTTAAAATAAATGATCAAACAAAAACTGGCACATTAGTTCATGGCTACGCGTTGCCAGGAACCAGCTTGAAGCATCATATGAAATATTTTCATTATATCTTAACTAACTTTAATATAGTCGCAATAGTTGGAGATTACAATGGAGGGGTTCAATTTATAAATGCATGCAATGAAAGCGGTTTATTCAAGAAGTCTAAAATTTTCATTGACATGCTGACATCGGATTTTGAAAAGCCTGAGTCTTATAGCGAAGATTTAATTGAAGCTAAAAAACAATACAATTTATCAGAAAGAAAATATTGTATATTGAGGAAGCCTACCAGTCAATGGATCAGAAGAGCCAACGAACTCCTTCAGGCTAATTTCGATCATAAAAGAGTATTCTTTGCGGGCAGAGCTATAAATAATAGTTATCATGAACAAATAAAAAAGAAAATACCTATTAAAGATTTGAAATTTTCGACTTTCGCTGACGCAGAGGAGAAGCAAAGTTCGGGAGCTAAAATGATAGATTTTGTTGAACATCAACAAGACATGATGGAGTTGGTAAAAACTCAATGTGCATTAATACAAATTAAAACCTCTCCACAAGGAAATCAAACCTTTGACCTCCCTGATACTCTAAAGAGGACCACGGGACCGCATAAAGCGAGAAAGGACGCTTATTCGGCTATGGTGTTAGGCAACTGGATGATAAAAGTATACTATGATATAATGTCTTCGACCGAGAAAAAGGTGGTTGCAGGATTCACCCCTATGTTCATAAAATAGAAAGTTAGAAAGTTAACTTTTAGACTTTTGATCGACTTTCGTGTATCATATATACAATGAGCAAAAGAAAGTACCAAAAAAAATCCGAATACTGGGAGAAATTTAATAAACCTATAACGGACTTAATGCAAGGAAATGATGTGAATCCAGGTATTCCTCCTGCATCAGCTGGAGAAAGTTTTTATGTTTCTTCTGCTTCTACTGGAGGCTATTCGAGGAATGGGGGCGGATCATCGACATCGAGAAGAAGGAACTCTACAGCTATTTCTTCTAAAAAATATAGGTTTGAGAATATAGCCCAAGGAATGCTTCCGTTTAGCGTTTCTTCTGACGGGGTTGATGTTAAGGAGTCTATAGAGCTTTGCCAGAAAGCCTATGCTAATGTCCCTATATTTAGGAATGCTATAGATATTATGGCAGAATTAGCTAATTCACCCATTTATGTGGAACAAGGAAATGAAAAATCAAGGACTTTTATAAAAAAATGGTTCTCAAAAATAAATCTCTGGTCATTAAAAGATCAATTTTTTAGAGAATATTATAGATCTGGAAATATATTTTTGTATAGAATGGATGGAAAATTTAATTCTGAAGATTTTTCAAAATTGCATAAAATTTACGGATCAAGCTTTCTTGATAAAGGGGAGATTCCAATAAAATATACAGTTTTAAATCCTTACGACATAGTTGCTTCCAGAAGTACTACTTTTGATATAAACTGTTACAAGAAAATATTATCTGAATATGAGTTAGAAAGACTTAAAAACCCAAAAACTCAGGAGGATGAAGAGATATTTAACTCTTTGCCTGAGGACACGAAAAAAAGAATAAAGCAAGGGGGTTGGTCTAGCGACGGAGTCTTAATGAACTTAGATCCATCGAAGCTTTGCGTTTCTTTTTACAAAAAACAAGATTACGAACCATTCGCTATTCCTTTTGGATTCCCAGTTCTAGATGACATTAACTGGAAGATGGAGTTGAAAAAAGTTGATCAAGCGATTAGTAGAACTATAGAGAATGTAATACTTTTAATTACAATGGGGACCGATCCAGATAAGGGCGGAATTAATCCTAGCAATATGCAAGCAATGCAATCTCTTTTTCAGAATGAAAGTGTTGGAAGGGTATTAGTCGCAGATTATACAACTAAGGCTGAGTTTGTCCTTCCTGATATAGGTAAAGTAATTGGTCCAGAAAAATATCAAATAGTTAATGAAGATATTAGACAGGGACTTCAGAATGTAATTGTGGGAGATGAGAAATATAAGAACACCCAAGTAAAGGCTGAGATATTTTTAGAAAGATTAAAAGAAGCCAGACAAGCTTTCTTGCATAATTTTCTTCAACCTCAGATAAAATTAGTTTGCCAGGAAATGGGATTTAAAGTTTACCCTACGGCTAGATTTGAGGAAATTGACATTAAGGATGAGGTTCAATTACAAAGGGTTGTTACTCGATTAATTGAAATGGGAATACTCACTCCAGAGCAAGGAATTAATGCTATAAAAACTGGCATATATCCAAACTCAGAAGAAATAGAGCCCGCTCAGGAGAGATATATCGAAAAAAGAAAAGAAGGTATGTATAATCCTTTGGTCGGAGGTATTCCAATGATAGATGTCGATGGAGATGGAGAAGTTGACACCGTACCGACTGGAGATGATAAAAGTTCATCAGGCCCTAAATCAAGCGGAAGGCCAGTAGGAAGACCAAAGGGGACAACTGGAATACCAAGACAAGTAAACGCTTCTGATCTTTATTCAAGAAAAGATATACAAAACATTGTCTATAAAATTGAGAATTTAGAAAGTCATGCGTCAAATAAGATGAAGGAGCATTTTAAGTTGAAAGAATTAACTCCTGATCAAGAAAAGCTAGCAAGACAGTTGTGCGAATCTGTGGTTTTATCTAAAAGTCAAAATTTATGGACAAGAACTGTATCTTCATGCGTGAAAAATTTAGACAAGATAGAAAAGCTATCTGTTTTACCTGAAATATTAGAAGAGTCTAGCAAGCATGAAGTGGAGTGCTTTCCAGCCGCTTTATTGTATCATAGCAAAAAAAAAGTGAAAAGTAAATAAAAGCTTGTGTAATAGATTTTTATATGAGTAAACCTTACAAGTATAAAGCTGAATTCACTAACTTGATCTCAGCATCCTCAATAGGAGAACAGGAAGTTGATCGAATAAGCAAGGCTTCTTTAGACAGCTTGGTGAGTCTAATACCTGAGGGTATAGATTTAGAGAAAAACATTGATATCATGGCTGTTGCATTTAATGCGGCTGTGGTGAATAAGTTTAACAAAAATCATGATGGCATGTCAACAGATACTGCTCTTGCGGTTTCTGAATATTTCAAACATAAGCCCACTAACATCGAGCATAATAAAGACAAGGTCGTTGGGCATATAGTATCTTCAGGGTTTTCTTCTTATGGAGATAATCAAATAATAAAAAAAGATGACATTAGTGGACTTGATCCTTTTAATATCTCTTTGGCTTCTGTTATATATAAAGTAGCTAATAAAGATTTTGCGAATCTTGTTGAGGAGAGCTGCGATCCATCTAGCGATAAATATAATATAGTTTCAGCTAGTTGGGAAATAGGTTTTAATGATTTTGTCATTGCTTTGGGCAGTAAAAATTTAAACGAAGCGGAGATTCTTACTGATGAAAAACATATTAAAGAGTATAAACAATATTTAAAAGCATTTGAAGGACAAGGAAAGACTAAGGACGGAACTGAAGTATATAGATTAATTTCAGGATCTGTATTTCCTTTAGGGATTGGTTTTACCGCCAACCCTGCTGCAGAAGTGAAGGGTTTAATCTCTTTAGAGAGTAAAAAAAAAGAAGAGGTAAGTCTTGAAAAAGAGATTGAAGTAGAAGAGGATCTAAGTGCAGAAGTCGAAAAAATTGAAATTAATACAGAAGATTTTTTAAAAAAAATAAAAAATTATAAAAAAAATCATTCACATATTGAAAAAACGCATGTAACTTCTGACAAAGCAATTTTATCATTGAAAAACAAAATGGACATGAAAGAAATAATCGAACAACTCAAAGAAACTATCGAAGCTTCATCTGCTGATAAGTTTTCCGAAGAGGCTGTAGCTAATATCGTAAAGGTAGTTTCCGACGCAATACGCGAAAGAAGTGAAGAGTACGTAAAAGAGAAAGCCGAAATCGAAAAACAAAAAGAAGATGTTGCTCAAGCAAAACAGGATGCCGACGAAAAACTCCACAAGATGGAGGAAGAGTTAGCTTCCGCAAGAGATCAATTGGCCGAAGTTCAAGCTGAACAAAAAGCCGCCGCCGCTCTCGACTTGTTTAATAAAAGAATGGATTCTTTTGATTCTGAATATGAATTGTCTGACGAAGATAGGCAAATCATTGCGGAAGACTTGAAGACTGTGGATCAGGCCGATGAGAGTTTTGCTAGTTATCAAAAAAGAATTGGAATAATTTTCAATCACAAAAGCAAACAATTCATTGAAAATCAAGAAAAATCTTTCGAAGAAAAAATACAAGCTGAAATAGCAAAAAGATCCGAAGCATCAACAGTTGTAGTAGAAGAAGTTAAAACAGAAGCTGTAGAAGAAAATCAAGAAGAAGAAATTGAAACTGCCCTTGATCAAACTGAAGCTACTTCCGAACAACTTCCTTCTAATAACGGAGCATCCGTTGAAAAAGAATTATCTCTTAAAGAAAAATTTGAAAAAGCATTTTCAAAAGAATCCATAACAATTAAATACTAAAAAATCATGGCACACAGACTATTACCTTTCAGACAATACGACGAAAACGACGTCATTAACCTATACGCTCTTGACGCAGATAGCGTTGCTGCGGGAGGGCTTAAAGCCATCCAGCCTTCTGTAGATGACATTAATGCAGATGGAGTTCTTGTTTCAGTAACAAACGGAAACATGAATGACAATGAAGTTATCGATGTTAGCGAGGACAATCGCTTCATGGCTAGCTACGATTCTCCTGTTGGACGTAACCCTTATCCGACTAACCCTCTTAAAGTTGCCCCCGCAGTTTCTGGAGACGCCGTATTAGGAGTAACTCTTAATCAAACGCTCGCCGTTGACGAAAACGGAGAGAGCTTGCTTTTTAACCCAGTAAAGAAAGACGAGCTTCAAGCAGTTCTTTCTGGTCAAACTGTACCAGTTCTTACTAAAGGAGTTGTGACAGTTCATGCGAATGGCGTTGACGGATCTCCCGCAGTAGGAGACAAGCTTTCCGTAGGATCCCCTGGTAAGTTCAAGAAGTTCTTATCGAGTGCTTCTAAGGATATGGACGACATTTTAGGATCTGTTATTGCTACTGGACACAGAGGAGCAAACAAAACTGGTCCTTCTTATGGAGCAATTAATAATGATTTCCAGAGTGGAATTTATTATGTAATCAAGCTATCTTGCTAATCACTAACTTTTAAAAATAGAAAAGGCTTATATAAAATGAATATCACACTAAAAAGAACCGACGAGCAAGTAGAACTGGTCAAGGCAATGGCTTCACGCGACAGAAATGTTGCATACGAAGCTCAAGAAGCTTTAGCTGCATTTATCGGACCTGTTGTCGCTGAAGTAGTAGACAACGCTCCTACGATCAGTAACTTGTTTAACCCCTTTCAGTTTGCTGCTGATGATAACCCCAGTATTCCGCTCGATCTCTACTATGATGTATCGGACGAAGACTACATTAAGGTTTATAGCACAAATGCTGCAGGCGGACTTCCTTCCAGCCACGTAACTCCAACTCATAGTGAGTTGAAGCTTGCCACTTACAGACTTGAGAGTGCTGTTGACTTCGACAAGCGCTACGCTTCTCGTTCCAGACTTGATGTAGTAAGTAAAAGCATGACTCGCTTGGCTCAAGAGATCCTTATTCAGCAAGAAAATGCTTCTGCATCTTTGCTTCTTGGAACTATCGCAGATAATTCAAACAAGCTGCTTACTTCTTCCACTTTTGCTAACCGCTTCTTGCTTGATGATTTCAACAAGATGCTTACCAAGATGAAAAGGAATAATCCTTCTTGGAGCGGTGGTACTCCTGAGCGTACTCGTGGCATGACTGATTTGATCGTTTCTCCTGAGATCGTTCAAAGCCTTCGTGAAATGGCTTACAATCCAATTAATACCAAGGGTGGAGTTCAAACTGCTGCTGGTACTGGCGCAAACCAGACAACCGAAACTGCAATTCCTGCTACTGACGAAATGCGTCAAGCTATCTACAATAGCGCTGGACTTCCTGAGTTCTACGGAATTTCCATCATGGAAATTTATGAACTTGGTTTAAACGCTAAGTACACCAAGGTTGCTAAAAAGCTTCTTGGAGGCACAATGACAAGAGCCGACGTTTGCCTTGGTCTTGACAGGTCAAGAGAGTCGCTTTTGAGAGCTGTGGCTGTTGATGCCGAATCTGGCACAACAATGAGTGTTTCTGCTGATGATCAGTATGTGACTCGCTCTAAGAAGATCGGATTTTACTCCGAGCTTGAAGAAGGTCGCACAATCATCAATGATAGTGCTATCTTAGCCATTCAGGTTTAAGAGTATTTCACATTCTTTTGCAAAAAGTCCACCTTTATGGTGGATTTTTTGTTTCTAGATATTATAATATATGTGTACCCTAATATAAAGGATTAAATTATGACAAAAAAGACAACTACAAGAAAAACAAAAGCAACAACTCGTAAGGTGAATAAAAAACAAGAGACCGAAGTGTTTTTAGCGAATGGAAAAATCGAACAAGACCACAACTTAGCTAAAGATATTGAAGATATTCTTAACGCTCCCAGAAATCCATTTGGAGTTGAATCTTTAGAAAATTTGGAGGAAAGGTTAGCATCTATGAATATTAGAGAGATGCAAGAAATGGCAGTTAACGCTAGTGTTTTTCCATCTGGAAATAAGACCACTCTAAAAAATAAACTGAAAAAAGAATTCAAAACAAAATTCGGCAGTCTAAACAGGCCGTTACACAACTCTCAAGTGGAAAAACCTATTGTTGATCCAGATTCGGAGGTCGCTAAAGATATAATAGATATACTTAATGGAAAATGAGCTATTATTTTTCACCATCTTTAAACGAAGTAGGTAATTTAGCTACTGGAATATTTAAGTATGATTTCGATTCAAATACTGGATCGGTGTCGATGGACTATATATCAGGATGGTTGCAAAACAACATGGGCGAATTAAATGTATTAATTCATACTTGTTACAGCGGAGAAAATCCAGGATTAAGAGTTGAGGAGCAGGCTATTTACAGGCAAGTTTTTCTAAAAAACTATTATACAAAGCTAGGGAGAAGCGCTTTAATGGGAGTTTCGACCAGCTCAAGCAGTTCAAGCTCGAGCGGGTCAGGGTCAATAGTTACTTCTGATTGGACTGAATTAAGAGATGGAGATAGTGTAATAAAAAGACAAGCTATGTTAGCAAGCCCAGCAACAAAAGTAACCGCATCAAGAACATTCTCTTCATTTGCTCAAGACGCTGATTATACATTAAGGGATTTGTTGCAAAGATATACCTCTTACAGGGGCGGACCCAGGCAAGTCGCTGGGAAAGATTCTCCTGAATAAATTACTGCCCAGCCATTTCCATTAGGTCATTCATATTTAAGGTTCCGCCTTTCTTCTTCGCTTTCTCGTGCAAGGACACTCCACCTTCAGCCTTTACAGGATTGACTCCCATGTATTCATAATCTTCTTTAGTAGCTCCTACCACTGTAGTTGCCCCTCCTTTTTCCTCGTGCCTGTCCAGTTCTTCTTTTCCTTTGTTTGAGGTTGAGGCGAAGTCTATTAATGCCTTTGGATCTTTCCTGATCTTTTCAGGTATATTTTCATTATTATCAAAAATCGATTTAAAAATTCTAGCGAATATAATTAATTTAACTTGATGGTTCGTTAATTCGCAGACAGGTTTGCCAAAAAACTGCATTGTGTCTTCGCTGAACGACATAAAGGGAAAAAAGAAATCTTCTAATATAGTTTTTTGTATGTTATCCTCAGAAAAAACAGAAAAGTGCTCGTTGTGAATATTTACTAATTCGCTTAATCTACTATATCCAACATCATCAAATTCTTTTTCTTCATAAAGTTTTGTGGTTAATTTTTCGTCGCTATAAAAGCTCGTCATTATATAATAATCATTAGCTCTTTTCTTGGAGTATTTTTCGCAAGTTTCGCCTAGCAATTCGTTTTTTTCGTTGATTTTTTCGTCTAGCTTTTTAAGCTCAGTGTTTATTAACCTCTCTTGATTATCTATTTGAGATTTTAGAATTAATTGAGACTTACCTTTGTATAAATTTTCTACGTAAGATTTTTGAGTCGAGAGAAACTGCTCGTCCTCTCTTGTCCATAATTCATCTTTAATTATTTGATCAAGAGATTCTTGCTCCGTCTTTAAGCCCCTTGCTTGAGCTTTATTAAAAAAGTTCTCTTCTATATCCTCCAGGTTAACTTGGTCGTGAGTTGTTAAGTGCTTTATGAATATAAGCTCTTCACCATGAAAGACTTTGGTAAAACCTTGAACTACATCTCTAAAAATTTTTCTATATAAAGTAGCTTCACTCTTAGACATTTCCCGATTCTATATCTTCATTCAATTTGTCAAAGTCTTCTTGAGTTGCGTTTGAGCTAAAATACCAAAAACTTAAAATTGTAGATAATTTATCCTTAGAAATATCGAAGATATCGTTTCCTCCCTCATCTAGATCGTAATACTCCTCTATCTTATCCTCCATGCTTTCTGCGGTAAAAAATGGTTTCATTTCTTCCGATTCGTTTTCTTGGAAAAAAGAGAGGTTTACTAGATACCACAATAACACTCTATTTTGAGCTTTAGTGTCAGCGGTATGATTAAATAAAGAAGAATAGCTTGTTTCCATGTCAACAATTTCCCTTCTTTTTTCAGCCATCTCTCCTAGCATATTCTTTAATTTGTCTTCGTCAGATTTAGTCTTTTTAGGTTTTGTAGAAAGTCTAGTATATTTATTTTGAAAATCGCCTAATTCAGAATACTTTCTAGTTAAAAATTGAGCATCTTCCTCACTAAGTAACCCTCCTGAGTCGCTATACTTTTTTGCGAGCATTGCCTTGGTAAGAATTCCTCTTTTGATGCACTTACTCATTTCAATGCTATATTCCATGTCGGCCTCCTCTAGCTGCCTTCTGTTGGGCTCTCTTAAAATAATCTTTACGGGGACTTCTTTTTTAACCTCTTGGGCGACAGACACTTCTTCCATTTTACCCGTGTCTTTGTTTTTTCTTTTCTTGGTCGAAGTTTCTTCTACAGTGCGCTCTACCTCAACATTAAAACTATATATTTCTTTCATATTGTATTATAAAATTAAAATTTAAAAATTACAGTGAATTTTTCCAAATCTTCGCCGTGGCTTCTTAATGAGTCGTTTCCTAAATCCAAAACTCTTTTCCTTAAGAATTGAAGTTTTTCTTTGTCAAAATAATTAGCTTGATCAATTAGACTCGAATGTTCTGGTAGTGATCTTTTTAATTTTGCGAAATGTATAGCGTGATCATCCGCTAAATCCTCCAAGATAAAAAGAAAAGATTTAAATAAATCCTTAACATGTCTTTCATACCTTTCCTGTAATAATTTTTTATCCTCCATAGAAACCTTTTTCCATATTATGTTACACAAAAAAAATATTTTTTCAAATAAAAGTGTATATATTACATATGGCTTCATTATTAACAGCAGCTCAAAAGGCAGCGCTACAAGGCGCATTTAATGATTTGCATGATACTTTTGCTCGGGAAATATATGTGTATAAGGAGGCTAAGTCGATATCTATAGCGACAAACCCTTCTTATAATGCTATATACCATCAGAATGCAGCTCAATCAAAAATAGAAACAAAACAAGTTCAATCAGGCTCTTTTATGGCTCGAATAACTTACGACACTGATCGAGCTGAACAAAATATATCATCTCCAGAAATAGATTCTCAATTAAAAATAAAAATCCCAGACGGTACAGTACGGATAAAATTAGATAAAACAGGATATCAGTATATCAGGCAAGCAAAAAGAGTAGATTTTGATGGAAGAAGATTTTCAATAACTAGCGATGTGAGACCTCACGGTTTATTTGAACCTAATTATTATACATTCTTTTTAACTCCAACAGAGAATTAAATGAATAGATTACCTGCAGATGTCAGAAGGTCGATAGAATCTCAAGCCAGCAAACAATTAGCTCCATCTGTTTTAAAGATTTTATTAAAAGAATTTGAAATAATAAAACGCAGAATGATTAGCGATTTCAATAATCATCCAGTAACTATAGAGATAGAAAATGGAGAAGATGCTAGTAATTCAAGTAAGACTTTAAGTGGTTATGGTAATTTATTTACTTTTATTGGGTTTCCTTCTGGACACGATCCCATAGAGCCAATAAGATCGAGATTAGAAGAAACAAGAATTATTAAACAAAAAATAAGCAGGGGAGTATTTAACTTCATAACTACAGAACCGACGAAAGATGAGCTTTTCTCAATGACAAAATTTTCAAACTTCAGGTCCGATTTTGAGGGCTCAAGGAGCTGGCTAGATGGTATCGAGACGGGTATTTCTGGCTTAGGTTTCTATTTGTATTTACAAGGAAAAAATATAGATAAATCAAGATCTGGACCAGCTATACAAATAAAAGGAGGAAAAAAAGACGAGAAAGCTTTTGGAGGAGGAAGTACTGGGGGGGCTATAGCTAACCAAAGAACTAGGTTCACAAGAACTTCTTACATTTCATCTATACTAAAAGACTTTAGAAGGTCGGTTATCGCTTTAAACGGGAGAATGCTTTAATGAAAATAAATTTTGGTCACGAAGCAACTACCAGCTTTTCATTATGGTTTGATGATTTTTTAATAAAAAACGCTGAGGCTTATTCGAACAAGACGGGTAAGTTATATTATGTCAAAGATGATAGGCTGCCAGCGGGGTTCTACAGGTATAGTAGTTCTTATAAACAATGGTGTACGGAAAGCGGTGTGGGTGGAGCTCATGTACCTGTCAATTTTTCTGGATTTGGCTTAGCTACCAGAAGAGGAGATCCAGGAATGGGGTATTACATCGATTTTGATAATGGCGGGATTGTAGCCACTGGAGCCGCTGCAGATGAAAACATGCAATGGAGCGGGCAATTCGCAGTAAAAGATTTTAATATATATAACACTAATCAATCTGAAGAAAATTTAGTTATAGAAAATAAATACGATACAAATAGTAGATTTACAGTAGTCGAAACTGGAATACCACCTTATGATTTCGTAACTCCTGCTATTTTCGTAAATAATGAATATATAGAAAATAAACCTTTTTCATTTGGAGGGGAAGATAAAACTATATTAAATTTCAAATCTGTTGTTTTTGCTGAAAATTTATACCAATTAGATGGAGTATTATCATTATTCGCTGACTCTAGAGATATCGCATATCCACATGTTTCATTTGCCGAACATCCTATAAATGAATATGGGGATTTAAAGAGCGGGATATATTTGTATGAAAACTTACAAAATAGACATAATCAAAATATTTTTAATATAGAAAGAGTTAATACTTCGAAGATAAGTGAGACAATAAGGAATACAATATCTCCGTCTCTCTTTGTCGGTTTTATAGATTTCGAGGTAACTAAACTAAGATATCCTAGAATATGCTAATAAAAAAGCAATTAAATATTTCACATTAAGTGATGTTGGTTGTAATTTACAGTAACCCACCAAAAATTTAAATTTAACAAAAGATAAGTCATGGCAAGAAATAGAGTAATATATCAAAGTGAAGCGGTATTCGTTAGCCCTAATTCGACAGGAGCGCACTTCATATGTAATGGAGTCTTAACTGGGAAGGGTGGGCCAGGCTTGAACGAGTGGCATTCAGCAGTTATGCCTGTTAGTCCTATTGGATTAACTCAAGACCCACAAGTAACAAAGCAGTTCGACGTTACGCCTTCTACTAGTTTGACCGCAAGCCCTGAAGAATTTGATTTAGTTAATATAAGTGGGGCGGTAAAAGCTGCGATGCCTGGTTTCAATTTGATTCAAGCTATTAATGGAACAGCAGCGGGCCAAGGAAACGCAGCTCTGTTCACAAAAAAATCGAGCTTTGAGACATTTGCTGATACTTCAGTAACAGCGGGGGCTGGAGCGTCTACAACTGGCGTAATGCTTCAACCAGCAATAAGTGGAGATTACGAAAATTTAGTTCAACAAATTCATAGAGTACAAAGCGCGAATTATAGCTTCTCTATCAATAGAACTGATGTTAATACTTTTGGTCAGCTTGCTAGAATTGATGCTATCGCTCTTGAGCCACCCACAGTAAATCTTGATTTCACTTATTATCCAACAGACGGATTTAACGAAAGAAATCTTGGATTTTACATTCAAGGAGCAGCTAATAAGGGAGTTGGAATGGGAACTGCAATTCTTAATGCTTCATCTGGACACCTTCAAGATGATGGTGCTGGAAGAAATTTCTTTATTTTAACTACTCCTGAAGGAACTGATGCTTTTAATACAACGCGCTCAGTTTCAGAAAGAAGTGTTATTTCATTGGGTAATGGTTTCCTTAGTGATTATTCTTTAGACGCTTCTGTAGGGTCTATTCCTTCGGTCTCTAGTACGGTTGAACTTTTTAATGCGAAGTCAGATATTGGAACGACTGGAAAAGAAATTCCAGCTGTTACTCTTGATGACGGAAAGCCAGTTACAGGAATTAATTTCTCTGTAGGTCATCACTCAACCCTAAGGGGTGATGGTGAAGGAGCGGCTCCTTCTACGGGAGATGTTACTGCTACCGCTTTAAGGCCTGGTGATATTGAATTGCAAATTCCGACAGGACTTTCTATATTTACTGATGTAAGCGGAGACGGATCCGTTCACATTCAAAACTTTAGTCTTTCATTACCTCTCTCAAGAAGTCCTATCGACAGATTGGGAACTAGGTTCGCATTTTCTAGAGTTGTAGACTTTCCAGTTGTTGCAACAATGAGTGTTTCCGCTCTTGTTTCTGAAGTTAACGAAGCTAACTTGGCAAAAATCATTGATGCTTGTGACGAATATGATGTCAAAGTTAAAATGAAAGCTAATCAAAGTTGCGGAGTCGGAGATGCGACAGATTCAATGATTATTGATTTCAAAGGAGCGAGAATAGATAGTGAATCTATCAGCTCTGACATTGGTAGTAATAAATCTGTAGACTTATCTTTCACCACCCAAATCGGTGGTCCAGAAGATAAACTTCACGGCGTATTTATTTCAGGAGCCAATAGAGTGGACATTCCTGATCACGTCGCTATTCCAAGGAAATAGTTTTTTCCCGCCACATTACTTCAAAAACCCGACTTTTATTAGTCGGGTTTTTGTTTTTTTGGTGTAATCCATTTTAAGGATTAAGGATAATGCCATTAAAAGTTCAAACAGTTCAAACGGGCCTAGAAGCTTCTATTAGAAAAGCTGTAAGTAGCGTAAATAGAAGGGGAGGGTTAAACCTGTCTGTAAACGACAAACAGTTTACAAGGCCTCTTGGTAAAATAACGGGGTCTGTAAGTGAATTTAATAAATCACTAGATGCATCTAATGCCAGAGTTTTAGCGTTTGGTGCATCTGTTGGAATTATACAGGGTGTACAACGAGCTTTCTCCGCTTTGATAAAATCTACAGTAGAAGTCGAGAGGAAATTAGCTGAAATTAATGTGGTTATGGGAGTAACCAATAAAGAACTTGACGAAATGAGCAGAGGTTTGTTCAAAGTGGCTAAAAATACAGCTCAAAGCTTTTCAACTGTAGCTACTGCGGCTACTGAATTGGCAAGGCAGGGTTTATCAATGGAAGAAACCTTAAAAAGAACTAACGATGCCCTGATTTTAACTAGGCTAACTGGTTTAGATGCAGCAAATGCGGTTTCTGGTTTAACTGCGGCAATTAATACATTTAATAAAGCTGGATTAGATTCGACAAAAATATTAAGTAAGATGGCTGCTGTTGATGTTCAATTTGCAGTTAGTACAGAAGATTTAATTGATGGTATAGCAAGAGCTGGTGCTGTAGCTCAAGATGCTGGAGTTAGTTTCGATCAGCTGTTAGGCGCCGTTACCGCAGCTCAACAACAAACTGCTAGAGGAGGTAAAGTTATAGGTAATAGTTTTAAGACTATATTTACTAGGGTGCAAAGAGCGAGTACCATCCAAAGGCTTGAAGAGCTTGGCATAGCAGTTAGAGATATAGCTGGAAATACGCTACCAGCCATAAGAGTCTTAGAAAATTTATCAAAAACATACGACACATTAGCAGACACAACGAAAGCGGCTGTTGCCGAGCAAGTAGGTGGAGTTTTTCAAATCAATATTTTAAAAGCGGCAATCAAAGATTTATCTGAAGAGAATAGTATTTTAGCTAGAGCTACAAAAATAGCAAGTCAAGCTACAGATGAAGCTTATAGAAAAAATGCACTTCTTAATCAGACTATAGCGGCTTTAACTTCTCAAACAGTTACTTCTATAGAACAATTGGGTGCAGTAATGGGTAAACTAGCTTTTGATGAGCCCATAAGATTCTTTCTAAATATAATTAAAGATGGTTTTGGTAACGCTGCAGAATTTTTATCAGCAGGTGAAGGTTTCGGGGCTGATATAGGAAGAGGGTTAATCAAGGGTATCGGAAATGTGTTGGCTGGCCCAGTCATGCTTAGTTTCTTAGGTGTGTTAGTTAAACTTTTTGGAAAAACATTTTCATTTTTAGCGGGTAGTATGAAAGAGCTTTTGGGAATCACAACGGTAGCTCAAAAACAAAAAGAAATACAAAAAACAATTGTTGCTGTACTTTCTGAGAATTCAGCTCTTCAACAAAAAATATTATCGCAAGAAGGAAATCGAGCCGCGCAAGAAAAAACTATATTGGGGATTTTGAGAGCTCAATCAATGGAACAGCAAAAAATTGCAGCTGCAGCTGCGGCTATAGGGCCAGCGGTAATGAGAGCTGGGTTTAATCAAAATTTAAAAAGAACAAGGAGCGAAGGGCACATTCCTAACTTTAATCTTGTTAAGGGTTATCCGTCTAAAGAAGAGGCTTCCGCAGAAAGAGCAGGAGCTAAATCAGCTGGCTATAATCCTGGAGCTGTGAAATCGATGAACATGCCTGGTCAGGGTAGGGTTGTTTATAATACAGCTGAATCGGTAAGAGCTTTCCCTGGGATGAAGCAGCCAGCAATAATGCCTCCTAAAAGAAGTAATGCTGGAAAAAATTATACAAAAGCATTTAAAAAAGTTCATGGGTTTAATCCGTATGCAAATCAGGGACACATTCCTAACTATGCCGCCATGAGGTACTCTCCAGAAAGTGCCGCTAATATAGCAAGAGGATTGATTTATGGAGGAAAAACAGCCATGGGTCTTCAGGTAGCTCCCAACAAACAATTAAAGGACACTTGGCACTCGTATGGCCCAGCTATGGCAACGGGCACTGAAATGAATTCCATTAGGGAGAAAATTTACAAAAATTTTATAGTGGGAAAGGGAGACCAAATGAGGCATGATGTTAACGCTGCCCTTAGAAATTTCGGAGCAAATGTTCCTAAGTCTTGGGGAGGTAGCGGAGATTTAGTTTATGGAATGGTGGAGTCATTAAACGGAGCTAGAAGGTCTTCGAGGAAATTGCCAATGCCTTACAGCGGGGGTTATGTTCCTAATTATGCAAGCGCAAGAATTCCAGCTAAATATAAAACCCAGGTTAGAGATGATGGGCCAAGTGAGTACGGACCTCCTAAGCAAGTATATTTTGAGTCCAGTGTGGGTGGGAAAAATTTTGCAACATCTCATGTTATAGATATCGCCGACTTTAAAGATCCAAACAAAAGAGCATTACAGGTAATAATGACTTCAGAAGCCAACCCATCTTTAAGAGGAAAAGGTTACGGAAAAGATTTGTACGAGCATATGGCTGAATATTCAAGAAAAAATGGATACACTGGATTATATGGAGATATAGGAACTTCTATTTCTGCAATGAGAGTTGTTGATAGCATAGCCAAGGGAAAGAAATTTAAAGTGGAAAAGGCTGGAGATCTACAATTCCGAAAAGATATCGGTGAAAAAAATGGAATGTGGGGAGGCGAGAATTATACATATAAGATATCAAATCAAGGTCATGTTCCTAATTACGGATTAGGAAATCTTTTTAGAAGGCAGAAGCCAAAAACATCAGATAGAGATTTCTTGGGTAAAGGACTCGGCGCTGCAGGAAAATTAATAAGCACACCTTTTAAAGATATAGGCTCTTTGTTAAAAGGGGGGTATAATATAGCTGATAAAGGCGGCGACCTTATAAGGAGAGGTATTATTGGCACTGCAAAGGGGGGGTATAATGCATATACCAACATTTTTGAAGCTGGAAAACATGGATTAGGCAAAGGTTTTGATCTTATGAAGAAATTTCCTAGAGCAACTCTTTATGGAGGAGGGGGAGGTTTAGGGTATAAATTTCAAGATCAAATCATGGGGGCTGTAGGTAAATATGGACCTAAAGCTCTTGAGATGGGCGGAAAATTAGGGAAGGGAGTTTTAGATGTATTTCAAAACCCAACAAGCCATATAGACTTAATATCTGCCGTGCTTGGAGGAGCCCTTCCCGCCTCTGTCTTGGGCCTTACACTGGCCGACGATATCTTAAGGATGAATAAGACGAGGAAAGACAACAAGGTGGGCTCGGACTTAAAAGCGAAGGGGAAACATAGAGGAAACTTACGCATAAGAGACCTTCCTGATGATTTGCAAAAAGTCGCAATAGGAATGTTAAGAGTAAAAGGAGGTCCTAATAATTTTGGATCAGCTAATAATGTACCCAAAGCAATGTTAGAAAAAATAGGAATGTCGGGCGGGCATATTCCTAATTTCGCAAGAAGGGGGAAAGGTTTACCTTCTCAAATGAATTCGGATGATAAAGCTATGAATACTTGGCTTGATGAGATGAATGCAAGTTTGAGAAATCCTGGGCCTAAAAAGTATTTTACTCCAAAAGTTTCATCAGGAAGATCTGTAGGCAAAAGATTTAGAGACCTTAGCCCTTCAATGATGGAGAAAGCGGCCATGATGTATTGGAAATCTGGCTATATGAAACCTGATAGACCGATACCTCCTCATCTTTTTCCTCATACTTTAATACCAAAAAATATGTTTGGCAGTTTGAGAATAGACAAACCAGGAAAATGGGACATGAGCACTAGCGAAGGGTTCGTTCCTAATTTTGGAATGAGGTTAAATGCGAATAAAATTAAAAGTATAGGGCAAGGCAAAATACATTCAAATAAGTTTGATGATACGATAGGAATGAAGGAGTTGGATAATATCTTAACAACTGGCTTATTTAAATCTTTAAACTATACATCTAAAGCTGGCAACGATTTAACTTATAAAAATGCTAGATGGGGAGTAAATAAATATAAAAAAGGAGCACCTCCTCCTGGCAATTATGTTTCTTATGGAGAAATGGATAAAGCTACAGGCACCCGCTCTATGTGGATCGGATCAACAGGTGAAGGGGCTGATGCATTTAGAAAACTAAAGTTAAATAGAATTCAAAGTGTCGTATCTCAAGGAAAGCATTTAAAAGTTGATCCAAATATGGCAAATTCTGGATTCGTTCCAAATTATTCAGCTTTCCATTATGATAAAAATCTCCCCATGTCAATGCCAAGAACGGGGGATCGAATATCATTTCTGAAAGCTTTAGAGTTTATGCCTGAGCAGAAATTGAAACAGGCTATGAAAATGTATGTCAAGGAGGGGATTTTTGACTTTAAAGGATCTTATCCTGGAATGTCAATGAAGGATTTTCAGTCAAATTTCCCAAAAGGAAGTTCTAATACATTAGGATTAGATTATTTAAGCAATAAAAGGCAGGGAGAAATCCTGCAGAACCCTGATGTTATGAAATCTTTTTTTAGATATATCACTGGAAAATCTACTTCCATAGGAATAGAATCCGCCTTAACAGCAGATGAGAAAAAACATTTCATGTCTAAGCATGGAATGATACCAAGAGTAAAAAGTATTGATGATGGCCTAATTCCTGGGCAAAAAAAGAAAGACAGGTTAAGTTTAATAAGAGAAGACTTTTTAACTGCTGGAGCATCGTCTCCTGGATCAAAGAGCGGGTCTGTTCAAGGGTATATACAAAAAGCTTTTAAACAAACGAGGGGAAGTGGCCATGTTCTTGATCCTTCTTTTAGAATGAACATACCAATGGCGCATCTTATTCGTCAAAATGAAGCTATGGCACCTAAGATCCCACTTGGATTGCCTTTTGATCCAGAAAGAAATTTAAGCAATTTAGATAAGCGCAAAAGACTTTTCCACAACCTTTCCAGATCAAACCCTGACGTCCTAACTGCTTTATCAAGACTGGGTAACCCAGGCAATCCAAGAGCTCCAGGGGGATCAGGAGGGCTTGCCCTTGGGTCGCAATATATAGATAAAGATGGTAATCTTAAGACTGTAAATAATAAATTTGGTGCGACAAGCGGAAGATTTAGAGGGGATGAGGCTATTACACGTCGAGCTGTAGATTCTGGATTATTGCGAGATATAATAGGAATAAATCAAGGAGCTTCTTTTGGCAACTCAACTGGGATGTCGGCACGAGACGCTGTATTGGGCTCAGCATTGGGTAAAGGCGGGATCGCTTCTATAAAAGCTCAAGATTTAATGGAGAAAGAAAATTATTCAGCTAGGCGGGCTGCGACTTTAGCGGGGGTTGAGTCAGATAGAATAAACAAGATTTATAAAGACCTTTTCGAGAAGAAAAAACAAACAGGTGCTCCGCGCGGCTCTGGTTTTGATAGAAATTTATTTAGCCAGCCGTTAAGCGCTAGAACAAGAAGGAAGTTTGGATTGAAAGGCGACGGGCATATACCTAATTATAGCTTATTTGGTCCAGGAGCAAGAGATGTATTATCTACAAAACCTGAATTCACAAACGCCGTGTCTAATGCTGTATCGAGAGAAGCATCTTTTGGCGTAACTCCTAAAGTTGTAACAGCTCCATCTCTAAAAAGCCTTACCAATCCTGGGCTTGCTGTGGTTAATAACGAGCAAGAAGGCGGAAAGCTAGCGAATGCTAGAAAATTGCATGGGAGATTAAATCCAAGACAGGGTTCATCGAAAGGAGTGATTCCAAATTATGCAACTCCACTAACGGCTCAAGATTTTTTGGCGAACAAAAGAATGGCTTATAAGACTAATGAATCTATGGGTTTGAAATCTATGGAGAAATCTTTTTATAATGCCAGCCAAGCAATAGATGCTGCTACTGCAAGCTCTAAAAAATTAAAAGCCGAAATGCAAAAAGCAGCTATTTCATTTGGTAATACAGCTAAATCAGCTAAAGAGGCTGAAGTCAGGACTCAATCATCCAGGGGAAATTTAAGCGACAGAAATAAAGGTTTTGCTAGGCAGTTATTTAGAAACGATGCTGCTCAAGCAATGATGAAAGATAGCAGAGTTGGCCCTTTAATGTCTAGCGTTATGAGCGGAGGAAAGCTTAACGAAGACATGTTGAAGGAAAAAATGGTTACAGCTAAAGCCTCTGGGGATAATACTACATTAAGAGCTTTACAGAACCTGAATAAAACTTTAGACAAATCAGCAAAAGCATCTATGAATTCGCCTAAATTCTTGGGCCAGCAATTGGGCAGTGGAATAGCTAATCAAGCGGCTATGAACAAGGTTTCCGATAGGGTGTTTGGAACAAAAGGGTATTCTAAGTCAGATTTAAATAAAGTATTTCTTCGGGATTACTTAGGGCAAAAAGGAGTTAATACCGAAGGCATGGGAACTAAAGCGATGAATTCAGTAATGATGGCTGGAGGCAGAGGGGCAGCTAGTGATTTTTCTAAATTCGCAGCTTCAGCAGGAGTCACTTCTTCTTCGGGTGTTCTGGCTAGAGGAGGTTTAATGAAGGGCGAATTCGGGAAATTAACTACAGACCAAAAAGGCGTAAGAACAACCTCTACTGGATTTACAAGAGATTTAAAATCCTTAGAAAAAGCTGTTGCAGACGGTAATAAAAAACAAATCAAAAGTTTAACTAAAGGGCTTCAAAAAGAAGCTGCAAGAATAGCGGCGAATCCCGCAGCTTTCAAGAGGTTGGAGGCGGTAAGGAAAGAGGTCGTTAACGCTGCCCAGCAGCAAAGAGCACAGCCTTCTGGATTTGCGGCAAAAGCTCAATCACACTTAGCTAGAGGTAATAATATAAGAGCTGGTTTTTTTGGAGGAATGTCTGGTCAAGGTGGGATGGGGTCAGGTATAGCTAATAGAGCGGGAGGGTTAGTTACAAGAGGTAAAGGGGCTCTTGGTAGTTTTGGAAAGATGGGCGGTATGGGAGGCCAGCTTGGGCTAGGCCTATCTTTTGCATTACCTATGTTAGCTGGAATGGTTTCTCCAACAAGAGCGAGGGATGAAAGAGCTACTTTTAATCAGCAAAGCGGTAATTTTGAAATAACAGAGGGTGGAGATAAAGAAAGAATGTCCTCAACAATGATGGGGGCAGGTATAGGAGCTCTTTTCGGTTTACCTGGAATGCTAGTTGGAGCAGCAATAGGTTTTGTCTCTTCATCAAAGAAGATGACTCTTTCTATAGATGAAATAGTTCAAAAACAAGAAAAGCAATTGCAACTTTTAAGTAGAAGTGTTCAGGCTGGAACTCAATTAGAAGGATTAATGGGCACAAGAGCTACAGCGTTTGGGCAAGGAGATGAACAAGGGTTGAAAAGAATTGACGCGGCTATAAATGCCACATTGGGACAGATTGCTGATGTCGAAGTTTTTGACGAAATGTCTAATGCTATGGGCAATGCTGACGCAATGAAAAATTTGAACAAAAGGCTTCAAGATAGATTAAGCATAGACGCATCAATTCAAAATTTTTCAGTTGCAACAAAAAATAAAGACTCAAAGTCTCAAGGTTTAGCTTTTGGTAATATTGTCGCCCAACAAATTTCTTCAGGCTTACTTAAAGAGGATAAATTTAAGGACGCTATAGCTGGAATAAGAAATCAAAGAAAAGAATTAAGCTCTAAAGGTTTGTTGAGAACTCCAGAAGAATTAGAAGGTATAAAAAGAAGAGCGAGTGGAGATGTAGGAACTTTCGAAGGATTGGGCGGATGGGGACTAGGAATAGGTGCGGGCATAGGTCTCGCAGTAGTTGGCGCACTAGCAGCCATACCTACTTTTGGAGCCTCCTTGGGTCTCACTGCGGTAGGAGCAACGATGGCTGCGGGCGCATCTGCGGGGTATGCGGTGGGACAATATGGAGAACAGGAAATCGCTAAAACTGAACTAGAAATAATAAGAGACCAGGAAGCTGATGCCGCTCAACATCTTGGCAAGCTAGCTGAAGCTGCGGCACTAACAGATAGGCAGTTTCAATCTTTAATAGCGGCCTACAACAAAGGAGATCAATCATTCGATGCTCTGTTAAAATCAACAGAAAAAACTGTAGAAGCTAATCTTAAAATGAGGAAAGAGAGTGAAAAGTTATCTGGAAGGATATTTAATTTAGATAAAGCTTTTGCTACGACTATAGCTAATTTAAAACAAGAAGCTCAAATAAAGTCGATAAGATCAGCTGGTGTTGGACAAAGACAAAATAGTGCAATAAGATTTTCGTCTCAATTTTCGGGATTCCAAGGTTCTGATATTCAAAAAAGAATGTCAAGAAGAACAATATCTTCGACTGAAGCGTTGAGATCATCTCAAATCGAAGCTAATGACTTAAATTCTAGAGCAGGTTTTGCGACAAAGTTTCAGCAAAAATTAAAAGGAACTAATTTACAAATTACCCAGCAAGCAGCGATACTTAATAAAGTAGCAACTGAAGGGTTTCAAGTATTAAGAGATCAGTTGAATTCTGGAAAAATAACTGGAACGATGGATATTCTGGGTGGAGCGGAGACTCCTGAAGCTAGGCTCGAACAGATCAATAAGATGCGGAAATCATTTATAGGGACTCCCAATGGCATAAGGAATAATCTTAAGAACAGAGATGACATGAGCGAGCTTAGGGACTTAGTCGCTCTTTCCGATGAACAGATAAATAAATTAACTATCAAACTGGCGGACGCAGCAAAAGCAGGTGTGGGCGGAAAGTTCGCCCAGGGAGCTGAGTTTAATTTAGATTTTGAGAAACAAACTGACGATGCAACTATTAAAGTTATACAAGATATAATTTCTGTAATTGACAGACAAAAAGAATTAGAACTAGAAAAAATAAAAGTTCAACAAGAAGCTCTTATATTGCAAGAATCTCAAAATATTATTTCAGCAAGAATTAATGAATTAATGACGACTCAATCAATGAGGATGTCTTTTAATGCATCGAAAGAAGATAATACGATAGCTAGGGCTCAAGCTAAATCGAAGTTAACTCAAGCAAATTTAAATTTTGAAAAAGATGGTATATTTAGATCTGGCTCAACTAGGCAAGAGAATAGAAGACAAACTGATATTCAAGAAAAAATATTTAAAGAGCAAGAATCGATCCAGGGTAAAGAATTAGCGGCCAGAGCAAAGATGGAAATAAGAAGGTTATTAAGTGACCAAAAAGTGATTTTTGCTTTAAATAATTTAGGAAGTGCTGTTAAAGATTTACTAGAGCCTCTGACTGGAAAAAATCCCCCCAATCTGGATAAGAAAATAAATTTAGGATTAAATGAAACTGGATTACTTAAGAAAAAGGAAGCCATCTCAAAAAGAACTAATATTCAAAAAGAATTGAATTCATCCCAAAAAAAAGCTAACGATACTGGAAGCAGGAAACAATTTTTGGGAGATATGTTAAATGTAGACAAGCAAGCGTTTGCAAAAGCAGAGGAAAGATACGAAGCGGGTAAGGGTCAGGCAATCGGGCCAAGAAGAGTAACAGACCTCAAGACAGAAATGGATAAAGCTGAAAAAGATCTAAAAAATACTCAAGCAAAATTAAATGCAAGTAGAGTGATTGATACGTCAGCACGAGAAGAAGTATTAAGAAATAAGAAAAAACTTAGAGACGCTCAAAAACAAGTTGAACGAGTGTCAACCGATCCAGCAAATCAAAAGGTTATAACTCTTAAAGATGTTCAAGCGGAAGTTGATAAAGTAACCAGGGAGATGATGAACCCCAATGGCGGAATTAATTTTAAGAGTACCGATGCTTTTGCAGGAAAAGTCGAGGCAATTTCACTTGATTCAATGGGGCTTGAAAATTCAAAGAATAAATTAAAAGAGCTAAAGACAATGTCTGCTAAAGGTGGAGATTCTGGGGAACAGTTGGAACTTCAAATAGATACTGCTATAGAAGGTATTGAAGCTTTGATTATAGCGGAAGACGCATTTAAGAAGGCAAACAATCTCACACTAAAAAACACAAATTTAAAAAATAAAGTGGCTGATTTCAGGGTGATGTCTGGATCAAGAGGATCAATTAATAGATTGAACGACCTAAGAGACATGGATAATGTTTCGGCGGGAAGAATATCAAGCATTGACAGGATAGCCAAGCAAGCCGAAGCGGAAAAAGCTTTTAAGGTTTTGCAAAATGATCCAGGAGCAAGTAGGCTGGAGGTGCAAAATGCAAGGCTTGCCGCAGGAAGGCAAAGCATAGGAACTGTAAAACAAAGATCTTCTCTTATACAAATGAACAAAGATTTCGTAAGCGAAACGAAAAATTTTAGTGATTCTGCTATAGGTTCAGAAGAAAGGAGGAAAGCTGCAGAAGCAATGGTTAGCTTGGAGGAACAGATTGTTGAATTGACAGGGCAAATGGAAAGAGTCACTCCTAGGGATGGGGGATTTGGAAATGAGTTTAGAACAAACATGAATCTAGGCCTTGGTCAAGGATTTGCCGCTTTGGATTCTCAGGCAGAATCTATTTATGTAAAGCTTGGGCAGGATCTTCCTTTTGCATTTAGGGATGGGCTTACTAGCGCCATGACTTTAGCTTTAAATAAAGCGGACGATTTAAGTGGAAAAATAAAAGAAATTGGAATATCTTTGTTGCAAATGGTACAACAAGCATTTTTGCAAAGTGCTTCTAGTAGGTTGGTGGGAGGAATGCAAGGTTTGTTTGGTTTAGGGAAAGCTGAAGGCGGTTATGTCTCAGGAGGTAGTGGTGTTCGAGATGATGTTCCAGCAATGCTGATGGGCGGAGAATATGTTATCAAGAAAAGCGCTGTTCAAAGATACGGATCTGATTTTTTAAATAAATTAAATAATGGAGAAATATCTGGATATGCCAAAGGAGGGCCCGTATCATTATCAATGAGTTCTCCAAGAGCAGCTGTTAGAGAAGCCGTGGTAGATGAAAGTAAATACGGAGATATAACTACTTACAAGACTAAAAGCGCGGATACAGGAATGGACTCTAGGCTCAGTGGTTACGCAAGAGCTAACGACAGAACTATTCAAGAGTATTTTGACGAGCAGGAAAATCAATTCAGGCAAGACCTTCAGACCGTTAAGCAAAGGAAAAGCAGAGATGAGAATTACCAAAGGGCTCGCACTCAAAAAAGAAAAGCTTGGCAGGGTGCATTGTTAGGTATAGCGGGAGGTGTTGCTTTATCAAAGGGAATGGATTGGTATAAGAATACAGATTTTTCAAAATCCAGGGCAAGAAAAGGGGTCACATCACAAATGGATAAAAAAGGGTTTGTCAACACAAAGGGAAACTCTATTGGTAAGGTCTACCAAAATCCAGATGATGTATATTCGGCCAAGTCGTTTATAAACAGAATGGCTAAACAAAATCCGACTCAGGCAGCAATTGCGGCTCAAGAGTCAGGGATTAAAACAAGCATAAGTAAGAGCGGTAGAGTTATATATAACTCTTCTGGGGGGAAAGTTCCAGCGATGCTTCAGGGAGGAGAATACGTAATGAATCCTTCTGCCGTTAACAAGTACGGAAGCTCCACGATGTCTAAAATAAACAATGGAACTTTAAATACTGGTTCGTCAGGATCAAGCGCTCAAGGTGTTAATAATAACAACGAAGTTAATATCAATGTTAATGTAGATTCTTCTGGGTCAGCAAAAACCTCTTCAGGCGGAAGTTCTCCAGAAAACCCAAAGAAATTTGCAGAAAAAGTAAAAGCTGCGGTATTGCAAGTAATACAACAAGAAAAAAGAGTAGGCGGTTCCTTGAGGTAAAATGAAAGGCTTGGTTTATACTGAAGATCAGGGCTTCGTGATTGATGGCACAAAATTATCTGGGGTATCTTCTGTAAGGGGTAATTATTCGATACCAACTCAAGAGAATTTATTTTTAGGATACGAGGGAGATCCAAATTTAATACAAAATGCTCCTGGTAGGGCTAATTTTTCTTTCGAGAAACAGATGTTGACATCTGACGAAGAGATAACTGACTTAGTTACTGGCTCAGGATTTGGAGGAGCAGTTTTATATAATAATAGGAAATTAGCTTTTAATAGTGGATTTCTATCTTCTTATTCTGCTTCATTTCAAGTTGATGAGATACCGTCTTCTTCAATATCTTTTGATGTGTATGGCGATATGGGGCCTAATGTGGTTTTTAGCAACACACGAGAGCAACAGGGGCCATTTGTCCCTGCGTCTAGTGGTATAATGATAAATTGCGATGGAAGGCAAACTAATAGAGTTACAAGCTTTTCTTACTCTATTTCATTAGAAAATAAACCAGCATTTAAAATAGGGAGTTTTTATCCATGTGAAGTTTTAAGAATGACTCCTTATAGATGTAACTTCGCAGTTAATATAGAAGTTGATGATTATGAATCTAGAGATCTTTATGGTTATATAAAAACAGGAATACATGAGAAAAATATAGAAATTTCTTTATCAGATAAGTGTGACATTAATAAAAAAATTATATATAATCTAAGCGGAGCTAAATTAACTTCTGAAGTTTTATCTGCATCTACGGAAAATTCAGTAACTGTATCTCTCAGTTATTCTTTGTCTACCCATAACCCACCGAGTATAAGATATATATGAGTAAGTATATAAAATATAACGAATGCTTGGTCGAGATCAATGGCAAGAAAATGCTCGGTTTATCTGCGGATTTAAACGCTGATGCCTCCTTGGCTCCTAGTAAACCAATAGAGGTTAACTCTGTGGATTATAGGGCTAATGCAGCATTGAGTGCATCGTTGAATGTTAGTTATTATGTGACTGGTCTAGAAGATCATATATCATCACTCACTGGAGACCATTCATGCAGCGGATCTTTTGGTGGAATTAAGTTTTCTGGAGCATATCTAAATAAATATTCTGTAGATATTGAGCCTTATGTGCCAGTTGTCTTTTCGGCGAATTTCTCTATATTTAGCGGTTACGATGAAAGCTCTATAACTCCAGATTCTTTTTCTGGAAATGCATTAGACTTCGCCAACGGGGCTTATACTGATATTAATAATATAGATTCAATTAATGTCGGTATTGATTACCCTGTTTCAATAAATTATTCCGTTGATTGTGAAAGAGTGCCGAGTTATGAAATAGGAAGTGAATTCGCTTGCGGTGTTAGGTATGGAACGGTCACAAAAAGCCTTTCTATAGACGGCGAAAACATAGGATCTTTTATTGATTTTTCAGGAAAGAATATAGCTAAGGTTTCATTAACCCCCAAATCAATGAATAACTCCAGAAGGGGCGAGGTAATAGAGTGTGAGGGGGTGATATATTCCCAGAACCTTTCGGTATCAAAGGGAGATGTCTTAGGTGGATCAATTAGCATAACAGAGAGGGTTAGATAATGGCACATACTGTAAATTTTATAAACAATGTCGGAGCAGGGACTCCTGGCGGAGTTATAAACGACAGCTCTTTACTTAGACTTAAGCTTCTTGATTCGTCTTGGAATGTTATTCAAGAATTATCAATCGGGCAAACATCCACAACTGTTGGAGCTAACTGGGCATATTCTAGATTAACTCATCCAAATGGACAACACATAGACTCATTATTAATAACTAACACGACAGATGCTGGTTGGGGACCTCTTTTAAATGGAACAATGACGAATTACCTTGGATGGAGTGCTAGGCATACATTTGGATCTGAGCCAGACTCAGTCTGGAATATTGAAGCTAGGAGTATTAGCGATGCTGATATAGTAACATTCGACGTGGACCCTTCTTATGGTGGAGTTTTTTCTACCAGCAGATTTGCATTAGTAACCATGCAGGTTATTCCTGATGACAATATTGGTGTGTCGCCATTGTTTAACCAATCATTATCTGAAAATGTTCATAAGTATGTGAAAGTTGAGCCAGCAAGAATGAAAAGCTTACACTTCAGGATGCTATCTACTAATGCGACTAATTTTAGAATCAAAAAAATAAAGATTGAGAATTTAGCGCTTGGAACATCAGTAATTAAAACCATAACTTCTGGTTGGGAGAGCGATGGAAGTAGTTATATCCTTACTGAGACCGCTTCCTTTTGGGGTGCGTCGAGGAATAATTGGAGATTTACACTCCTGGAAGTTGAGGCTAAACCTGCTACGATTAGCCCTAGAGATATATGCGACGAGTCTTTTCAAAGCGGAAAATTTTGGGATTTAAAAAAATCTTACTTTGATGAAAGCGTTAATTCGGCAGGGGGGTTTTACAATAATTTCGAACAATTCTCAAGTGGTATAAGAACCGATTCAACTTTAAAAAACTTCACATATGAGAGCCCATTTAATTATATTCCGTCTTATGGTTCATCTGTAGATATATCTTTTGATAATGACATTATTGAATACGGCGAAAGTTATTCATCTTTTGATCCTGTACACTTAAATAATATTAGATTCTCTATGAATTTAAATTTTACAGATAAATCAGACGAGCAAGCCAGTGGTATATCGACATACATTGAAAATGCTGGTAGTCACGGGAAGTTTCCTTATCAAGTTAAAGATAGAATAGGTCTGACTAATCAAGAGGCTTATAAATCATTATATTCTGTTCCTCCATATTTCGTACAAGATTTTAGATGTGAAAGTTTGAATGTTGATAAAAAATTCAAAGATAATAATGATGTAAGCATGTTTTTAGTTAATGAAAACTTGTCTATTTTTTCTATGAAAAATATATTGGAAATGCCTTGCATGCCAGAATCGCAAAGACAGATTATATCTGGAGCAAGATCAGCGGACTCCTTAGGAATAAAACCGTCCCATTCATTACCTATAACAACCAATTTGAAATCCCAAAGATTCGCATCGAGAAATTCTAGAAATTTTACTGAAAGTGATGGAATAAATTCCTTGGCCAATTCCTATGACTTAACGTATAATAATTTAAATAACGAGGAATTATTAGAGGTTCTCAATTTTTATGTTTATAGAATGGGTGTTAAAAAATTTAATTTTAAAATAAAAGAGCCTTATGTGAAGGAAGGTACATTTTTATGTAGAGGAGTTAATCACAACTATGTTTTCAAAAACAACCATACAGTAAGAGTTAAGATATTGGAAGTTTTTTAAAAAAAATTTAAAATATAATTGAATGACAAGTCGAAAAACAGAGAATATAAATAGAGAACTTTTCGGAAATGACCCGAATCTTTTAATAGATTTTTACACTATATACGATATACCTAATACTACTGATATCATTAGATTTCACGGAGGTGTTAGTGAAGTTAATAAAAACATTATATTTAGCGGGAATGTTTATAAGTATTTACCTTTTGAAGCTGAAGGGTTTGATTTAAAAACGAGTGGATCTTTAGCTAGACCCTCCTTGAAATTAATTAACTTAAAAGGTTTCTTCTCTGGTTATATAAAAGATAAGGAAGACTTATTGGGAGCGAAAGTAAGAAGAGAAAGAACTTTTTTAAGGTTTTTGGATAAAGATAATTTTATAAATTATGATAAGGATATAGATTATTGGAACTCTCTTGGGATCAATCCTGACCCGACTTCAAAGCTTGAAGATCAAAACTGGATAATTAATAGAAAGTCATCTGAAAATAAAATATTTGTTGAGTATGAGTTGATTTCACCTTTAGACCTAGAAAATTTAAAAGTACCTAGGAGGCAGGTTATAAACAATTATTGCTTCTGGAAGTATAGAGGAGAGAGCTGCGGTTACTCTGGGCCTCCTGTAGCTGATGCTAACGACGCTTTGTTTACATCGGTTTTAAATGACAGGGGGCAATGGCAAGAATCTATAGCTTATGCAAAAGGAGATTTTGTTTATGTCGAGGTTACCGAAGGGAGTAAATTAAGGAAGGTTTTTTATATTTGTGTGTCAGATAACAATTCCGATTCAGAAAACAGACCCACCGTGAGTACTGAGTTTTGGGCTGCAGACGAATGCTCCAAAAAATTAAAGGGATGCAAGTTTAGGTTTAAGGGGGATGATGGGGAGCATTTGCCGTTTGGAGGGTTCCCAGGAAGCAGAATTTTTTAATGAAAGAGGCTATAAAAAAACAATTTTCAGATTTTAAAAATGAAGAATGTGGTATAATTTATTTTGATAAAAAAGTAAAGTTAAAAAAGTGTGAAAATATAGCAAGTAGACGTTTTGAGAACTTCGAAATATCTATAAAGGATTACTTAGATTTGAAGAAAGAATTTCAAATTTTTGGTTTATATCATTCTCATATAGAATTTGACGAAAGCTTCTCTAGTAAGGATGTTATTCATTCTGAAGAATTAATGGTGCCCTATTTTGTTTATAGCTTTAAAACTAAAAAGAGTAATTTATATATACCGAAAAGTTTAAATCTCAAAAAAGCGACAAAATCTCTTTGTAATTTTTTAAAAAGAATCAGGAAAGAATATGGTGTATAATATTATAGGATAAAGGATGAAAAAGGTATTTTTACACGGTTTCTTGGGAGATAAATTTGGAAAAGATTGGGAGTTTGAAATAAATAGCCCCAGTGAGATTTTTAGCGCTATAGATGCTAATTCTGAAAATTTTTTAAATGAAGTTATTAAGAAAGAGCAGCAAGGAGTTGTTTACAATATATTTATTGACAAAGCTCCTCTCTCTAGGGAGCAGGTTAGTTTGAGCCTGAGTAACGTCGATGAAATTCATGTGGTACCAGCCTTAAAAGGAGCAGGGTTTTTGGGGGATTTTTGGGACACAGATATGGGCAGGTATGGAACTTATACTACTGCAGGGGGGATGGGCCTGGAGTGGGCTGGTGGATTAGATTTTTTCCAAGACATATCTCTGGATTGGATTCCGTTCGTTGATGATTTTTCATTAGGGGATTTAATGATTGGGGTTGGGGAGTTCGCTCAAGAGATCGGTATAGCAATGATGTTGCAGGGAGCAATTGAGGCATTGACTGACGAGCCAGAACACCCTGAGGTTGCGGACGAACAATCATCAAACCCATCAAGCTCTTCTTTTATTTTTTCTCAACCAGGAAATAATGTTAAACAAGGAGTATCTGTTCCAGTGGGTTATGGTAGATTGAGGGTAGGCAGCAGTATGATTTCTTCGTCTGTTTTCAACTCTAGATTAGTCAAGTTTCCTTATATGGTGATTGATTCTATAGAGTCAGACTCTCCATCTGCCCCTGGGGGGAAAGTGAAATTGAAAACAGAAGCGGTTCAGCATCATAATATATAGTAATGCCTGTTTATATAAATGCCGCTGCTACGGGACTTAATCCTCATGTTGGATTTAGGGCTGTTACTGGACATGGTAATGTTACCCCTTATGAAAAAAACCTTTACGAGTCTACATCTTACTTCAAGGCTGTAGACCTTTTATCAGAAGGTCCCGTGGAGGGTTTTTGCGATGCGACAGGAAGGTTAGTTAGCGGTTCTGATATTTTAAAAGGAGTATATTTAAATGATGTACCTGTAAAAATAACCACAGATTTGGCTAAGCCTGATTTGTATAATTTCAGGAGTATAAATACAGTTTTTAAGCACGGCGAAGAAAGTCAATCTGGGGTTTATACTGGTCAAGGTAATGCAGGTATTGTTGATGTTGATAACTTTTATTGGTTGGAAGATTTTTCGTATGCTTCTAAAACAATCACTAAAAACGTTAATTTGCCGAATTCAAAGATGTTGGCGGGTAATGAAACTTCTGTTTTCAGAACCTCTCATAGTGTGATTGATCATGATGTAGATTGGATTGGAGTTACTTTAGAGCTGGGGCAATGCAGTTTTACTGAGAACGACGGTTGGTTGACGGGCAATCATGGAATGGTTCACATATGGGGAGACATTACGGGATACTATCATCGATCTACAAAAAAAATACTACCCATTCCCCCTGTATCTACAGAATACCATGCTTATGTTCATTTTACTGGAGTATGCACATCTTCATATAAGGAAGATATTCTATTTAAATTAAGGGATCCTGAATTTGGAGCAGACTCCTCTAAAAGATCTAGACAAATATACATAAGGAATTTAACAGATGAACCTACTAATTTTAGATCTAAATTTTCCGCCAGACTTGCTACAGTAACAGAAATCACTAAATCTAATTTAAGTTATCCTAATTCCGCTTATGTGGGAACCGTATTGAGCGCCGAAAGCTTTTCTCAAATACCCAGAAGAACTTTTGATTTAAAATTAAAAAAAGTAAAAGTACCTTCTAATTATGAGGATTCAGGGGATGGGCCAAACGGCCCAGTCGTGGAAGATAGGCATGTGGGGGTCTGGGATGGTAGATTTAAAGACGATTTAGAGTGGACAGATAATCCAGCATGGATATTATACGACTTAATTACAAACGATAGGTTTGGGCTTGGGGAATATATAACTGATTCCGACATAAATAAATTTGAGCTTTACAAGATAGCCAAATATTGCGATCAGTTAGTTCCCACTTCAAAGTTAAAGAAATTCGCAACAAATACTGACCCTGATAGATTCAGGAAAGAGAGGAGATATTCTTGTAATGTTTTGATACAGAATAGAATGGAGGCTTATAAAGCTATACAGGAAATAGCTTCGGTTTTCCAGGGAATGGTTTATTTTGATGCGAATAAAATTGTAATAACTCAAGATAATATAACTGAGCCTTGTTTGAAATTTACAAATGCAAATGTAAAGCAGGGTGATTTTCAATATTCTGGAACATCTAAGCAGACAAGGTTTACAGCAATAAAGGTTGCTTATAAAGATAAAGAAGAAAATTATTTACCTAAATATGCATATGTAGAAGATGCAGAAGGAATAATAAGGCATGGAATTATAGAAAAAGAATTAGCTGCCGTTGGTTGTACTTCAAAAGATCAAGCTTTAAGGTTGGGCAGATGGGTTTTATTAACATCAAATAAAGAAGAGGAAACGGTATCTTTCGTAACTGATAAAATTGCGGAGCATTTAAGGCCAGGTTATGTTTTTGAGGTATCTGACTCTATAAGAAATGGCTACAAAGGAGGCGGAAGAGTTAAGAAGGTTGTTAATAATAAAAATGTTGCCAGCGATAATTATATTTTATTAGACGATACAGTAGATACAAATGATTATAATTTTCAATCGATAAGTTTTAATATACCTGGGGAAGACTTAGAAGAACAGTCTAAGCAATTTAAAACTTTTATACATAGAAATGGCCACTCAATAGGGTCAGCCGACAATAACTTAAGAAATTTTCCTTTTACAAATTTAGATTCTAGTGCCTCTTTAAATCCTAGTTTAAATAATTACATAGAGAATACTCCTTCTGGAGCTAAGATATTAACACATGAAACTCAAGATTTAATTCTATCAACGGGGATCACTGGAGATTATGTAAATAATAAACTAGGCTTAGGTTTAAAAACATTTAATGATTATTTACTAGACGACTCTGTTTTATCAAACTTAAGAGATGGAGCTAATAGAATCACTAATACTCAAAAAATAAGAGAAGGGGATATATACATACTTGAAGGAACTGGGGATGCTGGTTATTTGTGCGGAGCAGGAGTAACGACAAAACAATTTAAAGTATTATCTGTATCATCTAATGAAGACGGAAGTTATGGAATTGTTGGGTTAGAGTATGATCAAGACAAGTTCAAGGATGTTGAAAAACTAAATACGATCTATAAAGAATCCGATTTTGAGCTGGAACCGACTGACCCACCTCCTGGCGATGGTGGTCCAGATCCAAATCCAGCAACTCCAGAAATCATTAAGCAGCCAGTAAGCTTTGGTTTTCCAGAAGAAAATACGGTGGATCTTGTGGTTAGAGCGACTGGTTTCGTTAATACAGAAGGAGTTAATAAATCCAAGGTAGAATTCTTTTTTCACAACACACAAGAGAATGGAAAATATTATAGCAAAGGACAGTCTAATTCAGCTGGATACAGAATTAGAGTTCAAGAGGTTACGGACACTTATTACGGAAATTTAGCCGCAACACCTGGCGTCTTGCAGGACGGAGAATATTGCATATCAGGAGTTCAAGATTGTGGAGAGTATGAAGTTTTATACGATGGGTCAGATAAAGCCGTGGTTGGCGGGCAGGCGAATAAAATGCTTTCGGTTCCAAATTATCTAGATGGAGATTTTAAACAAGATTATATCATAGAGAGACCTCGGGTAATGAATGAAACTGGAAAGGGTAATCTTTCTGGGTGTTCTGTATTTGGTACAAAATCTCAAGACGTGATAACTGGAAACATTCTTTCTGGAGAATTTGAGCTGGCGAATCCAGATAAATATTATGAATTAAGATGGTCTGAATATAATAGTTTCGGGCAAGGTCCTGAAAAAATAATGTTCTTCAGGGCTGAAAGAGACAGAACTCCTCCTGGAGCCTGCTCTAATTTCCGAGCAAAAATTGTATTTGATAATATTCATTTTAACTGGGATAATCCTAGTGATACAGATTTAAATCACGCAAGAATATATACGGGCAAACACGATATAGCTCCACTGTATACAAATGGAAAAGATGATTTCTTAATTAAATCAAGCTCTAATTTTGCGGTGTATCCTTTAGACCAGTTTAACAAAAATAGGGGTTTTGGCCCCGACTTGAATGGAAGTTTTCATATAAGAGCTTTAGATCATGCTGGAAATACTGGGGAAGCTGATAACAGTAATGATATATCTATAATGCAATTCGGCGGAGTGGATTTAATATTATCAGGTAGTGTTAGATTGGGTAATGATGGAACGCAAAATTCATATATAACAGCTTTTTATTCTGGAGATTTTAACGATCATTCAGATTTTAAAGAGTACAATTTAAAAATACAAAATAACACAAATAACGAAATATATAGTAGGTCTTTACCTAGAGTTGATGACGGAGGATGTGTAACTTGTTCTGGTCAGTATGATTATTTAGCTGTTGGAGGAAGGACATATACCTTTAGGTTGACTTCTCATGATATTCAGGGAAACAAGAGTGCAGAAGTTAGTAAAGATTTAAGAGCACTAAATGATGAATCTCCTCCTGGCCAGCATCTCTGGAAAGAAACTAATAAAAGTTCAAATAATATATTTTTATCATGGGCTAATCCTCCTGATAACGATTTAGATTTAACTATATTATATACAGGGGTTGCTAATGATACGGGTGTTGCTGCGGGAACTAATATACATCAAATATCTAAATTTCAATCAGAGGTTATACCATTAAGAGATTTCGGAGGAGATCAAAATAAAGATTTATATTTTTGGTTAAGAGGGGTGGATTCATCTAATAACACTGGCTTATTTAGTGTTGGTAATACAGATCCAGTAACATTTCCTGGAGGATTATTAAATGAAGTTCTTCCTCATCATAGTGGACAAAAATTAAAAATACAAAAAACTACTCCATTAAGACCTGAACATATACAATTAATAACTGGAATAGAAAATGATACAAAGGGCGACGGTTCTTCATTTGCTTATGTAGAGTATGTAATTACTGGAAAATTAAACTATGATCATTCTCATTACAAAGTAGATCTAGCAAAAAATTTAGGATTCAGCCCTTTGGTTGGTTCTCAGTTAGCAGATATAGAGTACGGAATTAATCCACCAACAATGACTGGCAGCGGGGTGTTTTCAAACCTTCTTGCTAATGAAGATTATTTTTTCCGTGCAAGAATAAAAGAGAATGACGGACGATATAGTGCTTATACAGTAGCTAAACCTAGGCCCTTTACAACGCCAAAAGATAACACCAACCCTAGTAATCCCGAAAATTTTTATATAACATCTGGGCCTAAACAAATTTTTCTAGAATGGGATTGGCCCAATGGAGCTGATTCTGATTTAGCAAGTGTGGTTGTTTATAAAACAGGTATTCCAACAGGAAGGCTGAACGAAAACTCAACACAGGGGAAATATTGCTGGAAGACTCAAGATATTAGTGGGTATTTCGATAATAACAAAGATGAGTATTCGTATATATTAAATCCAGGAACCGCATTTATAGATAGCGATGTAGAGACTGGGATCTTTAGTGGTTATGGAGTAGGAGCGGGCGATATACACGATCAACCTAGACAAGAAGTTCTGTACCATTACTTCCTTAGGACTGTAGATAGATCTAATAATACAGGTATAGGTTTTGTTTCGGGAATAGCTAGCAACACTCATAATTCTTATTTTTCAGATCCCGCAAAACAAAAAACATCTTCTTTCGTTAATCAAAAATACGGAGTAGTTCCTCATAATTTAGGTTATGTAACTGGGGGGGCTATTGACGATTCTTATCTTGGAAATATAAGAGCTAGTAAAATATTAACAGATTCAATAACTTCAAATACGATAATTCTAGCTAACCCTAGTGGAAGAATGGTTAGCGATAATGTTTATGCAAAAGGCTTGGCAGATCCTAAATATATGTATGGCATCGGTGAGGGGCTGTATTTGGACCATAGAATGCTAAGAATAGGGAACCCTTCCTTGGGTGAGCAGGGACTGTTCTGGACAGGTGAGAAGCTGGGCAATGGGGATTTCAAGCAACCCACATGGACAGATATAGGAAATGGGCTTTTAGGTCATGATATAGAACCTAATACTCTTGAAATTAGAGGAGATATGACAGCTGGAAGCATCTCTATAGGTAGCGATCCATCTACTCAGCTAAGAATTAAAGAAGATGGTGAACTTAGCATAGGAAATCAGGCTCTTAGGATATCTGGATATTTTACTGGAGGAGCTGGAGCTATCAACCAACCGCACATAAGAGGTAATGCTAAGCCAGTTAATGTACAGTTGAATTTAGATGATTATTTACCTTTAGGGAAAAATCAATTCAGGGACAAAATTGATGCAGTAAAAGCCGCTATAAACAGGGGGGCATTTTTAGAAATTAATTATGGAAATGGAGGGCAAGATATAAGAGGTATAACTACCTCCTCTACTTATTTCACTTACAATGATATGGGAACCTCTCCAGTTCTGGACTACACTGAGGGAGGTGGTCAGCATGAAAAATTTGGATATGTTCAATTAACATCGCCAATATTAGATTATCAGGTTGATACGGGCTGGTCTCATGTTGCAGCTGGAGAAGATAGAGATTGGTGGAGAATAGTAGATGTTAGATTTTTAGTCACAAATGAGGGAACCTTATATGCACAAAATGCCAACATAGCAGGAACTGTAACAGCTAATCATTTTGAACCTAGACAAACTATAATTTTAGGAGACGAAGTTAATCCCGAACTAAGTGTTATAGAAAGCTTTGGGTTCAGGAGTAATGAAAATTGCGATGTTATACCATCTGGGTTTCAACTAAGAGGAGATGGAACCGCAACATTTTGGGACTTGAAAGTTCTGTCTGGAATGATAAGTGGTTCTAGTATTAATGTCGGCAAGTGCGATCAGAGCAATTTTTTTAGAGCTGATAATGAGGGAAATATAAGTATAGGACCTGGAACTGTATATGATGATGTTAGAAACAAGTTTCACGTAAATAATGATGGCGATTTGTATGCAGTAAATGCAGTTGTTAGTGGTACTATAAGTGGAAGTGCAGGACGAATTGGCGGATTAGAATTAACAGAGAATTACATTTCTACTTTTGATGTCTCAACCTCAACGGCTAGAAATCATTATACAGATACAGATAATACAGGTATATATATTGGAAAAGATGGTACATTTTCATTGGCAAATGGAAAAGGAAATATAATTGAATATGCTGGGAATAATGATTTCGTAAGTATAACAGGAATACAAAGTAATGATTTCAGCACAGCTCTTGTTGGGGGAAAGGCTAGAGGTTTTTATTTAAGAGGTTCCAATGCGGGCTCTTTTGTGTCTAATTTTAAGACGGACCCTGCGAGTGCTTCTGGAATTGCAAGCTTAATAGATACTCAATTATGTGGAGAAATTCCATTTCCTTTAGCGAATAGAACATATCATATAATTAGCGGAAGTAAAGTTAATTATAATATATTGTCAATAGATCAAAGTGCTGGAATAGGAACAACTGCATTTGCAGCCTGTGTAGGGGGTTTTAATCCATCCGCTGGTAATATAAATATTGGCGATGACCTTACTGTCACAATGCCTAATAGTACAAATGGGGCTACAAAATTCTGTTTTAATATCGGACTGAGCAGACCTGATGTTTAATTTTTAAAAAAATTTTTTATAATTTATTATGAATGTAAAAGAATTATCAGGAATAGAGATTAAAGCTTTGTTATATGATTTGTTTATTGAGAAACAAAAAATTGATAATAGTATAAGAATATTTCAAGAAGAATTAAAAAAGAGGAACGAGGTTAAAGAAGAAAGTAAATAATAATGCCTTACGACCAAATATATTGGAACGGAGGAGGAGGCTTTGAAGATCCAGGGGAATATATAACATCAGCTCAACAACGAATGGTTGTAGGTAAAACTGCAAACAGTCATCCAGATAGCTTATTTACCCCCCACCCTGCCGTTGAAGATCTAAACAACTTACAGACAGAGCCCACTGCGCAAGATCCGAATCAGGCATCAATTTCTGATTATTTAGCTGTTACAGGTAGTAGGCAGGGATACTCCAATACCCCTGCATACGCAGATTTTATAGCAAATAATTCTAATGATACATTTTTCATGGGAGTTCATGACAGTAATAGAATTAGTGTTACTCATGCTGGAATTCCTTATAATGGATGTCGATTAATTTTGAGAACTGAATTTGGTTATGCAGCAGGAAGGCCTACTTTTACTACTAATTTAGTGGGAGGCGGTACTGCGGAAGATAATCTAGTTGAATCATTTGATTTTAAAAGTTTTTCGGTTTATAAAAATAATGTATTACAAAGACCGAGGGAATCAAATCATGCGGGCAGGAGATTTGTTAATATAACTAGTGCAAATAGCACTTTACCCGCTACTGCAACGGTAGCTAAAGCGGGAACTACTTTAACCTTTGCAAATGTAGATATAAGAACTTACTTGTTACCTAATTTTGTTGTAGTTCAAGGTGCAAATAGATTAAATATAACTAGTATAGATAGCATCACCACGGCAACGACGGATAGTACTGTAGCTAATTTTACGGCAGCCACCTTTTCTATAGACATAGCGTGTGGATCTCCAGATGTTGATGACTGTGCTGTTTCTACAAGTAATCAATTAGCTATACGAGGTAGAGATTACAGAGCTGCTGGAGTGCAGGGCCAAGGCAACAATGCAACTTGGGGATTATTTTGTGTAAAAGATGCTCTGGTTAATGGAAATGTTGTAAATAATGTTTTTAGAGATACCACTAAAAACGGTGTATCTGAAGGTAATTATTGGCCATTAGAACATCCTTTATTTAGTCGATTCCTAGACGTTTTTCCAGGATCACAGGATACTACGTTCAATGGATGGTGGGATTTTGATGGAGACTCAGTCCATGATACGCCAGGGCGACTTGATCAATATAGTATGTTTTCAAGTGAATATCAGCAACAAGGAACAACGCAGGTGTTTCTTTACGATGTCAGAGGGTTTGGAGCAAATCTTAGAAAAAGCTCTGCCGCTTGGCCTTGTTACGGAAATGATATTGGAGCGTTAAGTGCGAGAGCAAATGCAGGACGACTTCCTGTACCTGTATTAAATAGAGACAGCCCAAAATTGACAAGATGTTCTGTTGGACTAAAAGAGGATACTGGAGCGGGTTTTCAGGAGGATAATGATGAAATTTTAGCTAGAAATGCTTACCCCTTTTGTTTAGCACAATATGGATTTGACGATCCTTTTCCACGACCAAATACAGCAGATCATTATTTAACTTTATGGGAAACAGACGAGGTTATTGCGCCTGGAGATGTATTTAGCGTGGCCTTATCAACTTTGTCTTACGAGAAAAGCCCTAATTTTAAATTTGCAGATATGAGATATCAGTTAATTTTAATGGCTAAGAATTAAAACGTCCAAAGCAGATTAGCGCGGTATTCTTCGCTGCTATCTCTAAGTTGGTCTGCGAAGTTGAACTGCGTTTCCACTCCAAAGGATAAAGACTTGGTGAAGTTATGAAGGTTCATTGCAAGTTTTGCACTTGTACCCATGAAAGAATCTTCTTTGATAAAAGAATCGCTAGAATCTAAAATATATTTAGAAGTAATTGAAGCTTCAATCGAAAAGTTATCAGTAACATCAACTTTGTAGGCAAGCCCTAGATCTAGAGCTTTTCCGCTTAAACCTCGAGTGCTCTGATTTACTACCTGAGTCTGCCTAGCTTTATCGACAATAAGATCTTCAGTCACCACACTTCTCGGGCCTGTGGTTTGGCTCTGTAAGAAGTGGGCGTTACCAAGGGAAATTCCACTAGTCCTATTGTATTCCTTAACAGTTCCTGACATTACACTGTATCCACCTAGAATAGAAACATCTCCGTAGTCGCCCGTGAATCTTTTTGTGTAATGTACGGGGATCCTTGCGAAGTTTACTTCAGCCGCCTCTATCGCCTCGGTTTTGTTTTGAATAAACGATGATGGGTTTGCATTAAACTGCTGGAGTACTTTTTGCTTTGCATCTCCAGTTAAAATATCTCCTTTGCTATTTCGTATAGTAGTGAATTGCCCCCCTTTGACTTCGAAACATTTTTCTTTTTTTGATAAAGTCACTGTTTCTCGAATCTGTGTGACCCGCTTTATTTGTTTTACTAAACCAGTTACTTTTACCGCACCGTAAACTTTATCAGCGTTTCCTATCTGATTAAAATTTGAGTCAAGTTTTTTCCTTGTGATTATCTCTTGATGAGCTGTAAAGTCTACTTGTTGTTGCTTGAGCTCATCAACCTTGTATTTATATCTCAGGTCAGGAGTTCTTGGAGCTACGACTGAAGTTCCTTGTAATTCTCCATACAGCTTTTTTTTGCAAACTTGAGCTTTACTATCGTAACTACTGATGTTTCTGTCGTTTAAGGCTTTCGCTCTGTCTTCTGCAGCTTGTATCTTTCCACTAAGACGGTTGAACCGACGTTCAAGAGCATCAAAATCACTAATAAATGAAGAGGTTTTTTTTACTGTTACATTATTTGACATTATTATTTCCTGGTTTTAAATGAAATATTGAAATTCCATAGTTACATTGATGTGGCATTGAGTATCTCCTTCTGAAGCAGAGGGCCTGTTAATAGAAATTAAGAATGCATCGCCACTTGAAAAATGTTGAAGTTGAGAAAATTCAAAATTATAAGTTTGATTTGGGTTTACGGGTATAGTTTGTAGCGGGGTAGTCTCTATAATACCGATATCGGTGGGATCTCCATCAACCGCTTGATTTTGAACTCCAGTAAGTATGTTGAATTCAAAATCTCTAGATTTAGTTGCTATTCCTTTTTGAGCCCTGGGTCGGCATAGAGCTCTTACTATTCTTCCGTCTTGAGGAGCCACTATTATGTGAGAAGATTGAGTTAATGCAGTGGCTCTTTCTTTCGTAGCTGATTCTCCTGGGTGAAGTGGTAAATATATTGTTTTACCTGAATCATTATCATTAAAATATATATGAACATAATCAGATAATTTTAAATTTACTATAGATGTAGCATCAAGATTCCCCTCTATAGTAACATCCCCCTTGAATGTTTTATGTCCAAAAATTGATTGGTCTCCTGTCGTATAAACTCCATCGGTAACTGTCTCAGCATTACCACTTATATTTCCACTTAAATTACCAACGATTGATGAATCAAAAGTTTTAAGTCCAGATATGATTTGGTCTCCAGAAACATAAACTCCAGAGGTTACCGTCTCAGCATTACCGCTGATATCCCCATCTAGATTCCCAAGAATTGAAGAGTCAAAAGTCTTAATTCCAGAAATTACCTGGTCGCCCGTAACATAAACTCCGTGAGTAACAGTCTCGGCATTGCCGCTTATATTCCCACTTAAATTACCGATTATTGAAAACTCTGAATACAAAGGAGCTCCAGTAATGAAAACTCCACTTTTGAATGCTAAAGTTAACGATTCATCAGGACCTTCGAAGAGATCAGGGTCTCGTCCATCAGTTATAACCATAGCTCCCGAATCTCCTATGATATTATCAAGAGACTCAATCTCGTCAGTTACTATTCCTTGCTCAACGTATAGTTTCGATCCAGTAACGAATACGCCGCTTCTGAATGCTAAAGTTAACGATTCATCAGGACCTTCGAAGAGATCAGGGTCTCGTCCATCAGTTATAACCATAGCTCCTGAATCTCCTATGATATTATCAAGAGACTCAATCTCGTCAGTTACTATTCCTTGCTCAACGTATAGTTTCGATCCAGTAACGAATACACCGCTTTTGAATGCTAAAGTTAACGATTCATCAGGACCTTCGAAGAGATCAGGGTCTCGTCCATCAGTTATAACCATAGCTCCTGAATCTCCTATGATATTATCAAGAGACTCAATCTCGTCGGTTACTATTCCTTGATCAACGTATAGTTTCGATCCAGTAACGAATACACCGCTTTTGAATGCTAAAGTTAACGATTCATCAGGACCTTCGAAGAGATCAGGGTCTCGTCCATCAGTTATAACCATAGCTCCTGAATCTCCTATGATATTATCAAGAGACTCAATCTCGTCGGTTACTATTCCTTGATCAACGTATAGTTTCGATCCAGTAACGAATACGCCGCTCTCAAACCCTAGGGTTAATGCATTATTTTTAGCATACTGATTAGGGTTAGGGTCGTTAGTTATAACTAAACTTCCTGATTCATTAGCTGTTACTATGTGCCCAGAGGGTTTTATCTGGTCTAGAAAGGTTTTTTTTCCGCTAGCTAATTGATCAATATCTGCGAGAACTAAAGAAACTCCAGTTGAGAAATCGTAAATAGTATGCTCTGTAATAACATTATGACCACTTACTAATAATTGACCCGAATAATTCTTGATCCCAGATACCACTTGATCGCCCGTAACGTAAACCCCGTGAGTAACTGTTTCAGCATTACCACTGATGCTTCCGTCTAGATTGCCAACGATTGGCAATTCGAAAGTCTTGATTCCAGAGATAAACTGGTTGCCCGTTAGGTAAACTCCATGAGTAACCGTTTCAGCATTACCACTGATGTTTCCGTCTAGGTTGCCAACGATTGGCAATTCGAAAGTCTTGATTCCAGAGATAAACTGGTTGCCTGTTAGGTAAACTCCATGAGTAACTGTTTCAGCATTACCGCTGATGTTTCCATCTAGATTGCCAACGATTGGCAATTCGAAAGTCTTGATTCCAGATATAAACTGGTTGCCTGTTAGGTAAACTCCATGAGTAACTGTTTCAGCATTACCGCTGATGTTTCCATCTAGATTGCCAACGATTGGCGAGTCAAAAATTTTAACTCCCGATATGATTTGATTACCCGTAACATAAACCCCATGAGTTACAGATTCAGCATTACCACTGATGCTTCCGTCTAGGTTGCCAACAATAGGCGAGTCAAAAGTTTTAACACCTGAAATAGTTTGATCTCCAATGAGGTATACTCCGTTCGTGACCGTTTCTGCATTACCACTAATGTTTCCATCTAAATTTCCTAATATAGGGTTTGCAAAAGTTTTGTTGCCTAATATTAATTGATCTCCAGTTACAAAAACAGAATTCGCGCTTTCTGCAGAGACCTGAGCTAGGTCAACGAATTCTATCTTAAAATTAGACTGATCTTCTCTTGCATAAACAAAAAGGTCGTCATTCGATGGAATGTCGAGTTTTTGTAAATCTGATATTTTTTTATTAGACACTTACTGAAATTACACAATTAATTAGGTACTGGACAAGCTTTTTCGTCTTTAAATTTAGTCAGAGAGGTTAGCATGTCTAGTATAGCATCCTGCATTAAGAATCCGCCAGAACCGTTCTCAAGCAATATTCCGAAATTATTATTTTCCTCCAAACCAAAAGGCTCGCTTACTCCAATATGTTGAGTGAAATATATTCCGCAATTCCTATCTGTATATATATCAAATGATAAGTCAACTTTTAATAAGTTGTTTATTGATTGTTTGTATTTTTGAGATATTAATCTAGAGCCTTTGAATAACATCGCCGCTTTATCGTTGTAAATTAAACCAGGGCAGTCTCTTCTTTTAAATGTAATCATGAAATCATTCGAAACATCGTTGCATAATATATTCCTTAACTCTCCCTCCATCATAGGGTTAACCCAGGCGCTTAAATCCAAAGAACCTGCTACAGGAAAATTAACTTTTCTTTTGTGTGATATCTGGCCAAAGTCAGATAATTCTATATATGGTATACTAAGGGAAAAATTAAAATTATCGACTCGATTTATTATTTTAGCGCCACCAATATTTCTATTAGGCTCTAATATTTCATCGTTTATTACAAAATCAGTTTCATTTGTTGCCTGCACATCGGACAAATCATAAGTTAATATTTTATATTCAGTTAAATTTTTAAATGTTTTAAATAAAATATCGTCACCTGAGAAGGAGACATTGACAATTGTGATTCCCGAAGAATCCAGAGACATAGAGTAATTTTCTAAATAAACATTTTTTATAACACATATAGATACTTCTGAATAATTTTTCTTTAAATTGAAATCAGATCCTTCTTCGTCTGTTGCAAAAGCTAGATCAAAAGGCTCTATTTGAGATAACATTGGTTGACCTAATGTTATACTTTGGGCAGATGTGACGGGTATTCTAAAATAACTTTCGTTATCGATATCTGATAAGTAATAAGAGAATGATATGTAAGGCTTTGGAGAAGATATAATATCTTTAGTAATTGATGAATATCCAATCGACTTATTAGATTTCCTGGGCAAAGAAAATCCGAATTCCACATCAAAAATTAAACTTAAGGCGTCTATACTTCCTGGGTTTTTATGAGAAGACGCAAATAACCTAGCTGAACCGTATCTCAATATGCTTTTACTCACATATTATATATACACATATTAAGAAAATACGTGTAATACGAATAAAGGAAAATAATATATGGCTAAGAAACGTAATCCAGTTAAAAAAATTAGATTTGGGGGTGGAAATCTTCAGTTAGGAGGGGGAACCATAAATCACTTCAGGGGTTGGACTTCGACTGGAGATGCATTTTCGATAAGGGATGTTCAAAACAGTTTTAATAGAATAGCCAAAACATTATCTAAACAATTTGACGTGCCTCACGATTTCAACATGGATGGAACAATAGAGCCTCCAGAGAATATATCTGAATTTGAAGCGGATGTAGATTTAACTGTCGCCGATCACCCGTATACAGGCTATTACAAGCTAAATTATAATGGGTCTGAGACAAGAAAAATACCTTATTACTTAAATAGCACAGATTTAAATCAAATATTTAGAGAAGATCTTGGGTCAGATTTTTATGTAACCAATGTAGGCTCTTTGTCTGATAAGAGTTTTGGGCCATATAATTTTATAGCTAAAACTAATGGGGCAAAAAACCAAATACAAGTCTCTGAAAATTTTGATGAAAACGAAATAAATGCAACATTACAAGTTGATAGCCCTGGAGGGGTAGGATTCCCTTCTCTTCAGTCTTTAAAATTCGAAACCCCAAGCAGAGCCATCTTTAATTATGGTATTAATTTCTCCGAGTTAGATCATACATTCAGTCAAAAGTGGCAATACAAGGGGGTTTACAGAATATACGACCTAAGTATAGGTGCTTATAGTTTATCTGGAACTACTGAGTGGAAAGATTTAAACCCTACATCTAAAAATTATTCCACAGTCATTGATTATCCTGCAACTCCAGAAGATACAATCATACAGCCTTTTTCGATAGATATCGGTAATGTTTATTCGGGATTACTGCCATTAGTGCAAGGAGACATCTTGGGAGATAAAAATGAAGAGATCTATATAACTGGAGTTGTTCCCACGAGAAATGTTTCAGTGCATACTTCTATTGGGTTTGGCAATTTAGACATAAACATAGATCTGCAAGGTAATAATTCTTTTAATGTTGATTACTTCTATCTTGGGGGGGGGTCAAATATGTTTACTGGATCTAATTACTTGAATTTGAGTTCTATAAAAATAAATAACGAATTAAATTTAAAAAGTTTTAATATTAAGGAAAACGACTTCCCAACAACCGAATATGTAAAATCAATTGATTTATCTGGCTGCTCAAATTTAACACATTTTAATATAGAATCTTTTACGAAAAACCTAACTGGATTATTCTTGCAGGATTGCTCGATAACTGGCCTTAATACATTAGGGTACGCTATGTGGGTAGAAAACCCTTCTTCAGTGCCTTATTATTATGCGCCAGGTCTAGATGAAGATAATAAAATACAAAATTTAAACATAAGTAATAATAAGCTTGATGCTACGGGAGTTTTGAATATACTGACTAGTATAGACAATGGGTATACTGGATATTTAGATCTAAGAGATCAAACCCCTCCTATAATTTACGATCAAAATTTAATTGAGCTTATAGATGCCTTTGTTGACATGGGATGGGAGATTAAATACTAAAATGAGCGAAAAAATACCAGAAATAAAATTCGATCAGTCTTTGCTAAGGTGCCCTGATGCATCTGCATGCCCTTATGTGCCTAGGTTTAAATATAGGGGGTTTGTTCCTGATAATGTAGAATGGGAATTTGAGAAAACAAGAAGTTCCTTCTCTGAATCTTATAAATTTAGATCAAATGCTATCATACAATATTATAGTGGGGGCGACGAAGGTTTGTTAAATGTAAACCCAGGATTCAAGACTACAAAAAAAAATCCTTATTTTTTAATCAAAAACATGAGGGAGGGTGAAGTTTTTTATGTGAATTTAAAATTGACCGCTTATGAATCAGCAACAAATAAAAAAGCTATAGCTTATAATGAAATTATGATAATAAAGGGAAGGCCAATGAACCTTCCTGTGTTAGTAAAAAGAGTTTTTAACGGAAGGCTTGTGTCTTCTTATATTTACGAAAGAGACATTGAAGAAACAATCATAGAATATAATGGAATAAAGCGTTGGAATAGCAACTTCCGTAAAGATAAGCATCCTCATCTTAATGAAGGGGCTTCATCCTCAATGACATCCTTGAAGGAATATACTAAAAACGGAAAACAACCAGTTGGCTTGGAGTACATTGAAAACATCGACTCGCTTAATCAGGATAACATCGAATTTTTTGAAGTTACCTCTAGTGATTTGAGCACTTTAAGTAAATTAAGCGCAAGAGATAGAAAAACTTTAGAGAAATCTAATATGATTAGAAGGACCTTAACTAATGAAAGAATAAAGGACCCGAGGGCCACAATTAGGATTCTTGATGAAACAAGTCAATATGGATTAAGGGATATGGTAAGATATGATGAAGGCCGAAGTTCTCATAGTGCAAAAGCAATGGTTCATAGCAGTAATTACACTAACCTAATTTTAACAAAAGGCAAAGAATTATTGGATGACACACTAGGTGTTGTAAATTCAATACTGGGGGTTTATCCATCTTGCGAAATAGAGTGCAACACTAATACAGAATTAAAAAAGTCTACGCCTATATCCGCAGAGGCTCCAAGTGACATATCTAGTTGTTTTATTCAAAAATTTGAAGGGTCTGCAAATGATTATGAAACTACAACATGCTGCGATGATGGTTCTGAATGCGAAGATCAGGCCGCTGAAAACTAATCTAAAATTTTTTTATATAAAAAATAAGAAAAAATAGGCCAAGAAAAAGCTCCGCACAATATAAACCAAGGAGAGCAGTTTGATACTAAATATATGATCAGGCCAGTCACCCAGGATAAATGCGTGGCTAGACACAGGGGGCATGTTATTAGTTCTCCTAAATAACCGCATCTTAACATCACATGAGACTCCCAATCATCCCTAGTGTAAATTGGCTTTTTTTGTTTATTAAATGCATTTTTAATATCATAAAAATGAACAGGCAAATTAGTCTCCATCCATATCAAAATGATATTAGAAACAATTGCGGCGCCTAAAAAATACAATAAGATTAGATCATTCATATTTTTTTATAGCAAAAGCAAAATAAGATTTGTGTTTTTTTAAAACCCCTCTTCTTCTGCATGGAGTACATCCTCCTTTTTTATTATAATCATTGTAGAAGTTAGTCTTCATTTCCTCGCACTCTTTGAACCAAGGATAATTCTTGCAATCAAATTCATGAGCATGAAAGCCTTCAATTATTTGAATTCTTTCTTTTTCATTCATTCTATTGAGATTCCTTTGTCTTTCATTTTTCTATTGAATTGTTCTTTTTTTTGCTGTGGGTGAAGAACTCCTCCTCTTTCTTTAGAGTATTTTTTATAAGCTTTTTCTTTTATAGGGTCTATGCCTCCATTTTTTTCGGCCCTTGCTGAAGACATTTCCGCGCTAGCATCTAGTAAGTCTCCATAACTGCCTTTCATTTTTCCTGTTTTTTCGGCGAAACTTTTACTGTCCCATTCATTAAATTGACTAGTTGTCTGGAGTTGAGATGATGTAAAAACCCTATTCCATTCAACCCCATCTTTATCTTTGTAGATTTTTTTATCATTCATGTGGAAAAATACTTCTACATGCTCTTCTTTACTTGGGTGTTTAAAAATATAATTAGGCATTTTCCATTATCTTTAGTATCGAATTCAAAGTGTTTTCGTAAGAGAATACTTCTTTTAATTTTACACCCTCCAAGTTCTTTTCGGAATATTTTTTCTCAGCCTGTTCCATTTTGGATATTAATTCGTCAGTATCAAAACAAGATATTTCGCCTTGATTGAATGGAATGCCAGATTTGAAGAAAACTCCATCTTCAGAAGATTCTGTCGCAGAGGGCTCTATTAAGATCGAGTTCGAACTATTTGCCCAATCTTTATGAGAAGAGGAATTAAGGACGAAGCTCCACTTACCTAAGCAGGTAGAGTTAAAGGCGGGAAGGTTCCATCCTTCAGCCCCACTTAACCCACTTAAGTCAAAATCTATAGCATTGTAATACTCATTCACTTCTGAGTTGGTAGCGAGCCTATTAAGGAAAGTAATGTTTGAATACTGCTTGCCTTCAAGTGTCTGAGAAACTATTTGATTCATTTGCTCTGGCTTAAAGAAAGGATTTATAACACAACATGTAAGATGATAGTCTGAATTATTTCCGTATTTTTTTGCCCAAGCCTTTATTATTTTACCTGTATGTTTCCTTTTCTCCCATTTTCCCATGATACCATAATGAATTTTATCTTTTAGGTATTCTTTATTGGTCTCAAAAAGATCGCAATCAAAACCCAAGGGAACGTTATGGACATTTTCACAACCGACTAACTCAAAAGATTCTTTGGCTGAAGAGCTGCTGAAGATCGTATTCTCCTGCATGTCAACTAGGTTTTTCTCCGTTAAGGTCGGGCTATCTAGTTCATAAAAAGAATAGAGAGTGTTCCTTGAACCTATAGACTCTTCGCTACCATTGATATGCCAAATAGTCAGACAAGGAGTGTCTTTTTTAATACTTGTCAGTCTAGAGTTAGTGGAGGATTCAATCCAGGATTTAAAATCATTATCCATTTTATCAAATGCCGAAAAATCGAAGTTATTTGATATAGGAAATATAGATGCACTAATTTCTTTTTTGTATAATTCTCTTGCAATATTGTATGAAACATTGCCGAAAGACAAACTATTGAAGGCCGCTTTTAATATTATTTTTTTCATTGTTACCAAGGTATGTTATCTAAATCTTCTTGCATTTCAATATCTTTTTGAAATTCTTTAGAAGGCTGCTCCGATTTTTTTGTAATTTCATTTATCTCTGTTTCGGAAATGAATTGCTTTTTCTCCCCGTCATTCTTTACATTTATAGCTTTAACGAATTCTGCACAGCAAATAATTTTATTTTTAGAGTGGCCGTTTTTATCTTTCCAGGAAAGGTATTTCAATTTACCTTCTATGAAAACCAAAGACCCTTTCTTTAGGATTTTTGAACAATTAGCCGCTATCTTGTCCCAGCACTCGATATCGACCCAAGTGGTTTCTTTCCCAGAGTTCATTCCCATAGAGAAGGTGCATTTAGCTTTCCCAGAATTGAAAGTTTTTAATTCTGGATCTGAGGACATATACCCCATGCAGATGTATTTATTTATCATATTTTTCGTGTTTTATTTTTTTTAAAAATGAGTTGTGTATATTTATACAACCCTGTATGCTTAAGTTCATTTTTTTACTTATATTTTTCCATGGAGTTAATTTATTACTCTTTCCTTGTTTGTACCTCATGTTAAATATTCTTTTAACTCTTTTATCTTTTTGCTTAAATATAGAATTAAAAATCTCTTCAAAGTATTCTCTTTTTGAGAAGTCAGAATTTAAAGAGTGGTTGAAATTTAATCCATGCAAACTTTCTTGAGAATCCTCTTTCAATCCCAAGTTATTTATAAAAGACACGGCAACTTCGGGGGTTGATTTTAATTTATTAATTTTATTTAAACACATCCATCTAACCCTGTTCCCTAAATAAGTTGAAAATTTTACATTTTTGCTGAAATCGAAATCTAAAGCAGCGATATAAATATGATACTTAATTTCATTTATGATTTCTTTTTTTATATCCATTATTAATGGAGGAGAGTTATCAGGAATGTATTGATGTAATATTTTGTAAAAAATTCCTGTGTGCAATTTATGCAACTCATCCAAACTCACGCTAGGATTTATCCTGTTTTTTAAATTCTTAACGAGTTCTAAATCTTCTTTCATAATATTTTTTTTAAGAATTGATCAACTAGTTGTTTCGGTTTCTTACTTTCGATATTATCAAAATTCTCCCAGTAAAAATTAAAATCCGACAATTCCTTGACGATAGGATCGTTTAATGCCTCCTCTTCGTTTGGAGGTAGATTTAACTCTCTAGTTATATGTATAGAAATTCCGTTCATATCTTTTATCTTTTGTATTTCATTTGGAAATCTGACGTCAGTTATGAAATAATATTCACATTCATCCTTGAGAACTCTTAATTCCTTTTCTATTTTAGAGATCCAATAAAGGCCATTACTTAACTCCCTTTTTGCCATGCCATACGAAACCATGATTGGCCTAATGATTTCTTTTTCTTCCGTGCATTCCGAGAAACTGCTGATTCCGAAATTATCCATCAAGAAAGAATCTAATTCTTTTTTCAATTCGTCTGCAAAGGCTAGCCTTTTGCATTCTATGTGCTTTTCGTCAAAAAGTTCTTTTGAGAAGTTAAAAAAACTGTCTTTGCCGCATCTAGCTAATCCACTTAAACCTATAATCATTTACCTGTGCTCCCAAAACCGCCTTTGTTTCTTTTTGTTTGATTTGTCTTTTTTGTCATAAATATTTTTGGGTGAATATGTCTTGAAAAAATTAATTGACAAATCTTATCTCCCTTTTGATAAATTTTAGACTTATCAATACTTGTAAGCAAATGTTTGCCATCTACAATAGAAATGTTTTCTGGCTGGATTAAGTAATTAAATCTAACTTTTATTGTTCCTCTGTAACCAGAATCGATAACCCCAACTGAGTTACATAGAGATAGATTGTATTTACTAATGCTTGATCTCGGAAACAAGTAGGAAAAGAAATCATAATCTTCAAATTCGTCAGAGTTAGGCTCTATTGAGATATTCGTCTCGTACTCTATGTAGGAAATATTCTTAAAAAGATAACCTTGGTAAATTTCTCCGACTACTTTTGGGGCACTAGAAGATATCAGATCGTAACCAGCATCCCCTTTATTTTCGGGAAGCTTTATTTCTCCTTTCGAATGCCTCGGAATGTTTTTGTTATTAACCTTAAGATTCATCGTCACCCTTCATTAAGCCAATAACTTTAGAATATTTTGCGGCCAAGTCTAACATTCCAGCGTTTGCTAAAACAGTTGGGGTAAACATAAAGTGAATGTTGTTTACAGCATCAACCTCTTCATACGCAGACTTAACATCCATAACTCCTATGGTTGGAGCTAAGCACAATTCTTTTCCATACTTAGAGCTTGCTTGTTCTATCGCTAAAGCACTAGCTTCGTTTTTGTCATCGGCATTAATTATCGTTGACCAATTGGCGCAGGATACAAAAAAAATGCTTTTATCGTTTTCGGTTTCTTCGGTCATCAGTTTGGATTATAACATGGCTTGATCAAAAAATCAAGGATATTTTATAATTTATTTTATTGATAATAAGAATTATATTTGTATAATAGATTCTATCTACAATAATAATCCTTTATAATATAATATATAATATATGCGCGATTTTCAAAAAATTTGTGTCGTTGACGATTCAGCTTCGGGAGTCGGCGGAACCAGATTAACATTGGAAGCTATATTCGAATCGAATTTAGAAAAGTTAAACTTCATTCCAACTAGAGATTTAAAACTCAAAGATGCATTTGGGCTTTTTGATTTATTTATTTTTGGAAACATAATGAATTTAGATCGAAACAATATCGATGTCTTGAATTTGATAATGAAAGAAAAGCCTTTTGTTAAAATTGAATTTGATTATGGGTATTGTCAATACAGAGGCAGGGTACCTCATCAAATACTGGGAGGAGTTTCTTGTGATTGCGACAAAAACCAAGACCTTGCATCGATTTACGAATCAATTCATTCTCAATCTCTTCACACGTTTTACATGTCTGAGCAACAAATGTTAATGCATAACGAAGATTTATCGAGATACAAAAACATAACGGGTAAGTTTACAAATGAGCAATCAATATTATCTTCTTGTTTTTCCAAAGAAAACTTATTACTCTTCAGAAAGCTTAAACAAAAAAATAAAAATGAAAGATACGCGATCATCGATGGCCAAGGAGGCTGGCACAGCAAAGCGAAAGGGATTAATGAAAGTATTGAATATGCAAAATGCAATTCTCTGGAGTTTGACTTAATTAAAACTGACACTCATAAAGAAATGCTTGATGTTTTATCGAATTATAAAGGGTTAATATCTATGCCGATCATACATGATACTTGCCCAAGAATAACAATAGAAGCCAAACTAATGGGGATGGAAGTTATAACAAATGAAATGTCTCAGCATACGAAAGAAGATTGGTGGAACGGGAGCTACGACCAAGCTTTCGATTTCGTAAAATCTCGACCGAAATATTTTTGGGAAAAACTAAGATGCTTAAACTAATTGTTCCGTGTCACGGAGATAATTCTGATAATTTTAGAAATTTAATTTCTAGCATAGACACACAAGACTTAGCTCCTGAGAAATATGAGGTCTTCTTCTGCGAAGATGTAGTGGAAGATAGCTTTAGGAAACAATTAGAACAAGTAAAAGGTTCAAAATTTTTAGTTGAAAACCATAGACGAAAAAGACTCTTCGGGCTTTTTAATATTTGTCGAGTTTTAGATGATTTGGTTCGCACGGAAGAGGATTCAGAAGAAACAATCATAGGAATATTGGATTCCGACGACTACCTCTGGGGAAAAAATTGTTTTTCAAATATTATAAATGAATACAAAAAAGGCTTCGACTGTGTGTGGACCGCAAACGAGTGGGAAGGTTTAGGCTTAAACCATTCTGGCCCACTAGCAAAAGACTGTGATGTATACAAACACCCTTGGGTAACTAGTCATTTCAAAACATTTAAATTGTCTGATTATAAATCTGTACCTAAAAAAAATTTCAAGAACGGTGACGGGAAGTGGTTCGAGGCTTGCTACGACCAAGCCTTAATGCTTCCAATTTTACACAATGTAATCTCGAGAGGGGGGCGAACTAAATTCTTAAACAAGGTTCACTATATATACAGGGGGAACATAAAGGAAGAGAGCGAGTACAGACAAAAGCAATTAGAATATGAATCCTTTATCAGAACAAGGGGTTACTTAAAATGAAGGATTTTTATATAGATAAAACTTCAGGCGAAAATGGTCCTACTATATTCGGTTTAAGATTAAAAGAGCAACTGGAAAAAGACGGACTTTTATTTAATGAAAATTCCAATAATAGAGTATGCATAATCAGCGGAAAAACAAAAAAGGGAGCTAATAATATATTAAGGCTAGATGGTTTGTATTTAGATGCAGGAGGCAAAGAGGGCAAATCAGAGATCTTAAACAAAAGAATTTTTAAAAGCTATCGGAGATTTGACAAAATAGTATTTCAGTCTGAGTTCTCCAGAGAATGTTACGAAGCATTTACGGGAATAAAAAAAGAAAACTATATTATAAATAACGGAGCCCCCATTTCATTCTTTAAAGAGTCGATTTCAGCCACAAGACCTGAAGGTTTTGACAAAGTAGTTATAGCGTCTTCAAAATGGAGGCGACACAAAAGAATAAAAGAATGTATCAATGCATTTAAAGATAAAAGATTAAAAAATGTAGCTTTAGTTATACTAGGTGGGTATAAAAACGTAGACATGCCTAATGTATTCTGCTTACCAAGAATACCTCACTCCGACTTGCCCAAATACTACCAAATGGCAGATGCCATGATTCACTTAGCCTGGCTCGACTGGTGTCCTAATACAGTCGTAGAAGGTTTAGCTAGCAGACTGCCAGTTTTATGCAGTCACAATGGAGGAACAAAAGAATTAGTTAAAAACGATGGAGTAGTAATACAATTAGAAGAGGACTATAAAATCGGAGAAGAGGTTTACTTATACCAACCTCCCAAAGTAGATACCAATATTATAGTTGAGGGTATGTTAAAAACCTTGAACATTCCAAAGATACAAGAGAGGAAAGACTTGAAAATAAGCAACACATCTTTACAATATAGTAATTTATTTATATAAAATATGAATCACAATATATCACCTCCTGATTTAAAATTCATCACCGATCAAACACACAAAAATAATACAGGCTTTTGCAGACATTACATGTTTCTTTATTCTTTAGTTTTGGGAATGGAAGCTAAGAGTGTTGCTGAGTTCGGCAGTGGATTTTCCACGCAATGCATATGGACAGCATTAAAACTCACGGAAGGGACTTTAATCAATTTTGAGCAAAGAGACAAGAGTGAGAATGCATCTTGGTTTTCTGAGGAAATGCTAAATTGCCAAGACGAAAAGTGGCAGTTCATACAGGGGGATTCTCTTAAAACAGTTCCTGATTTTGATCACCCTCCTTATGATTTAGTTTTACATGATGGCTCTCATACAGGTAAAGTAGTAACTCAAGATATAAATAACATTTTACCTTATATCAAAAAAGGGGGGGTATTATTATTGCATGACACTAACCATCTTTCATTAGGGGCAGAAATGATGAGGGGTATCTCTAATTCAAACATCAAGAATTATAAACACGAAATACTAACGCTACCTTATGGGTTTGGCCTTACATTAATTAAAATATTAGATACGGATAACCCCGAAGAAGTAAACCTGACGTGGAGAAAAGGGTTGTGAAAATTATAAACATTGATTGTGGAGCGAATGTAGGGAATGTAACTGAAGAATTATTAGATTCTTCTGATGAGGTTCATGCATTTGAGCCAAACCCTTATGCCTTTGAAAAACTTAAAAACCGTTTCTTATTTAACCCAAAGGTTATTTGTCATCAAAATGCCGTTTTAGATGTTAAAAAAACAGTAAAATTATTTCTGCATGAAAATTCAGATAAAAATGAAGTTCATTGGTCAACTGGATCTTCTTTGCTAGACTTCAAAGGTAATGTTTTAAGAGATAAGTTTGTTGAAGTAGAAGCTATCGACCTAAGCTCTTTCATCTCTAACCTAGAGGGGGAAATTAATATTTTAAAAATTGATGTTGAGGGAGTAGAGTACGAAATACTCAACAAACTTATAGATCTTAAATTAGTAGATCGAATTAATTCGATTAAAGTAGAGATTCATGCGAAAAAAATTCCTCAACTTAAAGAAAAAGAGGAGCTTTTAAAAAAAAGAATAAAAGATCTGAACATTAATAACATTAATTTGGATTGGATATAGACATGAATAATCCAAGTATACTTTTTATCCCAAGTGCATCCTCAATTAATACAGGATCTTATAGAATATGGATTAAAGATCTTAGTTTTTATTTATCAGAGCTTGGAGTAAAATGCAAAATAGGCTCAGCATCCGATATACAAAATTATGACATAGTAATATTAGGCAAATCAAACAATCCAAAAGTAAAAATCATTAAAGATCAAGGAAAGAAGGCTGGATTAATAAACCCTCCAGGAAACAGGCTTTATGATTCTGACTTCATTATAGCAGGTTCTTTAGAAGAAAAAGATAGCTTGTCGATTAATAAAAATGTAATTTTATTCCCCTTGATCGAAAGTCTTTTTCAAAATAAAAAAATAAAAGACCACCAAGACAAAAAAGTCTTAAGGCTATGTTTTCATGGCCACTACCCTCATTTATCGAAATTCGAGCCTTTTCTAAAATCAGCGCTCGACGAGTTTTCCAAAGAACAGAAAATTGAACTTTTAACAATACATGGAAACTCCAACTTTAAATGGCGACATGGAAAGCCTGATGTGAAAGTTTTATTTAAGAGTTGGAATGTTAAAACTATTTATGAAGATATATTGTCTTGCGATATAGGTCTCTGCCCTAATGCCACAAGCCTACCAAGAAATACCCTGCAAACATCCACAGATCTAGGTCTTTATGACACAGATTATTCAATTCGATTTAAAAACAAATCTAATGCAGGAAGAGCTTTTGTGTTTCATCAATTAGGTATACCTGTTATCGCAGATTTAACTCCAAGTCATTTCCACATATTAGGCAATCCTGATTGTGGGCATATTGCTATGTCTAAAGATGGTTGGTTAAATGCGTTAAGAGAATTAGCTTGTAAAAACTACAGGAACTTTATCGGAACTAATGCAAAAAAAGAATTTGATAGACTTTACAATCCATTAGATTGGGCCCAAAAATTTTACAATAAAATATTAAAATTATGAAAAAAGGAATTTTATATATAGCTTTTAATGAAGCTTACATTAAAGAAACACTTCTTTCGGCTGAGTCTCTAAAAAGATATATGCCTGAAATACCTGTTGCACTAATAACCAACCAAGAATTATCCAGTCCATTTATAGATCAAGTTATAATAAAAAAGATAAAACATGCAAGAAGTAAAGTCGATCTTGTCTCAGAAACTCCTTTTGAAAAGACTATTTACTTAGATTCAGACACATTGATAGTTAGGGATATTTCAGATATGTTCGAAGTATTAGATAGATTTGATGTTGCATTTACTCACGACTATGCAAGAAAAAGAAAAAAATACTCAGATGTAATACCTGAGTACAGCGAAATTCCTTATTCTTTCTCTGAAGTGAATGGGGGGATTATGGCCTACAACAACTCCCAAAGAACTATTGATTTCTTGGAATTATGGAAAAAATATTTTTATAAATATTACAACAAAACAAGCGGCTGGGATCAAGTCAGCTTAAGAATATCTTTATGGAAAAGCGAAGCTCTTATACATCACTTCCCTTTTGAATACAATATAAGAAGTAAGGCTAACAGAGAAAAGCAAGACAGATTTAAACATCAATTTGGGGAACAGCATATGGCCCCAAGAATCTACCACATGCATCACAATCCAGATGTTTATAGAGGCAAATTTACAGTAAGTAATTTAGAAGAGCTGGAGCAAAGTTTAAAGGAGCAAGCTGTATGGTATTAATCAAACAGGCAAACACAACATTATGAGTTTATATTTAGATAAAGATTTTTATAAAAATAAAACAATTAGTATTGTCGGCCCCGCCAATTATTTGCAGAAAAATAATTTTGGGAAAGCTATCGATGATTCAGATATTGTCGTAAGACTAAATAAGTCCTTAGACCATTTAAATCAAGACCTAAGGCTTAATTTAGGAAGTAAATCAGACATATTGTACCATTGCATGCAGGAAGACTCCAAAGATTCACATGGAGGTCATTTTGGATTTATAAAGCCAGAATTTTGGTTAAAAAAAGGAATAAAGCAAGTATTTAGCCTACCAAATTCTTCTTTTAATGGAATAGCTTCTCAAAATCAATACTCACCATGTGTTAAACTCGAAAATGTTAAAAATGTAAAACGTTACCTTCCCCTAGACATGATAGATTATAATTTATATAATGATTTATCAAAACGAATTCGATGCAAACCAAATACAGGAATCATTGCGATACATCACCTCTTAAACTTAACAGAGCAAAGAAAATGCTTAAAGATATACGGTTTTAGCTTTCTTCTAGATGGTTATTACGACATGTATAAAAAAGGACTTGAGACTATGAAAGAAAATGTTGGTAAAACTTACGATGAATGCGTAAAAGGTTTTTTAAATTCCAAAAGACACATACAATCAAATCAATGGCTCTATATTAAGGAATTGTTAAATAAGGATACAATAGAAATCGACCCAATATTAACTAGGGTATTAGAAATGAAAAGCTTTTCAATCGAAGAGTTTAGCAAAATAAACTTAACTTTAAAACAATTATGAAAGCAATAATACCAGTAAAAGCATCATCCAGTAGGGTGATTAATAAAAATTTTAAAGAATTTTATAAAGGTGATTCCCTGTTTGATATTACTGCAAAAAAAATACTTAAGGAGCTAAAACCAAGCGATATTTATATGAGTTGCGAAGATGAAAAATTCAAGTTAGAAGCTAAAAAATATGGTATTAACTTTATTCTCAGAGACCCTATCTTAGCTAATAATGACACAAAATTCTATGATGTATTTAATGGTATATGCGATCAAGTGCCAGGAGATGATGATATTGCTTGGTGTCAAGTTATTGACCCTATGTTTGACTCGTATAAGGAGTGTTTTGCATTATGGAATGAAGGCGAGCCAGAAAGTCAAAGCCTCCATCTCTTCAACAGATATAAAAAAACCCCCTTGAGAAAAACTTTTGATTCTTTGGTTGTTGTGTATCCCCATAAAGATTATTATCTAGATAGCAACCATAAACCTATAGGGTTTGGTTTTGGTCCTTGGCATACTAAATCTCAATTACTACCATGCACATACCAACTAACGTTTACCCTGTCGATATTAACGAGAGAGTCAATTAAAAAAGTGGGCTATCATGTTGGTCAAAACCCATACTGGCATCATGCACATAATCCAAGAGTAGACATTGACACCAATGAAGATTTTTCTGTAGCTCAAGCTCTATACTCTTTCTTTAATAATAACAACCCACAAAAAACAACCACGAACATTGATAAAAACGATAGTCCGTGTTGCTTTTAAAGCAATCTGTACCACATCTTAGATCATGAAATCAAAAAAGGTTGAAGAACATTTTTTAAATGTTTTGTTTGTTCACTTTTCTCATATAAGGCCTGACGATGGAGTAATGAACACACAGATTGAGGGGTCCGAACTCCCTTTACATTTTGCAGCTAAGGGTCATAATGTTTATTCCGTTTTTCATAAAGGCAATAGAAACTATATTTGTAAAATTGAAAAAGGTGTTTTTGTAGATGCAAGTCCTCAAGAAATTTTTGGTAATAATTTCGATATATGTATAGGAAAAAGCTCAAGTTTTTCTTCTTACAACCAGCAATATTTTAAAAAATGCGATTTCAAAATCAATATAACTCCCTTAGGTTTGCCACGAAACAAAATAAATTGCGACACCACTTTCGATGACGGAGATTTAATAAAGCCTCCTAGCTTTGAGTTGACAAATTATTTTGAAAATAATTTTGATGCCCAACAAAAAACTAACACCATACTTTATGTGGGTTCAATTGGCATTGACAAAAATCAGATTGAATTTATAAACCTTATAGACCCCAGTCTAATTTCGGAATATGAAGTTAAATTTTTTGGCCCGATAAGAAGGGCAAAATATAAACTCCAGATGGAAAGCTTACTTAAAAGCAAAGGTATTAATTTTTCCATTTCCAACGCAATATCTAAAGACGATTTAGCCCAAGAGTATTTAAAAGCCAAACACACTGCCTTGTCTACTGAAGCTGCTCCCCAGCCCTATGACCCTTCTCCAAGAGTAATACCAGAATCTATTTATTCTGGAAACTCCTTCTTAATTAGGGATACAGTATTAATACATAAAGATCATTATAAATTTGGGCATGTTTATAAAAAAGGAGACAGGAACTCGTTCAATGAGAATTTAAAAAAAATGCTAAATGATTTTTCCCCAGAACTCTCTAAAGAAATGCATGACTTTTCTAAAGAATGCCTAAACATGAACTTTGCCTGTGAAAGTGCATATAACCAAATTATAGAATCTCACAAAGAACATATTAATGATTAAAAAAGATCTTATAATTTTTATTGCCCACATTGATGATGTTGAATGTGCGGCTTACGGTTACTTATTTAAACATTATCATGAGTATGATAAGATCAAAATTATAACAGCAACGACATGGAGTAAAAAAGAACCAGTATGGGAAGAAAACAAAAATAATCTACCTCTTGAAATTACTTCTAAATTAGTGGATATTAATTTAGGATTTGAACAAAGAACTTTATTTAACAATTTAGATAAGGTCAAAGATTGTTTTTACAAATCTATTGACTTTAACAAAAGATTTGATCTCCTTACTCACGATCACGATGATTCACACACAGATCATGTCGCATTGAGCTTTATATCTAAGGGAATGTATAAATATTGCAGTCGTTATGTCACTTTATACTCCCCATCTAGTGTTAATTTTCAAAGTAATTACTATATAGGTATTGATGAAGATCTTTACAATCTTAAAAAGAAATCTTTAGATAGATACGACATCAATAAAGATCAGTCTTATACAAAATGGGGATATTATTTACAAAGCGAAGAGCATTACAATATAGGACGAGCACATGTATTAGAAAATTTTGCTTTTGATGACTATCAAACATATGAAATATATAAAATAATAAAATGGCTATGAGAGAATTAGATCAAATTATAAATAATCAGTTAACTGATAAAAACACAAGGCATTCATACATCAACACCTACAAAAAATTATTTAACCCCATTAGATCTTCTAGTCAAAATATTCTAGAAATAGGTATAGCAGGCGGTGGTGGAGCTCTTATGTTTCGTGATTTTTTTGATAATGCCACAGTTTACTGTGTGGATATCGGTGATAGATCAGACACTAGATCTGTACTAATGAATCAAGAAAGGATAGTTCCTTTTTTTAATCAAAATGCTTACGACCTATCATTTATTAATGAAAATTTTAACAATAAAAAATTTGATGTTATTGTAGATGATGGGCCTCATACAGAGGAGTCGCAACTGTTTTTTCTAGACCACTTTTCAGATTTAATCAATCCTTCTGGCATACTAATTGTAGAAGATGTCAATGGAATTGACTTGGCTCATCGTTTAATAAATAATACTACTTCAAAATTAAACTTAGAAATTATTGACCTAAGACATGAAAGATTTATTAAAAATTACGACAACATATTAATAATTGGCCGCCCAAACTAATTTAAATAAAAAAAACATTATGAAAATTCAAGAAATTAAATGAAGAGCAGCATTTTGGAAAAGCTGTTATAGAAGAAAATACTGATCTTTGAAGGCAACAATTCATCAGCCCGAACATTTTCCATATATGGGATTTTTTCAAAAAATTTCCCAAGCTGATGTGTTTGTAGTCTTAGATAATGTTAATTACAGAAAAAATTATTTTCAAAACCGTAATAAAATAAAATTAAAAGATGGTACAGATGAATGGATTACCGCCCCAGTAGAAAAAAAAGCCACATCAAAAATTATAAAAGATGTTTGTGTGTCTAATGACTCTAATTGGAGAAGAAAGATAAATTTAAAAATTAAAGAGAATTTTAATATAGATTTATCTCACATATATAAACACAATTTTTTGATAGATATTAACATGGAAAGTATTATGTGGGCTTTTCATAAATTAAATATTCAGAAAGAAATTATATTTGCTAGCGATCTTAATGTTTCTGGACATAAATCTGAATTACTTGCAAATATTCTTAAAAAAATTGGCGCTAAAAAATACATAAGCGGTCCATCAGGAAAAGATTACTTAGACATGAATTACTTTGAAGGTATAGAGGTGGATTTTTTTGAACCCCATGTAGAAAATTACTATTCTTGCCTGTATAATTTATCATGAATCTTTATATAGACACATCAACCCCACCATTAAAAGGCTCTAGAAGAATGAGGGGTTTAAATATAGCAAAAATGCTTGACTGCCGCTTTGGCGATATCGAACAGGATTATAAAACAATCAAAAACTCAAATGTTATTTTCATTAGAAGACATCCTCCGCACTTAAGTACATCAATCATCAACCACTTAAAATCAAATAATAATAAAATTATTCTTGATTTTTTAGACTCCTCAGAGCTTGCGATAAAAAACGAAAACTGGTTTGACCTTATTATCACTAATAACAAGGACATGAATAGGTTTTTCAAAACTAAAACACACACGATATATCATGGGTGGGATTCAGATTTACATAAAAAAATAAAATTAGAACCTTCTAAAGAATTAAAAGCTTATTTTTTTGGCTGTCCTGACAAAACTTATTTTTACAAGGATTTTCCAGACTTAGGAATTATTGATGCAAAAACTCTTAAAGGAGAATATGATTTACATAACCACAAAAATATGGACTCAGTTATCTATGATGGTTCAATTAACATATCAATAAGAAAAGGCTATACATCATCAGGGGATCACCACGATGTACTCGCAAGCTGGGAAACATCAACAAAAGTTGCTACGGCAGCCATGCTAGACAACTTAATTATATCCAGCAGATCCCCATCCTCGTTAGAAATACTAGGAGAAGACTATCCATATTACGCAGACACTTTAACAGAGCTTAAAGAAAAATTAAACAAATGCAAACAAGATATTAAAAACAAAACAGAAGAATATTTTTTATCTAAACAGATCATGGGACAAGCAAAAGAAATGCTATCTCCAGAAAAATTAATATATAGATGGAAATCTATCGATGAAAAATTATAATAATTTATGAAATATATAGTAACAGGAGGGGCTGGATTCATAGGAAGCAATTTAGTTGATGAATTAGTAATGCAAGGGCATGAAGTTGTCGTGCTAGATAACTTGTCAACTGGCCTGGAGTCAAATGTAAACTCAAAAGCCAAGCTAGTTGTATGCGACATATCTTCATGCAATAAATCTGGCTCTTTTAGAAAGCTCGCTGAAGAAATGATGAAAGGGGTGGACACTGTTTTTCATTTAGCTGCTCTAGCTAGAGTTCAGCCTTCGATAGAAAACCCCTACAAGTTTAATCAAATCAACGAAGGAGGCACTCTTAACATGCTCGAGGTCGCCGCTAATGCAGGAGTAAGAAGATTCGTATTCAGTTCGTCTTCCTCTGTTTACGGAGACGTAACAGAAGAAGAATTGCCCACAAAAGAAACAAACTCTTTTAATCCTATGAGTCCATATGCATTAAACAAGCTTGTCGGAGAGGAATATTGCAGACTGTATTCAAGGATATACAATATCGAAACAGTATGCCTTAGATACTTTAATGTATATGGAGAAAGACAGCCCCTTACGGGAGCTTACGCTTTAGTGATGGGGACTTTTGCAAAACAAAAGCTAGAAGGAAAAACTCTAACTATCAACGGTGACGGAGAACAAAGAAGAGATTTCACATATGTAAAAGATGTCGCCATAGCAAACATTTTAGCCTCTCAGTCCGAAAAGGTGGGGCAAGGAGAAGCTATTAATATCGGCAATTCCGACAATCGATCTGTCAATGATATCGCTAGATTGATAGGGGGAGAAACCACCAACAGGGATCCAGTAATAGAGCCTCGTGAAACATTAGCGGATAACACCAGAGCTAGAGAACTTTTAAATTGGAGCTCAACAATATCCCTTGAGGACTGGATGCCTAAATACAAAAAAGATTTAGGTATAGAATGATCTCTCATGGCCTAAAGTTAATATTCATCCACCCAACTAAAACAGGAGGAACAAGCGTAGAGCATTGCTTGGAGCCTTATTTTGAAATTAACGCTCCAGGAAAACACTGCACCTTGTCGGAGGTCCAACAGATGTTTTATTCTTTTGAGAAATATCGATCAAAGACTTTTTTAGAAGTTAAGGAATTAAGAGTCAATCACTTTGACAAATATTTCAAAGTCTGCTCGGTAAGAGATCCTTGGTCTAGGATGTATTCTCTTTTTAAGTTCCATAACTTTAAAAGAATTAGGCGAGGCAAGATCTCAGCCAAAAGCCCTGTTGACTTTTTAAATTTTTTAAATTCAATGATTAACAGGAACCCCAAAAACCCGATCAAGCACATATTGCCATGCTACGATTACTGTTTATCCTTAAATGACAAAGCAGATAAAGAGTTTAATATTGATTTAACTATAAATCAATCTAATCTACAAGAAGATTTTAATAATTTATGCGATAAATTAAATATACCCAAGCAAAACTTGCCGCATAAAAATAAAACGAGAAAGCATTCTAATTTAGAAGATGTATATAATTCCGAATCAGAAGAGCTTGTAGAGACTTTCTTCAAAAAAGATATAGAATTTTTCAACTTTAAAAAACCTTTTGATCGATGAGTAATACGGTAATAATAACTGGAGTCACAGGCCAAGATGGCAGCCACATGGTAGACTTTTTACTTGAAAATACAGATTTAAAAATATACGGAGGTATCAGAAGGCTAAGTGTCTCTAACCATAAGAATTTAGAACACATAGACATGGACAATAGCGAGAGGTTTGAACTAATAAATATAGATCTTTCGGACTCTCACAGCATAGAGCAGTCTATATTAAAATACAAGCCAGATTATTTTATTAATTTTGCCGCCCAAAGTTTCGTTGGTTCTAGTTGGGACTTCCCCAAACAAACCTTTGAGGTTAATGCCACGGCAGTCTTAGATATACTTGAAGCCGTCAGAACCCATCACCCTACATGCAGAGTTTATAACGCAGGCTCCTCCGAAGAGTTTGGAGATGTGATATCCTCACCCCAGAACGAAAACCACCCCCTTAGACCAAGGAGCCCATACGGAGCATCTAAAGCTGCCTCCAGGCATTTGATAAAAGTTTATAGAGAATCTTATGGTATATATTGTGTGCAAGGATGGCTATTCAACCATGAAGGAACAAGAAGAGGCAAGGAATTCGTAACAAGAAAAATAACATCAACGATAGCTAGTATAAAAAAGTCTTTAAGTAGCGACTCAGACTTCAAGCCTCTTGAGGTGGGCAATATGGATGCCGAAAGAGACTGGAGTGATGCCGAGGATTTCATGAGTGGAATATGGCTAATGTTAAACCAACAAACCCCCAAAGATTATGTTTTATCTAGTGGTGAAGTTAACAATGTTAGGAGGTTTATTAAATTATGTTTTAAATTCGCCGAAATTGAAATAAAATTTTCAGGAAAAGGCGAGGAGGAGAAAATATTCACTAAAGATGGGAAGCTGTTAGTCAAAGTTAATCCGAAATTCTACAGGCCAGCCGAGGTTAACCTACTGAAGGGAGACCCTTCTTGCGCTATAAGAGAATTAAACTGGAAAAGGAATTGCGATTTTAAAAGTTTAGTGTGTAAAATGTTTAATAACGATATAAAAGAAATTTCATGAAAATATTAGTCACAGGAGGAGCTGGTTATGTTGGATCAGTCTTAGTTAAAAAATTATTAGAGAAAAACATAAAGGTTTGTGTTGTTGACAACTTAATGTACGATAACGGACACTCTATATTACCTTTTTTCGGAACGTCAAAATTTAAATTCATAAAAGGGGATGTGAGAGACGAGGGTTTGATGAAAGGTCTTGTCCATAATTTCGATTTCGTCATTCACTTGGCGGCTATCGTGGGATTCCCTGCATGCAGGAAAAACCCGCACTTAGCTCAAACAGTTAATGTGGACTCCTCTAAGTTAATTTCATCATTAATGTCGAAAGAGCAGGGCACGGTCTATGCATCGACAGGTTCTAATTATGGAATTATAGAAAATGAAATTTGCACAGAGGAGACCCCTTTAAATCCAATAAGTTTATACGGGAAAACAAAGACAGAAGCTGAAAATATCTTCCTGAATGAGAATCAAGCGGTAGCTTATAGATTCGCTACTGCATTTGGTTTATCGCCTAGAATGAGATTAGACTTATTAATTAATGACTTTGTTTATCAAGCAATAAATAATAAACTTCTTGTAATGTTCGAGAAAACATTCAAAAGAACTTTTATTCATGTCTCTGACATGGCTAATGCGATTATACATGCTATTGATAACTACGACTCAATGAAGAACAACACTTACAATGTAGGAGGGGATTCAAATAACTACAGTAAAGAAGAAATAGCTTTAATGATAAAAGAAAAAATAGATTATTACCTGCATTTTGCCGAAGTAGGTGAGGATGAAGACAAGAGGAACTACGAAGTTTCTTATAAAAAAATAAATGATGCAGGTTTCTTCATCAATAAAACAGTTGAAGAGGGAATTAAGGAGCTGGTAGAAGCTTCTCCAGCTTTAGATGTAAGGAGTGCTTATAAAAATGTATAAAAAAGTTTTAGTTACAGGGGGAAGCGGCTTTTTAGGAAGAAGGATTGTCGATGAATGCATGAATCTTGGTTATGAAGTTTTATTCCCAAGATCCAAAGAGATGGATCTCTACGATATTGAAAATTTAAAAAAATTTTTAAAAAATAATAATCCAGAAGTTATTGTTCATTCAGCAGCGTATTACGGAGGGATAGGAATATGCAATTCCGAACCAGCTAACCTTTTTAATAACAACACATTAATGACAGCTAATCTCTATAAGGCGGCTGCCGAATGTGGGGTAGATAAGGTTGTAGCAGTAGGGTCGGCGTGTGCCTACCCAGCTTTGGTAGACGGAAACATGAGTGAAGACGACTTTTGGAACGGGGAATTCCACGAAACCGTTGAGGCTTACGGGTCTTCCAAGAAGATCCAGCTGATTGCTCAAAATGCATATTACAAACAATATGGATTAAAGGGAAATCATTTAATTTTAACAAACCTTTACGGAGAAGATGATGTTTTTACCGCCTACAGATCTCATGTTGTAGCGGCATTAATCAAACGCTTTTCCGATGAGATAGAAAAAGGGTCAGAAAAAATAGTAAACTGGGGGGATGGAACTCCCGAAAGAGAATTTATATATGTAGGTGATGCGGCTAAAGCCTTAGCTATGTCAATCGAATTAAATCACGACTTAAAACCTATCAATATAGGCACTGGAATAGGAACATCCATAAAAGAGTTGGCTGAAATCGTCGCTAAAAACTTGGGATTTAAAGGGGCTCTAGAATGGGACACATCTAAACCAAATGGAGTGGCGAGAAAAGTTCTAGATGTTTCTCGAATGGCTAAAGTATTTCCAGGATTTGCCCCAATCACTTTCCAAGAGGGACTTAGGAAAACTTTAAAGTGGTATTTGCCAAACAAAAAAGAAGCCGATTCCAGATGTTAATAAAAAAAGCTTGATTTAAAGTTTTTTTTGTGTTATCATTAATGTATTAAAACATTAAAACCCACCCTAAATTCATGGAAATATTTGTAAAAAAAAGAAACGGAAGATTGCAAGAATTCCAAGTTGATAAAATTAATGCATGTGTGCAGAGAGCTTGTGAGAATATAGAAGATGTATCCGCTAGCGAGATTGTGCTAGATGCCCAGTTGCAACTTTTCGACAAGATAACAACAACTCAAATAGATACAGCTCTCATCCTTTCCGCTAGAGAGAAAATAGAAAAAGAGCCAAACTATAGTTTTGCAGGTGCTAGGTTATTATTAAATACTATATACAAAGAAGTTTTTAAAGAAGGAGTTGACTCAGATACATTTAGGCTTCAATACAGAAAAAGTTTCATACAAAATATAAAAAAATTAGTAAAGCTAGAAAAGCTCAACCCAAAGATGCTCGAGTTTGATCTCGAGAAATTGTCAGAAGCGATAAGGATTAAAAGAGATGAATCTTTTAAATACTTAGGTATTCAGATTTTAGCTGATAGATACTTCATCAGGCAAGACGACAAAATAATGGAAGCTCCTCAATGTTTTTGGATGAGAGTAGCAATGGGTCTATCTTTAAATGAAGAAGACAAAGAAGAAAGTGCGATTAAAATATATGACATGTTTAGTCAGTTTTTGTACACATCTTCCACTCCTACTCTTTTTAATAGCGGATCCACACATTCCCAATTAAGCTCTTGCTATCTTAATACTTTTGACGATAGCATTGATGGCATCTTTGATGGGGCATGGCAAGAGGCTCGCAAGTCAAAATTTGCAGGAGGATTAGGCTTTGATGTTACTCCGTTCAGGTCTTCAGGCTCTCATATTAAGGGTACAAATGGTACATCTGGAGGTTTAATTCCTTGGCTAAAAATTTACAACGATCTTCTTGTTGCAGTTAATCAAGGTGGGAAAAGGCCTGGGGCGGGATGCGCTTATCTTGAGCCTTGGCATTTAGACTATGAAGATTTCCTTAACTTAAGGAGAAACACTGGTGATGATCGCTTGCGTTGTCACGACATGAATACAGCATCTTGGATTCCTGATGAATTTATGCGTAGGGTTCAGAATGAAGATGACTGGTATTTCTTTGACCCAAAAGACACCGAACATGATGGAGGAAAAAATCTTCATGATTGCTTCGGTAAAGAGTTTGATGATAGATATTTATACTTATGCAACCAAGCGGAAGAAGGTTTGATAAAAAATTACAGAAAAACTACTGCTAAAGAATTGTGGAAAAAAATGCTTAAAGTATTATTCGAAACCTCTCACCCGTGGAATACTTTTAAAGACCCGTGCAACATACGATACACAAATCAACACGAAGGAGTGGTTCACAGCAGCAATCTTTGTACGGAAATCACTCTTCACACAAAAGCCTCTAAATATAAGTCTGGAGAGAAGACTGAAATCGGAGAAACGGCGGTTTGCAATCTTGGCTCAATCAATATCCTCAATCATATGAATGATGATAATACGATTGATTACGAAAAATTAAAAAATACAATTCATACAGCTATTAGAGCATTAGACAATGTAATAGATTTGAATTTTTACCCCACAAAAGAAGCTAGCAACTCTAATTTAAAAAACAGACCTATTGGCCTAGGAATGATGGCGTTGCATGACGTATTACATCGAATGAATATAAATATTGATAGTGATGAAGCTATTAAATTTAATGATGAATTGTTTGAGTTTTATTCTTATCACTCTATTCTTGCTAGCTCTCTACTTGCTAAAGAGAAAGGGTCGTATGAAACATACGAAGGGTCATTGTGGAGTAAAAACAAGCTGCCAATTGATTCTTACTCGGATCTAATGAAATACAAAGGCAAGAGTTCGAATGTTAAATCTTTATTAGATTGGGTCGAGGTAAGAGCTCATATCAAAGAGTTCGGAATGAGGAACTCTAATGTAATGGCTATTGCTCCCACAGCAACCATAGGTTATATAAACGGGGTGGAGCAAAGTGTTGAGCCTAATTTCTCTGTGTTGTTTGTTTACGAGAACAAGAGTGGTAATTTCTACATAACTAATCAACATTTCATAAACGATATGAAGAATGAGGGGTTGTGGAATTCCAATACAGCAAAACTAGTTAAAGATGCTGACGGAGATCTTTCTGTATTAAATGGAGATATTCCCGATTGGATAAAATTAAAATACAAAACAGCTTTCGATAGGGATATGTTTAAATTAATACAATGTAATGCAGTTAGGCAAAAATGGATAGATCAAGCCATCAGCTTCAACTTATACAACAAAGAAACTTCTTTGAAATATTTAAATGATATCTATATGTCTTGCTGGGAAGCTGGGTTAAAAACGACTTACTATTTAAGAAACAGAGCTGCGTCTAAAATAGAGAAATCCACTTCAACCGAAACCAACCAATCGAAAGAAGAGCCTTCTGCATGCAGTATAGAAGCCATGAAAAACGGAGAGTCTTGTGAGAGCTGTCAATAAAAGCACTCTATTGATTGGCGAAAATCATTTAAATTTATATAATGATATTCTAAATGCCCTTCAGTTTAAAGTTTCTTTTCAAAAAGCGGAATGTCCAGTTAGTTTTCTAGATTGCCTTCTAGGGGATTATAATCTTAAAAACACAATAGAATGCTCGGATGTATCTTTGCTACATTTTGGTTTAATGAACTCTTACGACGAAGAAAAAATAAAACAAGTCCAAAAATTAATTTGGTACTTATACAGCATAAACAATAGACTAGAAATTTATTTATCTTTCCTTCCGACTGAAGATACTCTCGATCTATCTTTACCCGACTTAGAATTCGACCTTAAAAACTGCAAACCCTTACTGCCTGAACATGAAAAAATATACAATAGCCAAGACGAATTAATTGAATATTTCTTTTCAAATACTTATAGTTGCACAATACCTAATTTAAAAACAAGAACAAACTCAAAAACTAGTGTAATTAACATTAAACAAATATTAGAAAAAAAATCAGGATACACAACTTATATTAATAATGAATACGATAGAATTTTATAATGTAAAGAAAAAAGTTAAGGTCAAAATCTCGACATCAGATGTAAAAAAAGTCACTTATGAAAAAGTCTCTAAAGCGGGAAAAAAGACTATCAGATATGGCTTTAAAGCTAAAGACGAAGATGGAACTAATTTAGCTAAATTTTGCAGTAAGTCTGATTATGATTCTGTAAAATAAATAAATGTAATGGGTCCAATTTTAAATACAATAATTGGATGCGGGATAAAATTAGTTGCCAATCTAATTAATGCGTGGCTAGATCAAAAACGCCAAGATCAAATGATCCTTGCTTCCAGAGATTCTGAAATGATGAATGCCTTGATTCAAAATCAGTCAAAAAACTCCACAGATGCTTTTGTAAAAGTCACAAGAAGAATATTATTTCTAAGCATAACTCTTACTATGTGTTATCTAATGATATATTATGCAACCAACCCTCATATTTCATACCAAGTGATAGTTCCAAAGGGAGATTCCTCTAGCGTTGGTTTTTTTGGTTGGATTTTTGGCAGTAAAGATTGGGATGTGGTAACGTTAACGGGTGGATTGCTCTTAGCTTCCTTTATGGATCTTTGTTTTATGATAGTAGGTTTTTACGCCATACCAAGTTCGAAAAGATAAATCTATGGATTTTTGGATCTTTTTAAATCTGGCGTTATTTTGCTTAGTTTTCTTTGTATACTTTTTTTTCAAAAGCAAGACGTCTAATCTGAAAATTTCCCACGAGGAAGTTTTAAATCAGCTGAGCAAAGACCAATCAGTCATGGAGGAATATTATTCTTCTGCAATGCAGGCATTGAAAGATTCTTCAGCTTCGGAACAAAAATTAATAGATGAAAAAAAACAAGATTTAATCAAAAAAGAAGAAGTTTTTTTAACTAAATTCTCTGAGATGGAGGCTAAATTTCTAAAAGAAAGCGAAGATAGAAAGAAAATTTTATCCCAAAAGAAAAGTAGTGAAGTAAGGCTGGGACATATAGCAGAGACATTAGCTCCATTTTTAGATCAGTTTGATTTCGACCCAGAAACCTGTACTTTCTTAGGTAAGCCTATAGATTATATATCCTTTAATGACGATGGAATTACATTCATAGAAGTAAAAAGCGGCGAAAGTCAGTTGAGCTCGAAACAAAAACAGATAAAAAATCTGGTTGCCGACAATAAAGTCTTCTGGAAAGAGGTTAGAATAAAATAATTTTAAGCTTGCAAAAGAACTTTTTTAATGTTATAATCGTTGTTATATATTATGGATACTAAAACAGGAGAACTTCTCACAGAAAATACAGCTGGGGTTAATAGAATATTACCACATAAGCATAAATATGCATGGGATTTATTCTTAAAAAGCTGTGCGAACAACTGGATGCCTACAGAAATAAGCATGCAGGACGACATCAAGCAATGGAAAAATAATGAAATTACAGACGACGAAAAACTTTTGGTTAAGCGGTGCCTTGGATTTTTTGCTGGAAGCGAGTCTTTGGTTGGTAATAACCTGCTTCTTTCTGCTTTCAGATTTGTTACGGACGCTGAGTGTCGTCAATATATTCTGCGCCAAGCTTTTGAAGAAAGCCTTCATAACCTTACCGTCGTATATATATGTGACAGCTTGGACTTGGATGTCGAAGAGGTTTTCACAGCATACGAAACAATCCCGAGCATAAAAGCTAAAGATGATTTCTTAATGTCAATTACTAATGACATTAGTGGGCAAGATTTCAATCCTAACACAAAAGCAGGGAAACAAGAAATTTTGCGAAATTTTTTAACTTACTGGATAGTATGTGAAGGAACTTTCTTTTTCAGCGGCTTTGCCATGTTATTGGCTTTAGGAAGACAGAACAAACTTCAGGGCATCTCTGATCAAATAAAATACACTTTAAGAGATGAGAGTTCTCATATTGCATTTGGAACGTATCTAATTAATACTTTGATCGAACAAAACCCCTCTATTTGGACTAAAAAAATTCAAGACGAATTTGTGGAACATATTAAAAAAGCTGTGGAGCTTGAAATAGCTTACGCTCACGATGTATTACCAACTGGAATATTGGGACTCAATGCAGAAATGTTTGTAGACTATATGCATTACATAGGCAATCGAAGGCTTGAAGCTATAGGATTAGACTATAGATTCCCTAGCGACAACAACCCGTTTCCATGGTTAGGTGAGGTAGTAGATGTCCAGGCTATGGGTAACTTCTTTGAAAGAAGAGTGAGGGAATATCAACAAAGCGGATCTTTAGAAGACGATTTCTAATTTGACTCGTAGTAAGCTACTTCGCCAGGATTAGTGCTAGTAAACTTCTTGCATCTTATAGGGGAAGTAAGATTAATAGCTGAAACGGATAATGATGAACCACCGTCGATTGTTATATTTGTTGAAGAAAGTATTGCCGTAATATAAAAATAACTAAGGCTAGAAGAGTTCATCGAACTCGCCGAACTAATCTTAGAGGGTATAGTTTTAGATGTTGACATATATACTATATACACTTTATTTTATTGAAATATATTAAAGTTTAAAAAAAAACTATTCTATGTATAATTCTTGTGTAACTAAGTACAAGAGTTGAACCCATAAAATATTATGTCTAGAGTAGAAGTATCAGAAACAATCGGACCAGATCCAGTTACCGCTATTTATAGTGGGAACGGTATGGCTTCAGGAGATGTTATAGGAGCGGTAGTGAGAAATGATTATGTAGAGAGCAAGCCTTTCTATACAGATAATTTCCTAAACCATTCCTACCAAGTATCTTTAAACCCAGATGTCGTAACGAAACCATCTAATTTTAATTGGAAATTTGATGAAGATGGAAACGAAAATCTTGACTCCGTCGGGAACCCTCCCAAAATCGAACCGAACGAAGATTTTTTGTATTTTACTAGTGGGCATCATCCTCGTCACGCCTCAACAAATGCAGGTAGAACAGCTAATTTTGGACTTCCTCCTAATCAATACGACCCAGCAATGGCATTAAACTTTACCGTTTTAGGTACTAATGAAGAGGAGCCAAAGAACTGGATACCTACATTTAGTGCTAGAATTGGATGGGGTACAACAGATAGCTCTTGGTTTGACTTGAGTTATCCTCAGGGTATTTTATATTCAGATGTATGGAGTTACAAGTGGGCTAAATTTAGAATAGAGCCTGGAATGTATTTCGGTATCGAAGCTGATGATCTCCTGCCATTCACTGATGGTTCTGAACCTTGGTATGTTTACGGAAATGTTGGAGGAGATGGCTACAAAGGTTCCGCTCCACATACTGGAAGCTGGTGCAACGCTCTTAATTCTTTAAAAGTAATCGAGAAACACACAGCTTAATAGCTTGATGAGGTATGTCAAATATTTCCATATCACAGCGAGTTGGGGCTGAAATAGACTTTCAATTCTACCATCCCTGGAATGATAGAAGGGGTGGAAAAGTTATATACAGAGCGGATAATTTTAAATACGGCGCTTATAGCCCTATTTATCCTTGCATGAATAATAGGCACTGGTCTTATCAATTAGATTTCAATGAAGATGAGTTATGTAATATGGATCTTCGCCTTCTCGTTTCTAATACAGACCCTGAGCCGAATGATATTTTTGATATTAGTCACCCACAGGAGGTGAAAAATGCTTATTTAAAAACAAGTTTTGAACCTCTTTTTCATAGGCAGGTAAGAACATTTGGAACTCCACAGAATATAGAAGGTGTATTAAATTATGCGCCGTTAAATCATAAATACTGCCGATTTTGGATTAATGGAATAATTTCAAAAAAATCAGTTATTAGTGTTAAATTTAGACTTTATTCATAATGGCTAGAGGAAGAGCAACTGCAACAACAAGGAGTACCACTAATACATCGAGAGGTGGCGGTGGAGGTGCAGGCGGTGCAGGCTCAGGAAATTTACAACCTAAGGCTGATAAAAAAGTAACTGCATCCAACGGGACTTTGGATTTAATTTCAGAAAGAGGTTCTAGAGCATCTGGAATAGATGAAATTAGTAGCACTACAGGGGGTAGCGGGGCGGCAAGCAGAAGTTCTGGAAGCACTCTAAAGGCAACAGGTAATTTAGGGGGAGTTTCAGGAACTGTTCAAAATACAGAAAGTGGAAGTTTAGTTGAAGAACAGTGTGATAGTACAGGCATAAATTCTGTAACTTCTAATGTTCAAGGAAAAGCTTCAGAAACAGGAGCGGGAGTTCCTTCCAGAACAACGGGCGGCGGTAGAGCTGTATCTGGTGGAGGCAGGGGGAGTACAGGAACTATTACAGAAGGTAGTACTGGATCAAGAGTTAATAATGCGGGGACTTTACATACTAGCGATGATGGAAAAACAGGTACATTTACAAGCGGTAACGAGGTAATAGGAGCTCAAGATGATGGTTGCGATGAAGATCAAGATGATATCATAAGTTGTTTCAATATACCTGCAGGAGAAGAAAATGATCCCAAATACGCTCATTGCCCTCAACCGACTCCGACACCTTGGACTCCTACGTTAACCATCGTCCCAACTCCCACTCCGACACCTACTCCCACTCCAACACCGACACCAACCCCCACTCAACTTCCCCCTTATTGCTTAGATCCAAATAATGATAATTTAGTAACAATTGCTAATGTTGGCCCCACACCTTGGCCCACTCCAACACCTACTCCGACGCCTACGATTAGTGCGGGAGATCATTATATATTTAATGGTAATTATGGTAAATATAAAACCAATGTAGGCACTTTCATTTTAAAGAATATACCGAGTAGCCATCCGTTTACTATTTTAAATCATGGTAAAGAAGCTTTAATACAAATTGATGAATCAAGTGGAAGTGGTTATCAGTTTAATATAAAGGGTCGAGACGGTAAAATATATACGTGGTATTGGGGCGATGTGATATTTAAAGTTTTTGGTGATTATGGAGTGGTAAGTTATCAATCCATCGCAGACGGATATATGGGAGGAGAAGATAATCTTGTTTTTGATAACACATGTGACCCTCAATATACTCCAACACCTACTCCTACACCCACTCTAACACCTGCACCTACTCCAACACCTACTCCAACACCTACTCCAACAACTACTCCCACTCCAACAACTACTCCCACTCCAACACCTACTCCCACTCCAACACCTACTCCAACACCTACTCCCACTCCAACACCTACTCCCACTCCAACACCTACTCCCACTCCAACACCTACTCCCACTCCAACACCTACTCCCACTCCAACACCTACTCCAACACCTACTCCCACTCCAACACCTACTCCCACTCCAACACCTACTCCCACTCCAACACCTACTCCCACTCCAACACCTACTC